>Ga0335069_10005120_pt1 | contig 19288 bp, 16 predicted proteins | sample Lox_Sample_11_FD_206714 | JGI IMG/M metagenome (GOLD analysis project Ga0335069, IMG submission 206714) | Soil microbial communities from Loxahatchee National Wildlife Refuge, Florida, United States - Lox_Sample_1.1 | ecosystem: Environmental > Terrestrial > Soil > Wetlands | place: USA... | reverse complement strand
CGACGCCCAGAAATGAATCGGTGAAGGGCGGATCGTCTGCTACTGCGCCCTTCAGGTTCAGGTCTTCGATGGATCGTTGCTGGGCCGGGTTCTCGACCGAGGCTTGGACCGCCGGCTGATCGGCTGCGTCTGCGAGGCATGCCAACGGTGGACTGACGGTCAGTGCGCAGAGACAGAGTGGATAGACAAGGAGTCTTTCGAGGGTCAATGTTCGTTCCTGACCAGGTCCGCGGCGTCGGCTAATTCAAAAACATTGTGCGGTAAAGTGTGTCGCGCTGTACGGGCTTAAAGCCGGCATCGCGAATGATGCGGCGCAATTCCTCTTCGGTTGTGCAGTTCGACGTGCCCGCCGCCTTTACGACATTCTCTTCCAGCATGACCGAACCCACATCGTTGCCACCAAAGTGGAGGCCGAGTTCCAGGACCTTGAGCCCCTGTGTGACCCACGAAGCCTGCACGTTCTCGATGTTGTCGAGATAGAGGCGCGCAATCGCAAGAACCTTCAGATACTCAACGCTGGTCGCCTCATCCCATCCGCGGCCGCCAAGAGCGGTGTGCTTGGGCTGGAAGCTCCATGGGATGAAGGCCGTAAATCCGCCCGTTTCTTCCTGCAGGCGGCGAACCACCTCAAAGTGATTGATCCGCTGATCCATCGTCTCGCCAACGCCGAACATCATCGTGGCCGTGGTCCTCATACCCAGCTGGTGCGCGGTGCGATGGACATTCACCCAGTCTTCGGTTTTGCATTTGAGTCGTGCAATCCGAAATCGTACTTCATCGTCGAGAATCTCTGCGCCCCCTCCCGGGATCGAGTCGAGACCGGCGTCGCGCAGTCGGGCGATCGTCGTAAGGAGATCTAGGTTCGAGTACTCGGCGATGGCAAGCACTTCCGACGCTGAAAGGCAGTGAAGCCATACCTGTGGAAAGCGCTGCTTGATGCCGGTGAAGAGTCGCTCGAACCAGTCGATCTTCAGATCGGGATGAATCCCACCTTGCATCAGAACCCCGGTTCCACCCATCTCCACCGTCTCGGCAATCTTCTGGTATATCGTCTCGAAATCGAGGATGTAACCTTCCTTTGCCTGGGGTCCTTTCAGAGGGCGGTAGAACGCGCAGAACGTGCAATATTCGGTGCAGAAATTCGTGTAGTTGATGTTGCGGTCGATGATGTAGGTGACCACACCCTCGGGATGGAGACGGCGGCGCACGGCGTCGGCCTCGAACCCAAGTCCTATCAGGTCAGGGGAAGCGAAAGAATCAAGGGCCTGTGAGCGGGTCAAAGCCATGTCCTAATTCTAGCTTGGACAGCCAAGAAGGGTGATCTCGCTAACAGGGGGCAAAGCTAGCGACGACGGCGGCGAAAGAGGAAGAGCCCCCGCTGTTGAATGGGGTCTCTGCGCGTACGCGATAGATTGCGCGCCGTGGAGATGCCGCTGAACAGGATCAGAAAGTCCCAGAACGCGCGAAGCCTCTCTTGAAAACTCCGCCCGCTCGTTTCGGGACTCCATTGGAACATGCCCCTTTAGCCTCTCATGCCATTGGAGAGATAGCCAGCGACGGAAGTTGCATGAATTTAACCTTCTAACCTCACGGTGGGCGCGTTCAACGCAGGAGCGCCGATGCGGCCCACAGAACCGGGGCCTGTCCATGAAAGTCCCCCGTCCGGCGGTGACGCGCCAGATAGTAAGCCAGATCGTTCTTCTTGCCGGTCCCCTCGCAGACGTTAGTCACATCGTGATTCTGGTCGATATAGCCCACCACGGCGATCCAGGCGCGCCGGGCTGCTGGACCATAGGTGGCCTTGTCGAGCCAACCATTCTTCACGCCTGTGATCATCGCAAAAGTGAACATGGCGGAGCTGGAGGTCTCAGGCCAGGCTTCGTCCTGGTCAATAAGCTCGCGCCACATGCCGTCTTTGCCCTGATACTTCAGAAGCGCAGCCATCATTCGGCGGTACCCCTCCAGAATGCGCCCATGCTGTGGGTGATCGTGGGGCAGATCGCGCAGAATCTCCGCCATGCCCGCCGCGAACCAGCCATCGCCGCGTCCCCAGTAGAACGGCACATCGGGTGCATGAAAGAAGAGGCCGTTCGGTTGCTGCAGCTTGCCCAGGTAAGCGACCATCTCTTTGGCATCGCGGTCGAGATACATGCGGTCGCCGGTGGCACGGTATGCCTGAAGCTGCAGCATGATCAGCATGTACATGTCATCGACCCAGAAGCGCGTCTCTCCGGAGAAACCCTCGGGCGTGGGACTTTCCCATTGGCGGTCGGCCCAGTATTTGCCCTCGGCGAGATACTTGGGATCCTTGGTCTGGATAGCAATCTCGAGAGGAACAACGCCGAAAACTGAGTCATCGACGTGATGGCGCAAGGGACGACGATCGGCTTCGGTGCCCCCAGGCATCAATGGCTCGAATTTGTGGATCAGCTCGGAACGCAGCGCATCGTCATGGGTGAGTCGCGCGAACGTCAGAGCGCCGTACCACGTGTCGGCTTCGGAGTAGTGAATGGTTGCTGTGTACTGGTGCGGACTGGTCACAAAGTGCTCGGCGAGTGCTTTGCCGACCTCCTTGGGTGACGTGCCGGCCGGCCAGTCGGAGAGGTAATCGGTGGCCTGCGCGCCGGCGCGAATTGCGGGCGCTGCCACAACTGCGAAAAGAATCAAGTGGCGAAAGTTCTTCAGCATCCATCGGCTCCAGTCCGGATCTGCCGATCGTCCTGCCTTGCACGGTCCGGTTTGCAAAACCCGAAGCGCAGCGATCCTCGCGTCTCGCTCTACTTCTGCGGACCCGGGGCCTGAGCCTTTGCCGAGGAGGGCTTGGGCCTTTTATCCGGACTCGACACTCCAAAGCTCATGAGAAAGAAGCGAAGTCCCTTGCGCAGCGAATCCATGACGCTCATGCGGTTCGATCTCTCCTCTTCTTGCTATTCCGCCGGTGTCGCAGGCGCTGCCGAGTGCGCAGCCCTCGTTGACATTGCGGAGCCACCCTCCCCGCGGAGCAGACTTAACGCTGCCGGAGGCAGAGGCTTGTCGGCATTCGCAAGCAGGATACTCACCTGCCAGATCTCGTCGTTGGTGAGCTGGGTCTTGAAGTCGGGCATTCCCGTCAGCCGAATGCCGTTGTCGACCTTCCAGTACGTCTCCCCCGGGGGATCGTCACTGACACCCACCACTTTGTTGTTATTGTGGCTTTCCCAGAGCTGGGGCGCGGCAGGATACATATTCTGGCCGATAGCGGCCGGTTTGCCGTGGAAACCGTGGCATACAGCGCATTTCTCCACATAGACATGCGCTCCGGCCACCAGATTCGCTTCCGTCGGATCGAGCGCGGCCCGGGGAGGCATCTCGCGCTGGATGCGCGCGTCAAGTGCAGCATGGGTCAGCCTTCGCTCCTCGGGAAACGGTGGATCGGCAACTGAAACCGGCACCTTGCCGTTATAAAGCCAGAACAGAACGGCCAGGGGCAGGATCAGGAAGCCCACAATAAAGCCGAACAGGATACGACCCATGTACCACGCCTCCGATGAGTTCCATCGTAGAGCATAGAACGTATCCCTGGCATCGACTGTGAGCAGGACGGTGATTCCCAAGTCGCGTCCTGCCATTGCTACGAAGGCTTTGGGCAGCAGAACCGGGCCGAAGCGCCCAATAGCTCGCCGATGCGTCCAAACTCCAGCGGACCCGCCCACAACGCCGCCCCCGGATGGTTTAATACCTAAGGGGGAGCGCTTTCTTGACTGGGTGCTTCCGTAAAGTCGTGGAGGTATCCCGAAAGCGATGTTTTCTTTCCGCCGTGTTGCCTTTTTGCTGGCCTTGAGTTTGCCGGCGTTGCACGTTCTTCAGGCACAGGATTCAACTACTTCAAGCAGTTCCGCACCGGCCGCGCAGGATCAGGCAAAGCAGCCCGCCACCAACCAGAACGGGGGCGAACTGAGCGTGCAGGCTCGCATCAAGGCGCGTCGAGAGCAGCGCCGGACTCAGGCAATTCGCGATACCTATCTGCATCTGTACGAGGCATTCATGGGCGGTGGCTACCTGCGCATGACGCCTGGGCCCGGATTGCAGAAAGTGACGCTGTACTCCTGGGATGCGGCGGTTACACGCTACTACGGCGAAAAGCTCGGCGTGACAGTGAACGGGCGTGGGTATTACGGAACAGCATTTGTAGGCCTGAATGGGTCGAATATCACGCGCCCGGCCATCAGCCAATATGACATCCTCGCCGGGCCGACCTACCGGCTCCGACTCCGTCCGCGATACTCACTCGGCGTGCGTGGCCTGGGCGGTGTCGCCATCGGAAACTTCTCCGGCGATACCAGCGGATTCAGCCCGCAGTCACTGGGGCTCTATGCGGACCAGACCACCTATGCGGTCGATGGTGGAGCTTTTGGCGAGGCAAATATCAGCCCGAACCTGTCCCTGCGGCTCGCAGGCGACTATGTCGGCACCGGCTTCGGATCGCAGCAGCAGAATGGCTTTGGCTTTAGCTACGGATTTGTCTACCGGTTTGGAAAGCAGTAGAAATCTAGAGACCTGAGAGATTGAAGCCGGGTGAAGCAGAAATGCTTCGTCCGGCTTCGGTTTTTTGGGAGACCATTCGGCGCAGCATTACAGATCGCGACAGTTTCCGCGATTTGTGGAGCGGAGAGGGAAGGAATCCCGCTCGACTTTGCGTTCCTCTCATCATCGGCATGCCTGCAATGGAGGGACGGGATGAAAGTCAGCATCGATGACCTGCGCCTCAACTACAATCCCGAGGCGCCCCAGCAACGATTCAAAGCTGCCGGGCTCGAAGCAGCCCTGCTTGAGGACGCCAGCCTCCGGCTGCCCAGCGCCGTGCCGTGGCCCGCGGGGAAGGCTCCCGTGGCTGCGCCGCTCACCAAGGCTCCGGCCGAAACCGACGATCTGACCAGGTTCAAGGGATACGACGCGGTCGTCGTGACCTGGACCGCGGCGGAGGCCGCCACGCTCGCGGCGCTCTTTACGCCGGGACATAAGACCTCGGACTGGTACGAGTATAGACACAACGTAAATGCCTACATTCCATTGGTCACAGGTGGACGGGCCCCCTTCAACGACAAGCAGCCCGACATGGCCCGTTACTACCACAGCCTGGGTTTGTATTTCCCCTGCAAGATAGGCAACACCAGGGTGCTGGTTATCAAGTCGGGGCTGCATCTGGACTACGACGGGCCTGCAACGCCGGTGAAGAACTTGATGGACGAGATAGCCTCGGCAGTCACGCCCAAAGTCTTCATCACAACAGGCACAGGAGGCGGCATCGGCAAAGACGTAGCGCTCGGCGATGTTGTTATCGCCGGGCGGGCCCAGTTCTTCTGCACAACTCAGTTCAAGAACGAGTCTTGGGCCGCCACGGCATACGAGACGGCGCCTGTTCCAGCCAATGCGCTGCAACTCATCACCGCGGATCTGACCAAGGTCAACGCGGCAAGAATTCCGAATGCTCGGCCCGAGCCGAAGATCTGGTCTGCGGCGACAGACACGATCGTCACAACCGACTTTTTCGGGTTCGATGACTCGACAGATCACTACAAACTGCAGGCAACTGGCCACCGCGCCTGCGATATGGGGGACGCGATGGTGGGCCAGGCAATGCAAGCGCACCCCGGCCTCAAGTGGTTTGCCATCCGCAACGCATCGGATCCCCAGATGCCAAATCCCAATAACGATATCCAGGCCGCCGAAAAACAGGCGGGGGATATCTATTCCAAGTACGGAGCCTTCACGACAGCAGCCAGCGTTATCGCCACCTGGGCTGTCATCAACACCACGGTATGAGCCGGGGGTCCGTTCAACGGCAACACGTTCCATGCTGAACCGATCGAAGTAAGAGAGGAGAACGAAAATGGCCACAAAACAAGCTTCCCAAGGTTTCAAACTCGGGCGCCTGCACCGTACCTACGATGCCCGTGTCCCCCACCTGAGCGCCATGCTGGCAGGACAGACTCTGGCGCCACCGCCACCCTCAGCAGATAACGCGAAAGGTATGCCCGCCAACCTGGGTGTAATGCTGAACGACAAACTCGGGGATTGCACATGTGCAGCGGCCTATCACGCCATCCAGGTCTGGACCTTCAATGCGTCCAAAGGGAAAAAGATGGTCACATGGCCGGATGGCGATGTGGAGAAGCTCTATATCCAGGCCTGCGGCTACAATCCGAACGTCCCCGGCGAAGGTCCCGGCGGGAATGAGCAGCATGTCCTTACTTATTGGCTGAAAAAGGGCGTGCCTACCGGCCCAGCAGGAGCGACGCGGGAGGAGATCGCGGCGTTTGTGGAAGTCGATCCGCGCAATACCGACGACGTCAAACGCACCATCGTCGAGTGCGGTGTCGCCTACATCGGTTTCAACGTGCCCGAAAGCATCTACGGGTCCGACGGCTTGCCCACGAAGACATGGGACTTCGTGTCAGCTACGTCGAAGATTGTTGGCGGCCACGCCGTCGTTCTCGCCGGATATGACGCCAATACAGCGAGGGTGATCTCGTGGGGCTCGTACTACACGATGACGTGGAACTTCTTCGCGCACTACGTCGATGAGGTCTATGCGATCGCCGACAGAGAGTGGATCGAGGCCGGAGGTAAGACTCCGGGCGGCTTCACCCTCGACCAACTCGAGGCACAGATGCAGGCGCTGAAGCAGAGTTGAGAAGCGCAAGATACCAAAGGCCCCGGCTCACTCGCAGGCCGAGTGAGCCGTTCTTCTTGCAGTGCTCGATGACCTGATCGAATTCGCTGCGGCTACTGCAAGATAGGTATGCCTGCGATCCTCTGTTGCCACTCCGCAGGACCCGTCTGATGCACGCTCGTTCCTTTGCTGTCGACGGCAACGGTGACTGGCATGTCCTTCACGTCAAACTCGTAGATCGCTTCCATGCCCAGGTCTTCAAATGCGATCAACCTCGAACCATGAATTGCCTTAGCAACCAGGTACGCAGCGCCGCCAACGGCCATCAAGTAAACCGCCCCAAACTCCTTGATCGCGTCGATCGCTGCCGGCCCGCGCTCGGCCTTGCCCACCATGCCGAGCAACCCCGTCTCGGCCAGCATTTGCCGCGTGAACTTGTCCATACGCGTGGCCGTGGTTGGTCCGGCAGGTCCGACAACTTCCCCATGCACGGGATCGACTGGACCGACATAGTAGATAAAACGGTTGCGGAAGTCTACAGGCAGATTTTCGCCCCGGTTGAGCATGTCGGTCATGCGCTTGTGAGCGGCGTCGCGGCCCGTGAGTAGCTTTCCCGTCAGCAGCAGGACTTCGCCGGGCTTCCATGCGGCGGCCTCTGCACGCGTGACGGTGTCGAGGTTCACGCGACGCGCCCCGGAGACATCGTACGTCAGCTTTGGCCAATCTTCGAGCGACGGCGGATCGAGATACGCTGGACCGGAGCCATCGAGCACAACGTGCGCGTGGCGCGTAGCAGCACAGTTGGGAATCATCGCGACGGGTAAGTTGGCCGCATGAGCCGGCGTGTCGAGCACCTTCACATCCAGCACGGTCGTCAGCCCGCCCAGTCCCTGCGCGCCAATGCCGAGCCGATTCACTTTGTCATACAACTCGACCCGCAGCTTTTCGGCCGTCGTCTGCGGACCACGCGCGATCAGTTCCTGAATATCGATTGGGTCCATCAGAGCCTGCTTGGCGAGCAACATGGCCTTCTCCGCCGTCCCCCCGATGCCGATCCCCAACATGCCCGGCGGACACCAGCCCGCGCCCATCGTGGGTACAGTCTTCAGCACCCACTCCGCAACGGAATCGGACGGGTTGAGCATCGCGAACTTCGACTTCGCTTCGGAGCCCCCTCCCTTGGCCGCAACGATGATCTCGACCGTATCACCCTTCACCAACTCAACGGTGACGGCGGCAGGTGTGTTGTCCTTTGTGTTCTTGCGCGCGCCGGCAGGATCGGCCTGCAACGATGCACGGAGCTTGTTTTCAGGGTCCAGATAGGCGCGGCGTACGCCTTCATCCACCATCTCCTGGATACTGAGCGTGGGCTCGCTGCCGTCCGGACCCGCGAACCGCACGTTCATGCCAACCTTCACGAAGGCATTGACGATACCGGTGTCCTGGCAGATGGGACGATGGCCTTCGGCGCACATGCGCGAGTTGATAAGGATCTGCGCCATAGCATCGCGTGCCGCCGGCGATTGCTCGCGCTCGTATGCTTTGGCGAGGCTCGTAATGTAGTCGACCGGGTGATAGTAGCTGATGTATTGCAGCGCTCCGTGAACGCTGGCAATAAAGTCTTCCTGGCGGATAACGGTCATGGATGCTCCCAAGGAAAGCGGACCTCACTAGGGTAATGGGTCACGTGGGAGTCGAGCCAGCGAGCCGGCATGTCTGCCACCAACGCATCCTGACCGAGCCCGTCCGTCCAAAGCCCCGCAGAAATCCTGAAATGCAGGACCTACCTCATCGCCGGACGACCACTTGCGCTTTCCCTCACGATGGCGTCCGCCGCATTCGCAGCCAGCACCCAGTCGCTGGCCACGTTAATCACGTACTCATCCTCGAACCAGAGAAAACCGAAGTCGTCGATGCACTCCGGGAAGTCAGGCTTGATCACGATGTAGCCGGGAATTACCCCGCCCGGGATGAAGGTGTTGTCCGCACGATTATTGCCGTAGGCCTTCATCTTCGAAACGGTGCCGACCGCCGACACCCAGGACGTGCTCGAGAACGGATGTGTACCCAGGATGTAGTTGGCCGCGCGCAGCGTGTACTCCGGACCGAAAACCTGCGGAAACGCCTTATGCAGGAAATAGGTCTGGTAGCCGAGTTGGGCCACCGCCGACGATCCGCCCCAGCTGCGCAGGCTGGGAGGAACCCCAAACGGTGTCTCCGCCAGTTGCTTGTCGAGGTCGGTCTTATAGGCCCTCACCGCTTCTTCCAGTTGCTGCTTGAAGTCTGCGTCCATGTAGGGAAGGGCACGCACAGCCTCCCATCCGCCGAAGCCGAAGTGCTCGCGGACCGCCGGAAACAGCCCAACAACGCGCTTCTTGTACGCCTCGCCGCCGTTTGTCGCGATCATTAGCTCCAATGCCGCCCGCCATTGGCCGAGAGCTGCCATCCCGGGGGGGCCGAACGATGGGCCCTGTGTGGGCGTCGGATGTGCGCTCTCTTCGTCGTAAAGCTTGATCGCCGTGTCCAGGCATTCCTTCGCGAGCACATCGTCATAGCCCTTCAGTACCTCGGAAGCCGCCGCCAGCGACGTCGCCGCGCCGTATTCGAGGAATGGCATCTTGGTGGTGAAGGCCCAGCGATCATCCGGCTTGCCCGAGTACATCGCATTCATCTCGTTCGGGCCGAGATCGGCAGAATAAACCCGGCCGTCGGTGTTCGATGCCGCGTCGCCCAGGTGCGTGTACTGCCGAAGCGTCGGCTCGATAATTCCGAGAATCGGGTGCCCGAAGGCATGCACCTGCGCCAGAACCTGTAGAACACCGTGCTTCACCTGCTCGATGGCATCCGGCACTCCATCGGGCCTGTGCATTTCGACTTCGCGCGTCGTCTCATCGACAGAAAGGTTGTCCCATTTCAGGTTGAACTCCTGATACGCAAGCGAGAGGTTCTGAATCACCGCGTACTGGCTCGGTGCAATGTTGTCGTAGTCGCCGGCATCGAACCACCCGCCGACATTGACGCCGGGGATATGCTCGCCCGGTTTAAATGGCGAATCGAGATTGGGCCCCATGCGATAGCCGTCGAAGTGCTCGTGATTCGGCGGCGCCTGGCGCGCGTCATCCAGATGCGAGACGCCGTGCCACAGCCGATAGCCTTCGCGCACCGAGACGTGATCCATCTCCACGGCAAGGAATCCATCCAGAGTGTTCTGCCATGCGTGGCTGTAGACGTCCTCTGCGATCGGAAACATCGCCGTACGCTCACCGGAATACTCGATTACGTACAGACCGGGCTCACGGACTGACGAGAAATCGAACTTCGCATAGCGATAGCGCAGCCACGGCGTGGATTCGGAAATTGGCCCTTCGAAGGCCTGCTCGTACGACCCATCCTCAGCAAGGCGCAAAACTTTTGCTGTCTTGGGTCCTTCGAAATTGGGGTCGAGCTCCAGAGTCGCGACCTTAGGGAAACTCGGAGCATAGCCTACCTGGCTGTGCGCAATCATCGGCGGCCGTGTCCAGTTGGGTATGTCGATCGGATGAATGTGCCACACGATCGCCCCCTCGGTCTTGCCACTGGGAATCAGGCTGCGCAGCACAAACCAGCCGTTCTGCGCGCGATCGCGGCCATCGAAGAGCGAAATGGGTGCGGTGTCCGACGAGATTCCGACACGGAACAACGGATCCTCTGGCGCGAGCGCGATGCTGGAGCCGCTGACGATCGGCAGGGGCTCCGTGTAGCCCTTCGCCTTGTCCCATTCTTCCTGGTAAGGCAACTTCTTCGGTTCGCCGGCGGGCGGCAAGACCTGTTGCATCGGGTCCTGCGGCGTGCGCGGAATCATACCAAAGCTCTTGTCATCGACCGAGTACGTCTTACCCATGTAGACCGAAGGCAGAAACTCGAGATTGAACCCTGCGCGGCCCACAAGAATCTCAGGCAGAGGCTTCGCAAGATTCACGCTGACGCGCACACCGCCCGGCTCAGGTGTCACCACCAGCTGATAGTCCATCGAGTAGTTGGGAAACGAGAGATCCGCTGTGAGCCGATTATGGTCTTTGTCCGCGCTCTGGCCCTTGAGTTTGGCCACCAGGTCCCACTGCTCCGGCGTCGGCATCAGCCGCACATCGCCATTGGTGGCGATACGCTGACCATGCAGGAACATCTGCATCGCCGCGTTCTTTTCGTCCACAAAGATGGGATGATATGTGTTCTGATACAGAACCACGCTGAAGCCGCGCGCATCCAGATAGCCGTTGTCGGTTACCTTCATCTGCATCTCGGCAGCGACAGTGGGCAGAGCTGAAAGCAGCATCACAGGAAAAAGGGCTTGCAGACGAGCGCACAGCGAACGAAGCGACATAAGCGGGTATCCCATCTCCTCTGCATTGATTCAGGCGGCCAAGACCAGCCATCTCCTGCGCGCCCTGTCATTCCCGCTGAAAGCCGGGTCCACGGCCCGCGGTTAGGGCGATTCGAACCAACGCTCAAAGTTCCGCCAAGAAGTGTCCCGCGCCGGACATCGAAGTGTAAAGAAAAATCGCTTTTCTTTGGGTGGTTCCTAGAGTTACTCGAATCCGGGAGCAGTTGCAGAGTGTTGCGAAGGCAGGACGAAACTGGTAGCAGTCTGGGCTCGAGAAGTTCGGCGGCGCGGGAGCTCCGCCGCATTGACGGGGCATGTCGCGATCCAGCTTCGCCCTTCGCCTCAAGGAAACCGTCGGCGAGTCCCCGATGGAGTACTTGACCCGCTGGCGCATGCTGAAGGCCGCTGACCGGCTCGCCCATTCCGGCGATTCAATCGCGGAGATCGCGGTGTCGCTGGGATGCGATTCGGAAAGCGCATTCAGCACAGCCTTCAAGCGCGTCATGCATTGCTCTCCTCGGCAGTACACCCGAGGCTGCGGCGCGAAAATTCCCTCAAGCCGGCAAACCAGTGTGCCTCTCGAACTCCTAGGGTGACGGGCGCAAGCCGCACCGAAGTCTCAATACGAGCTTTTACTGAATGAGGCCCAGAGCCGTCCCCCTTCCTCACTCGCACCGGAAGTTCTTTGCATCCTCGCTGTTTCCATTCCCCGTGTACTGTGCGTGTTTGGGATAGGCACAGAGCGGACGGCTGCGTCCGGGGAAAGCCTGCCCCGTCGCAATCACGGAATCCGGTGCCTGATGCCTTTCCACCCACTCAACGACTGCGCTCAGCATGTCGAAGTGGTCCAGTGAGGGGCCGCCGCCGCAGTGCGCCATGCCAGGCACAAGAAAAATGCGGCTCCATTCAGATACTTTGTCCGCACCGCCGTTAGCCGGTGCGAGCGACTGATAGTACTGCAGCGTGTCGAGCGGCGAGAACCAGGGATCGCTGTCGCCGTGAAAGAAGATGAGCTTGCCGCCGCTCCCGGAGAACGTGGACATATTCCTGGACGCCGGTTCCACCAGCGGATCCGAATCGTGCAAGGCTTCTTTGTCGACATCGATCTCGGTCGCCGTCGTGTAAGGCCCGAAGATTCCCTGTGTGCCCATCGCCAGCAACCCGGGAACGAATCCAGTCATCGCGATGCCTGAATCGTAGAGGAAGCCTGGATACACCTGCGTCCCATACGAGTTCTTCGGCCCTGCAAACGCCTTCTTGACTGCCGCCGTCTTATCCGGGGCAATGCATCCTTGGCTCTGGCCGGCTTTGCAGGCCAACTCATCCGGATCGAAATGACAGCCGAGCGGATCGAAGATCATCCCGTCGGCAACGCCGTCCCGCGCGTCGCAATCTTTCATCAGCGCATCCATGAAGACCTTGCGGTCCGCATCGGTCAGGAACTTCTCGATCTCCGGTTTGCCGGATGCATCCTTTGGAGCGGCCTGGTTGTACGCCACCGGTATCCATTGCCCAATGGCCAAGTTGGAAAGCCCAGTCCGCATCGCGGGATCGCCGGAGACGATGCCGTTGAACACCGTGGGAAAGCGCTGCGACAAAATCATGCCCTCTCTCCCTCCCGTCGAACAGCCGACGAAGTAGGAGTACGCTGCAGGCTTCGCGTAATAGCGTGCGACGATCTGCTTCGCCACTTCAGCAACCTCGGCGTTGGCCTGATAGGCGAAATCCAGATAGGCCTGCTGGTCGCGCATAAAACTGAAATCGAACGGCCCTGTCTTGGCCTTGTGTCCCGTATCCGTGCTGGCGACAACGAATCCGCGCGCAAGGGCCGGCTTCTCACCCGAGTAGGACGCTCCGGCGGGGTAAGCGACAACACCATTGCCTCCTCCTCCTCCTTGCATCATGAAATCGCCGTTCCACTCGGCCGGTTCCGGCAGTGCGACGGCAAAGCCGATGCCGAACTCCTCTCCGTCTGCTCCCTTGCGGCGATGCAGCACACCATCGGCCCGGCAATGCGCCGGTAGAGGACCGATGCCGGGCGAACCGGGATAAGGGCCCGGAATGGTCGTGCCCGCCGGAACCTCAGCCGCTTTGGTGAACTCAACCCCGTCGATCTTCAGGTTGATGAGATTGGCACAGCCATGAGTGTTTTGAGTCTGGGCTGTGCCGGCTGCGGCGGATGCCGCTAAAATGAACAACATTCCACACCGCTGCATCGTGGGCCTCTCTTTCAGGGGTGATTCATAGTGGAGTTTTTCAGACCCACCATGATACCCGTCCCGTTGGCGTGGGCCATGTCACAGCACTGCCGAATCTGCAGGCGTACGATGCAAGCGCGTTTGTTCACCGGCCGCACGCGAGGGAGATGGTGCGAGCGGTGCGGAATCTCAAGGATTGCGATGCGCACAAACCTGGTTCTCTTCCTTGTTTTTCTCTCTTCCGTCCCGCTGTTCGCTGAACCTCACGATGTCTATCCGGTTTCGTGTGACGTACTCTGGGCCGCGGTCAATCTCACCCTAAGCAAGCCCAGCGATTATGGCGTCATGGGAATCGACGATCTAAATAGACGGGCTACGTTCGTTGTTGTGGGAGACCTCGCTGCTTATAAGGACTCGGTATCGCTTAGCCCACGAGACAACGCCTGCGCCTTGAAGCTGGCGATGTTCCAGGACGGCCCGGACGATTCGAACGCCCGCGGATTTCGCAAGCGTCTAAAAAAGGCGTTGTTGAAGGTCCAGGCCGCTGTTGCCCCGGTACCCAAGACTCCGGTGCCTCAAGGACAGGAGTAGAGCACGTTACCCCCGGGCGAATTGCGCTGCCTGGAAGGCCTTTTTCGGATTTCATGGGAACGTGACGATGATCGCGCCCCTCCAATCCGGCAACGTCAGCCAATGTGTATGTTTTCCACTAATCTAGAAATATGAGCGACATTCCAGCCGACACGCTGCCGCCGGAAGCACCCCACTCGATCCCCGAACAGGACACCCAAACGGGCGCCGATATTCGATTTGACTTCTTGGTCATCGGCGCGGGACCGACAGGGCTTGCCTGTGCGATCGAGGCCAAAAAAGCTGGCTTCCGCACCGTGCTGGTCGACAAGGGCTGTGTCTGTAACTCGCTCTATCACTACCCGTCGCACATGACGTTCTTTACCACCTCCGAACTCCTGGAAATCGGCGACATCCCCTTCCCAAGCCCTAATGCGAAACCCTCCCGCAACGAGGCGCTCGAGTACTACCGGCAGGTGGCTGCGTTCTACAAGCTGGACGTGCGGCAGTATCAGAGGGTCGAGCGTATCGCGGGAGCCGATGGGGCCTTTGAGGTCTATACGACCGACCGCTTCGGACGCGCCGGTGTTCTGCATACACGCAAGCTGGCCGTTGCGACGGGCTACTACGACCTGCCCAACTTGATGAAGATCCCCGGGGAAGAGATCAGCAAAGTTCACCACTACTACGATGATCCCCATCCGTACTTCGGTTTGGATGTGGCGGTGGTCGGCGGCAAAAACTCGGCCGCCATTGCCGCGCTCGAGCTTTGGCGGCACGGAGCGCGCGTGACACTGATCCATCGCGACGCGGAGATTCATCGCCACGTGAAGTACTGGATCAAGCCCGACATCGAAAACAGAATCAAGAACGGTGAGATCAAAGCATACTTCCGATCGCACCTGACAGAGATCACCCCGGACGCCGTGAAACTTGCTACACCCGACGGTTCAGTCACGCTGAAGAACGACTTTGTCTTTGCGATGACCGGCTATCATCCCGATTTTTCCTTCCTCGAGACCATGGGCGTCCAATTCGCCGGCCCGGACCGCTTGCCTCTATGCAATAGCGTGACGCTTGAGAGCAATGTTCAAGGAATATATCTTGCAGGCGTCATCGTCGCGGGCGCGCGCACCAACGAGATCTTTATCGAAAACGGACGCTTTCACGGAAAGCAGATCGCACATGCATTGACCGCAAATCTGCGCTGAGCATCGACTGCGATTTCTCGCAACATTCTGGGCACATGAGCATCTCAAACACCGGCAGAATCTGGACCGCCGCCGGATTACCTCCGGCGGAACTTTCTGGCCGGGGCCGGGTTAGAACCACATGACAGGCCTTGGACTTTTCCGTCTAATGGGAACAGTCCGAGACCGAATGAAGAGCAGGAGATTCACGATGAATCGGCCACTTGTAAACAGGCTTGGGTTGAGACGGGTGATGCTGCAGTCCGTTGCGTGGACCGCGATGACCCTCTTGTGCGGCGTAGTTGCTTTGGCCCAGGATGCGGCGCCCGCGAGCGGACAACCTGCGAACGGCGTCCGCACCGATGGTCAGATCGAGATGGACGTGGTGCACGCACTCGACCAGTCGGCAGCGCTGAAAAACGATCTCATCACCGCCGCGACCATCCAGGGCCAGGTGACTTTGGCCGGGACGGTCTCGAGTGAAGACTCGAAGAAACTGGCAGAGTCGATTGTTAAGGGCGTCCCGGGCGTGACAGGCGTAAAAAACAATCTCAACGTCGGCAACCCGGCCAACGATCCGAACGCGCAAGGCGCTCAGAATCCGTCAGGCGACGATACCCAGGACATGGCGGGGAACGACCAGCCTGCGCCTCCCTCCAGCATGGGTCCGGGTCCGGAAGCCAACCAGCCCGCGTATCCCTCGGCGAATCCCCAGGGCCAGCAGCAACAACAACCCCCCCAGTACGGCCAGCAGCAGCCTCAATATGGGCAGCCCGCACCTCCGGCACCGGCTTATGGGCAGCCCCAATACGGCCAGGCGCCCCCTCCGCCCTCCTATGGACAGCGGCCGCAGTACAACAGTCCGTATGGCCCCGGCTACGCTCCGGCGCCTCCCGCCCCGGCTTACAAATTTGCCAAGGGGCCGGTGACAATCCCACAAGGAACCTTGATTCAGCTGCGCACCAGTGAGCCCGTCGAAAGCAAGCACGCCAAGGGGGGCGAGCCCGTCCAGTTCACGGTCATCCAGGACGTGACGTATGGCGGGGTACTCGCTATCCCGCGCGGTGCAACCGTGCATGGCGTCATCGCGGAGGTGAAGAACGTCGGTTCGGGCACACTGAGCGGCAGCTCGGAACTCGCGCTGCAGCTCACGTCTCTGGACCTGGGGGGCCAGACCTACCCGCTCCAGTCGGACCTTTTCCGGGTCAAGGCTCCAGGCAAAGGCGGACGGTCGGCTGAAAACATCATCGGAGGTGCCTTGATCGGCGCTCTGATTGGCGGTGCCGCGGGCGGCGGCGGTGGTGCCGCGATCGGCGCAGCGGCGGGCGGCACCGTTGGCACGGCAGCTTCGGCTGCCACGCCCGGCCCGCGTGCGTGGATACCGGCTGAAGCGCAGGTGGCATTCCGCCTCGCCGCTCCGATCACCGTGAATCCCGTCGATCCGCAGGAAGCAGCGCGTCTCGCGCAGGGACTCTATCCCGGTGGACCCACACTCTATCGTCGCGGCCCGGGCTATTACGGCGGGCCCTACGCTTATCCGTATCCCTACTACTATGCGCCGGTGTACTACCGTCCGTACTACTTCTCGGGCGGCTACTACTACTGGCGGTAAGCGCGGCAACCGCTTTCTCGGAGTGATCGGGCGTCCGGACGGGACGCCCGATTTTTTGCGTGAGCCGAAGTCTCTCGCTGCACCCCGGGCCGTGTGCGTGCTCGTCTATAATTGCGTAAGATCGCATCCTAGCGAGATTTGCGCAGCCACTTAAGAATTTCTGGTGTGCCGCCTGCGGCCCGGACGCCGCGATCGGCAAACCTCTACGAGGCGCGCACAGAGAGTAGAAGGCTCACGTACCTCCATGATTCGTTTCCTGCAAAAAGAAAATCGCCTGACGAAGGCTTTGTTCGTTGTGATCATCGCTGCGGCCTCCGTGTCAATGGTGGTCTACCTCATCCCCGGATTGACCGGCCAAAGCGCCTCCGGAGCCGACACCTTCGCCGTCGTCTACCCGCACTGGTATAGCCGCTTTCTGTCCGCTGGCGAAGTCATCAGCCAACAGAAGGTTGCCCAGCTTGCCACCCAGCGCGTGCAGCAGCAGTATCCGCAGTACGCCGGCAATCCAATGATCATGAATATGATCGAGCCTCAGGTGGGCCAGCAGCTTGTGCAGCAGCAGATTTTGCTCGACGAAGCGGAGAAGCTCGGCATTCACGTCACGGATACCGATGTCCGCAGCTATCTCCAGACCGGACCTCCGGGGCAGGTCCTGTTCCCGGGCGGCAAGTTCATCGGCCAGGACCGCTACGCGCAGCTGATCCAGAGCCGTTTCGACATCACCGTGGCCGAGTTCGAAGACAGCGTTAAGAAGGACATCGCAATCCGGCGCCTGCAATCGCTGATTACGGCCGGCGTCACAGTGAGCGATCAGGAAGTGCGGGACACCTACCGGAAGAACAACATCAAGATCAAGTTCGATTACGCGGTGATCTCGTCGGACGACCTCGGCAAACAGATCAATCCGTCGGATGCGGATCTGGAGGCGTTCTTCAAGAAGAATGCGGCGCGCTACGCGACCGCGGTTCCCGAACAGCGCACCATCACCTACTTCGCCTTTACTGGGAACGATGTGCCGGGCGGCGTGCAGCAGCCCACACAGCAAGAGATCCAGCAGTACTACACCGCTCACCAGTCGGAATATTCAGTCCCGGAGCAGGCGCGCGCGCGCCACATCCTCATCAAGGTTGCGCCGGGCGCGGATGCCAAGACCGATGCGGCCGCCAAGGCCAAGGCAGAATCGCTTCTGAAGCAAATCCAGGCTGGCGCAAACTTCGCCGACCTGGCCAAGAAAAACTCCGATGACCCTGGCAGCAAGGACTCGGGCGGCGAACTTGGCTTCGCTCAACGCGGGCGCATGGTGCCGGAGTTCGACAAGGCGATCTTCACCCAGAAGATCGGAGACTCCGAGATCGTCAAGACCCAGTACGGCTATCACATCGTGCAGGTCGAGGAGCGTCAGGCCGCACACACGCAGTCGCTGAATGAAGTGTTGCCGACGATCCAGGCCACCCTGATTCGCCAAAAGACGACGGCGGCCCAGGAGAGCTACGCGCAGGCGCTGACCTCTGAGGCGATCAAGAACGGCCTCCAGAAAACAGCTGACGCTCACCACCTGCAGTTGGTCACGACGCCTCCGGTCAGTGAACAGGGCACGATTGCGGGCCTTCCCGACAGTGCCGGCCTCCTGACCCGCGCCTTCCAGGCCAAGCAGGGCGATCCCGCACAATCGGCACCCACCGGCGAGGGCTATGCGATCTTCCAGATCACCGGCATTACCCCGGCCCATGCCCCGACCTTTGCGGACTGGAAGAGCCACGTGCTCGACGATTATCGCGCCGAGCAGATACCGGCCCTGCTGCGGCAGAAAACCGATCAGCTGGACGCTCAGGCCCGCTCCACCAATGATCTCGCCAGGGCGGCGAAGGCCGTGGGAGCCGATGTAAAGACGAGCGATCTCGTCGGCCTCACGAGCCAGGTTCCGCAGTTGGGCGATGTTGGCCAGGTGGCTCCCCAGCTCTTTGACATGACCGTGGGTGCCATCAGCGGCCCCATCAACGCCGGCCGTACCGGCGTTGTCGCCAAGCTCTTGGACAAGCAGGAGCCGACTGCCGACGAGATCGCCAAGAACCTCGATCAGACGCGCGATCAGCTGCTGGATCAGCGCCGCGGCGAGGCATTCCAGATCTTTGCGTCGAACGTGATGGACGACTACCGGAAGCACCGCCGCGTGCTGTTCAACGCCAAGGCGCGCAATCAGGAAGTGCCGGGAGAGTAGTTTCCTTGGCAATTCAATCAGGCCCGCATCCAAACGGACGCGGGCCTTTCCTTTGCACGGGCGCCACCAAAACTGATATGGGATCGGACATTTCGTTCCGCCGCTTCTCGACCCAACCGGGAGCAACACCTAGGAGTACCTGATCGGGCTACCCCTTCGACCCCAGAGCCTTCCCGAGCGACGATAATCCAGGTATGCAATTCCAGCGTTCATCCGGCGTCCTTCTGCACATCAGTTCATTGCCCTCGTATGGCGGAATCGGGGATCTCGGACCCGCTGCACATGACTTCGTAGCCTTTCTGGCCGCGGCAAAACAGCATGTGTGGCAGGTGCTCCCGCTTTGCCCTACGGGGTATGGGAATTCGCCCTATGCCGGCTCCTCGGCGTTCGCAGGCAATCCATTTTTGATCAGTCTGGAGATTCTGGCCGATTGGGGATGGATCGGTTCTGACCGCATTGCGGGCCTGGCGGGCAAAGGCGGCAACGTC
>Ga0335069_10005119_pt1 | contig 19289 bp, 24 predicted proteins | sample Lox_Sample_11_FD_206714 | JGI IMG/M metagenome (GOLD analysis project Ga0335069, IMG submission 206714) | Soil microbial communities from Loxahatchee National Wildlife Refuge, Florida, United States - Lox_Sample_1.1 | ecosystem: Environmental > Terrestrial > Soil > Wetlands | place: USA... | reverse complement strand
CGTGCGGGCGCTCGAGAGGGTCACCCCGTACGCGGTCCAGGGCGTCTTCGAGCAGAACAAGTGCTACCGGTTGGCCCTCCGCAACGGGCGCCTGATGCTCGTCGTCCACCCGGGGAGCCTGGCCGTCACACTGGCGAAGGAGGCTCGGTCGCGCGGCCAGAACGACCCCACGAACGGGGAGGAAGCGCTCCGGGCGGCCGGCAAAGAGGAGTTCATGAGGGACGGGGAGGCGGGCTGGCTCGTCGACTGGCACTTCCCGTACCGGATGGGCTCTGCCGACGACGTGGGTGAGGAGGGCGGGAAGACCAAGCGGATGCGGTGCTGGCTCATCGACGTCGAGCTCGCCTACGAGCGGGTCGGCCTCGAGCTCGACTGGCCAGGAACGCCTTGTACGTGGGGTGGCGACAGGAGGACCAACGTAACGACGCTGCCCACGTGGAAGCGCATGCCGACCGGTGAGGGGGCTTGAGACCCCATATACAAGGGATCAAGGGATCTGGATCGACCGACCTAGGGATCAGTGGCCTGATCCCTTGAAAAACTCAATCGTATCCACGCTACCCATGCTGTCCGCCATACAAGGGATCCAAGTGATCAGAGAAATACACATATATATAGGAGAAAGATCGTTTGATCCGAAAACATGTGTTGGTGTGGGTAACATGTTCACCAATGTACGGAAGGATCGGATCATAGAAAATATGATCCCGTCTATATACACACACAGCGAGTTGAAGATCCCTTGAGATCTGGCGATCCCTCGATTGCAACATTGAGTAACCAAACGACTATCTGACTTATCCACAGGGATCCCATGGTGGATCCTTTGCCTCCGTGAGCGATCCCATGCCCATCGTCCGACCCGCAGGAGTCCAGTGCCCGAAGTGGGAGCCAGCCTCGACCGGCAGCAAGCGTTGTCGGTACTACATCGATCCAGTGCCAGAGGAATTGCAGACCGACGGCCTCTGCCAGCTCCCGGACGAGATGGTCTGCGTGGAGTGGGTGAGGCGTTTTGGCACGGACGCGCAGCGCGCCGCGCTCAAGCTCCGCACCTACCCGGCCAATGCCAAGCCCGCGCCGGTGGACCCCGACGCGCCCCCGCCGCTCACCCTCGCGGTCCAGGAGCCCCCGCCGCGCCGGCTGACCCTCGTCCGGTCGCCCGCCCCGTCGATGCCCCGCGGCGAGCCGCTAGTGGCCTCAGGACGCGTTTTTGAGTTCACCCCGGCCAAGGAGGTCGACCCGGACGGACTCGAGGCTCTGGAGCGGGCTGGCGCGGAGGTCGACCTGTTCGCCCCCGACCTCGCCGGGGCGGTGACCTTGGTCCCCGCGCGGACCGGCCGGCGCGACCGGATGGAGCTAACTTTCAGGGAAGCCGCGGTCTTACGGATGATCGTGGATTGTTTTCCAGGAGCCCACGTCGTCGGCTTTCGGTCCGTGACGGAATCGTCGGTCACCACGGTCGAGCACGGGTCCGCCACGGTCGAGGAAGTCCCGGTGTACGCGTACCCGCCTGGGACCCCGATCGGCACGGCGTGCAGCGTGTGCCTGCAGCCGCAGTTCGCGACGCGCGGCGGACCGTCGTGCCAGAACGGCCACGGGGGCGCGCCGCCCGCGCCGGTCGCGCCGATGGAAGACCCGCTGTCGTGACCTTGGCGCTCGACCGCGTCCACGCCGGCGACTGCCTCGACTTGCTCGCGGACCTCGACGAGGGGTCCGTGGGGTTCGCGTTCTGCGACCTGCCGTACGGGCTCACCGCGAACCGGTGGGACGTCCCGATCGACCTGACGCGCTTCTGGCCGCTCCTCCGCCGAGCGTGCAGCGCGCGCGCCGCCATGGTCTTCACGTGCGTGCAGCCGTTCACCGCGGAGCTCCTGCTGTCGAACCGCAGCGAGTTCCGGTTCGAGATGATCTGGAAGAAGAACGTCGCGACGGGCTTCTACAACGCGAGGAAGCGACCGCTCCGGATCCACGAGAACATCCTCGTGTTCTGGCGCGAGCACCCCGTCTACTACCCGCAGAAGACGGCGGGTCACAAGCGCGCGAAGGTGACGCCGTCGAAGCGCGCGCAGCGCAGGGGGTCGACGACGTACGGCGACGCGATCAAGACGAAGCCGTACGACAGCACGGAGCGGTACCCGACGACCGTCTTGGAGCTCGCCGGCGTCGAGCAGCACGACCCCGCGCGGTGGCACGCCACGCAGAAGCCCGAGGGCCTGCCCGGTTACTTCATCCGCACGTTCACCGATCCGGGCGTGCTCGTGCTCGACCCGAGCGCCGGCAGCGGGTCGACCTTGCTCGCCGCGAAGGGGCTCGATCGCCGGTCCGTCGGCTTCGAGTTGAACCCGGAGTTCGCGGAGCGGGCGAACGCGACGATCCGCGCGCGGTACGGTCCGGACCCGTACGAGGGGTGGGACGAGTTAGTGGCGGACGACGACCCACGGCCGCGCGGAACTTCCATCGTGGACCCGCTCTCTTGAGCAGCCCTCGGGCAGTTTCTTGTTGACCGGTTGGTCAACGGCCGGCAGACTCCGCCAGCTTTTACTTGGGCGGGGAGAGGGACGGGCGATCGGATGGCCTATGAAGCGAAGGTGGTCCTGGACTCGGTGGGGCCGAACGGGGCGCGGCTCACGACGTTCGAGTTGAGCTACCCGCGGTTCGTGCACGCGGAGCTGATGACGCACAGAATGTTTTGCTTAGCGGCTGACTCGGTCTTGGAGTTCGAGATGCCGGCTGGTCAAAAGGGTGGCGACCAGCGCAAGGTTTACAAGATGTCCATCCAGGACTTCGTCCATAAGTGGCTTCACGGAGCGAAGCCACACCGGAGTCGGTGGGGGACCGAACGGTCGTACGACCTAAAACCGAGGCTCCGAGAGATGCGGATCCGACAGCTCGATGAGGCGACGGGGGAGATTATCACTTCGACCATCAGTGATGCTTGCGAGTCCGGATCGAAACCGGTCTACGAGGTCAGTGCCGGGAAGTACATGGTCGCCGGCAGTGCAGACCACCGCGTCCTTACCACGGACGGGTGGAAGACGATTGGGGAGTTGGCTCTGGGTGACGGGATCGTCGTATCCAGTAGGCTGCGTCCAGAGCAACTCAAGGCCGATCCGCTTCGGTTGAAGAAGATCGATGGCAGGTGGAGGTCCGTTTGGCAGCGAGAGCAGAGGGCTCTCCTTCGGGAGAAGGACCCCATGTGCATGGAGTGCCATGAACGGCCGGGAGAAGAGATCCACCATATCGTCCCTGTTTACCAGGCTCCGGACCTCGCCTTCGACCCGAAGAACGTCGGTCTAGTGTGTAACGAATGCCATCTTCTGAAGCATCAAAAGCAAGGGTGGCAGACGGGGGTCCCGCTCTATTCTGGCGTGGTCATCGTCGACGGAATCCGCTTCCGCGGCGTGGAGCCCACGTACGACCTGTCCATCGCTGGTCCGTTCGCGAACTTCCTCGCGAACAAGGTCGTCGTCCATAACTCGCGCAACTCCGCGAGCAGTCGGGCGATCCCTTCTGCGAAGCTCATCGCGCGCATCATGGAGGACCCCGCGCTGCCGGTCTACTGGGGCCGGAACCAGAGCGGGATGCAGGCCGCCGGCGAGCTCTCCGAGGTGGACCAGGTCGTCGCGACGGAGGTGATCCTCAGCCTGCGCGACCGCGCGGTCAGGGAGGTCGAGTGGCTCACGAAGTTCACGGTCGACGAGGACGGGAAGCCCACGGGCCTCCACAAGCAGGTCGCGAACCGGTACCTCGAGCCCTGGATGTTCATCACCGTGATCGTGACCGCGACGCACTACCAGAACTTCTTCGACCTGCGCGACCACGCGAAGGCGCAGCCCGAGCTCCGGGAGGCGGCCGCGAAGGCGCACGAACTCTACAAGGTGTCGGACCCCATGCAGCTCGCGGACGGTGAGTGGCACACGCCGTACGTGACGGGGCGCGACCGCCCGGAGCTCCTGCGCGCGGGGTTCAGCGACGACGACGTCCGGTGGATCGCCGTCGGCCGCTGCGCGCGCGTGAGCTACCTGACTCACGACGGTCAGCGTGACCCCGTGGCCGACCTGACGCTCGGTAAGCAGAAGATGCGCGAGAGCGGGCACATGAGCCCCCTCGAGCACGTCGCCGAAGCGATGACGGCCGAGCGGTGGCGCGCGTACGCCGAGGACCGGTGCAGCGAGTGGGTGGCCCGCGGGACGCCGGTCGGCAATCTCTGGGGCTGGCGGCAGCTCCGGAAGACGATCCCCGACGAGGACGTCTTCTCGCGGCTGCAGGAGGGCGCGACGCCGTGACGCGCTTCTTCCTCGACACGGAGTTCATCGAGGACGGCCGGACCATCGACCTCGTCTCGATCGGGGTCGTTGCCGAGACCGGCGAGGAGTTCTACGCCGTCTCGGCCGAGGCGCAGCTGCACCTCGCCTCCCCGTGGGTCCGGCAGCACGTCCTGCCGAAGCTCCCGCCCTACGGCTCCGAGGTGTGGATGAATCGAGACGCGATCCGGCATCAACTCTACGCCTTCGTCGAGCGTGCGACGTGCGTACGGAACGACGGCGTCTACTCGCACCACGAGAAGCCCGAGTTCTGGGCCGACTACGCGGACTACGACTGGGTCGCGGTGTGCCAGCTGTTCGGCAGTATGGAGCGACTCCCGTCCCGCTGGCCGCAGCTCTGCCTTGACCTGGAGCAATTGAGGATCATGAAGGGGTCGCCTTCGCGGCCACTCCGGTCCCCCCACGACGACGAGCACGACGCGCTGGCGGACGCACGGTACGCCCGTGAGCTGCACTGCGTCCTCGACGCGCTCCCGTGGCCAGAGAGGTCGTCGTGAGCGAAGCGCTGCGCCCATCCTTTGAGTCGATCTACATGGGGCTCGCGCAGGCGCTCTCGAAGCGGTCGACGTGCTCGCGGCTGCAGGTCGGGTGCGTCATCGTGAGCAGCGACTGGCGCAAGGTATTCGGGGTCGGGTACAACGGCGGCGCTGCGGGGCAGGGCAACGCGTGCGAGTCGCTGGAGCCCGGCAAGTGCGGGCACCTGCACGCCGAAGAGAACGCCCTGATCAACGCCGACACCCCGCACGGCGCCGAGAAGTTCGTGCTCTGCACGAGCATGCCGTGCCCGATGTGCTGCAAGCGCATCGTGAACTCCCGCAACGTGAGTCGGGTCTACTTCGTCGACGGCTACCGGGACCCCGCTGGCATCGACACGCTGCGCCGGGCCCGCATCGAGCTCTTTCAACTCGACGCGAACGGTCAGTACCGGAGCGACGTGTGGAGACCGCTCACCGAGGAGCCGCGCTTGACCGGCCCTTTCGCGATTCACGCGGCGGTCGCCCACTCCATCCCCCTGTTCTACGCCGACTTGACGGAGCGACGGTGGTCCGAGTCGAAACTGATACCTGCGATGCAAGCTCTCGCCTGCGGGGCGGAGACGGGGCACTACGCGGTCTTCAGCCTGCCTCCGGAGGACCGCCGCTGCGCGGCCTGCAACGACGCGGTCCTGATCAAGCAGCAGGTCGTCGAGCGCGAGCGCGAGCGGATGGGGGTCCGGTGAGGGCGCCCCCCATCGCGCTGCTCGTCGGCGAGCTGAACCCCTACCAGCAGGCGGAGGTCGAGCACTACGCGCTCTACCCGTACCCGGAGCGGTCCGCCGGCGGCCGGTTCTGCCGGGTCATCCTCGGGCTCGACCCGCACCTGTACCTGCGCTCGTACGCGCGCCACAACCTCTGCTCGGGCAAGTGGTCGGCGCCAGCGGCCCGCCTCGCCGCCGCGGGACTGCTCGATCGGTACCCGGAACCACTGCCGATCGTGCTGCTCGGCGCCAAGGTGGCGGCGGCGTTCGGGTACCCGTTCCAACCGTTCACGCGCGATCTCCGCTACGTGCACCTGCCGCACCCGAGCGGGCTCTCGCGGCTCTGGAACGCGGTCGGCACGTTCGAGCGCGCGAGGGCGCTGATGCGCGAGGCGGGCGCGATGCCGGTCGCGGTCACGTCCTCGACCGAGGCCTCACCGTGAGGATCTTCGAGGTCCGGGTCGCCGCGCGCGCGCGGGAGCTCGACCCGATGAGCGGCCGCGAGGAGAGCCCGCTCACGGAGCACGAGCTCGTGGTCACCGTCTACATGGGCGACAACGCTAAGCCGGAGGACGCGGCTGCGGAGCTCGCCCGCAGGCTCGAGAAGCTGTGCGACGATGGCGTACTGTACGAAGGCGGCTGAGGAGAGGGAGCGACAGACCATGGCGACGACGATCAGCGAGGCAGTGGAGCTCACCGAGGAAGACGTTCGGCTGGTCAGGAAGTGGGGCGGCCAGCGGCAGCTCCGCGCCAAGGCGAGGGGGATCGTGCTCGTCGGGCGCTTGCAGCGCGCGCTCATCGAGCGAGCACCCGCGCTGGCGGAGGGGACGGTCCTGCTCGTCGCCGACGGGTGGATGGGTCCGCACACGCGGCGGGCCCTCAGCGCGTACAACGCGGCGCACCCAGAGGACCCGATCGAGCTCGGGCCCGAGCTCGCGCAGATCGTATCGGCGGCGACGGAGGTCCCCGAGCCGCCCATCACGCTCGACGCGGTCGAGGACCCGCCCGAGGACGGGGAGTCGGCCCAGTGAAGCTGATATGGTTTGACTGCGAAACTTCTGGCCTGGATCCGTCCAAGCACGCGATCCTCGAAGTGGCCGTCGCCGTCGCGGACCTGTCGAGGCCGTTCGACCTGACCCCGCTCGACCCGTTCGTCCTTTGGTTCGACGAGGCGTGGGCACAGTACGAGTTCTCTCCGCACGCTCGCGCCATGCACGAGAAGAGCGGGCTGCTCGCGGAGTGCTCGCGGTCGAGGATGACGCTCACCGAGGTCGAGGACGCGCTGCTCGCCCTCGTGGCGGGCGAGCCCGAGGGAGGGGATGACAAGCCCACGCTCGCGGGGTCGACCGTGCACTTCGACCTCGGGTTCCTGCGCGCCCACGCGCCGCGGTTCGCCGCGCGGCTCTCGCACCGCTGCTACGACGTCTCGGCGGTCAAGCTGTTCTGCGAGTCGCTCGGGATGCCGCGGATCCCGAAGGCGCAGGCGCACCGCGCGGCCGCCGACGTCCTGGAGTCGGTCCAGCACGCGAGGCAGTGCGTGGAGTGGTTGTCGAGGTCCCCGTCTGGCCGGCGGGTCGAGGCGACCCTTTCCCGCTCGACGACGCGGGAGGATCGGTTCCCGAGCGTAGCGACGCTCCCGGACGAGAGCGCGTACGACTACGCGACGAAGGCCACCGACCCTGCCCCGCCCGTCTGGGGCGTGGCCTTCCCCTCGGAGACTGGGCCACGGCACTACCTGATCGACGTCGACCGCGTCGGTTGGCACTGGTGCAGCCTTTGCGGCCGCACCCACCACCCGAGCCTCCACCTCAGCGCGAGCGCCGAGAACTACGCGGGGACCCAGGAGTGCCCGCACGCGGACGTGCCCATCCCGGAGGCCGGCGCGTGGTGCCTTGTCTGCGGGACCGCGTTCCTGCCAAGCCCGACGCCCGCCCGCAACGTCACCCCGTGCGCCGAGCCGAGATCCGGCGACTCCACTCGCGTACTGCACATCCTGTACGAGGGTCGCGCGCTCTGCGGGCTCTCGAGTGAGGTGCCGGCCAAGTGGCCGCCCGGGCACCGCTGGGTGAGCTACCAGGAGGAGGACGCGCTCGACCGCTCCAACTGCGACGCGTGCAAGGTCAACTTCCGGAACTTCAAGGTCGGGCAGCGGCTATCGCTTCCCGAGCCCGACGCGCACTGCGCGACGACGCCGGACGGTGGCTGCGCGTCGACTGATGCAGACTGCATGCACCAACCGAAGGGTTGACGAGGAGGATCGACGCATGGGCCGGAGCGCTCACCACCACCACCATCACCACCACACCCCGGAGGGGGCCCGGATGCACACGTTCACCGTGAAGGTCCCGAACGACGACGAGGGCGAGGACCTCGGCGAGTACGAGTCCGATTACCTGCCGCGCGTCGGCGACTCCTTCGCGCTCTGGCACCCGCGCGTGTGCAAGGACGAGTACGCGCCGTTCCTCGGGATCGTCCAGTCGGTCTCGTTCGACGCCTACTGCGGCGATCGGGGCGCCTCCGGCTACCGAGGAGTGGGGAGCGTCAGCGCCACCGTGTGGCTCGTCGAGGACGGCGCGCCGCCGCAGCGCTACTGCGACTGTCGGCCGGAGGAGCAGCGCCCCCTGGAGGACGGCACCTGCGACGACTGCCGCGGGGTCATCGTGACACGGAAGGCGACCACTTGAGCGAGCAAGAGCCGTACGTCGCGGTCCCGATCCCAGGCTGGCGGAACGAGCACCTCTCGGTCTCGCGCACCAAGCTCCTCGAGCAGTGCGCGCTCGCGTTCTACCTGCAGTACGTCAACCGGCCAGCCGGCGCCCACCGCGAGTTCGCGGAGCCGGCGGAGTACGGGACAGTCCTCCACGACGCCCTCGAGCGGACCTACCGGTGGGTCGTCGACGACGAGTACGAGGGCCCTTTCCCCGAGGCGCGCCTGCTCGAGGACTTCCGGCTCGCGTGGGCCGAGAGCGGGCTCGAGGGCGTCGACCTCTACAGCGAGGGGCGCGAGTACCTCCGGCAGTACGCGCGGTGGGTGGGCCGCGTCGACCACCTGCGCGTGCTCGCCGTCGAGCAGGAGTTCAACCTCCTGCTCGGCCCCGGCGTCTGCCGGCTCATCCCCGCCGCGGAGAAGCCCGCGTGGCGGAACGTCGACGACCACTACGTCGTCAACGGGTTCATCGACAGGGTCGACCGGGTAGACTCGCAAACTATTGAAATTATTGATTATAAAAGCAACCGCATGCTGTTCTCGCGCGAGGAGCTCGCCGCGGACCTCCAGGTGGGGCTCTACGCGATCGTCGCGCGCTTGCTCTACCCGTGGGCCGAGCGGGTCGAGCTCTCGTTCCACATGCTCCGGCACGGCCCCTTCCGGCAACCGACCGAGCGCTCCGCGCGGGAGCTCGAGGCCGTCGCCGAGTACGTGCGGGCCATCGGCGCGCGCAGCGAGCGCGGACCGTACCCGCCGCGCTTGAACAAGAACTGCGCGACCTGCGACTGGCGCACGGAGCGGCCGGAGGCGGGGTGGCGGGGGTGCCCCACGTACCAGGCGGCCCTCGCGAAGAAGCCCTCGCTCGTCGCCGTCAGCAAGGAGAACATGGATGGCCTCGCGGAGGAGCGGGAGCGCGTCGCCGCCATCGCTAAGGCCGCCTACGCGCGGAAAGAGGAGCTCGACGCGGTCCTGCGCGAGTCCGTCGGCGACCGCGAGTCCGTGACGTACGCGGGCCACGTCTACAAGGTCCTGCAGTTCTTCAACTACGAGTACCGGGCCGCGGACCTCCTGCCGCTGTTCGCGGAGGCGGGCGTCGACCTCACCCCCGCGCTGTACGCCGACGAGAAGGCGCTTGATGTGATCCTGAAAAAAGTGGAAGCTGACGACGGGCAGCCCAGGATGGTCCGAGACTTCCTCCGCGCCCGCTGCACCACCCGGCAAGTTCGACTCCCCCAGAAGCCCCGCCTCGACTCGCGACCCATCAAGAAACGATGAAGCTCTCCACCCTCCTCCGCAGCGCCCGGCGCGACCGGGGGGTGAACTTGCGCGACCTCGCGGACGCGGTCGGGGTCTCTGCCTCGTACCTCAGCCGCATCGAGAGCGGCGAGCACGTGCGGATCCGCGGCGGGACCCTGGAGCGGCTCGCGCAAGCGTTGCAGCTGCCCGTCGACGACGTCTACCGGTCCGCGGGGCGTCTGCCGCCGGACGTCGAGCGGTTCGTGCTGGAGAACCTCCCGCGCGTTCGGCGGTCGATGGCGCGGCTCGCGGCTGCGTGAGCTTTTGGGTCGAAGGATTCATTGTCGCGATCTCCGAGGCGTCGCGGAGCCCGGTTGCTTGTTCGACTCGACGAGGTCGCAGTCTTCGAGGCGCTGCGGAGCCCTTTGCTGACCTCGCTTATGGTCGAAGCCCGAGCGAGTCGTCGCGGTCTTCGAGGCGTCGCGGAGCCGTGGCGCAGCGTTGAATGCGTCGCGATCTCGCGAGGCGTCGCGGAGCCTTTGGCTAGGCCACAGTGCGCGTTGGCTGACACCGCTTGGGCCCGGTCGCCGCGATCTCGCGAGGCGTCGCGGAGCCTTCGTCGCTGTTCGTGTTGAGGCGCACTCGCTCTGGGGAGCGTTTTGGAAAGCACCCGACCACGGCTAGTCGCGGTCTTCGAGGTGCCGCGGAACCCGGTTGCGAAAGGAGCGAAAAAAGTGCCTCACCGGAGGACTGTGGCGGAGCTCGTCGCAGTCTTCGAGGCGCCGCGGAGCCTTCGTGGGAGGAACCCGCCGTGCGAGCGGGGGAGCATCGTGGCGGCCATCGCGCCGCGATCTTCGGGGCGTCGCGGAGCCTTCGCGAGGAAACCCCACCCCCTACGGGACTGGGCCAACGCGTGATCGTCGCAGTCTTCGGGGCGCTGCGGAGCCTACGGGACCCGACCGCGTGGATCGAGTCGGTCGGTACCGACCACCACGTGTCGTGATCTCTGAGGGCGTCACGGAGCCATCTTTAGCTAAAAAGGTAACGTCGGTTAGAGGGCGCGATCTTCGAGGCGTCGCGGATCCTTTTGCTTCAAGCGCGCATCGTCAGTCGCGATCTTCAAGGCGCCGCGGAGCCAGTTGCGACCCATGGGGGGGGTGGTCCGAATGAACGCGTCAAGGCATGTCACGATCTTCAAGGCGCCGCGGAGCCGTTGCGATGTCGTTGCTCGCGCCGAGCACGGTCTCGTTCCTCACGTCGCGATCTTCAAGGCGCCGCGGAGCCGTTGCGATGGCCCGCGAAGCGTTGCGACTCGCCGAGGCACAACTGTCGCGATCTTCGAGGCGTCGCGGAGCCGTTGCGATGGGTCACTTCAGATTGTCAATGATCCAGGTGCGTCAGGACCGCACGCGCGAGCGCAGCGCTCGACCCTACCGTACAGCGGGTGCCCTCAGGCTGCCTTCTCCCTCTTCCCCACGCGAGACCGCTTCGCTTTCACCGCGCGAGCGGGGACCGCCTCCTGCGCCTCGCGCGGCCGCTCGCACTTCTTGCACCGACCGCCCATGACGTCGAGCAGGATCTCTCGGAACCGTCCCGGCGCGGCCACCTGCATCTGCCACTGCGGGCGGTCGCGCACGCCGGTCCCCGGCATTGTGAGCGGTTCCCGCTTCTTGATGTCGGCGATCGAGTAGCCGTCGACCGTGAGCCGCTCGAACTCCGTCGCCATCCGGATCGCCTCGAGCCGGTAGTGCTGGTCGCGCGCGTCGGCTGCACCGCGCCGCACGTCCGCCGCCATCTGCGTGAGGTGCGCGTGCTTGCGCGACCACGTCCAGAGCCACCACGCGAGCGCCTCTCGCCCCGCCATCGTCCGCCGGACCTCACGCATCGAGCAGTAGAGGTCCCGCTTGCTCGGCCGCCGCTCGCGGACCCACGCCCGCCACCGCTCATCGACCGCGTCGCCGAGCACGTGCCGGGCGTACGCCTCCGCGAGCTCGCGCAGGCGCCCCACCTCCCGGCGCCCGAGCTGCAGCCACGAGGCGTGCGCGATGCGGCTTCCGGCGCGGTGGGTCACGATCCGGAGCCGCCGCACGACCTCGTCGCGCAGCCGGTCCGCCTCGGACTGCATGGAGTCCGCGAAGGCGTGCCGGTCGAGCACGCGCTCGGGGCAGACCACGTCGCCGCCGGGCCAGTGCGCGACGCGGATCCCCTCCGCGCGGCTCGCCCACCCGAGCCGGACGTGCTCGGCAGCACGCAGGCCCGCGGGGCGCTTCGGGACGTCGAGGCTCGCGTGCTCGAGGGTCACCATGAGCAGCGCGCGGAGCTCCGGGGGGCCGGTCCGGCGCGGGCGCGGGCGCAGCACGAGCGCGACCCACTTCACGGCGGCGTCGGCCGGCGGCGGCCGGTGCAGCTTCGCGATCGCGGTGACCACCACGCTGAGGTCGCCTCGGGACTGGTCGAGCGTGACCTCGAAGATGTTGCTGCGGGCGGACCCCGTGCGCGACGGGATGCGTTTGATGCTCAGGCGTTCCGAGTGGATCTGGCCCGCCGCGACGAGGCCGCCCCACGTCGTGCCGGGCGGTACCTGCGTGCGGACCACTCCGGTGTGCTGGAACCGCTGGAACCGCGGCGGACGCGGCGACGAGTCCTTCTTGGCGCGTGCGACCGCGTCCTCGACGGCGAGGTAGGTCCCGCCGAACAGGCCGCACCGGTCGCGGGCTTCGATCACGCGGTCGTGCGCCTCGGCGTCGCTCTGCTCGATGGCCCGCCACGCGGGGTGCCACCCGGGCTCGGCCAGCATCTCGGCGCGCACCGCCGCGTTGACCTTCGACCGGGTGCGCGGTCCGCGGCCCGCCGTGCGCGCGTCGGCGCGCTCCTTGAACGCCGCGCGCGCCGGTGCGCACAGCCCCTTGAAGGCCTCGCGCAGCGGCTTCGCCGCCTCGTTGATGGCCTCCTGCTCCGCGGCGAGCGCCTCCCGGCGGGGCTCGAACTCCGGCGGGAGCAGGCGCGCGCGGTCCCCGCCGCTCGCGCGCCACCAGTCCGCCCGCGCCTGCTTCGCTTCCTTGTAGAGCGCGCGGATCGCCTCGTCGACCCGGTCCCACCGATCCTCGAGCGCGGCGAGCTCGGGGCAGTGGGCCCGGCGGACCGCGGCGAACCGCTCGTACCGCTCGCGCTCGATCGCCACGAGCGCGTTGTAGTAGCGGCTACTCCGCCACAGGATGCCGCGCGCCTCCTCTTCGGGGGACGTGAGTCGCGCAGCGAACTTGTAGTTGCGGGTCGGGAGCTCGCTCGTCTTCCTGGGCATCGCTTGGGTTTCCTTTCGATCTTTCGGGGGCCGCCTAGCGGCCCACCACGCACTTGCGGCCGTCCGCGCAGTACCGGCACGGCTCGATGGTCGGTCCATCGAACCGGACCTGGAACCGCCACCGCAGGCCCTCGGACCACGCGAGGATGATGGCGTGGACCACGTCGCTGAGCGGGATCATGGCTCGAAGGACACGGGGTGGTTGGCGCACAGCCCGAACGGCGTGCGGTAGACGGTGAAGAGGGTGCGCCAGTGCGGGTCCGGATAGATGGCGATGGACTGCGCGCGCTCCTCGGGCGTGGCTGGGCGCCCGACTGGACAGTCCAGGATCGGTTCGCCGTCCTCGTCGACGTCGTAGACGATGACGTCGCGCTCGGGCCAGCGGACCTCGCTCGGCCACTCGACCGTGTGGCCGCCCCGCTCGTCCTGCGTGAGCAGGAGGGAGAAGGTCGGTGGCGGCTCGGCGACCGGCGGTAGCGGCTCGAACGCCAGCGTGACGGGGCCCGCGAGCGTGGCGTGCTGCCGCATCCCGTTCCGGTAGTCGACGACGACGGGGCCGCTGACCCGGCCGAGGTCGTGGCTTGCGCGACGCGGTTCAACTGCCCGATCGCTCATGGTCAAACCCACCCATCGAGCGCGTCCGCGGCCGCGCGGAGGTTGGCGACTGTGGCGGCGTCGGCGGCCCCCCTCGGTACCCGGCCGCTCGCGACCCGGTCGGCCAGGCCGCGGATGGACTCGCGGAGCGCCCCTTCCGGGAGGAGGTCGAGCGCCGCGCGGAGGTTGGCGGCGCTCTCGGCCATGGTCCTGGATTCGCTCCTCGCTTCGGCGGCGACGTCGTCCGCCAGCTCGCGCAGCCACTTCGCCAGCGCTTGCGTGCGAGAGGGGATCGCCGACGGCGCCTTGGGCGTTGCGGCCCTCGTCACCGGCAGGAACCCGAGCGCTCGGCCGACGGTCTCGACGTGCTGCGCGAGCGCGTGGAGCGCGCGCTGGTCGGCGGCGGCCCGGCCCGTCTCGTCCTCGGCGTGCAGCGCGGCGGACCACTGGCCCTCGGCGCGCAGGGCGAGCAGGAACCCGTCGAAGTCGGGGCGCCCGTCGTCGGTGGCGGCTCGCGGCGGGACCTCGTCCTCGGCGATGAGCGCGTGCTCGACGACGGACACCATGCGGCCGCCGGCGACGAACTGGAAGGCCAGCCGGTCGTCGGACAGGGCGCTCCGGACCGCGGAGACGGCGCCCTCGCTGCCCACGAAGTGGACCTCGGCCTCCCCGTCGCTCACGCGCGCGAAGACGCGGACGGTCTCGCGCGGGTCGAGACCGCGCTCGCGCGCGAGTGACCACGCCCACGCGTCCTCGACGGCGGCTCGCGGCGGGGCCGAGCCGAGCCGCGCCAGCGCGGTCACCATGTCCGCGGAGAGCTCGGGGTCGTGCGCTCGGTAGTCGATCGCCGTGACCCAGAGCCCGAGCTGGGCGTGCGGGTCCCGGAAGCTCAGGACGATCTTGCCGGCCGGCAGGTCCGGGTGCCGGTCGCTCTTGAATTGCCCGTCGTCGGTCAAGTGGTGGCCCATGGTCCTCGTCCTCCCCCTCTACGAGGGTTCCTCTTCGCCGTCGCCCGGCTGCACGAGCGTCCACTCGTTGTCGGGGACCAGCAGCCCAGCGAGGATCCCCTCCTCCTGCCCCGATTTGACGGAGACGATGCGGATGCGCCCCTCAGCCTCGAACCCGACGATCCGGTACTGCCGCCCCCGCGCGTTCGCCCAGACGTCGCCGACCCGCCGCCGCTCGTCGGGCAGGCGGAGCGCGGCCGACTTGAGCGATTCCAGCGCCAGCTGCAGCTTGCCGTCGGTCTGGTCCTGCCGCTTCTTGCCGTCGGGCGTCGACGGACCCCTATGGCGCAGGGCGATCCGGCTGTTCACGGTCGCCTGCTTGTAGCCGCGCGCGGCGGCGATGAGGTTCTGTAGGAATGCGTTGTCCATGTCTTTCGTCCTCGGGGTCTCTCGTGGCTCGCTCTGGGGCGCGCGGGGCGGGTCTACGGCCGCCTCGCGCTTCGATTCTTCTTCACTGTCCTCGCCGTCGAAGAAGGGGCGCAGCGCCGCGCGGAGGATCTCCGACGTCTCGATCTCGATCGGTCCCTTCCACGACTCTCTCAGCGCGCGCCTCGCCACCTGGACCAGGTGGCGGACGTCCCCGCGCAGCGTGCGCATCTCCTCCATCCTGGCGGCGTCCGCCCTCGCCTGCTTGACCTCCTCGGCGAGCGCGGGGAACGCGTTGTGGAGGGCGACGGCGCACTCGGCCGCCTCGCGGGATTCGTACTCCGCGAAGGGCTCGTCCTCGCCCTCAACTTCGATGCTGCCCGTGTTGCCTGCGCTGAGTACCAGGGTGCCGGGGTTCGCGCTCTCGTAGAGCGCCTCGAGCTCACTCAGTTCACTCAGTTCGATCGGTGTGCGATTCATGTAGCCTCCACGCTGTCTCGCTTGACTCCGGGCGCGCGCGGGCCGGAGAGGATCATGGGGAGTAGGTGCGCGAGCAAGTACCGGAACCGATGCTCTGCGTCGCAGTGCGGGATCTCGAGCGAGCTCCGGACGATCCGGTGGAGCCTGCGCTTGCAGTCGAGCACGACCTCCGCGTCCCTGCGGAACATACGGATGAGGCTTGCGGCCTCGCGGCGGTCTTCCTCCGGTGACTTTTCTAACCGCTCGATCAGTTCGTCAATCCTCGTCGCCATCATCCCTCTCCGTCTATCGCTCGCGCGCACTCTGCGCGCACGATCGCTTGGTGGTCGCGGCAGAAGTGGAACGGGAAGCTCACGACCCGGCGCTCGGTCGCCGCGAGCGCGCGCGCCACCCCAGCGCAGAAGGCGACCGTCGGGTCCACGCGGGTCAGGTCGCTCGCGTACTCGCACGCGGGGCACGCGGGCTCGGCGACCGCCGCGGGGACGGTGTCGCTAGCGGGTTGCCCTCCAGCGCCGGGAGCACGCTCACCGCCCAGCCCCGCCGGCGCAGCGACCGGACGGCCCGCTGCGTCGCGAGCGCCCCGCAGCGCTCCAGCCGCACGCACCGGCCCGCCCGAAACCCCATGACCAAGAATTGCTCGCATGACGCCTCCCCATTGTTCGGACTCACTGCAACACCCTCGACGCCTGCTGCTCTGCCTGTTCTCTCGCGCAAGTTACTCACCGGCGCCCCCGCGCCTGCTGCTGCGCGGTCCGCCGGACGACCGTCAGGGCGTCCTCCACCGTGAGCAGGTCCTTGCCCGTGACCGTGTCCACGCTCGCGTGCATGAGCTCCTCGCCGCGCGAGCTGGTGATGCGCAGTTGGTAGCCGAACCCCGGGTTCAGCGGGTCGCAAAGCGCGATGTGCACGTCCCCGATGATCTCCATCATCCCGATTACCCCTTTCTCGCTGACTGAGCCAGCGTAGGCCCGCGGGCGCCCGTTGTCAAACAAGTGATGACGATGATTGACAGCCCGGCCGTGCCCCGCTAGTTTCACACGCATCAACCAGGGAAAAGGAGATCCCACCATGCACGATTGGAGTCCGTTCCAGCTCGCCATCTTCGAGAACGTCGCCCGTGGCACCGGCCACACCGTCATCGACGCAGTTGCAGGATCTGGGAAAACTTCGACGATCGAGGAGGCCGTCAACTACGTGCCGCCCGGCAAGAGCACGCTGTTCGTCGCCTTCAACAAGGCGATCGCCGACGAGCTGGGACGCCGGCTCGCGGGTCGGCGCGTCGAGGTCTCGACGCTGCACTCGTACGGCCTGCGCGCCGTCACGGCGGGGATCGGGCGGCTGCGCATCCACAAGTACCGGGTCGAGGACTTCCTGCGGGAGGCGCACGGCGACGAGAAGGAGACGAGCAACCTCCGCCGGGCCCTGTCGAAGGTCGTCTCGCTCGCGAAGGGCGCGCTCGCGCACGACGTCGAGGCCGTGGACGCCCTCATCGACTCGGCCAGCGTCGAGCTCCCCACGAACATCGAGCACGTCGCCGACGTGCCGCCGACCGTCGACCCGCGCGACTGGTTCGTCACGGAGGTCGTGCGGCTGCTCGACCGGTGCCGGGACACGTCGGACGGGTGCCTCGACTTCGACGACATGGTGTGGCTGCCGATCGTGCGCAACCTCCGCCAGCGCCAGTTCGACCGCGTCTTCGTCGACGAGCGCCAGGACCTGAACGCCGCCCAGATCGAGATGGTCCTGCGCGCGGTCCGCCCGGACGGTCGGATCTGCGCGGTCGGCGACCCAGCGCAGGAGATCTACCAGTTCCGCGGGTCCGACTCGCGCGCCTTCGACCAGGCGCTCGCGCGGCTCGGCGTCACGCGGCTCCCGCTGTCCATCAGCTACCGGTGCTCGCGCGCGGTCGTCGGTGAGGTCCACCGCGTGCTGCCCGACATCCCGATCGAGTCCGCGCCGAACGCGCCCCACGGCGAGGTGACGTACGTGCCGCGCGAACACATGGAGCACGCGAAGCTCGGCGCGCAGGCCGGCGACTTCATCCTCTCGCGCACGAACGCGCCGCTCATCGGCATCTGCATGAAGTTCCTGCGCGCGGGGCGGAAGGCGAACATCCAGGGCCGCGACGTCGGCGACAGCCTCGCGGCCTTCGTGAAGAAGAGCGGCGCGCGGACCGTTGAGGCGCTCCGCGATTACGTAGAGGGGTGGTGCGAGAAGGAGTGCGCGCGCCTCTCCGCCAAGCACCGGGACACACAGGCGGTCGAGGACCGCACGGCGTGCTTGCTCGCGCTGAGCGACGGCGCCGAGAGCGTCGTGGACGTGGTCGCTCGGATCGAGGAGCTCTTCTCCGACCGCGCGGACACGGACTGCATCGTGCTCTCGAGCACGCACAAGGCGAAGGGCCTCGAGCGGGACCGCGTGTGGCTGCTCGTCGGGACGTACCGGCGGCGGCCGGGCGCCGAGGAGGACAACCTCTACTACGTCGCCGTGACGCGCGCGCGTCGCACGCTCCTCCTCGTCGAGGGCTTCGAGAAGAAGCGTCGCCGCTACGACGACGGGCCAGGCGTGCCCGACCCGCGCGAGGACCTCATGGGGCTCACGCCCGTCGACGAGGCGCTGTCGTGAGCGCCGTCCAGCCGGATTGCTACCACCGCTGCGGCCGCAAGGCCGCCGTCGGCCGGATCTTCTGCTCCGCGCGCTGCGCGGCCGAGTGGGCGGAGGCCGTCGCGCGCGGCAACGGGGAGGAGTGGTGCGTGCCCTGCCAGGACTGGCGGGAGTACCTGCTGTCAGACCGGACCCAGCTTGCGTGCGGGCACGCGGCGGCCGGCCTCGTCGAGGGCGCGAGGCACGCGGAGGCCGCGAAGCGGTACGCGGTCGCCGTCGGCTCACCCCCTGCGTGCGGCCCGGCGCTGGGGGCTCGATGAGCGCCCGCCGGCTCCGCGTCAAACCCTACCCCGTCCTGCCTTCCGCCTCGCTGCGCGAGCGAGTGCTTTTCCGGAGTGAGCTCATGCAGCAGAGAGCAGCCGTTGCCGCGTACTTCGCCAAGTTCTCCGCGGACCTCTGCAAGTGGGTCGTCGTCTGCCGCGCGTACGGGCTCGTGCGCGCGTCGTTCGACTCGAGGGCCGAGGCCGAGGAGTACGCGGAGTTCCGCGTCCAGTACGAGTTCGAGCGCCGCCGAGAGAGCCGCGTCAAGACGCTCCCGCCGCCCGCCATGACGACGGAGGTGCCGCAGTGAGCCGCGTGTACGACGTGAAGACAGAGCGCTTCGGCGTCCTGCAGCTCGAGGCCGACGACGTCGCTGACGCGCGTAGGCGCGCGAGGGGGTTCGGGGTCACGAACCCGCGCATGACGACGCTGCAGCGCGTTTCGCGACTCTGCGCGAGCTGCGACTCGGCGCCCTGCGTCTGCGGGGTGCGATCGTGAGCCGGCCGCCGGTCCTGCGGGCGTTCGTGGACGAGCTCGTGGTGGACAACTTCGCGGGGGGAGGGGGTGCCTCGCTCGGCATCGAGTGGGCGCTCGGTCGCAGCCCCGACATCGCGGTCAACCACGATCCGGAAGCCATCGCCATGCACCAGGCGAACCACCCGACGACGCGGCACCTCTGCGGCGACGTCTGGGACGTGAACCCGAGGCAGGTCTGCGGTGGCAAGCCCGTGGGCCTCGCGTGGTTCTCTCCGGACTGTACGCACCATTCTCGCGCCAAAGGGGGTAAGCCGCGCGATAAAGCGAAAGCAGAGAAGAGTCGCGCGCTCGCGTGGGTGGTCGTCCGGTGGGCGCGCGACGTGAAGCCGCGCGTCATCCTGCTCGAGAACGTTTCTGAGTTCGCCGATTGGGGGCCGTTGATCGATGGTGGCCGCCCCGACAAGGCCCGCCGAGGGCTCACGTTCCGGCGCTGGAAGGGGCAGCTTGAGGCGGCTGGCTACGCGGTCGAGGTGCGCGAGCTCCGCGCGCACGACTACGGCGCTCCGACCACGCGCAAGCGCCTCTTCATCATCGCGCGCTCGGACGGTCTACCGATCGTGTGGCCCGAGCCGAC
>Ga0335069_10005118_pt1 | contig 19290 bp, 16 predicted proteins | sample Lox_Sample_11_FD_206714 | JGI IMG/M metagenome (GOLD analysis project Ga0335069, IMG submission 206714) | Soil microbial communities from Loxahatchee National Wildlife Refuge, Florida, United States - Lox_Sample_1.1 | ecosystem: Environmental > Terrestrial > Soil > Wetlands | place: USA... | reverse complement strand
GCGCTTCTGGCGATCGTCGTGCGATGGTCGTGGAAGATGTTCGCACAGGCGGCGCCCAAAGCTCCCACGCGTGCGGACGTGAGACGCGAGGTCAGGAGGTCGGGCCGGCGGTGACGCTCAGCGAGCGAGCGAATCGCACGGTAGAGCGGACTCTTTTTCTCGTCTCGTTCTTTACTTACGCGTACTTCTATCAGGCTGCCGATCAGAGCACCGCGGCGCGATTCGATCTTATCCGCTCGCTCTTGGAGCGCGGTTCGCTCTGGATCGACGGATACTGCGGCTACAACACGGCAGACATTATCAACCTCGGCGGGCACTACTATTCGGTCAAGGCGCCCGGCGGATCATACACCGGAATCATCCCGTGGCTGTTCGCGCGATGGCTGGTCGAGCCGTTCACGACGAACAACGAATCGCTGCTATGGGCGCTCGCAACGCATCTGACGATCGTGATGTCGGTGAGCCTGCTTATCGCGCTAACGATCGTGGTCTTCTATCGGCTTGCGATCGCATTCGGCGTGGGCGCAGGACGCGCCGCCGCGATTGCACTGGTGCTTGCCTTCGGGACGATCCTGTTTCCGTACGCGACCGAGATGACGGGCGAGCCGATCGCAGCCGGATGCCTTCTCATCAGCCTCTATCTTCTGGTCACGTTCGCCGAGGCTCCCGGAATAATGCGCGCCGGCGCGGCGGGTTTTCTCGCGGGATGGGCGGTGCTGAACGATTATCCCGCACTGCTGGTTGCTGCCGCCATCGGATTCTACGCGTTTGCGAAGCTGCCCACGTGGCGCGATGTCGCGGGCTTCTCGGTCGGCGCGGGAATCGTGGCTGTCCTGCTATGCCAGTACAACTGGGCCGCGTTCGGAAGTCCGTTCTTCATGAGCTACATGGCGTACAAGCTCCCGGGCAATACCCAATTCCCGGAGCAGGCGGCGGGATTCGTCGGCCTGACGCATCCCAAGCTTCGCGTCCTGTGGTACATACTGATCGATCCGCAGCGCGGACTTTTCTTCTGCAATCCCGTCCTGCTGCTGGCGATTCCCGGCCTCGTCTATTTCTGGAAGAGCGGTCGCCGCGCGGAATCGCTTGTGACGCTTGCCGCGATCGTGATCTTCGTCGCATTCAACGGATCGTATGGCGAGTCAATTATCTCGTGGGGAGGCGGCACCGCGACGGGGCCGCGCCAGATGGCGCCCTCGATTCCGTTTTTCGCGCTCACGTTGATTTTTCTGCCCGCATCGTTCGATTGGATAATAGGGGCGCTCGGCGGATTGTCGGCGCTGTTCATGCTCGCGGCGACATCGACGAACCCGCATTTCCCCTACGAATACGACAATCCTGTCTTTCAGTATGGGTTGCAGCACTTCATGCGCGCGGACCTCGGATTCAATCGCGATATGTATTTCGGCGGCGGGATGATCGTCGGCGATACGGTCTCATTCAACCTCGGCAAGGTCGTTGGATTGCCCGGGCCGCTGCAACTGCTTCCGCTCGCCGCCGGTTGGATTGTCGCAGCGCTCGTCCTTATCAAGGCGCTCGACGTATGGCCGGACGAAACGCGACGCCATCTCGGACTCGCTGCCGTCGCTGCGGGTATTGCCGCCCTGTTCATCGCGCCATTGATGTATCCAATCGCAGAGCGCGCATCGCTGCGTCAGGCGCACGGGCTTTTGGGCAAGTACTATCTTGGGCTCACTCCGGACGCGCCGCCGCGTCTGGTTCGCGTCGATTCCGAACTCGACATGAACGATGTGGCCGCGATGGGTGCGATGCCGTTTCCGTCGGTGGCGATATGGAACGGTATCCTGCATGTGCCGAAAGACGGCTTGTACAGATTCTTCATGCTGGTTGACGACCTGGGATGGATCACGATCGACGGCAAGGAGATCATCCGCGATCTCGGGAACACGGCGAATTACTCAAGTGAGGGTGAAGCCGAGCTGACCGCGGGGCCGCATCAGATAACCGTCGGAGAGCGCAACCTCGCCGGCGGGTCCTCTATCCATCTGCTATGGCAGCGCCCCGACGGCGTCCGCGAGATAATTCCGTCCAGCGTCCTCACGCCCACCGGGATTGACTACTGAATTGGAGGTCATCCTGAGCAGGCGAGCGTCGCGAGCCGTCGCGAAGGATCTCGCCCGGTCCTCCGGGCGTTCGTCTGAGACCGAGCTTTGACGCGCGGCAAGCCGTGCGAGATCCTTCGACTTCGCGCGCAACGCGCTCCGCTCAGGATGACGAGTGTGGCGCTGACGATTTTGTCACAAGAGCCTGCCCGCGCTTCACCCCTGTTGCGGCAACAGCCCTGCGCGCGTGATTTCGCGACGCTCGCTCTTGTCCATCGCCTCCGCCGCTTTCGACAGCGGGAACGTCGCGTCGCAAAGCTCGGTGTACGGATGCGCATCGATGTGCGACGAGAGGAAATCCAGCGACTTCTTCAGGTAGTGCGGCGGATACGTCGCGACGCCGACGATCTCGATCGCCTTGAACGTGATAAGCGATGGCGGAACCATGATCTGAAGCCCGCTGGAGATGTTTCCGACCTCGATCACCCGACCGCCATTGCGGACCATCTTGATTGCGTCCATGAATGCTTCCGGGATGCCAGCGACTTCGAGCACTGCGTCGGGCTGTCCTCCCGCGAGCTTCTGAATCTCGCGATTGCGATCGTCGAACTCGGGAAACTTGCTGATATCAACCGTCGCGTGCGCCCCGAATCGACGCGCCTGCGCGAGCCTCGACGCGACGGCGTCGACCGCGATGACATATGCGCCGCGCGCCCTCCCCAGCGCCATCGCATGTAATCCCAGACCACCTGCGCCGAGCACGACCAGTTTCTCGTCGTGCATAACGTGGCCCTTGTCGAGGCTCCAGTAAACTTGCGACAGCGCGCAATTCGCCGACGCGGCGACGAGGTCCGGAACATTGTCCGGCACGCGATAGAAGTGCTGATCGGGACGGATAAAATAATGCGTCGCGAATGTCGCCGTGAAGTGGGGCGGCACCTCAGGATGGCGTGCGCCGAGGGATTTGTTGATGCATGCGGCCTGATTGCCCGCGACGCAATTCGCGCATCGATTGCACACCGTGTAGTAAACGGGCGCTATTCGATCGCCCTCCTTGACCGGCACCCCCGACCAGTCCGTCTTGACGCCGGCGCCGAGGCCATGGATGCGCCCGCTCATCTCATGGCCGGGCATGATCCCGCGTTTGCCGAATTCCCCTTTCCACATATGCACTTCCGAGCCGCACACATTGGTCTGGGTGACTTCCGCGATGGCTCCGCCCGCGACCGGAGCAGGAACGTCGTACTCATGGAATTCGATCTTGTGAGCACCGGGAATATAAGCGACTTTGCCCTTCATGATGAACTCCTCCTTATCGCGGAGCCGACACGATTCGAACGGTTTCGGCAGCTTTTCGTTATTGGCGTGATTTCGCCCGCTTGAGCAAAAATGTCAAGCGCGAGCGAATGAAATCGGGAGCAGCGCCGGACTATTCGCCGGGCTTCTTGAGTCCGCCGCCGAGCAGCGACGGTCGAGCCGCCTTGGGCGCCTGCAATTCAACTTCGGGCGCCGGCACTACATGAGTAGGCAGAGGTGCCTGAGCCCCCGGACGGCGCTCGCCCCTGGCTGCAGTTACGATTTCGTTGAGCAAGCGACTCTCGACGGTGCCTCGCGATACGCATCGGAAATCCGACACAGGATGAAACGGGACACGTAGGGGCGAGCTGTACGTCGCGCCCACCAATACCTTGCTGGCTTGGCGTCCGGCGGGCTCCACCTTGAACGTGTACACCGCCGTCATGCCGGATTCCGGCTCGGCATCATATCGCGAGCCGGCAGAGCGCACCTGCCCGCAATCCGCGTCGGCCAGCGTAAATTTGTGCGCTTCGCCTTCGAGGACGCCATGATCTGGATCCTCGACTTCAAGGCGATAGTTGTTGTTTGCGATTACGGACTTCGTCGCTTCCCAAGTGAGGTCATACGGAACGCCGACCACGGCAGAGGTCTTCGATTCGGCGGGCGGCTGCGTCGTCGGCGGATAGAAGCATCCACCGTTGCCGATACAAAGGATCAACAGGCCGATCGGGATGAGTCTCTTGAGCATCGCGACCCGCCACTATAGCAGACCCGGCCCGAGATACCTCTGCCGCCCGAAAGGTCGAGGGTCGTGCCCGGCTCCCGGATATTTCCCCATCGCGCGCATCTGTGTGATAATCCGAGCCAATACCAGAAGGCCCGCATGCGCGGGAAATGTTCCGAGGACGCGTTCATGTCAGGTCATTCCAAATGGCATTCAATCAAGCATAAGAAGGCGGCGCGCGACGCCAAGCGCGGCAAAGTCTTCACCAAGCTGATCAAGGAAATTACCGTCGCCGCGCGGATCGGCGGCGGCGACTTGAACGCGAACCCGCGGCTTCGCACGGCAGTCCTGACTGCGCGCGCCCAATCGATGCCCAACGACAATATCGACCGTGCAATCAAGAAGGGCACCGGCGAACTGGCAGGCGTCACGCTCGAAGAAATCACCTACGAAGGATACGGCCCCGGCGGCGTCGCGATCATGGTCGATACGCTGACTGATAATCGCAATCGCCTGGTGGCGGAGCTGCGTTTCATGTTCTCGAAGCATGGCGGGAATCTTGGCGAGGCGAACAGCGTCGGCTGGATGTTCAAGAAGCGCGGCGTTGTGTCGATCGATAAGGGCGCCGTCGACGAGGACAAGCTGATGGAAGTTGCGCTCGACGCGGGCGCGGACGACGTTACGTCCGACGCCGACAGCTTCCATGTCATGACGCCTCCGGAGAAGTTCACTGCGGTGCGCGATGCGATCGAAAAGGCCGGCATCACGATCGCGAACGCGGAGCTGACGCGAATCGCGGATAACACGGTCATGATCTCCGGGCATACTGCCGAGCAGGTCCTCAAACTGATGGAGGCGATCGAGGACCATGACGACGTGCAGAGCGTATCGGCCAACTTCGATATCAGCGAGCAGGAGATGGCGCAGCTTGCGGCGGCTTCGTAACTGATTCACGATCGCCATTGGCGATCGTTGGGCGGTGGAGGATGGGCATGCGGGTGATGGGCATCGATCCCGGCAGCGTGGTCACCGGCTGGGGAATAATCGAAGCGTCGGGTGCGACTCTCACGCACGTCGCTTCGGGCACGATTCGTACCGCGTCGTTGCCGCGCGGACCGCAGCGGCTCAAGAAAATCCACGACAATCTTATCGCTCTGATAGACGAGCATCGCCCGGATGCGATGAGCCTCGAACGCAGCTTCGTCGCGGCGAGCGTGCAGAGCGCGTTTCGCCTCGGCGAGGCGCGCGCGATGGCGATGCTTGCGGCAGCCGACCGGGAGATCGAGCTGTTCGAATATGCGCCCAACGAGGTCAAGCTGGCGGTCGCGGCTTTTGGTCACGCCGAAAAGGGGCAGGTCAAGTTCATGGTGATGCGCACTCTGCGCCTCGATGACGGCGTTGAACTTGCCGACGACGAATCCGACGCGCTAGCGCTCGCGATCTGCCATAGTGGTCGGGCGAGGATGACGGCGATGGAGCGTATCGCACAGCCTGCGCGGCGCGGCCCCGCGCGATGGATGCGCCGATGATCGCATCGATTTCAGGAACGCTTCGCGTGCGCGAGCCGGGACGCGTCGTCGTCGAGACCGGCGGAATCGGCTATGAGGTGCTGGTGTCGCTGAGCACGTACTATCGACTGCCTGCGGTCGGCGCCCCGGTGTTTCTGGAGATCCGGCAGATCGTTCGCGAGGATGCTCTCATGCTCTATGGTTTCTCGGAGCCGTCCGAAAAACGCGCATTCGATTTGTTGATCGGTGTCCAGCACGTCGGACCCAAGCACGCGCTCTCGATTCTCTCTGCCCTCACGCCCGACGATCTCGCCGGCGCGATCACGCGCGAGGATATTCATAAAATCGATGCGGTGCCGGGCGTGGGGCCCAAAGTCGCCGAGCGCGTGATTCGCGAGCTGCGCGACAAGGTCGGAAGTCTTCGCGGGCCGGGCGCCGCGCCGATAAAGATGCCCGGGGCTGCCGCCGGCGTTGCGGCTTCGAACGGCGCCGGTTCGATGGTGAACGACGCGGTATCGGCTCTCGTCAATCTTGCGTATACGCCGATCGAGGCGCGCCGCGCTGTCGACGCAATCCTCGCGGAGAGTCCGTCGGCGGATCTGGAAACTGTGATCAGAAAATCGTTGGCGATTTTGTTAAGTGAAAGATAAGAGGCAAAAGAACGAGGGCGTCGAAAACGGACATTCAACCCGTCCGCCGCGCGTCTCCGCGCCTGGGCCGATCGAAGACGACGGCGCGCTCGATCTCTCGCTGCGCCCGCGATCGCTCGGCGAGTTCGTCGGCCAGGAGCGCCTCAAGCGCGTGCTCGGGATGTCGATCGAGGCGGCGCGCAAGCGCGGCGAGGTTCTCGACCATGTGCTCTTGGCGGGACCTCCCGGGCTCGGCAAGACGTCGCTCGCCCATATCATCGCGCGCGAGCTTGGCGTGAACGTGCGTACCACTTCGGGGCCCGCAATCGAGCGTCCCGGCGATCTCGCCGCGATCGTTGCCGATCTCCAGCAGGGCGACGTTCTCTTCATCGACGAGATTCATCGTCTCTCCGCCGCGGTAGAGGAGATTCTCTATCCCGCGATGGAGGACTACGAACTCGATATCGTCCTCGGCAAGGGGCCCAGCGCACGCACGATGAAGCTGGCCGTCAAGCCGTTCACGCTGGTCGGTGCGACGACGCGCTCCGGACTACTGACGCGTCCGCTGCGCGAGCGCTTCGGACAGCATTTCCATCTCGAATTCTACAAACGCGAAGAGCTTGCCGAGATTATCCGTCGCTCGTCGCGATTGCTCGCAATGCCGGTCGACGTTGAAGGGTGCGACGAGATCGCGTCGCGCTCGCGCGGGACGCCGCGAATCGCGAATCGATTACTAAGGCGCGTGCGCGATTTCGCGCAGGTGAACGAAGCGCCGCTCGTGACGCGCGATGTGTCGCTGCGCGGGCTCGAACTTCTTGAAATCGACGCGGCGGGATTCGACAAGATGGACCGATCGATTCTTGCCGCGATAATCGACAAGTTCGACGGCGGTCCCGTCGGCGTTGACAGTCTCGCCGCCGCGATTGGCGAGGAAAGCGACACCATCGAGGAAGTTCACGAGCCCTACATGCTGCAGGAGGGCTACATCGCCCGAACCTCGCGCGGCCGCGTCGCCACGCAGCGCGCGTATTCCCATCTCGGCCGCACCCGCTCCGGAAGTTTGTTCTAAACGGTGGGGTCGCCAGTGTCGTGTCCCGTAAATTCCTTATAGCGAGCGTAGGTGGTATGAGATTCTTCGCTCCGCAGACTGCGCTCAGAATGACAAACAAAAGCGAGCACTTTCTGTCATTCTGAGCGAAGCGAAGAATCTCATTCCACGACATATGATTTGTTAACTTACTTGCGGGACAGCACACTAGTCCTTACCGCGTAAAGCAAATACGTCATCCTGAACGAAGGTGGCCGCTGCGGCCATCCTGAGCCGAAAGGCGAAGGACCCTCTGGGCCGAAGCGAAGGATCCTCTGGGCCGAAGCGAAGGATCCCGTGCGGCTTAGCCGCGCGCGCGCCTGGACACCACTTTTGACGCCCGGAGGACCGGGCGAGATCCTTCGACGGAGCCTGTCCTGAGCGAAGCCGAAGGGCTCGAAAGGATCTCGCTGCGCTCAGGATGACGTCGAAGAGGCGCTTTTCTCAGAAAACGAAGTAGTCGCTTAGCGCAAGCACAGTGCCGGAATCACAGTGCGCGGAGTTTGGTGGTGCGGCCGGCCATCCGGCGCGCCGCCTCACCAAGCGCGCGCGGGCTGATTCCTTCCCCCGCGTTCAGTTGCGGGGGAAGGTTAGGAAGGGGGAGAAAGGTTCTCCAATATCACTTGGACAACCCCATCCACGTTCGTCAGTACATCACTGTTCCAAAACCTCAAGACACGGAAGCCCTTCGTCGCGAGAAAGGATGTACGCCGATCGTCATATTCCCGCGCGTCGACGTGCTGACCTCCGTCTACCTCGACGACGAGTTTGTGTTCGACACAACAGAAGTCAACGATGAAGTCACCAATCGGATGTTGGCGTCGAAATCTCGCGCCGACCAATGACTTGCGCCTTAGTGCAGACCACAGCGCGCGTTCGGCGTCGGTTAGGTCGTGGCGCAGGCCGCGCGAGCGCGCACGCGTCGTAGGATTGAGGCGGTTGGGGCGAGCTTCCACTGGGTAACTTTCCCCCTTCCTAACCTTCCCCCGCAACTGAACGCGGGGGAAGGGACCAGACAACGCGTCTGCGAAGTGCGATAGGCTCAAAGGCGAAAAAGAGCGGCCTACTACGCGCGACTCACAGTGCGCGGAGTTTGGTGGTGCGGCCGGCCATCCGGCGCGCCGCCTCGCCGAGTGCGCCCGCACGATGCCATCGGCTGTATTCCTCGATCGTCAGCCCGCGCGCAGCTTCCAGGGCGACCGAAAGCGCCGCAATCACCCACACCTGTGCGAGGACGCTGATCCGCGGCGCGAGGCCCAGGATGCCGCCTTCGCGTTTGATCGGGATGCGCATTACGAAGTCCGACAGCCGTCCCAGCTCCGAATTTTCATTGCGCGTCACGGCGACGAGCTGCGCGCCCTGATCGCGAATCGCCAGGGCCGCCTGACACATTTCGTCGGTGTTGCCACTGTTGGATATCGCAATCACGATATCGCGCGGATGCACCTGGCCGAGACTGCCGTGGAGCGTCTCGGTCGCATGGAGGAACGTCGCGGGCGTACCGACCGAGCACAGCAGGCTCGCCGCATATCGCGCAACGTGCTCGGACTTGCCGACGCCTGTCACGTGGACGCGACCGCCTTTGGCCTGCGCTGTGCGAATCATCTCGACGCCGCGCGAGATTGCGCCGACGTCGATTTCGCGCCGCAGGCTGCCGAGTTCCTCGAGGGCGATGTCGAAGAATCGCGCTGCTTCGGTTTCAGGATCGAAGGTCCCCGGATGCCTTGACGTTGTTGCCTTGACCTTCGGTCCGCGCGAGATAGGCAGAGGCCGTCCATAGAGTCTGAGGATCTGGTTGCGCAGCTCGAACCCTGACGGGAACGCGCCCAGCCGCGCGATGCATACGGCGCCGGCCGCGTTCGCGAGCCGCCCGATCTCGGGCCATTTGAGGCCCCATCGAAGGCCGGCCAGCACCGCGCCCAGAAACGCGTCGCCGGCGCCCGTCGTATCGACAACTTTGGTCTTGAACGCAGGAACGCGCACCGCGCAATCGCGCGCCGAGATCGCACATCCGTTGGCGCCGTCGGTCATGATGACCGCGCTCGATCCGTAGCGGAGCCGGATTTCTTCGGCGATCTTGAGCGGCTCGTTTCCGTTGCCTCCGAGTTCGCGAGCCGCCCGCTTGGCGGGCTTCAGATAGGTCGCGAGGCGCAGCGCCTGTTCAAGTTCCGAGCGCGTTCCGATCGAACGAATCGCGTCGGACGGCGGCACGTCCAGGTCGAGCACGGTTGGAATCGAATTTTCGCGCGCAAACTTCAGGATCGCGATGACTGTCCGAATCGGAAGCTGAGAAATCTCCGTCGAGACGATCGACGCGTTGCGGATGAATGCGCCATGTCGAGTGCGAATCTCCGAGGGTTTTAGTTCCGCCGTCGCGCCGCGCACCATGTAGATCGCGCGATTTCCGTCCGGATCGACGAACACGGTCGCGTAGGAACTGGTCGAACCATCGAGCGTCAAATGATGATGGATGCCGAGGCCGTCCATCCCCTCACGCAGGAACTCGCCATTGCGGTCATCGCCCATCTTGCCGAAGATGCCGCATTCCAAACCGAGCACGCGCGCCCATCCGAGATGGTTGAGCACCACGCCGCCGACGGAAGCCTGCTCGATCGCGGCCGAACCCAGGGGACGGGACGCATCGAGAATTACCTTTTCATCTGCGTTGATGATTCGCGGAGTGCGGTAGAACAAGTCCACGACCATACTGCCGCATCCGACCACATCGAGTTTTGACTCAGCCATGTTGAAACGCTGAAGAGCCCACCCCGCTCGCATCATATTCGCTCATCCACCCTGTCTCCAGCGTCGACGCGCACATCGCGCGGATGTCAGCGAATCGCCGGATGAAAACATCGCGATTGGTCTTGTCCAACACCGGAGTGTCGGGAGCCACCGCGTCGCTTTCGATTACTCCAAGTTGCTTCAATGCCGTCTTGAGGCAAGCGATGGTTGCGATGCGTCCGTCGCGCGGGTCGGCGAGAACCGATGCGTCGCTATAGGCGTCGAGCACCGTCTGATAGCGTCGCATCATCGCGGCATCTTGAGCACGGCATACCTCCCATGCGCGACGCCACTCGCGCGGCATCGGATTGGCCGGGCCGGCGACGATACCGTAGGGAAGCGAATGTTGAGTTAGATAACGGTTCCAGTAGTGATGCACCGTACCCGCGATGCCGTGGGGCGGTTCGAACAAATCAAAAATCAGATGCGGATTCCCCGCGTAGATCGCGAACTCATGCGCGAGTTTGAAGTGCGACGCCGCGCGCGTGTAGTTGCCGAGCACGGCCTTGCTCGCGGTCACCTTGATTCCGCGGATGTAATCGAGCCGGCTCATCTCCTTCACGTCGGCGGTCCGCAGATGCTCGGGTTTGCCGGGCGCTGCGATGTCCGCGTTGTCATACAGGAAGACCGGAATCATCCGTCCGACGCGCTCGAATACGCCGTTCATCTCCGTCCGGACGAATTTGACGGGATCGTCGAGATCGCGAATTGAAAGCGGTGCGATTACCGCCGCATCGGCGTTGACGCTAATCGCGAATTCGAGGTTTTCGAGCGTCTCAGCGCACGTGTGAGCCGTTATCCCGATCCATGCCTCGACAGGATTGCCCGGCGGCGAGCATCGGCGGCATTCATCGGTGATGATTCCGGCAGCCTGCTGGCGGCGCGGATTGTCCATGCGATCCCATTCGCCGGTAGTCCCTACCGCGAACAGTACGTCAGCCCCGCGACCGTTCTGAATCGAGAAACGAACCAGTCGACGCTGCTCATCTTCGAGTACTCGTCCCGAATCGTCGAGCACCGTTACGAGCGGAATAGACAGCCCGGGTCGTGGCATATAGTTGCCGATTCGTATCCCGTCGCTTGAGTTCATCGCTAACTCCGGCGCTTCGCCGCTAAAGAATTCCAATTGCCATATAGGTCTTAAACGTCCACTTCTCTTCCTGCTGCGCGAAGTTTTCGAAATGCGCCTCGATCTGGATCTTGTAGTCGCCGTCCGCGGTCTGCATCGCCACCGGCGGGTTGTTCAGGTAGACGCCTTTCTTGCACGCGTCGATGACCATCTTATCGACTATGGCCTGTCCCGAGTGCTGCTCCAGAACGAGTTCGCGCAGCTTGCCGTCCTTGTTCAGGATAGCTGTAACAATAACAGGCTTGAGCTCGCTGTGAATCTTGAGGCGGCTGAATTGGGAGCCTCGCTCAAGCCGCAACATCTCCTCGAAAATCTGATCGGTGACGCGCGCTGAAACTCCGTCGTATTGCGCGGCTTTACGATTCAGCAGGCGGATTTCGCCGGGATACTTGTCGTCGCCGACGTGACGAACTGCCCCGGAATACTCGATTGTCGGACTTGAATCGGCGCCGCTGGAACTTTCAGGAGGCGCGCTCGCCTGGCGGGACGGCGCGGGCGCTGCGGGCGGCGCCGCTTTGTTGAACGGATTCAGGGGATTTACCGGAGAAAGATCCGAAAGATTTTCGAGCTGGCGCGGCCGGTCATTATCCGCAGGCGTTGTCTCGGGGAGGGGCTGCACGGCGCTCTTGGACGAGGCGCATGCGAACAGCGACGCTGCGACTACGGTTAAAATTGCGCTCATCGCAAGCGCGCTGCATTTTCGATTCATTTCCGATTTTGCGAGTCTCCGTCCAACGCCAGAATTTTGGGACGGGCGTTATTGTAATCTTTGAGAAACGCGTCGAACAGTTCTTCGCCGATCTTGCGTTCCTCGATACGCACGTTTGCGTTGTTCGCATCGGCGATCGCATCTCCGATTTTGGCCAGGAATTCCAGCGCCGGCGAGTACATGAATTCGCCCGTGAACGCCCCCTTGATGTCGACGATGCCGGCGTTTTCGTGCGATTCAAACGAGCTGTGAAAGCCTTCGTTTCCGCGCGCGAGCGTGGCGAGAAATTCGCCCGCGATAAAATCCGCAGCCTGATGCACACCTGGCGGTGCGATTAGCTCAGGAACCGAATTCATCCGGGAATCGAGGCTCGCAGCGTCGCGGGAGCGCCGATAATTCGTTACGAAGCTGATGTTCGCAAGCCCGAAATCCATGCCCATCCGATGGATACGGGCGCTCGCTCGTGTGAAATAGCGTCCGCTTTCAAGAGACTCGAGCGCGATTGGATTTCCTGCCGGTTCGAACCGATCGTTGAACGGCGTCAGCATACCCCGCCGGATCATAAACACTACCGCGATGCGTCCGCTTTTCATCTCCGTTCGCATCCAGGTGTTGCCGTGCTCGTCGACGATGGCACTTTCGGCGGTGACATACGGAATGATCCGGTCGTAAAACCGACTGAGATGCGGAAACGGGCGCAGCGCATCCGGATTAATCGAACCCAGTAAATTGTAGAGAACGTATGGCCCTTGCGGGGTGTCGAATTCGTCGAGGACGTTATCGATGGTCAGATACTTCTTGATGTGTTGGTTGAAATTCGGGAAGTTCCGCTCGAAGCGAGCAAGGGCGGCCTTGTCGTGATGGTTGACTTCGCCCGGCACTGTGTCCCACGGAGGCTTGAGATCGCCATAGGTTTGTCTGAGGATCGCGCCCACGGCATCTACAATTGCTCCCAATCCGAAAGTATCGGTTTGCAGCTCGCCGCCGAGCGTCCCGATGACAGACCTAAACGTACCCGGTCCGCCGGAAACCTCAGTGGGCTTGAGTACGAATTCACCAGCGAAATGCCAGGGCGTTGCGGGGGAGATGAATCGCGTGCTGGTGGCATAGAAAAAATCCTCGACCCGCGGCGAACCTTTCACGAATACCCCGCGGGACCCGTCGGGTAGGCGAGACCACGGTACGTTCTCGTCGTTGTAATAGGAAAGCGCGCGGATCAACGTAGAATCGCGCGCCGGGAGAACCTCAAGCAGTGCATTAAGATCGTCGCTGTATATGGGGTGGAACGAAATCAGAGGCTGAACAGCGAATTGCTTGTCGAGGGCGGCAAGCGCCCGTTTTGCGCGATTCGGACCCGGCGATACGATCTCGAGGGCGGGAGCGAACAAGGTGACACCGTCAGGTGCGAATCCGGCTGGAAACGATGCGGACGGCGCCGCAGGAGGGGTGACAGTCGCAGCTGTGCGCCCGACGTCAGCTGCAAACGGAGTGGTTGCGCCGAACGCAACCAATGAGCAAATTAAGAGCAATCGCTTGAGACGGATGGCGTATCGCGCCGGGGCGCGCAATTGTGTGCGATTCCCAGCGATGCTATCCTCAAGGGCAAGTAACCATCGGATAAACATCTCAGAATGAAACCCGGAGTACATCCCGCATATCGCCGATGCGTAGTAACCTGCGCATGCGGAAACACCTTCGAAACCCGTTCGACGTCGCGCGAGCTTCATATCGAAGTATGCTCGCGATGCCATCCGTTTTACACCGGCCAGCAGCGCCTGGTCGATACGGCGGGACGCGTCGAGCGCTTCAAGCGCAAATACGGCATGAAGTAGCATTGAAGCTCCCGCGACCCAGTGCGCATCCGCGCGCTCGGGCCTGCGGGGGATTGGTCGTTTCGGGAGATCGGAAGCGCCGCCGCGCGCCATCTCCCTCTTTTTTACAGATTTTCTGGCACGACGTTGTCGTGCCAATCCGTGGCAGCGGCGGAAATCACGACGGGCGCAACAACCGCTTCATCGATTTTCGCGCCCTATCACCTCTCGCCGCCACCACGGATTCGCGCGACAACGTCGCGCGGGAAAATCTATGAAACAATCCATTTTCCGGTGAAATTCGTGAAACGCGAGCCGCTACCGTATAGTGTGACTGGCAGGGACCTCAGTTTCGATGCTCGATAAAGTAAAACCAATCGAAGATCGCTTCGCCGAGATAGAGCGGCGCCTGAGCGATCCGGCTGCGATCGCGAATACTCGCGAGATGGCTACCCTCGCCAAGGAGCGCTCGACTCTCGCCGAAATTGCGCATTGCGCCCGCGAGTATCGGCAAATCCTTGCCGACATGGCCGAGCATAAGTCGCTAATCGAAGGCGACGACGCCGATCTCCGCGAGCTTGCGCGCGCTGAGATGCCCGAGCTTCAGCGGCGTCAGGCGGCGACCGAGAATCGCCTCAAGGAACTTCTCACACCGCGCGATCCCAATGACGAAAAGAACGTGATCCTGGAAATCCGCGCCGGAACAGGCGGTCAGGAAGCCTCTCTTTTCGCCTCTGAACTGCTGCGGATGTATACACGCTACGCCGAACGCCATCGATGGAAAATCGAAGTTCTCAGCCTCTCGTCTACTGGACTTGGCGGCATCAAAGAAGTTGTAGCCAACATTAACGGGCGCGGGGCGTATTCGCGTCTCAAATACGAGGGCGGAGTCCATCGCGTGCAGCGCGTTCCCGAAACTGAGGCTTCCGGCAGGATTCACACCTCGGCCGTGACCGTCGCCGTGATGCCCGAGGCTGACGAAGTCGAGGTCAATATCAACGAGGAGAAAGACCTCCGCATCGACGTGATGCGCGCGTCGGGTCCGGGCGGCCAGAGTGTCAACACGACGGATTCCGCGGTGCGAATTACCCATATCCCGAGCGGGATGGTGATCGTATGCCGCGACGAAAAGTCGCAGCACAAGAACAAGGCTCGCGCGCTTAAGATTCTGCGTGCGCGGCTGCTCGATCAGGCTCGCGCCGAGCAGGAAGCGAAAATCGCGGCGCAGCGGCGCTCGATGGTCGGCACGGGCGATCGATCCGAGCGGATTCGCACCTATAACTTCCCGCAGTCTCGTGTAACCGACCATCGCGTGAACCTCACGATTCATCAGCTCGACCAGTTTCTCGACGGCGCTATCGATCCCGTGATCGACGCGCTCGCCACCCAGGAGCAGGCGCAGGCTCTCAGCGCCTGAGCCGTACGGATATATGCTTCAGCCGGAGGAATTCGCGACGCGTGGCGACGTTCTCCGTCGGGCAGTCTCAATGATGGGGCACGCCGGAATCGACGACGCGCGCCTCGACGCGGAATTGATGCTCGCCGCGGCATGTGGCGTCTCACGCGCCGCGCTTCTTACGGGAGTCGTCGAACCGGATACGGCGGCGATCGAGCGATTCGAAGCGATGCTTTTGCGGCGAGTCGTGCGCGAACCGCTCGCGTACATTATCGGCCGGCGCGAGTTCTACTCGATGGAATTCGCGGTCACGCCCGAGGTTCTTATCCCACGCCCCGAGACTGAGCTTCTGGTCGATCAGGCGCTGGAATTTATCGCGCGAAAGCCTGAGGGTTGCGTGCTCGATATCGGGACCGGCAGCGGCGCGATTGCGATAGCGATCGCGGCGAACGCGCCGGGAGCGCGAATCGTTGCCACCGACGTGAGCGAGAATTCACTCGCGATCGCACGCGCCAATGCGATGACCCATCGATGCGCCGATCGGATCGAATTCGTCCGGACCGATCTCTTTCCACCGCGGACTGATGCATTCGACGTCATCCTCTCGAATCCGCCTTACGTGCCGAGTCGCGATATCGATAGCCTCGCGCCCGAGGTGCGACTCTACGAACCCCGTCACGCTCTCGACGGCGGTGAAGACGGTCTCGATTTCTATCGAAAAATCATTCCCGACTGCCGCCGCTATCTCGCACCCGACGGTGTCGTTGCGTTCGAAGTCGGCATGGACCAGGCAGACGGCGTCGCTGCGATGTTCACGCACGCAGGTTTCCGAAACGTCACGGCTTTCAACGATCTCTCAGCGATCCCGCGTGTAGTTCGCGCGTCAGGCCTCGATTTTTAATGGACAAGATGATCATCCGCGGAGGCGCTCCGCTTTCGGGCGTCGTCGGAGTCAGCGGCAGCAAGAACGCGACGCTTCCGATCCTGATGGCGGCGATCCTTACGGACGAACCGGTCGCGATTCGCAACGTCCCGCGTCTGCGCGACGTGAGGACCGCGCTCGATTTGCTGTCGCGGCTTGGCGTCGAGAGCCGATGGGCTGGCGAACACGAAATCGAAATTCAGGCTTCGCGGCTCACCTCGCACGAGGCGCCTTACGATCTGGTAAAGACGATGCGTGCCTCGTTCTGCGTCTTGGGGCCGCTCCTCGCGCGCAACGGCAGGGCGCGAGTTTCGACTCCCGGCGGATGCGCGATCGGCGCGCGTCCTGTCAACCTGCATATCGCGGGTCTGCGCTCGCTCGGAGCCAAAATCCAGCTTCGCGGCGGGTACGTCGAGGCGCACTGCGACGGGCTTCGCGGCTCGCGTATCTGGCTTGATAATCCGAGCGTCGGCGCGACGGAGAATATCCTGATGGCTGCGGTCCGCGCTCGCGGACGCACCACCATCGAGAATGCGGCGCGCGAGCCGGAGGTGCAGGACCTCGCGAAATTGCTGACCGCGATGGGCGCGAAGATTTCCGGTTCCGGCACCCATGTGATCGAAGTCGAAGGCGTCGACCGGCTGCGCGGCGCGCAGCACACCGTGATTCCCGATCGAATCGAAGCCGGCTCGCTTATGATCGCCGCCGCGATCACCGGCGGCGACGTAACGTTGAACAACGCGTCCGCCGATCAGCTCGAAGCCGTGAGCGCCAAGCTTCGCGAGGCCGGCGTGACGGTGCGAGCTGAAAACGGCGGAATTCGTGTCTCGACCTCCGGCAGTCTCAAGCCCGTCGAGGTTCGCACGCTTCCGTATCCCGGATTTCCCACCGACCTGCAGGCGCAGATGATGGCCCTGCTGACGCAGGCCGTCGGCACCTCGGTGATTACGGAAACAATCTTCGAGAATCGATTCATGCACGCGCCTGAACTGCTGCGGATGGGCGCTGACATCGTGATGAAGGGACCGACTGCCGTCGTTCGCGGGATGTCGCGGCTGCAGGGTGCGCCGGTGATGGCGACCGATCTGCGCGCGAGCATGGGACTGATAATCGCGGGCCTCGCGGCGGAAAACTCGACGGAGGTCAGCAGGGTCTACCATCTCGATCGCGGCTACGAGGCGCTCGATCAAAAGCTTTCGACCCTCGGCGCGCGCGTGGAACGTGTCAGCGACCGTCAGCCATGAAAGTGCGCATCCTGAAAACGCGCAGCGCTGAATTCCGGCGCTTCCTCGACGCGATCCTGGCGCGGCGCGGCGGCGGTGACGCGAATGTCGACGAGACCGTCGCGAAGATAATCGCCGACGTTCGCAAGCGCGGCGACGCGGCATTGATCGACTACACGCGACGTTTCGATCGCGTCGAACTTACGTCGAAAACCCTGCGCGTGACGCCCGCGGAAATGAAATCCGCGCTCGACGAGATTGCGTCTGCCGAGCGTGCCGCCCTGAAAACTGCGGCGCGGCGTATTACGGACTACCATCGCCGAACCGTCGAGCGGCCGTTCATGTATCGCGATTCGCTGGGTATCCGACTCGGCCAGATGGTCAGGCCGCTCAGGCGCGTCGGTATCTATGTCCCCGGCGGGCTGGGAGCGTATCCATCGTCCGTGCTGATGAACGCAATCCCCGCGCGTGTCGCGGGCGTCAGCGAAATCGTGATGGTCGCGCCGCCGTCGCCAGAGGGCGAGCGCAAGGCCGTTATGGCCGCAGCGGCGATCGCGGGCGTTACCGAGTTCTATCGTGTCGGCGGAGCGCATGCGGTTGCGGCGCTCGCCTACGGCACAAAGACCATCAAGCCGGTCGATAAGATTGTCGGCCCCGGCAACAGCTACGTCCAGGCCGCGAAGCGGATGGTCTACGGCGTCGTTGATATCGACAAGATGGCCGGGCCGAGTGAGGTTCTCGTCATCGCCGACGCCGCCGCCAAACCCGATTGGGTGGCAGCCGATCTGATAGCGCAGGCGGAACACGGATCGGGCGACGAATCTGCGCTGCTTCTTACCCCATCGCGAGAACTTGCTTTGGCAGTGAGCGATGCGCTCGAACGCGCTCTCCGAAATCTGCCGCGCGCCGCATCTGTCGAGCGGGTGCTCCAGAAACGCGGCGCGATCGTCGAAGTGCGCAACCTCGACGAAGCGTTCGATATCGCAAATCAAATCGGCGCCGAGCATCTCGAACTTGAGATACGAAATCCTGCTCGATGGCTCCCGCGCGTTACATCTGCCGGCGCGGTCTTCCTCGGCTCGATGAGCCCGGCGCCGCTTGGCGACTATGTCGCGGGCCCGAATCACGTGTTGCCCACAGGCGGAAGCGCTCGATTCGCCTCCCCGCTGGGCGCATACGATTTCTTCAAACGGACCAGTATAATCGATGCGTCCGAGCGCGGGGTTGAAGCGCTCGCGCCGATAGTTGCGACTCTGGCCAGGATGGAAGGGTTCGAGGGCCACGCGCGCGCGATGGAGCTTCGACTTAACGGGCGGCGCAGGCGGGGGTAGACGATGGCGGCGAACAAGCGAAAGCAAGCCAAACAGGCGCGTTCTGAGCAAGACGGCGATCCACGTCGGTCGCAGGCATCGGCGCCGCGACGCGCGACGATCGAGCGCAACACCAAGGAAACCGCGATCAAACTGACGCTCGCACTCGACGGCTCCGGGCGAGTCGAAGTTTCGACCGGCGTTCCGTTCCTCGACCACATGCTGGAGAGTTTCGCGCGTCACGGATTTTTCGACCTGAAAATCGAAGCGAAGGGCGACGTGCATATCGACGAGCATCATACCGTCGAGGATGTAGGAATTGTTCTCGGAAAGGCCTTCGCGCAGGCGCTTGGCGATCGCAGCGGAATCCGCCGTTTCGGCGAGGCGACTGTACCGCTCGACGAGGCTCTGTGCACGGTGGTCGTCGATCTGAGCGGGCGCTCGTATCTCAACTACAACGTGCCGTTCGAGCACGAGCGGGTCGGAAATTTCCAGACCGCGCTGATCTGCGATTTCATGAAGGCGCTCGCCGACAACGCCGCGATGAACCTCCATCTCAATCTCGCGAGCGGCCGCAATCCGCATCATATTGCCGAGGCCGCGTTCAAGGCGCTCGCCCGCGCGATGGATCAGGCGACCGCTCTGGAGCCTCGCGTCGCGGGCGTGCTCTCGACCAAGGGAACGCTGTCGCAATAGGGC
>Ga0335069_10005116_pt1 | contig 19296 bp, 18 predicted proteins | sample Lox_Sample_11_FD_206714 | JGI IMG/M metagenome (GOLD analysis project Ga0335069, IMG submission 206714) | Soil microbial communities from Loxahatchee National Wildlife Refuge, Florida, United States - Lox_Sample_1.1 | ecosystem: Environmental > Terrestrial > Soil > Wetlands | place: USA... | reverse complement strand
TACTTAAGAAGCAGATATTCAGGACGTCATGCTCGAATGTGTCGAACGTGTAGCTGGATTAGATTCGTATCAATTCGCAAAAGCACGTAATCACGCAACGGAAACCCACTCAGGGCATGAGGCACCGCGTCGCGCGACACGCAGAGGGAAACACTCGGGCCTGGAGCCAACGCTTCATTTCCAACCCGCGTAACGCAGGGCACGAGGGGGCAGATCACGTGAGCGCATAGGAATCACAGGCATTTGCGCCGCTCGCTGCCGGTGCGGTCCGGACCACATCGGACGGACCGTCTTGCGGCGGCAAACAGGACGGAGGTGCAGGCGTCTCCTGACTGAGGGGAAGCAAGAAAGAAGGGCCCCGGATCGCCCCCGGGGCCCTTTCCATTCGGCTCGTGCTTTCAGGAGGAAAGATCAGACCGAATAGTACATCTTGAACTCGACCGGATGCGGGGTGTGCTCGAAGGTGTAGACCTCTTCCATTTTCAGCTCGATGTAGCTGTCGATCATGTCATCGCTGAACACGCCGCCCTTCTTGAGGAAGGCGCGGTCGGCATCGAGGTTCTCGAGCGCCTGGCGAAGCGAGCCGCAGACGGTCGGGATTTCCTTCAGCTCTTCCGGCGGCAGGTGATAGAGGTCCTTGTCCATCGGGTCGCCGGGGTGGATCTTGTTCTCGATGCCGTCGAGGCCGGCCATCAGCATCGCGGCGAAGGCGAGATAGGGGTTCGAGCCGGCGTCGGGGAAGCGCACTTCCACGCGCTTGCCCTTGGGCCCCGGCGCGAACGGGATGCGGCACGAGGCCGAGCGGTTGCGCGCCGAATAGGCGAGCAGTACGGGGGCTTCGAAGCCCGGGATCAGCCGCTTGTACGAGTTGGTCAGCGGGTTGGTGATGGCGTTGAGCGCCTTGGCGTGCTTGATGATGCCGCCGATGTAATAGAGGCAAGTGTCAGACAGATCGGCGTAGCCCGAGCCCGCGAACAGCGGCTTGCCGCCCTTCCAGATCGACTGGTGAACGTGCATGCCCGAGCCGTTGTCGCCGTACATCGGCTTGGGCATGAAGGTGGCGGTCTTGCCGTAGGCGGCCGCGACCTGATGCACGACGTATTTGTAGATCTGCAGGTTGTCGGCGCCCTTCACCAGCGAGTTGAACTTGCAGCCGAGTTCGTGCTGGGCGCTGGCCACTTCATGGTGGTGCTTTTCGGGGTTGATGCCCATGTCGCCCATGATGGCGAGCATTTCGCTGCGGATGTCCTGCGCGCTGTCGACCGGCGGAACGGGGAAGTAGCCGCCCTTGACCGCCGGACGGTGGCCGAGGTTGCCGCCTTCGTATTCGGTGCCGATGTTCCAGGCCGCCTCCACCGAGTCGATCGAATAGAAGCACTTTGACATCGAGGCTTCGAAGCGCACGTCGTCGAAGATGAAGAACTCGGCTTCGGGGCCGAAAAAGGCGGTATCGCCGGTGCCGGTCGAGATCATGTACTGCTCGGCCGCCTTGGCAATGGAACGCGGGCAACGGCCGTAGCGCTGGCCGGTCATCGGCTCGATAACGTCGCAGGTGATCGCCAGCGTGGTCTGCGCGAAGAAGGGGTCGATCACGGCAGTGTCGCAATCGGGCACCAGGGTCATGTCGGAATCGTTGATGGTCTTCCAACCGGCAATCGACGAGCCGTCGAACATGAGGCCGTTCGTCAGCGTATCTTCGTCGATCTGCGACAGGTCGAAGGTCACGTGCTGCCACTTGCCGCGCGGATCGGTGAACCGCCAGTCGACGAACTTGACCTCTTTTTGCTTGATGAGTTCCAGGACGGATTTTGCGTTTGCCATGATCGGGTCTTTCCCCTTCTCCAGTTCGGTTGGTTGGTGGTCCCTTTAGATCGCGTCCGCGCCGCTTTCGCCGGTGCGGATGCGAATCGCCTCTTCGACGTTGAGGATGAAGATCTTGCCGTCGCCGATGCGCCCCGTGCGGGCGGCCTTCTGGATGGCGTCGATGGACGCCTGCAGGCGGTCTTCGCCGATGACGATCTCGATCTTCACCTTGGGCAGGAAGTCCACGACGTATTCCGCGCCGCGGTAAAGTTCCGTGTGCCCCTTCTGCCGGCCGAAGCCTTTGGCTTCGGTGACCGTGATACCTTGGACGCCGACTTCCTGCAGCGCCTCCTTAACCTCATCCAGCTTGAAGGGCTTGATGATGGCCTCGATCTTTTTCATTCCGGACTCCTTGCGCCATTCCGCGCCGTTAAGGAATTAGCAGGGGTTGTGCCAACTTTCCGTTGGCAAAAAGCCAACACTTTCCGTCCCTTACAGGGCCGATTCGTTTGCTGCACGGGATAATGCACAAATTTTGGCCCGCATGCACAAGAAGTGTGCAGCGGGTCGCACCGCTGCTGCCTCCTTTGCCTACGGATTTGACCTCCGCGCCCAGCTCCTAGCGATCTAGATGCATGAGCCGGGCCGGAAGCGGGCGGGCGCTATTGCGGCGTGGCCGAAGTCGAGCCGGTGGACGTGCTCGAATCGCTGACGCACGCCTTCTTGGTGCCGGTCGAAGTCCTCACATAGACGAGCGTGGTGCCAGACGGGCACGACGTCATGCTGGCGCTGAGCCAGAGCAGGTTCTTCCCCTGCAGCTGCTGCATCGTCATCGTCGTCGTGGTCGAAGACGAACTCGTCGACGCGGTGGTGCTCGTGTCGTTGAGCGTTTCAGCCGAAGCGCCGGCCGCCATCGCCAGCGTCAGCGCCCAGGCATATGCCGCAAGTCTCGTGCGATGGAGGGCCATGTCATCTCCCCAGAAAGATGCCTTTGTGACTCCACAATTACACATCGGCGCTTCGGGATAAAGTCTCCGCACGGAGTTTGTGCGCCGCAGCGTCCTGGCTTATCCTCGCGTGCATGCCCGGACAACCCAATGAAATCATCACGGTCGCCGAGATGTATGCGGCGGATCAGTATGCCGCCGACCACGGCATCCCCTCGCGCACATTGATGGAATACGCCGGGCGAGCGGTCGCCGACGAGATCGTCAGGAAGAACTCCAAGCCCTGTCCCGTTCTGGTGCTTTGCGGGCCGGGCAACAATGGCGGCGACGGTTTCGTGGCAGCGCGCCTGTTGCGCTCGCGCGGGTGGGACGTGCGTGTGGCGCTGCTGGGCGAGCGCGGTGGGCTTAAAGGTGACGCCGCGTACCAGTCGGTGCAGTGGCCCGATGAGGTCGCTCCTCTGGCGCCGGCGGCGCTGGAAGGGGCCAAGGTCGTCGTCGACGGGCTGTTCGGGGCGGGACTGGCGCGTCCGCTCGAAGGTGCGGCGCGCGAAACCGCCATTGCGCTGAACAATAATCCGGCGCAGGTAGTGGCGATCGACGTGCCCAGCGGCCTGCACGGCGACTACGGCAAGTCGCTCGACGGGCTGTGCGTTTCAGCCGACACCACCGTCACCTTTTTCCGGTTGAAGCCCGCGCACGTGCTGATGCCGGGGCGGATCGCCTGCGGCAGGGTGGTGCTGGCGCAAATCGGCATCCCCGATGATGCCATCGGCGCGATCGAGCCGCACATCTTCCTGAACGGGCCCGAACTTTGGGGCAACGCATTTCCGCGGCCGGATCCGCTCGGCCACAAATACTCGCGCGGACACGCCGTGGTGGTCAGCGGGCCCGCGCACGCCACCGGCGCGGCGCGGATGGCGGCGCGCGGAGCACTACGGGCGGGGGCCGGACTCGTGAGCGTCGCCAGTCCGCCCGATGCCGTGGATGTCAACGCCAAGCATCTGACCGCGATCATGGTCAAGCCGTTCGACGGCGCCAAAGGGCTCGCGAAGCTGCTGGAAGACAAGCGCTTCAACGCCGTCGCCATTGGTCCGGGCCTCGGTACCGGCGCGGGCGCACGCGAGCTGGTGCGCGCGGTTCGCGACAGCGACGCCGCGGCCGTTCTAGACGCGGACGCGCTCTTGCTCTTCGACGAAGCCGACGCGCTGTTCGGCAGGCGCTCGACCGTGATGACGCCGCACGAAGGCGAGTTCGAACGCCAGTTCCCGGGATTGCTGAAGGAGTCATGCAGCCGGGTCGAGGCGGTGCGCGCGGCGGCGCGCAGGACTGGGTGCGTGGTGCTGCTGAAGGGACCCGATACCGCCATCGCCGCGCCGGACGGGCGCGTGGCGCTATCGAACAACGCGCCGCCCTGGCTTGCCACCGCCGGTTCCGGGGACGTGCTGTCCGGCTTCGTGCTCGGTCTTCTGGCCCAGCATATGGATCCGTTTTACGCCACCGCCGCCGCGGTATGGCTGCACGGGGTGGCGGCCACGCAATTCGGCCCTGGATTGATCGCGGAGGACCTGCCCGAGCAGCTACCCTCGGTTTTCAGGCACCTGTACGAAGAGATCTAGCATGATCCCCAAGTGGCTCCGGTGGGCGCGCGAGTTGCAGGCGGCTGCACAGAGCGGCCTCGCCTACGCCGACAGTCCCTACGATCGTGCGCGCTACCAGAGCATGCTGGCGCTGTCGGCACGCATGATGGCAGAAGGCGGCGGCGAAGAGGTCGCGCACATCGAGGCGGTGTTCGCCAAGCAGGAAGGATACGCCACGCCGAAGATCGACGTGCGCGGCGCCGTTTTCCGCGGCCGGCAGATCCTGCTCGTGAGCGAGACGATCGACGGCGGTCGCTGGACCATGCCCGGCGGCTTCGCCGACGTGAACGAAGCTCCGAGCGAGAACGTCGTCCGCGAAGTGGCGGAGGAGGCAGGCTACGTCGTGAAGGTGAGGAAACTGTGCGCGGTGTACGATCGCGACCGGCACGGCAACACCAAGCCGCATCCCTTCCACATCTACAAGCTGATGTTCCTCTGCGAGGAAGCGGGACGGTGCGAGAAGTCCGATCTCGAAACCGGCGAGGCACGCTTCTTTCCGATCGACGATCTGCCGGAGCTTTCGTCCGGCCGTACCCAGGCGTGGCAGATCATGCGGCTCTTCGAGCACTCGCAGGACCCGTCGCTGCCGACGGATTTCGATTGAACGGTGAACCGGATGGAATTCCGCCACGCCCAACAGGCCGACCTTCCGGCGCTGCTGACCATCTACAACCACTACGTCCTCGCCACGCCGATAACCTTCGACGTCGAGCCGCGAACCGCGTCGGAGCGTCAGGCGTGGCTCGACGGCTTCGCGTCGACGGGCCGGCATCAGTGTTTCGTGGCCGCGAGCGACGGCGAGGCAATCGGCTGGGCGTGCTCGGGCAGGTTCAAGGAAAAGGCCGCTTACGAATCCTCCGTCGAGACCAGCATCTACATCAAGCCGGGCTTCGAGAAGCGCGCCATCGGCAGGCGCCTTTATACGGCGTTATTCGAGGCGCTGGCGCTTGAGGACGTTCATCGCGCATTCGGCGGCATCACCCAGCCGAACGAAAGTTCCGTCGCTCTGCATCTGGCGATGGGCTTTTCTTACGTAGGGATGTATCGCGAAGTCGGCCGCAAGTTCGGCCGCTTCTGGGACGTGGCCTGGTATCAGAAGAATCTCTGAGCCTTACGATACGTGAACGCCGCCGCGTTGTTTGCGCGCAGCCGCGCGCGCGTGTATTTTTGTCAGTAATCCAAATTATATGTTGGGTGAGGCGCGACATGTTCGGTTCATCCAAGCACACCGCGGACGCGACGGCCGGCGCCGAACGGCAAACGCCGCTCGAATCCGCCAAGCTCTCGCGCACCGGCGAACCGCACGCTCCCACCGTCTACGAGGTGCTCGCCGCGGGCAGCGAAAATTCCGCAGCCTTCAAACCAAACGAACAGAGGAAAGGTGCTCAGATGGCGGATAAGCCAAGCCCGGATCCGCAGGACAATGCTCACCTCTACATCGGCGCCGGCGTCAGGCTGAAAGGCGAGCTCTCGGGCTGCGAGCTGCTGCGCGTGGAAGGGACGTTCGAAGGGACTGCGCAGACGCGCAAGCTCATCCTGTGCCCGGGCGGACTGCTTCTCGGCACCGCGCTAATCGACGATGCGGAGGTGGAGGGTTCGTTCGACGGCGCGTTGCATGTGCGCGGACGCCTCTTTGTGCGTAACAAGGGGCACATCGCCGGGCAGTTCAGCTATGGCCAGCTCGAGATCGAGCGCGGCGGCCTGATCGACGGCAAAGTGACGCCGTTCGAGAAGAAGGCCGACAAGCCGCAGGTCGGCGCCCCCGCCAGGCCGGCCGAAGCGGCGCCAGCCAGACAGACGGCTGCCTCGCCAGCGGCGCCGGGCGCGCCGGCGGCAGCCCAGCCCGCCGGCGCCGCATCGGCACAGGCGCTTCCGCCGCAGCCGGCGGGGCCTGTCCAGCCCGGCCGCCCGGCAACCCCGCCAACCAACGGATCGCAGCCTTTGAACGGCTCGGGCCGGGGCCCGGCGGGGTAACCCGAGGAAGCCACTGTCGCGTGGGGCAGATGGGGCCTTTGCGGCCCTAGCGGCCTGCGTAAACCCCTGCTATAGCGGCCCCCTTCCGCAGGTTTGCCCTGCGGAGGAGCCCGCACGCGGGCGTGGCGGAACTGGCAGACGCACTCGGTTTAGGTCCGAGCGCCGCAAGGCTTGTGGGTTCAAATCCCTCCGCCCGCACCACCCTGCGCGGCGGAGCCAAGCAGGGTGACCCCCGAAGCCTTGGCGTAGGGGGACTGACGGACTGCCGCCGCTTCGGGTGGCAAGCCAAGAATAGAGTTTGGGAAGAAACATTCCGATGCAAATCACCGAGACCGTTTCCGAAGGCCTGCGCCGCGAATACAAGATCGTGGTCGGCGTCGACGACCTGGACAAGCGCCTCACCGGCAAGATCGAAGAAATCAAGCCGCGCCTCAGCCTGAAGGGCTTCCGGCCGGGCAAGGCTCCCGTCTCCTATCTGAAGAAGACATTCGGCAAGTCGATGATGGGCGAGATCGTCGAGGCGGCGGTAAGCGAGGGCAGCCAGAAGGCGGTTGCGGACAACGCGCTCAAGGTTGCGTTCCCGCCGCGCGTCGAGCCGATCGGCGACGTGCAGGCCGTGGTCGACGGCAAGGCCGATCTCGAATTCAAGGTCGTGGTCGACCTGATGCCGGACTTCGCACTGGCGGACGTCTCCACGCTCAAGGTCGAGCGGCTGACTGCCGACGTCACCGACGAAAACGTCGACGACTCGATCAGGCGCCTGGCGGAACAGTCGCGCACCTATTCGGCGCGCGCCGAGGGCGAGCCCGCCGAGAAGGGGGACGCCGTGCTGCTCGACTTCGTGGGCCGCGTGGGCGGCGAGGAATTCACCGGCGGCAAGGCGGAGGATTTCAACCTCGTGCTTGGTTCGGGCCAGCTGATCACCGGCTTTGAAGACCAGCTCATCGGCTCGAAAGCCGGCGAAGAACGCGACGTGAACGTGACGTTCCCGTCGGACTATCCGGAAGACAGCCTGAAGGGCAAGGACGCCGTGTTCGCCTGCAAAGTGAAGGAAGTGAAGAAGCCGGACGAACTCGTCATCGACGACACGCTGGCCAAAAACCTGGGCATGGACAGCCTGGGCACGCTCAGGGAGCGCGTGCGCGAGCAGTTGAAGCGCGAGTTTGCCTCCGCATCGCGCCTGCACATGAAGCGGCGCATCCTGGACGCCCTCGACGAGACGCACAATTTCCCGCTGCCGCCGACGATGGTGGAAGGCGAGTTCAACGGCATCTGGCGCCAAGTCGAAGCCGAGCTCAAGCGTGAAGGCAAGAAGCCCGAGGACGAGGGCAAGACCGAGGACGAACTGAAGAAGGAATACCACGACATCGCCGAACGCCGCGTGCGCCTGGGCCTGGTGCTGGCGCGCATCGGCGAGCAGAACGGACTGACCGTCTCCGCCGAGGAAGTGCAGCGCGCCATCTCCGCGCGCGCGCGCCAGTTCCCCGGCCAGGAGCAGCAGGTGTTCGAATACTACGCCCGCAACGCGCAGGCGCAGGCCGAAGTGCGCGCCCCCATCTTCGAAGACAAGGTGGTGGATTTCATCGCCGAGTTGGCGCAGGTCACCGATCGCAAGGTCGACCGCGAAACGCTCTTCCTCGACCCCGACGATGCGGCGGAGAAACTTAAGGAAAAGAGCGAATAGCGATATCGCCGATCGCGAATTGAAAGGGCGCCCCCGAAGGCGCCCTTTCTGTTTTTGGATTATTCCACTTTCAAGAAGACCGGCTAAACACTGGTCTTCGGAGTAGTTCGGCGCCATTCCGCGTGCGGCGGACCCGGATGCGAAATTTCACTTGGTACAAACCTGTGCACTCCGCACATTTGCCGTAAAGAAGGCGTGCTGCTCTCTCGTCTGCAAATCCGGAAGAGTTCATCCATGAAACGTCTTGGTTTTATCATCGCCGCGGCGACGATCGTCTGCACGCCTGCGAGCGCGATGCACTACGAAATCAATGTCGGCATCAGCCCCGAGGCCCACAGGCTGGATGCGACGGTCATCGTCCGAGAGCCGCCGTCCGAGCGGTTCGTTCTGCACAAGGGCTTCGTTGTCCGGTCGGTCGTCGCCGACGGCAAACCCGTCGCGTTCCATACCGATCCGTCGCAACCGTCTTCGCCCTTCACACCCGAAGCCGCCGGTATCATCGCCGACACGAAGGGCGCGAAGGTGTTGGAGGTGCGCTATGGCGGCACCATCGACGAACCCATCGCCGGCGTGACCATGATCACACCGGGGCTCGTCGAACTGGCCGGACAGCCCGGGGCCTGGTTTCCGCTCTTCCCGGCGTCGGCGGACAGCACGTTCCGGCTGACGGCAGCCCTTCCCGACGGGTTCATGGCCGCATCGAATGCCCGGCTCGTGTCCCAGTCGCGCGCAGACGGACGTGCGATCTACGTCTGGACTTCGTACGAGCCAAGCTTCGACATTGCGCTGGTAGCGGCGCCGGGGATGCATGCGACGTCCGCCGGATCGCCGAGGGTGGAAATCGATTACGCCAACATGCCCGCAGCGACGATGGACAAACTGCGCGATGCGCTCATCCAGGCCAGAAGCGGGCTGACGGCCCATTACGGCGAAACCAGAAAGAAAGCAGGCATTCAGGTGTTCTACGCGCCGCGAGGCGGATACCCCTATGCACGGCCGCCGCTGGTGCTGACGTCGGAAGGGTTCGTCGCGGACGACATGAAGAAGGAGGACCGCGACGCGGCGCTCTTCCATTGGGCCGCACACGAACTGGCGCATTACTGGTGGACGATTGCGCCTTTCATGAACGCGCAGGACTGGACCGACAATTGCGATAACTGGCTCAACGAGGGGTTGGCGGAGTTCTCGGCGGTGCGGCTCGTCGAGGAGCAGTACGGCAAAGCGGAAGCGGAGAAAATCCTGGATCAATTCCGCCAGGATGCAGCACACAACAAGACGGGCGATGCCATCGCCGAAACCAAGCAAAACTCGCCAGACCAGTGGCTCAACCGCTACGAAAAGGCGCCGCTGGTGCTCTTCGCCGCGCGCGACAAGTTCGGCGAGGCGAAGCTCGACGCGTTCCTGACGGATTTGTACGGGCGCTATTCCGTCACGCGTAACGCCGCGACAGCGGCGTTCCTCGATCTCGCGCGCAAGGACCTGGGCGAAGAGGGCGCCGCCTTCTTCCGGGAAGAACTCTATCGCCATCCGGCGGTTTCCGTCGGCAAGTGATGAGGGAATGACGATGTTGCGTTCCATTGCGCTTTTGTTTGTTGCGGCATTCGCGTTGGCAGCCCAGTCCGCTGCGGCGGATATGCGTTACACGTTGAAGGCCGAGATCGAACCTTCCGCGGGGACGGTCGCGGTCACCGGGACCATTGCCGTTCCGGTGGCCGAGGACGCCTCGCAGGTGAGTTTCGCCCTGCACCGGACGTTCGAGATCAGCCGCCTCGCGATCGCCGGCAAGCACGCCGCGTTTGCCTACAAAGCCATCGAGCCCACGCCGTTCAATCCGGCCACGCGCGATGTCGTCGTCACGTTGCCCCGGGGCGCAGCGCGGAACGGCGCGGTCACGATGGGCATTACCTACGCCGGAAAGCTCGCGGAACTGCCCGAGTGGGGCGCGGCGCCACAAGGCACGCTCTCGATGGACGATCAGGTGAACGCGCGCCTCGTCCAACTGGCGAGCTATTCCTCCTGGTATCCGCAGTTCGGTGCGTTCGGTCGGCGCTTCGGGGTTGATCTGACAGTATCGATGCCGAAAGGCTGGGTCGCGGTCAGTTCCGGTGCGAAGACCATGCTGTCATCCGCAAACGGGCGCGAGGTCACGCAGTGGCAGTCGTCGAACAACTTCGACATCGTGATCTCGGCCGCGCCAAACTTCCGCCGTGTCGTGGAGCCGGCGGGCGATGCGGCGATCGAGGTGTATTACACCGACATGCCGGACGCGGTGATCGCGCGCGAAGCCAAGGACCTCGGCGCGGTAATGGGCCTTTACGAGCGGCGTTTCGGAAAGACGGTGGTTTCCGGGGGAACCGTTCGCCACGTCTACGCGCCGATGCAACGCGGGCAAGGACGCGCCGGCATCGCGCGCCTCGGCCTGATCGTGACGTCGGAAGGCCGCGTCAAAGAAGCGATGGCGAATGATCCCGGCTACACGCTTTTCCAGGACATCGCTCACGAGATCGGCCACTTCTGGTGGAATTTCGGCACGGGGCAAGGCGACTGGATCAACGAATCCTTCGCGGAATACTCCTCGGCGCTGGCGGTGCGCGACATCGTCTCGCAAGACAAGTTCGATGCGGTGATCGCGGGATACAGGAAGACGGTTGCGGGCTTGCCCGCTGATGCACCGTCGCTGGCCACCGTTCCCGCCGACGGCAGCGGCTTTTTTGTGCGCTATTACAAGGGCTCCCTGATGCTGGACGATTTCCGCCGCACGCTGGGCGACGCGGCGTTCTTCGCGGCTGCGCACGAATTTTTCGAGATCTACAAGTCGAAGGGCGCTGTGACGGCCGATTTCCGCAGCTTCTGGAAAGCGCACCTGGGCACCGATGCCGCCAAGGTGGATGACTGGGTCGACAGGACTGGCGGGCTGCCCCAGGAGGGCGCCGCCCGGCGCTGACGGTTGCACAAAGGGTTGAGCATCGAGGACCGCTGCGGCTGGAATCCGGCGGTGTATGCCTGTGTAAACTTGTGAAAACGTTCCTCTTGCCGTTTGTCGATAAATTGATTATCGATAAAATCATCACGAGTTCCGATATGTATTCATCGAAATTCGGCGAACAGACGGAGGGAACCAATGAGGAGCTTGCGGCGCCAAATGCTGATAGGCGCCCTGATCGCCGCCGCGCTGACCATCGGCGCCGGCGTGAATAGCGGTGCGGGGCAGGGGCCGATCACCGCGGCGATGCGCGCACAGCCGCTCGACGCCTATGTCGCCGGCGCGGTCGAGTTCTGCGCCGGCAAGGCGCTTGCCTTGGTTCTCGACGTCGTCGGCGAACTGGCCGCGCACGCCAATACCTTCTGACCAATCACGCGCCCGTCGGGCGAAAGGGGACGACCATGACCAATACTGCCTGGCTTCCGAAAGTTCTGCGCTGGATGTTCGCGATTCTATCCGTGCTCTCGGCAATCGCCGCGGTCGCTCTGGTGGCATTCCTGATCATCGATCCGAACATCCCCTTCGGCACGCATTTCGGTCCCGTCGACGTCAAGATGGGTGATCAGACAGGCGTGCTCTGGCTGAAAGGGTCGACTTTCACGCTTTCGGGATTTCGCGGTGCGGTGGTTCTGACCGTCGACAACGCCCGCGGGCTCATCGACGTCTTGAAGCACAAGGGTGTGCCGGTGGCGATCCTCAGCGTGGCCTTCTACGCGGTCTTGTTCGATCTGTTGCGGCGGCTGTTCCGCAACGTGTCGAGGGGACAGAGCTTCACCCAGAAAAACCTCAGGCTGGTTCAGTCCATCGGCCTGTCGCTGCTGGTGTTCTCGATCGTGTCGGCTCTCGCGGAAAGCTGGTTCCACTACGCCGTACTTTCCTATCTTTCCGAGCACGCGTGGCTCACGATCTCGGGAACGACCATCCACTTCCCGACACAGAACACGTTCGTAATCTCCGGCCACAACGGCATCGTCGGTGACGGCGATTTCTCCGGCGGCGCCAACTATTCCAGCGGCGGCGGCTTCCCGTTCGGCACGCCGGTCTTCTTCTCGGGTCTTCTGGTGCTGGCGCTTTCCGAAGTCTTCCGGCAGGGGCTGGCGCTGAAGAACGAGAGCGACCTGACGGTTTGAGGGCGCGCCCATGTCCATCAAGCTCAATCTCGACCGCGTGATGTTGGATCGCAAGATGAGCCTGACCGAGCTGGCCGACCGCATCGGCATCACGCTGGCCAATCTGTCGATCCTCAAGACCAACAAGGCGCGCGCCATCCGCTTTTCGACCCTGGACGCGATCTGCCGCGAACTGGACTGCCAGCCTGGCGACCTGCTGGAGCACGTTGCGGGCGCCAGCGAGCCGGCGGACGAAGGCGAAAAGGACTGATTGGGGGAATCATGCGCAGGATTCTGAGCCGTATTGCAGCGGCGGTTTCGATTTGCGTTTCAGCCGCCGCGCAGACGCCGGCCGACATCGACAAGGCGCGCGCCTCCTTCGCCGAAGCCGAACAGGTTTCGGATCACGACGACGGCAAGTTGTGGGGACAGCCGCTGTACGGGCCGATGCTCGTCGTCGATCCCGTAACGCGCGCTGTCATGGCGAACGAAGCCGACGATGCCGGCGCCTTGCACAAGGAAGGCGACGTCTATGCCGGCAGGCTGCCCGACACGCTCGCGCTTGGCTACACGTCGGTGGATTGGGGCGGCAAGCGGTGGACCATGCTGTTGCTGCCGTTGCCCGCCGACACGCTCTTGCGGCGCACGGCGATGGGCCACGAGATGTTTCACCGCATCGAGCCCGGCCTCGGCATCAAGCCGATCAATGTCCTCAACCTGCACCTCGACACCTCCGAGGGCCGCATCTGGATCGAGCTCGAATGGCGCGCGCTGGCCGCGGCGCTGGCGACGCAGGGCGAGGTGCAGGAGGGCGCGATCCGCGACGCCCTGGCCTTCCGCGCCCATCGCCAGGCATTGTTCGCCGGTTCCGCGGAATCCGAGCGCATGATGGAGATCGTCGAGGGGCTTGCGGAATACACCGGACTTGTCGCCGCCGCCTCCGATCGCGGAGCCATGCTCTGGAACGTCATGGGACGGCTGACCAGGCCGGACGCCGAATCCACTTTCGTCCGGACCTTCATCTTCACCTCGGTGCCCGCCTACGGCCTGTTGCTCGACGAACGCCAGCCGGGTTGGCGGCGCAGCATCACACAGAACTCCGATCTGGGAGCGATGCTCCGGTCGACGCTGAAACGGTCCGCAACGGCTTCGGCGGAAGAAGCGGCGCAGCGCTACGGAGCCACGGCGATCCGCGCGGCCGAAACCGAACGGGCCGCTGTCAAGGCCGCCGAGAAGGCACGCTTTCACAAGTTGCTGGTAGAGGGACCCACGCTCACGCTGCCCAACGCCGGACAGTTCAATTTCAGCTTCAACACCACGACCATCGTCTCGCTCGGCGACGACGGTGCGGTCTATCCGACGTTCCATGCCACCGATGCCTGGGGAACGCTCGACGTCAAGGACGGCGCGTTGGTGCCGACCGATTACAGCAAGGCGGTTCTGCCGGCGCCCTCCAAGAACGAGGGACAGCATCTCGAGGGCCCGGGCTGGACGCTCGATCTTGCGCCGGGGTGGCGCGCCGTGCCGGAATCGAAAACCGGGAGCTTCGTGGTAAGAAAGGCATAGCAGCCGGTGCGCCGGTCTGCAGTGGAGCAGGAGGGGAAGTGTCAAGACTGAATTGCAGCGCCGCCGCGGCGCTTGCGGCGTGCGCGTTGCTTGTACCGGCGTGGGGTTCGCCGGTGCGAGCAGCCTTCGATGCTCGCGACGTGTTCAAGCTGGAAGCATCGAGCCGCGGCGCGGCGAGCGCCAATGAAAGGAACCTCGCCCAAGGGGCGGTGCTGGAGCTGCGCCACAAGGACGACGCTGCGATCGTTGCGCTGAAGCGGATGTTGCGCCCGCACGTGCCGGGCGAGCTTCGTTCGCCGGCTTGCGGCGCGCTTGCAGACATCTACCTGCGCCAGAGCCGGTTCGCCGACATGAAGGCTGCGCTCGAATGCGTGAAAAGCGCGTCCCACAAGCCGCTCGCCGGCGAAATGTTGCAGAACTACGAGACCGCTGCTCTGCTCGCGCACGAGAAGCCCATGCAACTCGCGCACCCGGCTGCGGGAAAGCTCGACGTCACGCGCGACCTGGCAGGGCTGATCCGCGTGCCCGTTGAGATCAACGGCAAGGCGCAGGACGCGGTCGTCGACACGGGGGCGGGCTTTTCGACGATCAGCGAGTCCGCCGCGGCACGGCTTGGCGTGCGCGTGCTGGAAAAAGGCACGACCATCAAGAGCTCATCGATAGCGGACTTGCCGATACACCTGGGACTGGCGGACAAGCTGACGATCGGCGACGCGGAATTCAGCAATGTCGTTTTCGTGGTGCTGCCGGATGTGGCGCTCACCTTTGCCGGAGGCAAATTCAAGATCGACGCCGTCATCGGACTTCCGGTCATGCTGCCCCTTGGCCGCATCGAAGTGGCGGACGAGGGCGGCAAGGACTACCTCTATTACGGACACCGGACGGGTGAGGCCGCAGCGACGGAATCCAACCTGATCCTCGGCGGCGTCGAACCGTTCGTGCTCGTCTATGCGGAGAAGGCCAGGGGGGTGATGCGGCTGTTCGTCGACAGCGGCGGTACCGAAAGTGTCCTCAACACAACGGCCGTGAAGGACTTCCCAGCTCTTGCCGAGGGCGCAGCCGCCGGCGAGTGGCGCTGGGAGGGTGCCGGCGGCGCGGCCAAAGACACCAAGGCACTGACGCTGTCCGAACTGAGGTTCACCATCGCCGGGCGCACCTGCGTTCTCAGGAAAGTGAGTGTCCTGTCCGATCCAGAGGCCGACCAGGATGGTATGATCGGCTTGGACGTGCTGCGCCAGGGCAAACGCTGGATTCTCGACTTCGACAGCATGAGCCTCGTGGTGGCGGACTAAAGCTCGGGCGGGGGCGGACATGGCGAGCCTGAAGGCGGACGTCCTTGCGGCGATCTGCGCCCTGTTTACTCCGGCTTCGGCGGGGCCCTTCGTCTCGATCATCGAGACGCGCGATGTGCTCAAGCTGGAAGGGTTGAGCCGCGACGCTGCCTCACCGGATGAAAGGACGCTGGCGAACGGCGCGGCGCTCTCGCTCCGGCACCAGGACGAGGCGGCGCTGGCGATCCTCATACCACTGGCGCAGTCGGCGCAGGACAACGACATCCGCGCGGGCGCGTGCCTGGCGATGGCCGACGTGCGTCTGCGCCAAAGCCGGTGGACCGATCTGCACACCGCTCTGACATGCGCGCAAGATCAGTCGGGTAGGCCGCTGACCGGCGAGGCGCGGCAGGCGCTGGAGTGGTCCGACATCCTGTCTCGCGAGCCGGCCATGCGGCTTGCGCTGCCGGTTTCGGGCGCACTGGATGCACGTCGCGATTCTGCCGGCATGATCCGGGTGCGCGTCGCGATCAACGGGCACGACCGCGACGCGATCATCGACACCGATTCCACTTTGCCGGCATTGAGTGAGTCCGCCGCACGGCAGCTTGGCGTGCGCGTGCTGGAGCGGGCCACGTCCATCCTTACTTCCACGCGGCCTGACCTGCCGATGCGCCTGGGCGTTGCGGACGAACTCAAGTTCGGCGAGGCGAAGTTCACCAACGTCGTTTTCGCCGTGCTGCCCGACTGGGCCGTGCGTTTCGGCGCCGATTACAGGATGGACGCCGTCGTGGGTCTGCCCATCATGCTCGCGCTGGGACGGATCGAACTCGCCAGAGAGGGCGGGGCGCTGAGGCTGTATTATGGGGCGCGGCCCGGCGCGGTCCCGGCGGCCGAGTTGAACCTCATAGTCTCGGGCTGGGACCCGTTCGTTCTGGTGAAGGCGGACGACGTCGTGCTTCGCCTCGCTCTCGACACGGCGGATGACAAGACAACCCTCAACGCCACTGCGCTGGCGGAATACCCTTCAATCGGTGCGGACGCGTCCAAGGGCTGGGCGCACTGGGAAGGCGGCGGCGGGGCGACGACCGATTATCGTGCCCGTACGATCCCCGAACTGACCCTTTCGGTGGCGGGCCGGCCCGTGGTGCTCAAGCAGGTCAAGGTGCTGTCGTCCGACGAGCGCGACCGCCACGGCCAACTCGGCCAGGACGCACTGCGCCGAACCGACCACTGGGTGCTCGACTTCGTGAAGATGACCTTCGCAATCGGCGACTGACGCCTACCAGCGCTGATGCACGTGCTTGGCGATCAGACGATCGTAGATTTCCCGCGCGGCGACGAGCGTTTCGGCCGTGATCGGGGCAAGATCGGAAGCAGCCGCGTTGGCGCGGGCCTGTTCGGCGTTTCGGGCGCCGGGGATGACGACGGTCACCGCTTCGTTCATCAGAATCCAGCGCAGCGCAAACTGCGCCATCGTGGCTCCGGCCGGCACCAACTTGCGCAGCTCTTCGACGGCCTGAAGGCCGGCCTCGAACGGCACGCCGGCGAAGGTCTCGCCCACGTCGAAGGCCTCGCCGTGGCGGTTGAAGGTACGGTGATCGTCGGGCGCGAACCGGCTTTCGGCCGTGATCTTCCCCGACAGAAGGCCGCTTGCCAGCGGCACGCGCACGATGACAGCCACTTTCCGGCGCTGGGCTTCGCGGAAAAACAGGTCCGCCGGGCGCTGGCGGAAGATGTTGTAGATGATCTGAATGCTGACAACATTGGGGAACTCGATCGCCTTCAGAGCCTCTTCCACTTTCTCAACGCTGACGCCATAGGCTTTGATCTTCCCAGACTTCCGGATGTCGTCGAGTGCGGTGAAAAGCTCCGGGCGATAGAGCGCCTCCACCGGCGGGCAGTGAAGCTGGACGAGATCAAGGCTGTCGACCGCGAGGTTCTTCAGGCTTCGGTCGATGAAGCCCTCCAGGTTTTTCCTGTTGTAGCCTTCCACGGTGTGCGGGTTCAGGCGCCGTCCGGCCTTGGTGGCGACGAACGGGCGCGGCCTGCCGCGCGCCTTCAACACCTCGGCGATGAACTTCTCCGAGCGGCCGTCGCCGTAGACATCGGCGGTATCGATGAAGGTCATGCCGGAATCGAGCGCCGCGTTCAGCGCCGCCTTGGCATCCTCCGCGCTGACTTCGCCCCACGCGGCCCCGATCTGCCAGGCGCCGAAGCCGATATCGCTGACGTTGACGGGCGATCTGCCGAACGGACGCAGGCGCATGGAGAGCCTCGCAAAGCGGCGTTTGCGCTGGGTACCAGCGTCTGGACGCGTTCGCAACAGCGAGTCAGATTCTCGCGGAACGAACCCGTTGACACGCATCTTTTCCGGTCCTCAACTCGTCGGCCGAATCAGAGGTGGCCATGAGAGACCCGCACGACGTTTACATGAATACCCTAGTCCCGATGGTGGTCGAGCAGACCGCGCGGGGCGAGCGCGCCTACGACATCTACTCCAGGCTGTTGAAGGAGCGCATCGTGTTCATAACCGGGCCGGTGGAGGACTACGGCGCCAGTCTCATCACGGCACAACTGCTCTTTCTGGAGGCGGAGAACCCCAAGAAAGAGATCTCCATGTACATTAACTCTCCGGGCGGAATTGTGACCGCCGGCATGGCGATCTACGACACCATGCAGTACATCCGCCCCGCGATTCAGACCCTGTGCATCGGCCAGGCGGCCTCGGCGGCCTCGCTTTTGCTGTGTGCGGGCGCGAAAGGACAGCGTTACTGCCTGCCCAATGCCCGCATTCTGGTCCACCAGCCTTCGGCCAGCTACTACGGCCAGGCGGCGGATATCGCCCGCCACGCCCAGGAGATCGTCAAGCTTAAGCGGCGTCTCAACGAGATTTACGCTGCGCACACCGGACAGAGCGTGGAAACCATTGAAAAGGCTCTGGACCGGGATACCTACATGACGGCGGAGGAGGCAAGAGCCTTCGGTTTGATCGATTCCGTCCTGACCCGGCGCCCCGAACCTACGGAGAACTCCTGATTTCAGAATTAATCCGGCCTGTCAGGATCATAGCGGCTTAAACAAATCTTGATCCGCTCGGCGCTAGCATGGTCCAATAAGTCGGCGCTAAGCCGATTTGGTTGGCGCGGGTTGTGCAGGGCGGGAACCGGAGTGGCCTTGCGGGTCTTTAAGGGCGGGTCGGGAATGGCCCGGGACATCGAATGAGTAAAGCGAGCGGCGGCGAGTCCAAGAACACGCTCTATTGTTCCTTTTGCGGTAAGAGCCAGCACGAGGTCCGCAAGCTGATCGCGGGCCCGACGGTGTTCATATGCGATGAATGCGTCGAGCTGTGCATGGAGATCATCCGGGAGGAGAACAAGACCTCCTTCATGAAGTCCCGCGAGGGCGTGCCCAGCCCGGCGGAAATCTTCAAGGTTCTGGACGATTACGTCGTCGGCCAGCAGCACGCCAAGAAGGTGCTCTCGGTCGCCGTCCACAACCACTACAAGCGCATCAACGCGGGCGGCAAGAACTCCGACGTCGAACTGGCCAAGTCGAACATCCTGCTGCTCGGCCCGACCGGCTGCGGCAAGACCCTTCTGGCCCAGACTCTGGCCCGCATCCTCGACGTGCCGTTCACGATGGCCGACGCCACGACGCTGACCGAGGCCGGATACGTCGGCGAGGACGTCGAGAACATCATCCTCAAGCTCCTGCAGAACGCCGACTACAACGTCGAGCGGGCGCAACGCGGCATCGTCTACATCGACGAGGTCGACAAGATCAGCCGCAAGTCGGACAACCCTTCGATCACCCGCGACGTGTCGGGCGAAGGCGTGCAGCAGGCCCTGCTCAAGATCATGGAAGGCACCATCGCATCGGTGCCTCCACAGGGCGGCCGCAAGCATCCCCAGCAGGAATTCCTGCAGGTGGACACCACCAACATCCTGTTCATCTGCGGCGGCGCGTTCGCCGGCCTCGAGAAGATCATCTCGCAGCGCACCCACGGCTCGTCGATGGGCTTCGGCGCCAACGTGCGCGCACCCGACGAGCGGGCGACCGGCGAGGTGCTGAAGGAGGTCGAGCCGGAGGACCTGCTGAAATTCGGGCTGATCCCGGAGTTCATCGGCCGCCTGCCGGTGCTGGCGACTCTGGGTGACCTTTCCGAGCCCGCGCTGATCGAGATCCTGACGCGTCCGAAGAACGCGCTCGCCAAGCAGTACCAGCGCATGCTGGAGATGGAAGGCGTCAAGCTGCGTTTCCAGGAAGAGGCCCTGCACGCCATCGCCAAAAAGGCGATCGCCCGCAAGACCGGCGCACGC
>Ga0335069_10005115_pt1 | contig 19301 bp, 20 predicted proteins | sample Lox_Sample_11_FD_206714 | JGI IMG/M metagenome (GOLD analysis project Ga0335069, IMG submission 206714) | Soil microbial communities from Loxahatchee National Wildlife Refuge, Florida, United States - Lox_Sample_1.1 | ecosystem: Environmental > Terrestrial > Soil > Wetlands | place: USA... | reverse complement strand
GGCGGCTGTCTTGCTTCACAACAAAACCCCCCCCCAATTTAATTTGGGGGCTGGGGGCTCCCCAGGGGCTGGGGCCCAACACGGAGGGGCCCCCCTCCACCGCTACGCGGTCCCCCTCCCCCACACTTTGTGCGGGGGAGGAAAATTTATTCCGCCGCGATCTGGCTCGGCAGCGTCAGGCCTTTGCCGCCGTTGAGCTTCATCAGATATTTGATGCCCTCTTCGGCGATGTCGTCGCCGACCATGCGGTCGCCTTCGGCATAAAGCTCGTGCATGTCGATATAGGCCTGGTAATTGCCGCGCGTGCGGTCGGTGATGATGCCGGCCTTCAGCAGCGTCTTGATCAGCACACGGAATATGTTGGTCGATTCCTGCAGTTCGTCGCGGATCGCCGCATCCGTCAGCGCTTCCATGAACGCGCTGTGGCACCATGCGGGGTCAAGACCTACCGCACGATAGATATGCGGCTTCTGATCGGGGCTGCCGAGATTGTAGAGCAGAATATTGAACACCTGCCATGCCCAGTCCTCGATCTGCTCGTGCTCGGACTTGGAGAGCTTCGGGATCGTGCGGTCCGCCCAGATCTTTCCGAATTTGTGATGGAAGGCTTCGTCCGTCATGACGAGCTGGCAGGTCTGGCGCATCAAGGGATCGCGCGCTTCCTTGTAGAACGTCGCGAAGGCGCCCATGGCGAGGCCTTCGACAAGCAGCTGCATGCCGACGAGCTTCTTCCACACCAGCGGCGAGGACACGAGTTCGTTGAGGAGATTGCCGAGCGCGGGACCGACTTCGACGGGCTTGCCCCAGCGCGCATGGATGTAGCGCGAGAACGCCGTCACGTGGCGCGCTTCCTCGCGCGTCTGGTTGGCCGCGTATTCCTGCGCACCGGGATCGCGCAGGATGTGGCAGAGCGATGCCGACAGCGACAGCGCACCCTGCTCGCCATGAAGGATCGAGGAGAACGACCACAGCGTGTCGAGATTGGCGAGCTTGATCTTGCCTTTCTCGTCGAGCTTGTCGGCGATCGCCGTCTTCAGGTCGCCGTTCAGTTCCGGATTGACGAGATATTCGTTCTCGATGTCGAAAGGCGTCGAGAAGTCGATGTAGCGCGTGTCGAGCGGATCCCAGAAATGATCATGGGTGGCGGAAATGATCTTGTCGAAGGCCGTCGACCGCTCGCCGTAGCGATGGATATCGAGCATGGCGGGGAAATCGGTCGGATCGACAGCGTTATAGGCGGGATCCTTGGTGATATTGTCCACGATCAGGCTCCTCCGTGTCGTTTGGAATATGTAAGGGGGAAGCCTACGCCCGGATTTGGGTCCCGACAAGGAAAATGACGGGGCCGTCACGATGATGTAACCGCCCCCCGACTGGCGCCTCCCGCCGACAGACTCTAACCATGGCGCCGAAGGATTCGCGGAGGGACGCCCACCATTCTGGCATCGCTTGTTCTCGGCATCGCCCTGGCCACGTGCGGCGCGACCTATCTGGGCGGGCTGGCCGCGCTGCGCTTCCAGGACCGGCTCCATCTCATTCTCGCTTTCAGCGCCGGGACGGTGATCGCGCTCGCCTTCTTCGACCTGCTGCCGGAGGCGCTGCGGCTCGGAAGCGCATTCGAGGCGCGGACGATTCTCGCCGCGACGGCGCTCGGCTTCTTCTTCTACGCCATCGTCGATCAGCTGTTTCTGGTCCGCGCGCACGGTCATCCGGCGGAGGAGCGTGGCTGGGCCGGCGCCGGCAGCCTGTCGGTGCACAGCTTCATGGACGGGCTGGCGCTCGGCATTGCCTTTCAGGCCTCGCAAAGCATCGGCATCGTCGTTGCGGTCGCCATCCTGGCGCATGACTGCTCCGACGGCATGAATACGGTGAGCGTCGTCCTGAAGAACGGCGGCTCTCAGCGCGCGGCGCTGCGCTGGCTTCTGACCGATGCCGCGGCGCCGCTTGTCGGTGCGGGTGCGAGCTTGCTGATCCGGCCGTCGCCGCAAGGCCTCGCCCTCGCGCTCGCCGTATTCGCCGGTTTCTTTGTTTACATCGGCGCCAGCGACCTTCTGCCCGAAAGCTTTCACACCCATGCGAAGAAATGGACGGCGGCTGCAACGCTTGCAGGTGCTGCGACGCTTTTTCTGGTCGTGCGTCTCGCCGGTTAGCCGTCCACGGACTTTCGTTTGCGGCCTGTCTCCGTGCTAGAGTGATGCGAACGGCGAGGGGTGATGCGCCGGGACGGGGACCTTGATGAGGGCGGGCGCAAATTCCGTGACGGTGTGGGCGCTGCCGCTCGCGATCCTGGCGGCGGCATTCCTCCTGATCGTCAGCGATGCCGGCGGACTCGCCGCGCATATTCGCGGCTTCCAGTTCGACGCCTATCAGCATGCAAAGCCGCGCCTTTACGAGGACACCGCGTCCAAGGGCCATCGGGTCAGGATTCTGGACGCGGATGCCGACAGCATCGCGCGCTTCGGTCCATGGCCGTGGCCGCACGGCGTGCTGGCGAGGCTGGTCGGCGAACTGAAAGCGGCAGGCGCTGCCGTCGTCGTCCTCGACCTGCCCCTCGATACGCCGGACCCGCAAGTCAGCCTCGCGCAGGCGCTGCCCGATTCGGCGGAAGCGGCGGGGCTGCGCGCGGAACTCGCCAAACTGCCCTCGCCCGATGATGCGCTGGCATCCGCTTTGTCATCCCTTCCGACGGTAACAGGCTTTACGCTTGGACAGGACGGCCGCAGACCCAGACTGAAGGCCGAACCCGTTTTCACCGGCACGGCAAAACCCTCCACTGGCATTCCTGCTTTCGCGAATGCCGCCGGCGCCCTGGCGCGCTTCGAACAGGCGAGCGCCGGTATCGGCGCGCTCAATCTGCCGGCCGCAAAGGACGGCGAGACGCGCAGCGTACCGCTTCTTTTCCGGATGAACGACACGGCGGTGCCGTCGCTCGACGCCGAAGTCCTGCGGCTTTTGGGCGGCGCGCCGAATGTCGAAATCGCCGGCGACGAGAGCGGCATTCCCGGACTCAATGCACGCGCGATCGTCACCAGCGCCCATGCCGGCGCTTACAATGTTCGGCTCCGCGCCGACGGCGGCCTCGAGATCTATTTCTCCGGCCCCCAAAACGAGCGGCACATCTCCGCGTCCGATCTCGACAAGGGAAGCATCGCGGCGGACGCGCTGAAGGGCGCGGTCGTTTACATCGGCTCGCCGGACGAAACCGTCATGACGCCGACCGGCCCCGCGACGCGGAGCGAAGTGCACGCCGAAGCGCTCGAGAACATGCTTCTGGGCACCGGCCTCAAGCCGCAGGCGCGATCCGACGCGGGACTCGCCTTCATTGTCATTGTCGGCGCCGGCCTTGTCTTCCTGCTGGCGCGCGGACGCTTTCTCTGGGCCGGCATCCTGACGCTCGGCGCCATCGTCGCAGCCCAGGCGCTCGCCTGGTTCCTGTTCGCCAATGCGCAGATGCTGCTCGACGCCGCCAATCCGAGCCTCGCGGTCGGGCTGGCATACTGCGGCGGGCTGTTCGCGCGCAGCCTCGAAGTCGGACGCGCCAGGACGCAGCTCAAATCGTCGTTCGCCGACAATCTTCCGGCGCGGACCATTTCCGCCATCGCCAAGCAGCCTTCGCTCCTGAAGCTCGAAGGCGAGACGCGCACCGTGACCGCGCTGACCTGCGGCATCCGCCGCTTCGCCGCCATCGCGGAAAGCTTCGCCGACGATCCGGCCGGCTTCACGCGCCTGATCAACATGGCTATGGCGCCGCTGGTCGAAGATGCGGTCAGCAACGGCGGCATGATCGTGCGCTTCGATGCCGAGGGGTTCACTGCGTGCTGGAACGCGCCGCTGGACGATCCCGAACATGCGATCCATGCCAGCGAAGCGGCGAACCGCATGACGGTGACGCTGGCCGAAGTGAACGAGGAACTGGCGCGCGAGCGCCGGCTCGACGGAACCTCCTATGAGGCGCTCGAGATCGGCATCGGCATTTCGACCGGCAAGGCGATCGCGGGCGGCATCACGGCGCAGGGACGCACGGTCTATTCCGTGACGGGCGATGCCACCGTCATGTCGGAGCGCATTCATGCGCTGTCGGCGCAATATGGGCCCGCCGTCATCGTCAGCGAAGATGCGCGCAAAGCGGCACAGCGGGGCTTTGCCTTCCTCGAAGTCGATTTCATCGCGGCGGGCCCGCGCGACGAGCCGGTCAAGCTTTACGCCATGCTCGGCAATCCGCTGGTCCGCGCGAGCCCGAAGTTCCGCGCGCTCGAGACCTTCCACGAACACATCTTCCAGTCGCTGCGCCTGCAGCAGTGGGACAAGGCGCGCGGCCTCATCGAGCAGTGCCGCAAGCTTTCGGGTGCGAGCCAGAAGATCTACGACCTGCATTTGTCGCGCATCGCCTATTTCGAGGCGAACCCGCCCGGCTCCGAATGGGACGGCGCGTTCCGGCCGATCCTGAAATAACGCATTCTTTGTTCCGCATTTTTAGCGCCAAGGTCGCCAAGGATGCGCCAAGGTCGCAAAGGTACTTTGGCGGTCTCTGACTCCATCCTCTGTTCTCCGGCAGAGTTGTTGCGCGAAGCGCGCGGGAGTTTGTGTGGATAGTAGAAACTGGTTACCGCCCCGTGCACTGGATCCTTGGCGCTCTTTGCGCATCCTTGGCGTCCTTTGCGCTAAAAAAATCCCCGCCAACCGCTTCGATGGCTGTAATATGGTGCTGCAGAACCGCTCCGCTCCCCATGACCGACACACCTGAAGAGCATTTCCCGGACGATTATCGCGCCGCGCGGGAGGCGTTTGTCGCGGCGGCGGAGGCGGCCGATCTCGGCGTCACCACCCGCGTCCATCCCAAGATGCATGGCGCCGACGGCAAGCCGCTGTTCCTCGATGTCGCGACGGCCGGCGCCCGCAACGCCAAACGCGCGCTGCTCCTGATCTCGGGCACGCATGGCGTCGAAGGCTATTTCGGCTCCGGTGTGCAGACGGGTCTGTTGCGGCAGGGACTGGCCAAGCGCGTGCCCGACGGCGTCAAGCTGGTGGTGCTGCACGCGCTCAATCCGTTCGGCTTTTCCTGGAACCGCCGCGTCAACGAATTCAACGCCGACATCAATCGCAATTTCGTCGATCACGCGCACCCGCCGGCGAACGACGCCTATGATGCGCTGGCCGATGCGATCGCGCCGAAGGACATTTCCGAGACGGCGATGAAGCAGGCGAATGCGAGGCTCACGGCCTATGCCGCCGAGCATGGACCGTTCGCGCTGCAGGAAGCGATCAGCCGCGGACAATATCATCATCCCGACGGACTCTATTTCGGCGGCACGCAGGAAAGCTGGTCGGCGCAGATGCTGAAGGATGTGTTCCGCGAAGAGCTGCGCGACGCCGACGAGCTCGTCGTCATCGATTTCCACACCGGACTCGGCGAGACCGGGGCGTCGGAAATGATCACCGAGGATCTGCCGGGCTCCGACGCCTATGCGCGCGCGAAAAGCATGTGGGGCGAGCTCGTGCATTCGAGCGAGGCGGGCGAATCCATCTCGGCGCCCTTGTGCGGCACCATCGATTCCGCGGTCGGCCTCTGGATGAAGAGCAAGAAGCTCACCTTCGCGGCACTGGAGGTCGGCACGCAGTCCCTGCGCGATGTCTTCGATGCGCTGCGCATGGACAACTGGCTCCACGCCCATGCCCGCCTCGACCACAAGAACGCCGGCACGATCAAGAAGAAGATCCGCGCCGCCTTCTATCCTGATACGGAAGACTGGAAGCGCAAAGTCTTCAGAAGCGCCGACCACGTGGTCGCCCGCGCACTGACGGCGCTAAGCTAACGTCGAAAGCACGAATGACACGACGAATTTTAGCGCAGAGGACGCAGGGGTTGCGCGGAGGACGCCGTGGCATATCCCGCGCGCGGCGCGCCTATATCCTTTTCGTCGATTCAGATAAAACCCGCGCGCTGACGCGCGCAACGGCAGCACTGCGTCCACTGTGCGTCCTCCGCGTCCACTGCGCCAAAAGCATCGCCGCATCGCCGCCCTAACAGCTTCCACCAGAGATTCGAAGGGGAATCATGTCTCGCATCCGCATCGCGGCGCTCGCCGCCGCCGCTTCCGCCGTTCTGCTGATGGCCGTGTCGCCGGGGCCGCAGCCGCCGGAGGACAACAAGCAGCTCGCACACGACATCTTCAAGGAGCTGGTCGAGATCCATTCCTCCGACACGATCGGCACGAAGGAGATCGCGAACGCCATCGTGGCGCGGCTGAAATCCGGCGGGTTCACCGACTCCGACATCCATGTGCTGCCCGAGGAAAAGTATCCCAACCAGGTGAACGTGGTCGTGCGTTACCGCGGCAAGGGCAAAGGCAAGCCGGTCCTCTGGAACTGCCACATCGACATCGTCGATGCGCGGCCCGAGGACTGGACGCTGCCGCCGTTCAAGTTCACGGAGAAAGACGGCTATTTCTACGGCCGCGGCACGTCCGACATGAAGGACCAGGACGCCGCGGTGCTGGCGACGCTGCTGCGTCTCAAGAAAGAGGGCTTCGTGCCCGATCGCGACATCATCGTCGCCTTCACCGCCGACGAGGAAGGCGACTGGGCGCAGGACGGCATGTGGTATCTGATGCGCGAGCATCGCGACCTCGTCGATGCCGGCCTTGCCATCAATCCCGACGGGGATTCCGGCGAGATCATCAACAACGCCCGCGCCGACTACGGCGTCGAGACGAGTCAGAAGACCTACGTCACCTACACGCTGACGGTGACCAACAAAGGCGGCCACAGCTCGGAGCCGCGTCCCGACAACGCGATCTATCAGCTCGCCAACGCGCTGGTGCGTTTCTCGAAGTATCAATTCCCCTTCAAAACCAACGCCACGACGAGGCTCTATTTCGAGCGCATGGCGCCGCTGCAGACGGGCCAGCGCCGCGCCGATTATCTCGCCATGGCGAAGGAGCCGTTCGATCCTGCGGCCGCGCAGCGTCTCTCCGCCGACGTGCCGATCAACGCGATCCTGCATTCGACCTGCGTCGCCACCATGCTGAACGCCGGCGTGCAGGAAAACGCGCTGCCGGCGCGCGCCATCGCCACCATCCAGTGCCGCATCATGCCGGACGAGACGGTGGCCGGTACCAAAGCGGCGATCGAGCGCGTCGTCGCCGATCCGGCCATCAAGGTGGATGTGCTGGGGCTCGTGAACTCCTCGCCGGAATCGCCGCCCTCGCCGGCAGTCTTCAAGAAGATCGAGACAGTGGTTCATTCGATGTGGCCGGGCGTGCCGGTGGTGCCCAGCATGTCGGCCGGCGCCAGCGATTCGATCTTCACGCGCAACGGCGGCATTCCGTCCTACGGCGTCTCGGGCGGCTGGATCGACATCCACGACATCCGCGCCCACGGTCGCGACGAACGCCGCGAGCAGCACGCCTTCTACGAAAGCGTCGAATTCACCCACCGGCTGATGCAGGAGCTGACCAAGGCCGAGTGAAGGCCGCTCCCCTGCTATCAGGGGAAAGATCAGGGTCGGCGAAAATCCATTCCGCGGGCCGTGCTCATCAAAGCCAGCAATGACAGGCGTTTCCTGCGCCGAACCCCCGCCGGGCAAGGCGGAAAGCAGGGGCACGCAGGGTCAAATCCGTCCGTGTACGTCCTTTCGGGCACCGGGCGGGCATCGGCCAGGAAAAATTGAACCGCGGAGGCGCGGAGGCGCGGAGACAACGAGGATGTCACGGACGACCGGGCCCGCCGTCGACGTTTGCCTGCGCGCGTTCCTGCGCTGCCGTTGCCCAGCCTCGGCGGAACGCGCGCAAGAAAGCCGGCCGACGGTCACGCGCAGGTCCTGGAGAGAGGCGCGGTATCTCTGCGCCTCCGCGTCTCCGCGATGAATCTTTCAGTCCCGACGCGGCGCAGGCGGCGAATGGCTCGCGCCCCGTTCAAGTTTCACAATGTCAAAGAGCCCTGCGCGACGTCCGGACATCGCGACAGAACCGGAGTCTGCGCCCGCCGCTTCCGCCTGTGAAGGCGAACTTATGGGGGACAGGTTTCGCGCCTGCGCGCGGACGGCCACAAACCTGCGCACCTTCCGGCAACGTTCGGCGGCAAAACGGCGAACAGCGGGACAGGCATGGCACCTGCGCCGCCGCCGCATACGTCCCTCGGCCGGCTTAGGTCCGCCCGCTCGGGCCTTCATTCCTGGCCCTGGCCGCAGAGCTGCTTACGGCCTCAGCGCCAGCTGCGATTTGCCGGTCGCGAAATCCGTCGGAACGGACACGTGATCATGCACCGCGACCCAGCGGCCGCCGATCTTTCGAAAGCAGGAGGTCACGCGCTGCCACAGGTCGCTTCGGGTCCCGTCCTTCATCACGCCGACATCGTGCTCCAGCATGAAGGCGAAGCCGACATCGCCGCTCGCCGCGATCGTCAGATCCTGATAGGTCACGTCGATGGGGCCCTTGTATTGCGCGAGATAGTCCTCGTAGTCCTTCCGGTAAACCGCATAGCCCTTGCGCTGGAGCGGCGGGACGATGTCGTAAGCGACGACATTGCGGTCATACATCGCCATGATCTTCGTCATGTCGCGGTCGTGCATGCCCCGCGCCCAGTCCGTCAACAATTTGCGGATCTGCGCTTCGTCCGCCGTGTCCTTGGCGAAGACCGGAACCGCGGCCGACGCGAGCAGGATCGCTGCAATCCCCAGGATGATTTTTCGGCACATGCTTCGCCCCCCGAATGAATGCCGCCCGCACCCTAGCGCGCCCGATGCCCGCGTCCAAAATCGCGTTTTTGCGGCGGCGGCCAGCTTCATTGCGGAGCGGGGGGCGGGTAGGCTATAGGACCAGCCCACTTGGACTGCACCCGTAGCTCAGCTGGATAGAGTGCTGCCCTCCGAAGGCAGAGGTCACAGGTTCGAATCCTGTCGGGTGCGCCAGCCTTCGCTATGCCGATTTCCATTGACCTCGGAAGGACCACTTGAGCTTCGCCACTATGCGAGGGTACGTAGTTTTGGTCGGCGTCGTCGTGCTTGCAGTCGTCGCGCTGGTGACGTTCCGCACCGCGAAGGTGCTGAAGCTCTTTCCGCGCATTGATACGGCTGTGCGCCGCAGTCTCGCGCAGGTTGGAAGTTGGCTTCAGGATGCCTACGACGCACTTCTCGGCGACTGAACCACCCAGCTCCACTCCGCTCGAAGGCCGCGACCGGGGCACCGGCGGGAAACCCGGCGGTGCTGCGCGCGCGAGGGGCTTCGGGTTTTTTGTGGCTGATTAGTTGGGTCTTCCGAAGGTGTCGGCGCGAGAGAGATCGCGCGGGCGTTGAGGTGCAGCAGGAGCCGTGTACAAGGTGCTCAACGCTGCGTAGCTTCGTTGGTCATTTGCAAAGAGGCGGCGCGCCCCTTCGCTCGCGCAGCGCGATGTAGTTCGCGCGTGACAGGCCGAGTTTGCTCCGCAGGCTGTTCTGAAGCTTCCTCACGGTCTCGAAGGCGATCTCTTTGCAATCATCGCCCCACAGATCGCCGGTCCAAGTGTCGATTGTAATGTTCGCGAGAACTGCGCTGCCCGTTCCTGCGCCAAGCGCCGTGCCGAGGGCCTCGAACATCTTGAACCGGCCTGCGCTGTCCAAGGCAACGGCCCCGTCCAAGGTGAAGGGCTGGTCCAATCCGTTACTTCGCAGGTTCGTTCTCTCGGCCAGTCGCACAAGCTGGACTTGCTGCTCCAAGTTCAGCGACTTCTGTTGAGCCCCAGCCACGGATGGGCTGAAAAGAACCGTTCCGAATAGCGCGACGATGATTGCAAAGGGAATACTACGCTGCAATGCCGCCCCCGCGACAACGGCCTCTCGCCAATGTAGCCCAACGTTCCGTCGGACACACCGTGCCCGAGTGGCGCGCCCGCCCCACTCCACTCGAAGGCCGCGACCGGGGCACGGGGGGACGTCCGGCAGTGCTGCGCGCGCAAAGAGGCCTTGCCGCCGCCCCGAGTTGGGGTCGGCTTCAATCACTTCGCCGGAGCCCCGTCCACCACAGCGCAAAGACTCTCCACCGACACCCGCTCGCCGACGTCTTGCGGTGGCCGGTGGGTGCGTAGAGTCGGGAGAGTCTGTGTAAAGACGCTGGTCAGTCGGGGCCCGGTGTCAAGCGATGAGCGGGGTTCCTCTGCCTTTGAGCGGTATTCTCTTGGTCCCTCTTCGCCGTAGCCACGTCTTGCGGTTTATCGCGATTGCTTCCCACGCTTTGTCGTCGTTCTTTCTGGGAAGCGGCATCTTGCTTCCAACGCAAAGCAACCGCTGGCGGCAATGAGGACAGCGATGGGCGTAGTCCGTCGACCACCTACGCTTCGTCGCATAGCGGCAGGGGATGCAGACGAACTTATAAGTGATCCTATCTCCCTTGAGGACCTTCATCTCGTCCACTGCATCACCTAGTCCGGCACACCATCGTACATGATTGCCTCGTCGGCTCGAAGGCCCCTCCGGCAGCCGCTTGCTTACCGCTCCAAGGAGCGTCAACGTTCGGGTATCGAGAAGGCGAAGGCTGCAGGCGTCTACAAAGGCCGCCCGGTGACGCTGGATCACGCGAAGGTCGTGCAGATGGACCGGGAGGGTGTCGGAGCGACGGAGATCGCGCGGGCGTTGAAGTGCAGCAGGAGCGCAGTCTACAAGGTGCTGAACGCGGCTTAAGCGGGGCGTGCAATGGCACTCGTACGGTTGGCACTCGGGCTGTGTGCCTTGTGGGGCGTTTGGATGTTCGGTCGCTGGCTGGGCAGCCTTCGCGGAAAACGACCGGAGAATGTCATTCGCTACGAAAACGACTTCATGAGCGTCGCGGTGTTGAGCCTCACAATGGCGGCTGGGTTCGCTGTCGTGTGGTTGCTGCGTGTCAAGGGTTGGGAAGATGGAGGATCGCTCGCTCTCGCCGCGTTCATGGTCGGCATTGCGCTCTTCTTCGCCCTGTTGACGTTTCGCTTTTCGATTGTGATCGGACCTGAAGACATTGCCCTCAAGCATGTCCTTCGACCGGGTTGGACGCGTGTCAAATGGGCGTCGATCCGCTCGTGGAGAGTGGGTCGCAGAGGAAGCGTTGTTTTTGCCCTCGAACCCAAGGGTCGCCTCGAACTGCGCTGGGTGTTCAAAGATGGTTTCGAAGCGCTCCTTGAGGCGGTCGATGCTCGGGGCATCCCGGAAGCAACTTAGCGCTCGGTTGCCCCACTCCGCTCGAAGCCGCGACCGGGGCACCGGGGGGAAACCCGGCGGTGCCGCGCGCGCGAGGGGCTTCGCTATCGCGGCATAAAACAAAAAACACGGTTCCATGTAGTACAGTGGTAGAATGACTAACGTCGCGGTGAGCATCGCGCACGCCGCGCTCTCGATCAAGATGGCAACGCCGAACGCCTGACGGCTCGAAAATGACGCCAGTACTAGTCGTCAATCTTCATCTGTACGAGACGAAATCGGGCGGTCTAAAAACTTGGATGCGGACACCTCCAGGCTGCCCTTGGAGATGCACGATCTTTTTGAAAAAGGAGTTTGTTCCGGTGGGGCCGCCTTGGAACGGCTGGAGATGTTCCATCGATGTTGGCGCGGTTCCGCTGGAGCCGGGCGAGACTGGAGAGGCTTCAGTGTCTTTCCTCTCGAATGCTGGGCTCGAAGCGGCACGCGAAGCCGGCAAGTTCTATTTGTGGAGCGGCAGGGGCGATAGGTATTTCGGAGAGGCCACAGTCAAGGTGTAACAGGGCCCATCAGCGTGCCTCTCAATTCTGAACGCGTGGACTTCCCGCTGGTATCATGCCGCGGTATCAACCTCGCCTCTGGCAGCTCAAGAAACCCAGCATTTGCCTGATTTTCTCGCGCTCTCCGCCGTCTCCTGTCGGGTGCGCCACTCTTCGCTATGCCGATCTCCAACACTGTCTGCCGAGCCCAAAGGCCACGAAGAACGGCGAATGCGGTAACTAAGACCAGAAGACAGGGTCACGGTCGGTCAATTGGCCTGGATCGTGAGCTGCGGTGCTGCACCTTTGTCGGTGGTATCCGAGAGCGTCAGCAGGATCAGCAGGAACGTAAACACGGCTTTCGAACGCAGGTCGGCTTGGTCGATCCAATACCACAAATCGCCGTAGTGCACTGCCACAAACGAGCTGTCCGGACGGGTCGTGCTGCTTGCAATTTGGATCAACGGAGGCAAGGCCTCCTGACCTGCCGGACCAGAAGGAAGTGCGGGATACGCGCCGGCTTTCTGCACCTGATCCTGCGGCAGGCTGATATAGGCGGACAACTCCGCGAGAATCTGCAGGGCCGTGCGCGTCTGAATGGCGATCACGTCGTCACGGTCCGCTGCAGATGATCCGTAAACGATCTGCAACTCTGTCTTCTCGGGATTAAGACCCAATATCCTTCGGATCATGCGTCTATCGGCATCGATGTCCGGTCGCAGATTATCCTTGGAAAATACGAGGACGGACCCTTCCTGTTTCGTTTTGCTGTCAGACCGAACGCGAAACTCGACACCACTGGAATCCTGGACTCGCGTCAAAGCCTGGACGAGCTGCACGAACTCCGGATCGGGAAGCCTCGGGCGTCCACTTCCGCGGCCATTCGATACGCCGTTCACGCTCTGCACTGCGACGGAAAACACAAGGTCCGCGCGGTAACCGGACTGCAGCAGCTCGATCAGCCGGACGGGCGGAATTGGCGTCACCAGTGTTCGAAGGAAATTTGAACCGGTCAGAGGCACGTAGGTGACGGTCGGTTTGTCGGTGTACGTGCCACCGCCGACCAGGTTGAAGAAGTCGCCGATGGAAGCATTCGGAAAAACCGTGCCGCCCGCTGTGACAGCGGCCTGCAGCTAATAGCCGGTGACTATCTGGCCGACATCAAGAAACAAGGGCGTGTCGGCATAGCGCAGCTTGACGATGTTCAGGAGCGTTTGCGGCAAAATTGGACCTAAGTCCCCTACCGTGTCGGCACCGCCTATGTGAGTTTTCGCAGAACTGCAACCAGCTTGAATGCAAGTCGCCGAGCAGACATGATGAACAACAATATCCATTCGCACCGCGAAACCGCCGTCGCGCGCGGTTCGCGGACATTCCCCGACCCGTTCGAACTCAGAAGCCATCAGCAACGCATACTCGTTCTGCAAGGCGGAGGCGCTCTGGGTGCGTTCCAGGCGGGTGCTTTCGAAGCCATGGACAGCATAGGATTCTCGCCCAACTGGGTCGCGGGGGTTTCGATCGGCGCAATAAACTCCGCACTGATTGCCGGCAATCCGCCGAAGAGGCGCACCGAACGCGTGCGCGAGTTCTGGAACCGAGTCTCTCAGAAGATCCCGATGCTTCCGGCGGGGATGGAGATGTTCCATCCCCTGATGCACCGGATGAGCGCCGCCTCCGTGGCCGCGTTCCGTATCCCATGCTTCTTCATGCCGCGCGCGACTGCGCCGGCCTTCGCGCGTTGCGGAACTTTGGGCGCGTTGAGCTACTATGACACGGAGCCCTTGCGCGCCACGCTGAACGAACTGGTCGATTTCGACCTGATCAACAGCGGCGACGTGCGGCTGTCGCTCGGTGCGGTAAATGTCCGTACGGGCCAATCCCGGTATTTCGACAGCACAATCGATACGATCACGCCGTCCCATGTCATGGCGAGCGGAGCTTTGCCGCCCGCCTTCCCGCCCGTCGAGATCGACGGCGAATACTATTGGGACGGCGGCATCATGACGAACACGCCGCTTGCCTACGTGATGCAGGACTACCGGCAGGAGGCGCTGATCGTGCAGGTCGACGTGTTTCACGGCCTTGGCGGGATGCCGCAAACCCTCGACCAGGCGCAGGAACGCCTGAAGGACATCCAATACCAAAGCAAGCAGAGCGTGTCCTATGCCATGATCCACCGGGTGGAGGATATTCGCAGCCTGCTGGCCGAACTCATCGCCAAGCTCCCCGAGGACATGCTCAAGGATCCGACCGTCCAGAAGCTGGAGGAGGTAAGCCATCGTGGTCGCCTTTCGCTGATCCACCTGGTCAACCACGTCGACACCCATTCCAGCGACGTGAAGGACTACGAATTCTCGGCCGAGTCCGTCGACATGCTCTGGCATGCCGGTCACGAGGATGTCATGAAGATCGTTATTGCGCCGGATTCCTGGCACATTACCGATTTCGGGAACGGCGTCCGCAAGTTCGATCTGTAGTTCCGATGCCGAACCGCGCCACATGCCGGCCGAGGGGGCTTGAACCTTCCGCCGTTCACCGCGGCGTGGCGACGACCATGAGCGGATGCAATTGCGGAAAGTGCGTTGCGCGGGATCCAGACGAAGCGCGCGACGGCGATGACCTGGATTGAAAGCACGCCCCTTCTCGTTATCTGGCTCGTGCTCGCGCTTCAATTCTGCGCGGCACTATTTGTCGGTTATCGGGGCAAGTCGTTCCTGAACTGGATTTCTCGAAAAAAGCAGCCCGTCGATAAGTCGGACGAAGCCATCGGCTTCCTTCTTTCGGCCGCGCTGGCGCTGCTGGGCCTTCTGATCGCCTTTACATTCTCCATGGCGGCGAACCGCTTCGACGCGCGCAGGCAGCTGGTGACGAACGAGGCCAACGCCGTCGGCACGACCTATCTGCGCCTCCAGCTTGTGGACGAACCGAACCGCACCACTCTGAGCCGACTGCTCCTTTTGTATCTCGATGCACGGCTGGCATTTTTTTCTGCCGGCACCGATAAGAACGCCATCACGCGTGCGGATGCACGGACAGGCGCTATTGAAACCAAAATGTGGAACGCACTGTCACTCTCGGTGCGATCGCATCCGAGCGCGACATTCAATTCGGCACTACTGCAAGCGACGAACGACATGTTCGACCTGGCTGCAGCAGATCGCGTCGAGCGCGAAACGCGTGTGCCGGCCACCATCCTGCTGGTCCTTCAACTTTATTCATTGATCGCCGCTCTCATGCTGGGTCAGACTCTCGCCTCAGCGCACAGATCACATTTCGTAGCCGCCACGACTCTCTTCGTCCTGGTCGGCCTCGCGATCGCGCTCATTCTGGACCTTGATCGGCCGGCGACGGGCACGATCACCGTTTCAACGGCGCCGTTCGCGCGAGCAGCCGAGTCGATCAGGACGATGGAGATTGCGCGGGCGCGTCAATCGCCGCCAGGTGCAGGTCACAACCGCCCTGGTGATTGATCGTGGGTACCGGCTTTTGGCTGGTCTCCGGCCGATTCCATACGCTGATTGCTGGCGCGCAGTTCAAGGACAATTCTACGAGCCAGCAGCGCGTCGGACATGGGCGCAGGGCGATGTCGCGGCGTGATAGTCCGGACCCCAGCGTCGGAACGAGCGCGAATCGATGTGAAACCGCGTGTGGTCGTAGAAGCCGAGGCCGATGTGATACTCCGCGCCGTAGCGGGCATGGTTGGCGCAGACGTCCGCGATCAGCACGTTGCGGTCCATGCTGCGGACCGGCACGAGGTCGAGCGCGTAGAACTGCGCGTGCGCGCTGTGCGCGGCGCCGCCTGAACATCGGTTGAGCGCCGTATCGCGATAGCCGGAATCCACCTGAACAGGACCAATGGTCGGAACGATCTCGTCGTGGATGTAGCGCAGCGTGTTGACGATGTGTGGCCAGTAGGCCCGCTCTGCGATCGAATACGGCCCGTCCATATGGCACTCGGACCAGCTCGTGTCGTTGCGGAGGATCTCCCGTGTCGGCAGCACGCCGGCAACGCCCTCTTGCGCCAGGAACTCCTCGAAGTCGCGCACGTCGGCGCGCCGCGAAGGCACCTTGTCGAGCCAGGTGTTGAATGAATCCGCAGTGTCGACCGTGTCTGCGGAAACAGAAGCAAGCGCGGCCGTCACATTCGAGGCAAGCAGCGGCAGCGTAATGGCGAGCGCGAGCGCCGCCCGAAAACATTTCATCATGGTTCGCGATTTCCCAGCCCGTGGTCGGCCGCCGTCGGCGGAAGACCGTAGAGGATGTTCCAGCCCAAACTTTCCAGGCACGCTTCATACGGAAAAAATCCGCGCGCACAAACTTAATCTGTGGACAGATTTACGATGCGAGGAAGACAGACTTCTGCTGCGGGATCGCAAGAATGCGCGCCGGGACTGGCTTCCCGAAGCGCCAAGGCCGGCGTGTGCTTCGACAAAGGTGGTTAAACGCGCGGCGGATTCACCACGACTCCCTGCGCCTGCCGCGCGTCATCCGGCCGCGCGCGAACGGTCAGTCTTCCAGCGACCTCGCGGTGCGCCGGTTTCCGGACTATCGCCGTTCGGCCGCTTGATCGCCAGAAATCGCGGGGAAAACGTCTTCAATCGTTTTGACTTCCGGCAGGATGTACACGATGCCGCTCGTACCGTTGAATGTTTCGCGCACGACGTCGTCGAAGAATTTCACGGGCACGTTGATGCAGCCATGCGTGATGCGCTTGTCGAGCGGGGACATCGTCGCCAGTCTGGCCAGGCGATGATCGCCGGGACTGCCATGGACCACGCGATGCAGAGCCACGGCGAGGCCATAGTCCACCCAGAGCACGGGAACGTTGCGGTTGTCGCGACCCAGCCAGGCCACGAAGCGGCCCGCCGGAGTCGTCAGATCCTCGGGCGGTATGCTCGACAATTTCTCATTGCCGACGCCGGGAGCGCTGTCGTCACCGCGCGCCTTGCCAAGGAGCGCCAACGTGGCGCCGTGCAGGCGGCCCGCAGGGTCGAAAACGAATACCTTCGCTTCGATCTTGTCGATGATCACGAACGGCATGCCCTTATTGTCGCCCGAACGCACGACCCAATCCGCGACGCGGCGCGCCTCGTCCGATGCAGCTTCGTTGAGGAAATCCGCCGTCCGGGCTGCCGATGGTAAAGACTCCGGAGGCGCGGTCGCCGCATTCGCATCCGGAACAGCAGCGGTCGTCTCGTTGGTCTGAGGGAGGCTTGTCGCATCTTGCGCCGAAGCAAGGGTCGGCAATGCGAGCACGGCGAGGGCCAGTCCAATGCCCCCAACCGCAATCCTGATCATCAGTCTACAGCAGATCGGTCCGAACTCTTGTAACGATCCGGCTTGCTCCGATGTTCCTGCGGCAGAATGAACGGCCGGCCTGCATTTCCGGCGCCTTAGGGGCGGTGCCTCGGTTCATTTCGAAGCGGGCCGTTCACCGCGGGGCGTTTTGCTTCGGGGCCCGCCACGGCGACCGATTTCTCTCTGACACCACAACAGCCGGGCGAATTCGTGCGCGCCGGCATGCTGCACATTCCGTCCTCGCGCTTGACTTAGTTCCTCATTTCAGGAATCATTGAAATATGAATTCCGACACGGCCGTCCGGCGGCTCTCGGCGATCGCCCAGGAAGCACGGCTCGACGTCTTTCGCCTGCTGGTGAAGGCGGGACCTGAAGGCATGGCGGCCGGTGATATCGCGCGCAAGCTTTCGGTGGCGGCCAACACGATGTCGGCCCAGCTCCTCATTCTGTCGAATGCGGGACTCGTGCGCGCCCGGCGCGAAGGCCGCTCCATCATCTATGCCGTCCATTACGAGGCGATGCGGGATCTGCTGGTGTTCCTGACGGAAGACTGTTGCGGCGGCCGCGCCGAAATGTGCGCGCCGCTCGCCGATATCGCCGCGCGCTGCTGCACACCCCGCAAAGGAGGACGCCATGAAGCGCCTGCACGTTCACGTCGCCGTGGATGATCTGCCCAAGTCCATCGGCTTTTACGCCACGCTGTTCGGCGCTCCGCCGAGCGTGATGAGGTCCGACTACGCCAAATGGATGCTCGACGATCCGAAGGTCAATTTTGCGATCTCCATCCGCGCTGGCCGGGCCGACGGCGTCGATCATCTCGGCATTCAGGTCGACAGCGATGACGAATTGCGCGAGCTTGCGGGTCGCTTGAAAGCCGCCGGCGAGGCGACGCGCTACCAGGAAGCCACGACCTGCTGCTACGCGCAATCGAACAAGGTGTGGATCAACGATCCGTCCGGCATCCGCTGGGAAACGTTTCACACGTTCGGCGAAGCGACGACCTATGGCGAGGACGAGCCGGCACTCCAGCAGACGAAATCCGCCTGCGGCGCCAATGCGGGCTGTTGCTGATGACCATCACGATCTATCACAATCCGGCCTGCGGCACGTCGCGGAACGTGCTGGGCCTCATCCGCAATTCCGGCGAGGAGCCGACGATCATCGAATATCTCAAACATCCGCCGTCGCGCGAGACGCTGCGCAGCCTCGTCGCGGCCATGGGCATCAAGCCGCGCGAACTGTTGCGCGAGAAAGGCACGCCCTATCGCGAGCTGGGCCTCGACGATCGCAAATGGAGCGACGATCAGCTTCTCGATTTCATGCTCGAGCATCCCATCCTGATCAACCGGCCGATCGTTGTGACCCCACTGGGGACGCGCCTCTGCCGCCCATCGGAAACCGTTCTGGATATCCTGCCCAATCCGCAGAAGGGCGCCTTCGCGAAAGAAGACGGCGAGATGGTCATCGACGACCACGGACGCCGCGTCGCGCCACGGCCATGAGGCACTCTGATTGCGCGCCGCGTTCCGACATGACATCGAACATGGGGCGCCGCCTGGTCGCCGAGGCTCTGGGCACAGCACTGCTGCTCGCAGCCGTCGTCGGTTCCGGGATCATGGCCGAGCGGCTCTCTAGCGAAAGCCAGGCGATTGCTCTTCTCTGCAACACGGCGGCGACCGGTGCGGCGCTTGTCGTTCTGATTACGATATTCGCGCCGCTTTCGGGCGCGCATTTCAATCCCGCCGTCACGCTCTATTTCGCGCTGCGCCGGGACATCGCGCGGCGCGACGCGGCACTGTACGTCACCGTGCAGATCGCGGCCGCCGTCGCCGGCGTCTGGCTGGCGCACGCCATGTTCGGCCTGCCGGTTGCCGAGATATCTCGGAAACTGCGCGACGGCCCGTCGCAGTGGCTGTCGGAGTTCGTGGCGACCGCCGGCCTGTTGCTGACGATCGCCGGATGCGGCCGCAAGCCTGACACCACACCGGCATTGGTCGGACTCTATATCGCTGCCGCTTACTGGTTTACAGCCTCCACGTCGTTCGCCAATCCTGCCGTCACGCTGGCGCGGTCGCTCACCGACAGCTTCGCCGGCATTGCCCCCTCATCGGTGCCGGGCTTCGTAGTCGCCCAGCTGCTGGCCGCGGTCGTTGCCGGCCCGTTCACCGCCTATCTCTTCCAAGGCGGCGCCGCGCGAGCTGAGTCCGGTCGGCGCGCACCGGTCGCCGATTGAACGAGTTCGCCATCGCGCTCTTGCGCCGCGGACAGCTGAGTACTCTTGAAGCATCCTGCAATTTCGGCCTGATCGGCGTGCGATTCGACAT
>Ga0335069_10005114_pt1 | contig 19301 bp, 16 predicted proteins | sample Lox_Sample_11_FD_206714 | JGI IMG/M metagenome (GOLD analysis project Ga0335069, IMG submission 206714) | Soil microbial communities from Loxahatchee National Wildlife Refuge, Florida, United States - Lox_Sample_1.1 | ecosystem: Environmental > Terrestrial > Soil > Wetlands | place: USA... | reverse complement strand
TTGTATTCGTCGAAGCGGCTTTCGTCGACGATGCGGGCGAGAACTTCGCGCATGTCGTAGGGGCGAGCGGGGGACGAATCGTAGATACCGTAGATTTCTTCGCCGGAGTGGGCTGGATCGACGGGCTTTTTGCGGTCCCAGAGCGACTGGCGGCGGTACCCCCATTTCTCGACAAGCGAGCGGATGCGGGCGAGGCAGGCTTCGTCGTTCGGCTCGCGGAAATCGACGGTGCCGCTGATGGCGGAGTGCATCGCAGCTCCGCCCAAATCTTCGGCGGAAACTTTCTGACCGATTGCGGCCTGCACGAGCGCTGGACCGGCAAGGAAGAGCCCGCTGCCATCGGTCATGAGGACGTGGTCGCACATGACAGGCAAGTAACCACCGCCCGCAACGCACATGCCCATAATGGCCGCAATCTGCGGAATTCCCATCGCGGACATGACGGCGTTGTTGCGGAAGACGCGGCCAAAATCGTCGGTGTCGGGGAAAACGTCTTCCTGGAGCGGGAGGAACACACCGGCGGAATCGACGAGGTAGATCGTCGGAATGCGATTCTCGATCGCGATATTCTGCGCGCGGATAACTTTCTTTGCCGTCATCGGGAAGAAGGCGCCGGCTTTCACCGTAGCGTCGTTCACGATCATCATGACCATGCGCGTATGAATGCGGGCAAGTCCGGTGATGACACCGGCAGCGGGCGCGCCTCCCCATTCTTCATACATGCCGTGCGCGGCGTAGAGGCCTAACTCGAAGAACGTCCCCGGATCAACAAGCAGGTGGATGCGTTCGCGAGCAGTGAAACGCGACTTGGCATGCTGGCTCTCGATGGCCTTGGGACCTCCGCCTTCGCGAATCTTCTCTTCCTGGTTGCGGAGCTGTGCGACCAGATCGGCGAGCGCGCGCATGTTGGACTCGAAGCGCAGCGAAGCAGGGTCCACCTTGCTGGTGAGGATGTTGTTGATGGAGAGCGCGGTGGAGTCGTTGCGTTCGGGCATAGGAGTGGCCGGTGGACTTCTTAATATATCAGCGAGCGGGAACGGCCTTCGGCCTTCGGCTTAGGTGTTAGGCATTAGGCTTTAGGCGTTAGGGAATTCCAGTTCAGCTACGACGCGCTCGTGCTCAATTGACGAATTGCTTCGGCTACGGGATCATCCGCGATGGCGTTGACGAGGTCGATTTCTAAGGCTCTCTGGGCGCTGATCTTTTCGGCCGCTAGAAACAATTCCAGCGCTCTTCCCTTCCCGATCAATCGCGGCAGACGTTGCGTTCCACCCCAGCCGGTGATGAGGCCCAGGGCGGCACCGCGATGGCCAAACACCGCGTCTGGCGCGGCGATGCGGCGGTGACAGGTGAGGGCGAGATCGAATCCTCCTCCCATGCAATGACCTTCGACTGCGCCGATGACGGGCGCGGGGAAGTTGGCAATTGCGTTCATGAGCGTCTGGCCCATTTCGGAGAAGGCGTAGGCTTCGGGGCCGGTGAGGGCGGCGATTTCGTTGAGATCGGCTCCGACGGAGAAGAAGTGGCGATTGCCGGTGATCACCAAAGGCGGTGGCTGATGCGCCATTTCAGCGATTGCGTTGGTGAGCGCGAGGACGCAAGCGCGAGAGAGGCGGTTGGTGCCGTCACGAGAAGCGAGGCGAAGGACTCTCGCTTGTTGGTGATCTTCTATCTCGAAGAATGAAGTGGCACGTGGCAAGTGCAGAGGTCCTTCGCTCAGGATGACAAATGGTAGTTCTCAGTACCTAGTACGCGGTTAGGGCAGAAAGAACACCTTGCTGTGGATGGGGCGCGGGACGAGTAGGGGTCCTTCGACTTCGTTCGGCTCGCTTCGCTCACCTCGCTTCGCTCAGGATGACATTGGGAAAGTTACAGACTACTCGATCTCACAGAACGGAAACGAGCCAGCGCCGGATTGCGCGGACAAGGGTGCCCGCGCCACACTGACTAACCCGCAGGTACGCTTTGCGGCTTGATGTTTTCGCGAATGAATTTCACGATGTCATCCATCGCGGTGCCGGGTTGAAAAATGCCGGCGACGCCGAGTTTTTTCAGGCCGTCGACATCCTGATCGGGGATGATGCCGCCTACGAGTACGAGCACATCGTCCATTTTGTTTTGCTTGAGCAGGTCCATGACGCGCGGCACGATGGCGTTGTGCGCTCCGGAGAGGATGGACAGACCGATAACCTGGACGTCTTCCTGGAGGGCGGCGTTGACGACCATCTCGGGCGTCTGGCGCAGCCCGGTGTAGATGACTTCCATGCCGGCGTCACGGAGAGCGCGGGCGATGACTTTGGCGCCGCGGTCGTGACCGTCGAGGCCGGGCTTGGCGACGAGGACGCGGATTTTCGGGTCGCTGGGCATCGGAAACATTTAATCATATATGGAAGGAACGGGCTCGTTTTGCTCAAATCCCTGAGCCTGTGCTTGCGACTACGAACTCCGAGGGAGAGGTTTGGGGGTATGAAAGTACTTCTTATATGCGGCGATCCAATCGGAGGCGATTTCATGCTGAGCAGTTGAGAGATCGAGTTGCCCGCTGCAAACCATCTCGTGGAGACGTTCTTCGAGCGCATCCTTGACGTGCGCATTCCAGACGCGGGCCCGATAGGGCTCCGGCCACAGATTGCGAATGTCCTGGGCGCCGCCCAATTGGGGAGCGATCAGGTAGTCAATCTCGTAGTCTTCCGCGCGAGCATTGACCATTCCATACTCCTGAAAGACCTTCCGACGAAGGGAAACTGAGACGTTGCTTATCACTTCTTCTCGCGGGGCCGCGCATACCTCCTGAATTGTGACCTGCCGCGTTGCGCCTGGGGTTAAATTCCGGTTGGGAGCCGCGCTTGCATCGAATAAGGCTGAAGCGGGTTTCTGTGACGTTTGCAGGAACCACACCATCGCCATCCCGATCACGATCATGGGCACGCACACAACAGCTACGCGTGCGATACGAAGACTGAAGATGACATTCCACCAGGGGGTACGAGATTCGGAACCCATCTGGGCCAGCCGCGCTCGAAGGAGAGCACGAGAGCCGGCAGCGGTAGGCAGTTTCGCATCCAAAGCGGCATGATGGATGCGGACGAAGCCTGTGATTGTAGTCTGGAATTCTTCCATCCGGGCGCGGCATTCCCAGCATGCTTCGAGATGAGCGCTGACTTCGGCTGCTCGTTGAGAGGAGAGTTCGCCATCCGCGTAGCGAACGATATCCTCGTCCGAAATGTGTCGCATCGAAAGATGGGTACTTTTGCGCAACGTGATTCACCTTCCGTCAGCACGGGCCAGACGTGCGAGGGATCGGGTTAGCGACATGGAGACCGCACCTAAGGACATACCGAGTACGGTAGCGATTTCCCGGTAGCGCAGGCCTTCGGCACGCAACCTTAGACAATTCTGGTCATTCTCAGGCAGAGCCACAACCACGGCCTGCAGGCGATCCCGCCTTTGTGCGGCGGCCAGATGCTCCTCTGGACCCGGTGTGGGGTCGGCATGCTCTGCCGCCATGCTCGCATCTCCTCCAGTTCGTCGAAGCGATGTCTGATTGGCCAGCCGTTGTTTCAGCGCGAGGTTATGAGCGACGCGGAAAAGCCAACCCCGCAGGTTCTTCCGTGAACGATCCAATTGAAGGTGCCGAAACAGCGCAAGGAACACCTCCTGGATCACTTCTTCTGCATCATGGATCGAGAGGCCTAACGACAGGCTGTAGCGGAGCAACGGGCTACGGAACTCGTCGAAAAGCAGCATGACCTCTTCCTTAATGCGTGTCGATTTCGCTGAAGTTGCCACCTTCGATGGAGCGCCGAAAGAGACATCCTCAAACGATGCTGGTATTTCCGATCCCATATAGACATTCCAATCCTACCGTTTTTGTTCACGCTTTTCGAAGGACAATGACCTTCCGGAACCTAAAAAAGCCTGAACAAAACGGCTGCCTGTGGAATATTTAACTAACGGAACGTTCTTTCGTTAGTTCTGCATAATTGGGGAATCCATTTTGACCGACCGATTCCGCGCGTTTGTGGGAAAAATCGTATTTTTCTTCTTTTCTTGCTCCGTGTTCCTGCTGGGGCAGAGCAATACCGGCGAACTGCGCTTAAGGGTGAGCGATCCCGCAGGACTGGCGGTGAAAACTTCCGTTCAAATTGTTTGCGAGGCGAATCAGTACCGGCGCGTTCTGAGTACTGACGACCAGGGCGTTGTGACTCTTCAGCGGCTGCCCTATGGCGTGTATCAACTCCAGATCAGCCAGCCGGGATTCGCGCCGGTATCGCAAGCGGTCGACGTGCATTCTTCGATTCCAACCGAGCATCCGATTCGATTGAAGGTCATGGCGCAGAGCGAGTCGGTGACGGTCGGTGCCGAAAACACGCTGATTAATCCTGAGCAGGCGGGTGCTGTCAGCGAGGTCGGCTCTGATGCGATACAAGACCGACTCGGGTCCATGCCGGGGCGCTCGATTCAGGATCTTGTCAACTCGCAGCCGGGATGGCTCTACGAAGGGAACGCGGTGTTGCACCCACGCGGTTCGGAATATCAGACACAGTTCGTGGTGGACGGCATTCCGCTCACCGATAATCGCTCGCCCAGTTTTGGGCCGCAGATTGAAGCGGACGACGTAGAGTCGCTGAGCGTTTACACGGCCGGAATTCCTGCCGAATACGGACGCAAGATGGGCGGGATCGTCGAAGTCAACACATTGCAGGATTCGCAACCCGGATTTCACGGACAAGTCGTACTTTCTGGCGGCAGCTTCGAATCGGCCGGCGCCTTTGGCCGAGGACAGTATTCGTGGGGCAAGAACACGTTTGGAGCGAGCGCCAGTGGCGGCATGACCAGCCACTACCTCAATCCGGTGGTCGTCCAGAACTACACCAACCGTGGCACGCTCGGCGACTTCTCCGGGAATTACCAGCGCGACCTGACGCCCAAGGACCGGGTTAGCTTCATCGTCCGCCACGAGCTTTCGCGCTACCAGATTCCCAATGAGCAAAACCAGCAGGCGGCCGGCCAACTGCAAACTGCCGACAATCTCGAAACCATGGGGATTGTCTCGTACCAGCACACGTTTTCCTCGAATGCACTGGCGAACTTGAGGGGCATGGTCCGCGACAATGCCAACGACTTCTATTCCAACGGCAATTCGACGCCGATCGAGATCTGGCAACACAACCACTTTCGCGAAGGTTATTTCAAGGGCGATGTCACGGTCACGCACGGGCGTCATGAGATCAAGGCGGGAGTGGAATCAGACAATCTGTTTCTGCACGAGAATTTCAACTTCAACATCACCGATCCATCCCAGTTCGAGGATGGTACCCCGCTGACGTTCGCATTCGCCGCGCACCGGCCCGACCTGGAGCAGGCTTTCTATGTTCAGGACCTGATGCACTTGGGCAACTGGACGGTGAACGCCGGGCTGCGATGGGATCACTACCAGCTCATGCTCAACCGGCATGGAGTGCAACCGCGCCTTTCGATTTCGCGATATTTTCCCCGTGCCGATTTGATCGTGCATTTTTCCTATGACCGAGTGTTCCAGACGCCCTCGTTCGAGAATCTGCTGCTTTCCAGTTCGACGGCGGCGACAGAACTCAATCCCGAATCTCTTCAGTTGCCGGTTGAGCCTTCGGAGGGGAACTACTACGAAGCGGGACTCGCCAAGGTGTTCGCCAATAAGGTCCGGCTTGACGCCAACTACTTTCACCGCGAGGTAAACAATTTCGCCGACGATGACCAGGTCAGCGCCACCACGATCAGTTTTCCGATTGCTTTTCGCAAGGCCACAATCTATGGAGCCGAGGCGAAACTGGCCTTGCCGCAGTGGAAGAAGTTTTCCGGGTTCCTCAGTTACTCGTACGAACTCGGCAATGCGTGGAACCCCGTAACCGGCGGCCTGTTTCTCGGGGCGGATGCTCAGATACCGACGACCGGATTTTTCCCGGTCTCCCAGGATCAGCGCAACACCGTGCGCGGGCGCCTGCGCTATGAGATTACGCCGCGTGTGTGGATCGCCGCAGGAACTCAATTCGACAGTGGACTGCCGTTTGAGTTTCAGTGCGACACCACTCTCGACCAATGCATTGCCGATCAGATACAGACATACGGCCAGCAGGTCGTTGATCGCGTCAACTTTGACCGCGGACGCATCAAGCCCACCTTTCAGGTGAACGCCTCGGCGGGCGCAGACCTATATAAGTCGGAGCGGATGACTATGCGCTTTCAGATCGATGGGCAGAACCTTACCAACGTTGTCGATGTCGTTGACTTCGGGGGCCTTTTCTCCGGGAACGCCATCGGACCTTCGCGTAGCGTCATGATGCGGCTGGCGGCGAGTTTCTAGGGTGGCGGTTCACGGTTGCGGCGCCATATATTTACATTGTGTAAATACAAACCATGCGTTATAGTTGGAGTGAAGAAAAGAACCGCCGAAACATCGATTTGCATGGGATCGCATTTGAGGATGCAGTGCGGATCTTCGATGGACCCACTGTGGAACGAGTGGATGATCGCTTCGATTACGACGAGCGGAGGGTATACGCCATCGGAGTCGCGAATGCATTGGAGATTACGGTCATTTATACCGACCGGGAAGAGGACGAGAGGCGAATCATCTCAGCATGGCGCTCGGAGCCACACGAAAGACGTAAATACTGGCAAAGCATCGAGGGTATGAGCGATTGAAAAACAACCAAGGGAAGTCGAGGAAATCGAAGCCGGCAACAGGCACCGACTGGAACCGCTTGCGCCACATGAGTGCGGCGGCGATTCGCAAAGGAATTGAAGCGGACGCCGAAGTTCATGCGACCGACGCCGAATTCTGGAAAACCGCGGAGGTCGTAATGCCGGCGCCGAAAGAAATCGTGACGATGCGGCTGGACGCCGACCTGCTGCGTTGGTTTCGTCGAGAGCGCGGCTATCAAACGCGCATCAATGCGATCTTGCGAGCCTACAAGGAGGCTCACGACTCGCGGTGAGCATCGCAACCGCTAATCCGCTCTGGATCGTTGCTTCCCACTCTACGGCGTCACGCCCAGCTGCCAGAACAGAAACGAATAAATATCCGTGGCGTCCTCAACCTGCTTGGTTACGGGTTTACCTTGGCCGTGGCCAGCTTTGGTGTCGATGCGAAGCAGAATGGGGCGCTCGCGGCTGGAGCCGTTCTTCGCCTGGGCTTGCATGAGCGCGGCCATTTTTTTGGCGTGCATGGGGTCGACGCGCTTGTCGCTATCGGCCGTCATGAAAAGGATCGACGGATATTCCTGCCCGGCCTTGACGTGATGGTAGGGCGAGTAGGCGTAGATCCAGTCGAACTGCTTGGGATCGTCGGCGGAGCCGTATTCGGTGACCCACAACTTTCCGATCTGAAAATTCTGGTAGCGCAGCATGTCGAGCAGCGGAACCTGGCAGACGACGGCGCGGAAAAGATCAGGACGTTGGGTGATCATCGCACCCATCAGAAGGCCGCCGTTGGAACCGCCCTGGATGGCGAGGTGATCGCGATCGGTGTATTTCTGGGCGATGAGATATTCGGCGGCGGCAATGAAGTCGTCGAAGACATTCTGTTTTTTGTCGAGCATGCCAGCACGATGCCAGTCTTCGCCGAACTCGGAGCCGCCGCGCAAGTTGGCTACGGCGTAGATGCCGCCGTGCTCCATCCAGAGATAAACATCGCGTTTGAACGTGGGTGAGTTCGAGACGTTGAAGCCGCCGTAGCCTGTGAGAAGCGTGGGATTCTTGCCGTTCTTCTCGATTCCTTTCTTGCTGACGACGAACATCGGGACCTTCGTACCGTCTTTGGACGAGAACCACTCCTGGCGAACTTCAAAAGCACTGGGGTCGATGGAGGGCGCATCGACGCCGGTCCAGAGCGAACTCTTGGAGGAGGTAAAGTCGTAGCGATAGATCGCGGGGGGAACGGTGTAGGACTGAAAGCCGAAGAAAACTTCGCTGCGGTCGTTGCGTCCGCCGACAGTGTAGACGTTGCCGATGGCGGGCTGCGGAATGTCGGCCAGCTTCTCGCCGTCAAGCGAGAACAACTTCATCTCGGCGACGACGTTGTGCTCGTACAAGGCAAATATCTTTCCGCCGATGACGGAGGCAGCCTGGAGCACAGCATCAGTCTCGGGAATCAGCGGCTTCCAGTTTTCGCGTTTGGGATTCGCTGCGTCGGCGACAAAGACGCGCGAGTGCGGAGCATCTTCGTTGGTGGCGATGTAGAGTTTGCCCTTGAAAACTTCAACGTCGTAGAGAAAATCTTTCCCCGTCGTAAGTTCGACCGGCGGATTCTTGGATTGCCGGTCAAGCAGGTAAATTTCTGTCTTGGTCCATCCCTCGTTTACGTGAAGCAAGAGCCAGCGGTCGTCTTCCGAAAGTTCAACGCCGGGCATGTCCTGCGGATTACGGCCTTGGCCGAAAATGAGCGGGTCTTTCGCGGGATCGGCACCAAGCGCGTGATAGAAGACCTTGGAGTGGTAAACCTCTTCGCCGTCCGGCACCTCACCCTTCCTGGGATGGCGGGTGTAGTAAAAACCTGAATTGTCCTTGAGCCAGGCAAGGCTGGCGTAGCGAGTGCGCTCGATGGTATCGGGGAGAACCTTGCCCGTAGCGGTTTCGAGAATGTGAAGGGTGCTTTCTTCGGATCCGTTGGGCGACGTGCCGTAGGCGATGTAGGCACCATCGTCGGAGGCGTACCACCAATCGAGAGCAACGGTGCCATCCGACGATAGCTTGTTGGTGTCGATAAGAACGCGGTCCTTGCCGTTGAGACCTTCGCGCACGTAGAGGAGTGGCTGGTTCTGCCCCGCGTCGCGGCGCGAGTAGAAGTAATATTTGCCTCCGACCTGAGGAGCGTTGACGTTGCCAATGGGAAGGAGTTGGGCGAGGCGGGCATTGATCTTATCGCGGCCGGGGAGGGGATCGAGGAGAGCGCGCGTGTAGGCGAGTTCGCGCTCGACGTAAGTTTTGGTTTCTGGGTCGTCGGCGTTTTCGAGATAGCGGTATGGATCGACGATTTTGTGGCCGTGGAGGGAGTCCTCGACGGGCGCGATCTTGGCCTCAGGCGGACGAGAGGGGCCGGAAGTGTCTCCGGCGAAAACAACCGCGGATAGTGCAAAAAGAAACAGAAAAAGAATAGCAGTCAGCAACCGTGAACCTCCGAACATAAACACCTCTGGTGGGTAGGGAACGAAGCCCGAGTTTGTTGACGCAGGGCCAAGGGTAAGGTTAGCAGAGGAAAGAGGATGCAAGCTTTGAGGACAGCGTTTTGAGCGCAGCATTGTGGGCCAAACGAAAGGCTCAGGTGGGAGACGCGCACCTTCCAATCGTGATGATGCTCTGCTATGATTTGAGTGACAACCGAGCGCTTTCAAGCGCAACGTCCACTCCTCAGTAGCTCAATGGCAGAGCATCCGGCTGTTAACCGGAGGGTTGTAGGTTCGAGTCCTACCTGAGGAGCCATTCTTTTCAGTAGCGTGCAAACCCCGAAATCAGTTCTCTAAAGCAAGACACGCGACTCTCGAACTGGCCTCCTTCATCTCCGTGGTCGCCACGTCTCCGTAAATATTCAAGGTGCCGATTGGGTCAGTGTCGAAGAAGATCGCAGCCTTCGAAAGGTGCTCCGTCGGTACGCCGTCCGGTCAGACAAGCGTTGACGCTCCTTGGTTCGAGACCGCTGTCCGACGCGCGAAATGACATGACCAGAGCGGGTTGTCCATTGTCATCGACGTCCTCGACGCCCACTTTCGCGGGCAAAGCCCTTCCCGGACCGAAACGAAGACTGGAGGCCTCAACTTGGTCTGCCTTGAGAAATGGCTGGTTCTGCAAAATGACTCGGAACTCCTGGCGCGCGGTGCGGATTGAGATCTTCGCCAGCAGATGTCCCCACACCTGTATGTTCACCCGGGCGGATCCACCCTCCTGGAACGATCTCTGCAGCTTGCCCTCGCGGGAGAATATGCGTAGATGGTCACCTCCCGTCCCTGGAGAGGCGAGGTAGTGCCAGCCGAATCGCGAAGCGGCGGCATGGTTTTGGCGACCCTCGGCGAGGATTCCAAATTGAATGGACTTACCACCAGGCACAGACCATTTCAGGTTCTGAAAATCCAACTGCCACGTCTCCGGTCCGTCATGCTGCGAACTCGAGGTGACCACGACATCAGGATTGTCGGTCGTGGCAGAGCCCGGTTCGAGGAAAGCCTTCTTTAGAGATGAGAGATTGTGGCAATCGCAATCGCCATTTGGCTTTTGGCCAAGCGGCGGCACGTCGGAAGCAAGACCGCCGTAGAGTTCGACTGTCTTGAAGAGATCGCCTGGGCCAGGTACAGAAGTCGTGTTCGGATCGGGAATGGCCCAGAGTCGAATATGATGAATCACCCATACCTCAGGTTGTTTGCCAACCTGAAAGTCGTCCGCCAAGAACGCATTGGTTTCCCTCGTCAGGCCTGCCGACAGTTTCGCTCCAGGAAAAGGACCACGATCCAGGATCAGCATCTCGGCCGAAAGCTCCGATGCGGTAGCGAAACAAACGAGGACAGACACCAATAGCTTAGGTATAGAACTCACTTCGTTGGCACGGGTCCTTTTAAACGGACGCCTGAACAACAACTAGTGAAGGATCTTGAACTGACCCACAAACGCAGGGAACGCATCTCCATAAATGGTCACGGTGTAGGTGTAATCGACGCTTTGCGCGTTCTTGCCGTCTTTAGCTTCGGGAACCACGGCGCCCACTTCCTCGGCGATCACACCCACTTCGTGCTTGCCATTTGCCTTCAGGTCGTAGGACACGCCGCGCAGCCGCGGGGACGTGCAAGAGTCGAGTACCGAGTTCTTTTACTTCCTCCTCGCAATGCCCAACCAGTGTGCAACTTACCTTCTCGATCCGTAGTTGCGCAGATCCAGATTCCGCGAGATCGGGGGTATAAACAAACCGTCGGCCCACGATTGGGCTTTGGCCCCAACCCAGCCAGATATATACTCATGGGCACCCTTGGGGCCGGGTCCAGTAGCACCCCGCCCGGCTCACAGCGCGCATTCATCCTTTTTTCTTTTGCCTTGCTTTCTCATTCTAAGGACTTGCTGTATCCGTGGCCATGAGCGATGTCCCTGACACTCCTGCTGAGAAGGACAGCACCGGGAAGAACCTCGCCGAGGGCGCCCGCAGTGATGTGACCCGGCTCCTTGGAGAACTTAGCCGTGGCAAGAAGGAAGCCCTGGGGCAGCTGATGCCTTTGCTTTATTCGGAGCTGCGGCGTCTGGCCTCTTACCACTTGCAGCGGGAGCGCGGGAATCACACCCTACAGGCTACTGCTTTGGTGCATGAGGCCTATTTTCGGCTGGTGGATCAGAACGACGCCCACTGGGAAAGCCGAGGCCAGTTCATGAGTGTTGCGTCGCAGTTGATGCGCCGCATCCTGGTGGATTACAGCCGCAGCCACCACGCGGCCAAACGTGGCGGCGACGCAGGCAAAGTCTACTTGGATGAAGCCGCAATTGTGGTGAAGGGAAGGGCCGCGGAGGTAGTGGCGCTGGATGATGCCTTGAAGCGTCTCGCGGAAATCGATCCCCAACAAGCCCGGCTGGTGGAACTGCGCTTCTTCGGAGGGTTGAACATCGAGGAAACAGCCAGTGTGCTCGGGACTTCCGCGGCTACCGTCAAGCGCAACTGGAGTGTAGCCAAGGCCTGGCTAGCGCGTGAAATGCGCACCGGCAAAGACACTAATGCCTGAGAAATGGCAGCAGGTGAAAGAGATTCTCGCGTCGGCGCTCGAGCGCAGTCCGGGCGAACGGGCAGATTTCGTCCGCCACGCCTGCGGTGAGGACAGCGCCCTGCGCGCGGAAGTCGAATCCCTCCTTGCGAACCACGATGCCGCCGACGACCTGCTCGAAGATTCGCTGGCGGCGAACCTGTTTTCGTTTTCCGTCGCTTCGATGATCGGACGACAAATTGGCGCCTATCGCATCCTGCGGGAAAGCGGTCAGGGAGGAATGGCAGTAGTTTATCTGGCCGAACGCGCCGACCAGGAATTCCGCAAGCACGTCGCCATCAAGATGGTGAAACCCGGCGGGAATGGCGAGGAGATCATCCGTCGTTTTCGCAACGAACGGCAAACACTCGCTGCCCTCGACCATCCCCACATCGTCAAACTGCTGGACGGCGGTTCCACCGAAGAGGGCTGGCCGTATCTGGTGATGGATTTTGTCGAGGGTGCCCCCATTGACCAGTACTGCGACACCCACCGTCTATCCATCCGCGAACGCCTTGAACTGTTTCGGACAATTTGCCATGTCGTGCACTACGCGCACCAGCACCGGGTCATCCACCGTGATCTCAAGCCCAGCAACATCTTGATTGATGGGGCGGGCGTGCCACGACTTCTGGATTTCGGCATTGCCAAACTGCTGAACCCGGAATGTTTCCAGGCTCCGCTCGTGACCACTCGCAATTGGCGTCCCATGACTCCCGAATATGCCAGCCCTGAGCAGGTTCGCGGGGAGCCGGTCACGAATGCTGCCGATGTCTATTCCCTGGGCGTGCTGCTCTACGAATTACTTACAGGTTATCGCCCGTACCCAGCGACCGTCTCAACCTGGGGGGAAGTAGAACGCCTGATTTGTGAAGTGGAGCCACCCAAGCCAAGTACGGCGACTGATCGCCCTGGAATTGATCGCACCGAAGAAGAAGCGGCTTCCGCCGGCACCCCACCTTGCCCTGCGATCACGCCTGAAGCTGTTAGCGTGGCTCGCCGGACCACGCCGGACGAGCTGCGGCGACAGCTGCAAGGAGATCTCGACAACATAGTGATGATGGCGCTCCGCAAGGAGCCCCAGCACCGCTATGCCACTGCCGAAGAATTTGCCAACGACGTTGAGCGCCACCTCTCCAACCTGCCGGTCATGGCGCGGCGGCCGACTGCGGTTTATCGGGGCAGTAAGTTCCTGCAGCGGCACCGGGAGTCGGTAGCTGCGGTCGTAGTCGTGCTTGCTCTAGCGACTGGTCTCAGCCTGTGGCAGGCACACCGAGTCCGCAACCAGCCATCGCCTGTAGCCACGCCCGCTGCGGCTCATCCTTCCGGGCGCCCGTCCGTGGCGATCCTGGGATTCAAGAATCTATCCAACCGAACCGATACGGCGTGGCTTTCTACCGCATTCTCCGAGATGTTGACCACCGAACTGGCAGCCGGAGAAAAGCTTCGCACCGTACCGGGAGAATCTGTGGCCCGCACCAAGCTCGACTTGAGTCTTCCCGATGCCGAAAGCCTAGCTTCTGACACGCTCGACCGCGTTCGCAGGAACCTGGGGAGCGATTTTGTCGTCCTGGGCTCTTACCTTGCATTGACGGAAGGGGTCAACAGCGAGATTCGCCTCGACGTCCGTTTGCAGGATACGGCCAAGGGAGAAACGGTTGCCACCATCTCCGAGACAGGCATCGAAAATGATCTGCTGCTGCTCGTTTCCCGATCCGGCGCCCGGCTGCGGGAACATCTGGGAGCAGGAGGAGTCCCGCCGGATGAGAGCGACGGAATTCAGGCATCCGTCCCCTCGAATCCCGAGGCCATGCGGCTCTATGCGCAAGGTCTGGACAAGCTGCGGACGTTCGATGCACTGGCCGCACGCGATTTGTTGACGCACGCGGTGACGGCGGATCCTTCGTTCCCTCTTGCCCACTCGGCACTGGCCAAGGCCTGGCAGACTCTGGGCTATGACGCAAATGCGGCCCAGGAGTCGAAGACTGCTTTGCAGTTGGCGGCAAAGCTTCCACGTGAAGAGCACCTGCTGGTCGAAGCTCGCTACTACGAAAGCATCGCCGGCTGGGACAAGGCCGTCGACACCTATCACACCTTGTTCGGCGCTTTCCCCGACAACCCGGAATATGGAATCGGCCTCGCTCTGGCACAGGCTCGCGCCGGCAAGGGTAAAGACGCCTTGGCCACCTTGGCAGCTCTCGCCCAGGCACAGGATGACCCGCGCATTGATCTGGCCAGGGCAGAAGCGGCAACAACCCTCTCGGACAATCAACTCCAAAGGGACGCTGGCGAAAGCGCGGCGGCCAAGGCCGAGAAGTTGGGTGCCAAACTCCTGCAGGGTCGTGCCTTGGCGCTCGAGTGCCGGGCCCTGGCGAACCTGAGCGAGTTCGATAAGGCCACGCGTGTCTGCGAGGATGGGCGGCGAATCTACTCGGAAAGTGGGGACCGTGGCGGCCTGGCGCGCATGCTGCATGCAATGGCCGAGACCCCCCTCGATCAGGACGATCTAGCCACCGCGGAAAAACTCTACCGGCAGGCCTTGTCTCTGACACAAGCGATCGGCGATAAGCACGGCAACGGTAGAGAGCTGGGAAACCTGGCGATTATCTACCAGGAACGTGGAGACTTCGCTAACGCCCTGGCGGTGGAGAAAGAGGCATTACAGAACTTCCAGGAATCCGGTGACAAGGCCGGGATTGCGGTAGTAACGGGCAATCTTGGCACTCTGTTCCATCACCAGGGAAGGCTGCGAGAGGCTCTGAAATACTATGAGACCTCCCGCGCCGAATCCAATGCGGTCGGCAACAAGAGTTCTGCCGCTGTTGCTATGGCTAACATGGCGGAAGTTTTGCGCTTGAAGGGCGACCTCTCGACCGCTCTCAAGATGTGCCGGCAGGCTTTGACGATGCAACGCGAGCTGGGGCAAAAATACTACGCGGCGGACAATCTCGGCTATATCGGAGAAATACTTCGCCAACAGGGAGATCTGGACGGGGCTCGCAGCCACTTTCTGGAGGCGCTGACACTGCAGGAGCAGATTGCCGAAAAAGGCGCCGCTGCGGGAACTCGTCTGGCGCTCGCCGAACTGTCGTGGGAATCAGGCAAGATAGCCGAAGCAGAGGCTCTGGCGCGCGGGGCCCTCGGTACGCTGCAAGAGCTAAAGGATTCGGACGGCCAGATGGCTGCCGAGAGCGTGCTGGCGAGGCTGCTCCTCGCACAAGGCAAAATCGGACAGGCGCGCGAGAGCCTTGCCGCGGCTCTCCCGCTCGCCGAGAAAAGCAGAGACTTAGTCCAGCGCACGCCCATCGCGATTGATCACGTGTACGTTTTGGCCGCGGAGAAGAACTTCAACGCCGCCGAGCAGCTCGCGCGCCAGACCATTGCCCAGGCTCGCAAACTGGGCCTCGTGCAATACCAACTGGAGGCCACTCTGGCACTTGGCGAGGCTCAAATGAAAGAGAATAAGAACAATGCCGGCAGCGCCCAGCTTGCCGCACTGGAAAAGGCCGCCCGAAGACTAGGTTTCGAGCGCATCGCCCGAAGGGCAGCCGCGGCCAGGACGTAGGCTGACCCGCTCTATCCCATCAAAATATTTCCCTGTTCCGTGAGCCGGTTTCCCTCCGCTTTTCGCGTATTGACTCCGAAAGGGAACCCACGTCCAACAGGGCTTCTCGCAGGGCTTGAAAAAACTCACAAGGAGGACATTATGAACAAACTCTTGAAATTAGCGTTGCTGCTCGCTTTGGCAGTCGGATCGATTGCTGTCTATTCCTACGCGCAGGAAGCGCCGCAGACGGCTACCAACCACATCCTCAAAGGGACGTATATCAACAATGGTAACTTTAACGGCTCCATCCCCGCCGCCAAATACACCGCGATTGACCCTCAGCTTACGGTGTCCTGCCCGGGCGCTTCTGGAACCTGCACGATTGAGGCCGACATGTGGGTTGACTTCGGTCTTGGCCCCAATTCCTTTAACATCACTACCATCTGCCTTGTAGTGGACGGCGTTCAAACTTCGGGGTGCCCATTTGAAACCGCCGAGACGCCCTATGACGGCTCACATGTGCACAGTTCCACCTCTCAGCCAGTCTCGGGACTGGCTCGCGGCACCCATACCGTGCAAACGTTCGCTTATGCGGCGCAGGGAGCATTCATTGAGTACTACGCTACAAACTATCGAGTCTACAAGCCGTAGGTTCGCGGGGTTCTCTCTCCCGGAGTTTGGCTGACTAGATGGCTGTGTCCGGCTCCGCAACACCGGGTCGACTTGGTGCGCGCAAGCAAACCAAGGCCCGAGTAGCGGGGCCGAGCACATGAAGAGTGCAGGTTGTGATTCGCACCGCCCGTCCCCGCCGCGGGTCGAGATCATCTCAAGAAGGTCGGACGGGCGGCAACTGAAGCCGGGTTTCGGTTGATCGCGCTAAGAGCCGCAAGCCAGCTCAACCCGGACGACTCCACAATCTCGCAGCCCTTCCTGGCCCGCTCCATCCCATCAAAATATTTTCCTATTCTGTGAGCCGGTTTCCCTGCGCTTTTCGCGTATTGGCTCCGAAAGGGCAAAACACACCCCTCCTTTAAGGAAGAGAGGGAAAGCGTGAACGCCCCGGTTCGAAAAAATTCTACGGATGAGGTGAAACTATGACGACAAACTTGCGATCGACTCTATGGGTTCTGTTAGCGGCCACCCTGCTGTTAGCGGGTAGCGTGACCCAAGGCTACGCACAAGAGGTTCCCCCCGGCGCCGAGGGTTCGACGACCTGCGCTTCGACTTTCAAGTCGGGATCGGGGCCGACCTTCTTTCAATGGTGTGTCACGTCCAACGGAAACATCGTTTCCATCCAGAGTCCGGAGGGTGAGGAGCATATTCTTCAAAAGGCTGGCGAGGGCTACCAACTCTGCGATTTTTCCGCCTTAGTGGCCTACACCGACTATGCCGCGGAAGCCGACACCGGAAACTGGAAGGCGTCCGTGATCACGCAGCCCAATGGCCAAAACACTTTTCCACTGACCATCAAACGCACGACGACCGACGGCAAGTACACCTTGACCCAGAAGTTCAGCCAGACCCCGGCCGAATTCGCCATCAACATCGCCACCACGGTCAAGAACAACACTTCGGCGTCGCCGTTTCTGTACGTCTTTCGGTATGCCGATCTCTCGATTGACGAAGGGGGCAACTCCTCCATCGACTGGTTCGACCAGAGTGCGAATGCCGCCTGGGGATACCTGCAGTACCAGGACGGGATCATGCTCTCGACCGGCACACCGGCGCTGTTTCATTCCGCCAATGCCACGAAACAGATACCCGCCAAGTGCGATTTCCCCGCGGTCACAACGCCCGCCAACATCGATGGCGGAGTCTACCTGCTGCACGGATTTACCGCGGCCCCCAAGTCGTCCACAACCTTCAACGTGGTCTACCGGAGGTTTTGAGGCGAGCCCGAGTTCGAGGGGGGCGGAAGCTGGCTTCAAGCTTTCGGAAGAGCTTGAAGCCAGCGCGTGCGCGAACAGCAAGGTGAATAGCGCCCTGATCGAAAACGCGACGGCTGGAAAGTGAATGTATGGCCGGCAATCCGGAAACTGCTTGTCTCTAGTTGGCGAAAAGCCGCAAAAGAGATACGAAACAGATTGAGAAAAGCGTGGAGCAGAAAGTTGATATGAAGGCGTGGAGTCAGAGGTTCGCCGGGGATGATGCGAGAGGGAGTTCCTGGCCTGGACTGAACGAGGCAGTCCGTGCGGAGATGGCGAGAAGGCGGGAAAACCCCAACGCAAATCATCAAACTCCGCGCTCTATCCGCGCTCTGTTTGTGTGTGTTCACCCTCGCTTTTCGTGGCCTTACGTGTCATGCGCTGCCCTGCATGTTGTTGAAACCACGTTTATTTGCGGATTCGAGTCCTACCTGAGGAGCCATTCTTTGTTCCACTTTTGTTGATCGACTCATTTGCTGACAAGCAGCGAGAAAGCTGCGATTCGCTAACCTGGCATAGTCTCAGTCTGATAAGCCAACTGTCTAGACCTTTCGTTTTGATGTTGGGTCGTGTCCTCGCAATGTCCGGGGAAATGCACTGGCCAGGTTATTCCCAATCTTAAGATCACAAAGTGGTTGTGATCGCAATCACTCGAATACGTACCCCCGGTTATAGCTCTCCGCTCGCCGTCTCGATAGATTCTGGACAGGGGAATTTGGAAAGGAGTGCAATGTCCACACTCTTGCAAGAACACCTCTCCACGGACGAGAAAAACTTCATCGACAAGTTAGTCGCCGAACGGGCCGGACGACCGGGCGCCCTGCTTGGCATTCTGCAGGCAACGCAGGAAGGAAACCCCCATCACTACCTGACGGTGGAGGCGCTCCGCTATATCGCGGCTAAGACGAGAACTCCGTTGGCGCGGATCTTCAGCGTCGCCACTTTCTACGCCTTGTTCAATCTGCAAGCACAAGGAGACAACACGATCTGCATCTGCCGAGGCACGGCCTGCCACACGCGTGGATCCCGCAATCTGTTGCAGGGCGTACGGCTCGACCTTGGCCTTGGACTTGAAGACGCCGAGGGAGACGGAACGGAAGCGGACAAACTTGTGCTTACGACGGCCGACCAGAAATTTACCGTCCGGACGGTTGCCTGTTTCGGGCAATGCGCCATGGCGCCTGTGGTTGAAGTGAATCATCGGATTTGCGGCCACGCCACCGAGCGTACCGTGCAGCGCGAAATTGCCACCATTCGCGCGGGAGAGTAAGCGATGCCTCTGATTCAAGACATTGGCGCTTTCAATACCGTGCGGGAAAACGGCATGGCAAAACTCGTTCCCTCCGTGCCGCGACTGACGGTAGGCATGGGAACCTGCGGTCGAGGCAACGGTGCCGAGGGTCTCTATCAGGCATTCAGCGAGGCCGTCGAGCGCAGCGGCATCGACATCGTGCTGGCCCCGGTCGGGTGTTTCGGCGCGTGCTTTCAGGAGCCGCTGGTCACCGTTCGGCTTCCCGGCAAACCTCTCGTCATTCTGCGCAAAGTGCAGGCCAATGACGCGGGGCGCATCCTGGAGGACATCGCCGAGGGCAACCTCAGCCCGGATCTTATCTACTGCAAGATCGAGGAATGGGATCACCTGACCGGACATGTCCGCTACGGCGAAGGTTACCCGGAAATCCCAGCCTGGAATGACACGCAGTTCTTCAAGAGTCAGAAGAAGATCGTCCTGCGCAATTGCGGCATTGTGAATCCGGATGACATTGAGGAATACATCGCCGTCGGCGGGTATCAGGCCTTGTACAAAGTGTTGATTGACGGCCATCCCGAGACAGTTATCGAGCAGATCAAAGCTTCGCGACTGCGCGGGCGCGGCGGCGCAGGCTACCTGACGGGAAACAAATGGGAATTCCTGGCCAAGGCAAAGGCCGAGCCAAAGTACATCATCTGCAACGCCGACGAAGGCGATCCCGGCGCCTACATGAACCGCAACGAGATTGAGAGCGACCCGCACGCGCTCCTGGAAGGGATGATTATCGGCGGATATTGTACCGGCGCCGCGCAGGGGATCATCTACGTGCG
>Ga0335069_10005113_pt1 | contig 19301 bp, 15 predicted proteins | sample Lox_Sample_11_FD_206714 | JGI IMG/M metagenome (GOLD analysis project Ga0335069, IMG submission 206714) | Soil microbial communities from Loxahatchee National Wildlife Refuge, Florida, United States - Lox_Sample_1.1 | ecosystem: Environmental > Terrestrial > Soil > Wetlands | place: USA... | reverse complement strand
CCATGAAGCTCATCCTCCGTGAGGACGTGGAGAACCTCGGCAAGGGCGGCGAGGTGGTGGACGTGAAGCCCGGCTACGGCCGGAACTTCCTCCTCCCCCGCGGCCTGGCCGTCGCGGCCAACCCCAAGAACGTCCGCGAGCTCGACCACCAGAAGGCGGTCGCCTCCGCCAAGGCCGCCAAGCTCAGGGCCAGCGCCCAGGCGGTGGCCAGGCGGCTCTCCGAGACCCCCATCACCCTGAAGCGCAAGGTCGGCGAGCAGGACAAGCTCTACGGCTCGGTCACCGCCCTAGACGTGGCCGAGGCCCTGGCCGCCCGCGGCCTGTCCATCGACCGGCGCGCCATCGACCTCAGCGAGCCCCTGAAGACCGTGGGCGACTTCGAGGTCCCGGTGAAGCTCCACTCCGAGGTGGTCGGCAAGGTCAAGGTGACCGTCGAGCCCGAGGCCTGAGAGAGATCTCACCCGCAGATCCCGGGGCCGGCGTCCCAGGGCGCCGGCCCTTCCTCTTCCGGGCGTGCCCGAAGTGCAGCGGGACCGCGGGACGAGGTTCCCGCGCCGCAGCACGAGCACCAGCCGATGGCAGGGGCAGCCGGGATCCCGGCGCCCCGAGCCGTCTCGCTCACTCCTGCAGGCAGATCAGCCTGGTGCCGGTGCTGCAGTAGTCCGTTCCCAGGTCGAGGAGCGTGGTCAGGGCGGTGTCGCCGATCAGGCCGATCACGGCCGTGCTGCTCTCGGCGGTGGACGTGTAGTCGCTGCAGGTGCCCGCGGCCGTGCCGACCTCGTCCCAGCCGGGCGCACCCGACCAGACCTCCCACAGGTCGTACCGCCGGGTTCCGTCCGCGTTCATGTCGAGGCTGACGTCCGTGTACTCCCCCGTGAAGAGCGCCGCGGCGGTCGGGGCCAGCGCGAGGCCGTCGGCGCGCACCCAGGGCGCGCCGGTCGTGTCGAAACGCGACCGCGCGGATGCGGTGGTGGTCGCGAGGGCCGCCAGGAAGGTGCCGCTCAGCCCGGCCGCGCTCGCCTCGGAGGCGCAGAGCGCATCGGCCACCGCCGGCCCGCCGCCCGACGAGAAGACTCCGTTGGTCACGAAGGCGCGACGCCCGCTGACCGGGGTGGGCGACACGGCGGCCACCTGGTCGACCTGGAAGCAGTACAGGTGAGCCAGCGTGGCACAGGGGAAGGCTTCATAGTCGGTGAACAACCAGCTCCCGGCACTCGAGAGGCCGCCCAGGATGTTGCCCGTGTCGGTGGTGTCCGTGTAGTTGCCGCAGGTCACGCTGGTCGTGCTCAGGCTGCCGTCCGACGCGGTGGCCGTGACCACCATGGCCTGGCCCAGGTCGTTCCCGAACTCGTCGAGGCGCGGGGGGTAGAGGATGTTGCCGCTGGCCAGGTCGGCGATGGTGTCGACGAACGGCTTTCCGTCGGGGCGCACCCAGCCGCTTGCCGCCCCGAGCCGCGCGATGGCGTCCACCTCGTCCGTCCCGCTGGTCGAGAGCCAGGCCTTGTAGGTGCCGGGCAGGTTCGCAGCCGTGGCGCGCGCCTGGCAGTCGCTATCCGCGCCCGCCAGGCCGCCGAGCGCGCCCGGCGCGTAGGCGGTCGAGGTGACGAACACGATGTTCGGGGCCACCGTCCAGACGGCGTAGAGGGTGACGTTCGAGGCACCCATCGGGAACGTCTGGCCCGGAGCGTAGGCCGTGCCGGTTCCGTTCGACAGCGTGTTCCAGCCGGCAAAGGTGTCGCCGGTCTTCACCAGCGCATCGATGTTCCCGAGCACGGTGACGAGATGGCCGGTCGGGTACGCCTTCGAGTCGACCGGGGCGGTGCCGCCGGTGTTCCCGTTGCCGTCGTACGTCACGGTGTAGGTCGCCGGAGCCGGCCCTCCGCCTCCGCCACACCTCAGCGAGAGGACCGCCGCGAACAGGCCCGAGGCAAGGAGGCGGCTGGCTCGTTTCATATGTGACCCCTCCGGAGACGTGATCCCCACGAGTGCACTTCTTCGAGGGCTCGCCAAAGCTGGAACGGCGCAGCGAACGAGGCGGATCTCGCCGGGCGGGTCGGCTTCTGGACTGTTCCACACCTTGACCCAGGCATGGCGGTCCGAAGGACGCGACTCCTCCGGGTCAGCCCGAGGCGCTGCTACTTCTAGAGGTACGGCGAGAAGAGCCGGGCGATGCCATCCCGGAGCCTGAGCGGGAGCGGCCGCACGTCCATCTCCTCGAGGCTGACCGGGCGTGCCCCGGCCAGGCGGGCGTCGACGAGGGCATCCACGTCCGCCGCCACCCCGGCGTCGAAGGCCTCGACGTCCAGCTCGAAGTTGAGCCGGAGGCTCCGAGGGTCCCAGTTCGACGAGCCGAGCAGCGACCAGGCGCCGTCCACTGTCATCGCCTTGGTGTGATCGAAGGGGCCGGGCGAGAACCACACCCGGCAGCCGCGGTCGAGCACCTGCCAGAGCTGGGCGTTCTGGGCCCACTGCACCGGGGGCAGGTTGGTCCGCTCCGGCAACACCACGTCCACCTCCACGCCGCGCATGGCCGCCACGTTCAGGGCGGTGATGAGCGTCGGATCGGGCAGGAAATAGGGGGTGACCACCCGGATGCGCCGGCGGGCCACGGCGATGGCCCCGAGCAGCATCCACCGGATGGTCTCGAAGTCCTCGTCCGGCCCGTCGGGGATGCTCCGGGCCAGGACCGGCCCCTCCGAGGTGGCCGGGGGGAAGAAGGCCGGGCCGTCCAGGCTCTCACCGGTGGTGAATAGCCAGTCCTCGGAGAAGGCCGACTGGAGTTGGGCCACCACCGGCCCCTTGAGCCGCGCGTGCAGGTCCAGGGACGGCGGGGGGCCGTCCGCCCTGGCCAGGAAGGTGTCCCTCACGTTCATCCCGCCGGTGAACCCCACCCGGCCGTCGGCCACCAGGATCTTCCGGTGGTTGCGGAGGTTCACGAAGGGAAGCCAGGCCGGCGAGAGCCGGGGCAGGAAGAGCGCGGTGCGGACACCCCGCCGGTTGAGGATGCGGTGCACCGGGGGCCAGCGGTAGCGGACCCCGACCGCGTCCACCAAGACCCGTACCTGCACGCCCCGCTCCCGGGCTCGCGAGAGCGCCTCCACGAAGGCGTCCCCGGCCGTGCCCGGGTCGAAGATGTAGGTGCAGAAGGTGAGCGAGCGTTCGGCGGCGTCGATGGCGGCGATCATGGCCGGATAGGCCTGGCCGCCGCCCTGGAGGAGCTCCACCGCGTTGCCGGCCACCAGCGGCCGGCGCACCACCGCGTCCGCCAGCTGGAGGAGCGGCTCGAGATGCTCGGCGCCTGGGGGGAGCGGGGGCGGCGGCGGTTGGTCCTCGGGCCGGGCCCGGATGGCCGGCAGGCGCAGCGCCTGGGCCCTTCTGCGGATCCGGTTCACGCCGAAGACCAGGTAGGCCGCCGCGCCGACGATCGGGGCGAAGGCGATGAGGCCCACCCAGCCCAGGGCGGCCCGAACGTCGCGCTTGTGCAAGATGGCGTGGCTCGCGGCCACCACCGCCACCAGGATGGCCGCCACCGAGGCGGCGAGCTTCCAGGGATCCGCCAGCACCGATCGCCGATCGAACCAGAGATCCGGCGCCGGGGCGAGAAAAGTCCGGCCCCCTGACCCTCCGGTTGTACTGCCCACGCCCCCTCGCCGTAGAATCGTCCGATGGACGGAGCCAAGTGCGCCGCGCTGAAGCGCGAGCTCTCCCAGATGCCCGAGCCCCAGGTCGTCTCCGTCGAGCGCTTCTTCGACGGCAACGACGACGTGGCCTCGATCGGCTGCAACCTCCCCAAGCACCCCGGGGTGCAGGTCTTCCGGGACGTCCTATCCGGGCTGCTCCGCCAGCCCGGCGTCGAGGGCGTCTACGCGCAGATCTTCGAGGTCGACCCCGGCGAGGAGTACTGGCCCTTCGCCGACACCGTCCTCGTGGTCGGCACCCTCCCCGCCACCGTGCTCCGCGGGGAGGTGAGGAGGCTCATGCCCGACGAGGTCGACCTCCTGGTCCCCGACGACGTCCCCCCGGCCATCGCCGAGCGCCACGCTGGCGCACCGGTGCTGTCCATCTGGTGGGACTGAGAACGGGAGCCATCGCTCCCGGGCCGCCCCGGTAGGCATTTCCTAGGGTGCGCCCAGCGATCAACCAGGAAACGGCGCCGCAGTTCCGGCGTCCCGGCGAGCTGTCCCGAGCCCCCCGGAGCGGAGGACGACCAGGCGTGGGGTGGAGCGGAGCAGGGCCTGGAGGGCGGCCCGGGCCCGGCGGCGCCTGGCCCTCTTCGGGCTCGCCTGCGGCGCAGCAGGATGAGCCTCGACTCGAGATGCAGGCTCCGCGCCCGGCGCCGCCGGCCGGGGTCCTGAGTGAGCCCTGAGTGGACCCGAGGAGCAGCCGAGGGGTTCCCAGCGGCCGGTCTGCCCTCTCCGGGCCCAGGTCCACCGGGTGGCCCGTGCCCAGCCCGGGGGCCTCTAGGCTGCAGCCCGCGGCTCCTGCGCCTTCACCCGGCCGAGCAGCGCCCCGAGGTCGTCGCCGGAGAGGGTCTCGCGGCTGAGCAGGTCCTGCGCCCCTTCCAGGAGCACGGCCCGGTTCGCCTCCAGGACCTCCCGGGCCCGCCGGAAGGCGGAGTCGACCAGCTCTCGCACCGCCAGGTCGATCTCCCGCGCCGTGGCCTCGGAGTAGAGGCGGCGGGTGCCGGCCACCGGGCCGAGGAAGCCGTCCGGCTCGGTGCCGTAGGCCACCGGGCCGAGCTGCCCGCCCATGCCGTAGCGGGTCACCATGCTGCGAGCGATCTCGCTCGCCTTGCTGAGGTCGTCCGCGGCGCCGGTGGAGAGGTGGCCGAAGACGAGGTGCTCGGCGGCGCGCCCTCCCAGCAGGACCGCCATCTTGTCCTCCAGCTCCTCGCGGGTCATGAGGTAGCGGTCCTCGGTGGGCCGCTGGATGGTGTAGCCGAGCGCGCCGATGCCCCGGGGGATGATGGAGATCTTGTGCACCGGGTCGGTCCCGGGCAGCGCCGCCGCCACCAGGGCGTGGCCGATCTCGTGGTGGGCCACCACCTCCCGCTCGCGGGGGTTGAGGAGCCGGTTCCTCTTCTCCAGCCCAGCCACGATCCGCTCCACCGCCACGTTGAAGTCCTCGAGCGAGACCTGCTCCGCGCCCCGCCGGGTGGCCACCAGCGCCGCCTCGTTCACCAGGTTGGCCAGATCCGCCCCGGTGAAGCCGGGGGTGAGCGCCGCCACCTCCTCCAGCTTGACCCCGGGCGAGAGCGCCACCCTGCGGGCGTGCACGCCCAGGATGGCCACCCGGCCGGCGCGGTCGGGCCGGTCCACCAGCACCTGCCGGTCGAAGCGGCCGGCCCTGAGCAGCGCCGGGTCGAGCACCTCGGGCCGGTTGGTGGCCCCGATGAGCACGATCCCGGAGGAGGGATCGAACCCGTCCAGCTCCACCAGGAGCTGGTTCAGGGTCTGCTCCTTCTCGTCGTGTCCGCCGGAGAGCCCTCCCACGCTGGCGCGAGCCCGCCCCAGCGCGTCCAGCTCGTCGATGAAGATGATGGCCGGCGCCTTGGCCCGGGCCTGCTCGAACAGGTCGCGCACTCGCGCCGCCCCCACCCCCACGAACATCTCCACGAACTCGGAGCCGGAGATGGAGAAGAAGGGCACCCCCGCCTCGCCCGCCACCGCCTTGGCGAGCAGGGTCTTGCCGGTGCCGGGCGGGCCCACCAGGAGCACGCCCTTGGGCATGCGCGCCCCCAGCCGGCCGTAGGACTTCGGGTCCTTGAGGAAGGAGACCACCTCCTGCAGCTCGGCCTTGGCCTCCTCCACGCCCGCCACGTCGGCGAAGGCGACCTTGGTGTCCGTCTCCACGTAGACCTTGGCCTTCGACTTCCCGATGGACATGAGCCCCCCGCCCATGCCCCCCAGCTGCTTGGACATGCGCCGGGAGAGCCACATCCAGATCCCGAAGAAGATCAGGGTCGGCACCACCCAGGAGAGGACCATGGGGACCAGGTCGCTTTGGAATCGACCGGCGTACTGCACCTTGTGGGCGTCGAGCTCCTTGGCCATCTCCGCGTCGACCCGCACGGTGACGAAGCGCCTCTTCCCGTCGAGCAGCGGCTCCTTCAGCTCGCCCTGGAGCTGGTCCTGCGAGACCGTCACCTGCGCCACCTTGTCCTCGCGCACCAGCCTCTGGAACTCGCTGTAGGGGATGGCCACGACCTGCGCCCGGGCCCACAGCCCCTGGAAGGCCAGGACCGAGAGGAGGGCGATGACGAGGAAGCCGACGTTGAACCTGGTCGCCTGCTTGTTCATTGAGATCACCCGGGCGGGATGTCCGCCCCCGTTCTCTTAGATGCGTAACCACTCCCCCTCGGTTCGCAAATACGAAGAACCGCAGGAACACTTTGAAACAATCGATGGCTCCACCGTGCCCGGCCGGGCCGGGGCGTGCAGTAGACTCCGGGGAGATGGCTCGCATCCTGGTGGCAGACGACCACGACGCCATGCGCGAGGGCATGGTGCTGGTGCTCTCGCGCATGGGCCACGAGGTACTGGGGGTGAAGGGCGGCGAGGAGGCCCTGGCCGCCTACCGGAAGCGCCCGGCCGACGTGGTCGTCACCGACCTTCGCATGGTACCGGTGGACGGCATCGAGGTGCTGCGCCGGCTCCGCGCCTTCGACCCCGACGCCACCGTGCTGGTGATCTCCGCCCACGGCACCGTCGCCACCGCCGTCGAGGCCATGCACCAGGGGGCCATCGACTTCGTGGAGAAGCCGTTCTCGCCCGAGGTGCTGCGGGCGCGGGTGGAGAAGGCGATCCAGATCGCGCAGGAACGGCGCTTCGCGCGGACCGAGAGCGACCGGGCCGAGGCCCTCGACGCGGACCTCCTCCGGGAACACGACCCGCACGGCCTGCTGGGCGGTTCAGAGCCCATGCGGCGGGTGCTGGAGCAGATCCGCAAGGTGGCACCCACCGACGCCACCGTGCTCATCCTGGGGGAATCGGGGACCGGCAAGGAGCTCGTGGCCCGCGCCCTCCACGACGCCGGCCCGCGCCGGGCGCGGCCCTTCGTCTCCGTTTCCTGCGCCGCCATCCCCGAGGGGTTGCTCGAGTCCGAGCTCTTCGGCCACGAGCGCGGGGCCTTCACCGGCGCGGTGAGGCGCAAGCTGGGGCGCTTCGAGCTGGCCCACGGCGGGACCCTCTTCCTCGACGAGGTGGGCGAGATCCCGCCCTCCGTCCAGGTGAAGCTCCTGCGCGTCCTGCAGGAGCGGCGCATCGAGCGGGTCGGCGGCGAAGGGTCGGTGGAGGTGGACGTGCGGGTGGTCTCGGCCACCAACCGCGACCTCTCCCGCCTGGTCTCCGAGGAGCGCTTCCGCGAGGACCTCTACTACCGGCTGGACGTGGTGCAGATCCGCCTGCCCCCGCTCCGCGACCGGCCCGGCGACGTGGAGGAGCTGGCTGCCCACTTCCTGGCCCGGGCCGCGCCGCGCCTGGGGCGGAAGGTCCAGGGCTTTGCGCCCCAGGCGCTGGAGCTCCTCCGCCGCCACCGCTGGCCGGGCAACGTGCGCGAGCTGCAGAACCTGGTGGAGCAGGCCCTGGTCTTCGCCGAGGGCCCGCTGGTCAGCGAGAAGGACCTCCCCGAGGGATTGCGTCGCGGCCCGACCCCGGCCCGCGAGCCCGCGCCCTCCGACGACCGGAGCCTCCCCGAGGTGCTCGAGGACCTCGAGCGGCGGCTGGTCCTCGAGGCGTTCGAGAAGGCGCACGGGGTCAAGGCCGAGGCGGCCCGGCTCCTGGGCATCAAGCCCTCGGCGCTCTACTACAAGCTGGAGAAGTACGGCATCGCGCGGGACGACACCGACCCCTGAGCCAGGCCCGCTCGGATTTTCGAGGCCCGCCGGACCGTTGTGCCGGGGAGGTCGGCGCCGGGCGCGCATAACCTCGCGGAACGCCGGGGCCGGGTTGCCGGCACGATCGTTGCTCCCGTCCCTGACGGTACTCGCATGCTCGCACCCGTCCTCCTCGCCGCCCTCCTCGCCTCGGGCCCGAGCCCCGACGCCGGCGCGCTCCGCCACGAGCTCTACGACCTGGCGGCGCGCATCGAGGCCCTCAAGGAGCGCCGCCTGGCCGGCGAGGACGTGGAGGGCGAGCTCGAGCCGCTCCTGGTGCGCTCGCAGGAGCTGGCCGTCGAGCTCGAGCGCCTCCGGCCCGGGGCGAGCGCTCCCCCCGCCGGCGGCTCGCCCGAGGAGTCCGCGCACGAGCGGGCCGACGAGCTCGTGGAGCGCGTCAACCTCCTGCGCGACGAGGCCGACCGGCTGCGCCGCAGGTGCGCGGTGCTCGACGCCCGCATCCTGGCCGCGCTGCGCAGCGCCACCAGCGCCCCCGCCCAGGCGGGAGGCGGAGCCCCCTACGCCTCGCCCGCATGGGCGGCGTCCGACGACGACGGGGCGGCGCCCGCGTCCCCGGCGAGCAAGCGTTCGCTGGTCACCGCCATCGCCTCGCTGGTAGACCAGCGGATGCAGCTCGCGATCCGAGCGCGGGTGCTCGAGGCACAGGCCGCGCGGCTCGAGCTCGAGGCGCAGGCTCTGGAGAACGGCGCCCAGGGCCGGGCGACGGGCGCGCCGGCCGAGCCCGCCGAGCCCCCGTCTAGATGAGCGTGGCGCCGTCCTCGAGCACCCGCTGGGCCTTCATGTAGTCGTCGAACTGTGCCGAGGGGAAGGGGACGGCCAGCCAGGTGGCGAGGAGCTCGCCGTCCGGCAGCTGGATGGCCTGCTGGACGCCCGGCGAGAGGTGCAGGCGTCCGTGGGAGAAGACGCTCTCGTCGGGGAGGAACAGCTCGTAGTCGAGCGCGATCACGTCCCCGAGCTGGCGCGCCACGCTGATGCGGAAGGAGACCTTCACGTCGTCGGGCCGGCCCGGGGGGTGGAGCACGAGCCGCGCCGACTTCCCGGCGGCGGCGATGAGCCGCGGCTGGGCCACCACCGACCCGTCGGGCCGGGTGAGCTTCAGGGCCACGAGCTCACCGGCCACGCCCCGCCGCCGCTCGAGCCTGGTCGCCTCCCGCGCCCGGACCGCCACCTCCGCGGACGCCCCGCCCAAGAGGAAGGCGCTCGACAGCAGCGCCGCCACCTTCACGACCCGAACGAGGCGCGTGGCCATGGCGGCGATAGCTGCAACGGCCGTACCCTCTTGCGCACTCGGGAATATCCGGTAGTTAGCGCGCAGCAAGCCTCCTTCCGCGTGTCATTTCGTCAAACCCGCTCGGAAAACTGACGCAGGCCGTCAGGAGGCGTTCCAGATGCCGGCGCGCTCCCGCGCCCGCCCCTCCCCGCGGAGCTTCAGGAGCCCGGCCAGGCAGCTCCGGGCCGCCGCAGGGAGTGCCGCTGCCGGCGCGTCGGCGTAGGCGCGCCCCGTGATCTCCTCGAGCGTGCCCGGCACCTCGAGCGCGGCCAGCACCAGGGCCTCGCGCGCCCGGCGATGGGCCACCGCCTCCTCGAGCGTCCGGGCCGCGTCGGGAGCGGGCGGCCCGTGCCCGGGGCAGAGCGCGCCGGTGGCGAGCCGGCCGAGCCGCTCGAGCTGCCGGACGTACTCGGCCATGTCGCCCTCGGGTGGGTCGATGACGATGGTGGACACGGTGCTGGCCATGTCGCCGCAGACGAGCGCCCCGGTCTCGAGATCGAGGAAGGAGAGGTGCTCCCTCGCGTGCCCTGGCGTCTCCAGCACCCGGAACCGGCCCAGCCGCTCGCCCTCCGCCACCGGCAGGACCGGCATCCCCAGCCGCGCCCCGAGGAGCCGGTGTCCCCGCACCGGGACCCCCCGGCGCTCCACCACCGCGGCCACCGCGCCGACGTGGTCGGGGTGGGCGTGGGTGAGCCACACGGCCCTCAGGGGACGCCCCTGCGCGGCCAGCCGGTCGAGGAGCCCGAGGAGCCGCGCCTGCTCGTCCGGCTCGGGTGCGCCGGGGTCGACCACCGCCACGCCGCCCTGCCCGTCGGGGACGATCCAGGCGTTGGTGTGGCTGGCCGGCGGTAGCGTCGGGGTGCGCAGCGCGAGGAGGAGGTAGTCGCCGGGCGGCCCGCTCATACCCGGACCAGCTCGCGCTGGATCGGGCCGAACACCCGGGGCCCATCCGCGCTCAGGAAGACGTCGACCTCCAGGCGCACCCCGAGCCCCTCGGCGGGCAGGTAGATGCCGGGCTCGACCGAGAACCCCAGGCCCGGCACCAGCGGCCGGGTGTCGTGGGTCTCGAGGTCGTCGAGGTTGGCGCCGTCGCCGTGGACCCGCGTGCCGATGGAGTGGCCGGTGCGGTGCAGGAAGCGGTCGCCGAGCCCATGGGCGGCGATGTGGTCGCGCACCGCCCGGTCGACCTCGAACCCGCGCAGCGTCCGGCCCTCCCGGAAGGCCCGCTCGAGGAGCGAGAGCCCGGCGTCGCGCGCCTCGGCCGTGACCCGGAAGATCTCCTGGAGCCGCGCCGGCGGGTGCTCGCCGCAGAAGCCGACCCAGGTGATGTCGGCGTAGACGTCCCGGGGCCCCTTCCCCCGCGCCCACAGGTCGATGAGCACCAGGTCGCCCTTGCGGATGGGGGTGGGCGTCGCCTGCGACGGCTCGTAGTGGGGGTCGGCGGCGTGGCCGTTCACCGCCACGATGGGCGGGTGGTCGGCCTCGAGGCCCGCCTCGTCGAAGCGCTCCGAGAGGAAGCGCTGGACGTCGGTCTCCAGGAGCGCCTCCCCCCGGCGCTGGGCGTCCCCGATGCGCGAGAAGGCCTGGTCCTTGGCGGCGTCGATGACCTCGAGCGCCCGCCGGTGGCTCGCCACCTGCGCCTCGTCCCAGCGGCAGAGGAAGCGCTGGACCAGGTCGCCGGAGGAGACCACCTCGACGCCGAAGGAGCGGACGAGCTCCAGCACGCCCGCGTCCACCCGCGACAGGGTGGGGATGGCGCCCTCCGGCCAGTACTCCATGGCGATGCGGGCCCCGGGCCGGAGCGTCCGGAGGAGCGCGCCGAGCTCCTGGCGCTGCGACTGCCAGGAGGAGTAGCTGCGCCGCGCCCCCGCGACGCCGGGCGGGAACGAGCCCTCCTCGATGGCGTGCACCAGCGCCCGCGGCTGGCCCTGCCGGGGCACGAGGTAGAACCAGCGCCGGGAGAGCATGTGCCCCTCGAGCGCGAGCGCGGCCACCGCGGTGGGGTTCTGGCCGTGGAAGTCGTAGAGGAGCCAGCCGTCGAGCTCCGCCTCCGCGAGCGCCGCCTGCAGGGCCAGGATGTCCATGGCCCGGTTATAGCGCGGACGTTCACCCGGGGCCTCGCCGCCCGGGCGGCGCTATAGTCCACCCGCGGAGGCCGCCATGCAGGGCGCTTTCAGCCAGCACCTCAGGGCGCAGCTCGCCCAGCTCGAGGCGGAGGGGCTCACCAAGCGGGAGCGGGTCCTCGCCAGCCCCCAGGGCGCCTGGGTGGAGGCCGACGGCCGGCGGGTGGTGAACCTCTGCGCCAACAACTACCTGGGCCTCTCGGGAAGGCCGGAACTCGTCGAGGCGGGCTGCGCCGCCCTCCGGCGCTGGGGCTTCGGGCTCTCGTCGGTCCGCTTCATCTGCGGGACCCAGGAGGTCCACCGCACGCTGGAGGCACGCCTGGCCCGCTTCCTGGGGATGGAGGACGCCATCCTCTTCTCCTCCTGCTTCGACGCCAATGGCGGGGTGTTCGAGGCGCTCCTCGGCGAGGAGGACGCGGTCGTCTCCGACGCCCTCAACCACGCCTCGCTGATCGACGGGATACGGCTCTGCAAGGCCCAGCGGTTCCGCTATGCCAACGGCGACATGGCCGACCTGGCCCGCCAGCTCGAGGCCGCCGAGGCCGCCGGCGCCCGCTTCAAGCTCATCGCCACCGACGGCGTGTTCTCCATGGACGGCTACCTCGCCAGGCTTCCCGAGATCTGCGATCTGGCCGATCGCCACGGCGCCCTGGTCCTCGTCGACGACAGCCACGCGGTCGGCTGCGTGGGCGAGAGGGGGCGGGGCACGCCCGAGCACCACCGGGTGGAGGGGCGGGTGGACCTCCTCACCGGCACGCTCGGCAAGGCGCTGGGCGGGGCCGCCGGCGGCTACCTGGCCGGCCCGCGCGAGGTCGTGGCCTGGCTCAGGCAGAGGGCGCGCCCCTACCTCTTCTCCAACGCGCTCCCGCCGGTGGTGGCCGGGGTGACCCTCTCGGTCCTCGACCTTCTGGAGTCGGGCGACGCGCTGCGGGCCCGGCTCCGGGACAACGCCCGCTTCTTCCGCGAGGAGCTCACCCGGCTGGGGTTCCGGCTCCTCCCCGGCGAGCACCCCATCATCCCGGTGATGCTGGGGGAGGCCCCGCTCGCCCAGCAGTTCGCGCGCGCGCTCCTCGAGGAGAGCGTCTACGCGGTGGGCTTCTTCTACCCGGTGGTGCCGCGCGGACAGGCGCGCATCCGCACGCAGATGAGCGCCGCCCACTCGCGCGAGGACCTGGAGCTGGCGGTCCTGGCGTTCGAGAAGGTGGGGCGCCGGCTGGGCGTGATCTAGCGCACCGTGCGCGGTGGTGCGGGAGGCGGCCGATGAAGGGTCTCGTGAAGGCGGAGCGGGGCGAGGGGATCTGGATGGCGGACGACCTGCCCGAGCCCGAGGTGGGCGTCCACGACGTCATGATCCGCATCGCCCGGACCGCCATCTGCGGGACCGACGTGCACATCTACAACTGGGACGCTTGGAGCCAGCGGACCATCCCCGTGCCCATGGTGGTGGGGCACGAGTACGTGGGGCGGGTGGAGCGGGTGGGCGCCGAGGTGGAGGCGTTCCGCCCCGGCGAGCGGGTGAGCGGGGAGGGCCACGTCACCTGCGGCTTCTGCCGGAACTGCCGTGCCGGCCGCCGCCACCTCTGCCGCCACGCCGTGGGGGTGGGCGTGAACCGGCCCGGCGCCTTCGCCGAGCTCCTGGTCATCCCCGCCGACAACGTCTACCGCATCCCCGACGACGTTCCCGACGACGTGGCCGCCGTCCTCGACCCCTTCGGCAACGCCGCCCACACCGCCCTCTCGTTCGACCTGGTGGGCGAGGACGTCCTGGTCACCGGCGCAGGCCCCATCGGCGTCATGGCCGCCGGGATCGCCCGCCACGTGGGGGCCCGCCACGTGGTGGTCACCGACGTGAACGACTACCGGCTGGAGCTGGCCCGGAAGCTCGGCGCCTCGCGGGTGGTGAACGTGGCCCGCGAGGACCTGCGCGGGGTGATGCGCGAGCTCCGGATGAAGGAGGGGTTCGACGTGGGGCTGGAGATGAGCGGGAACGGCCAGGCCTTCCGCCAGCTCCTCGAGGTGATGAACCACGGCGGCCGCATCGCCCTCCTCGGGATCATGCCCGGCGAGGAGGCGATCGACTGGGGCCAGGTCGTCTTCAAGGGGCTTCTCCTGAAGGGCATCTACGGCCGGGAGATGTACGAGACCTGGTACAAGATGATCGCCATGCTGCAGACCGGCCTGGACATCGGCCCGGTCATCACCCATCGCTTCCCCATCGCCGAGTACCAGCGCGCCTTCGACGTCATGCGGAGCGGGCGGTCGGGGAAGGTGATCCTGGACTGGGCGGCCTAGGCGTGGCCTGGGGGAGGGGGCGGCTTGGCCCGAGGCGACGTCCCGGTCCCCGGCCGGTCCACCCGGGCACCCCGTCCCCGGCGGACCGGTAAGGCCACCGCCGTCCGCCGCAGCCACCGCGGGCGAACCAGCCGACGTGCGCTCCCCTCCGGCATGTCCTCGTTGCGGCCCCATTCCGCGCTTGGTACGCTCCGGCCATCAGGAAGGCGGTGGAGTCCGCCGAAAACCGCCACCGTTCCGGTGGCCAATGACTCCTGGCGACGCGACGCGCTCGCGGGAGGCATCCCGGACACCAAGGACCTCCTCCGGCGCGGAGCGAGAACTGGAGTGGTCCAGCCCTGGGCCGCAGGAGCGGCCCAGGAGCCGATCCCTACAAGGAGGTCCACGTGACCGCGATCGCGAAGGTCAAGGCGCGGGAGATCCTCGACTCACGGGGCAACCCCACCGTCGAGGTCGATGTGCAGCTGGAGGATGGTTCGACCGGTCGGGCCGGAGTGCCCTCGGGAGCATCGACCGGGACTCGCGAGGCGCTCGAGCTCCGAGACGGTGACAAGAAGCGTTTCGGGGGAAAGGGGGTCTCCCGGGCGGTCGGAAACGTGAACCAGGCGATCGCCCCCGCGCTCGTCGGCACGGACGCGCTCGACCAGGGCGCGGTGGACGCCAGGCTGCTCGCCCTCGACGGCACCGCCAACAAGGACAAGCTGGGGGCGAACGCCATCCTGGGGGTCTCGATGGCGGTGGCCCGCGCCGCGGCCGACTCGCGTGACCTGCCGCTCTACCGCTACCTCGGCGGCGTCGACGCACGGCTCCTGCCGGTCCCCATGCTGAACGTCCTGAATGGTGGCGCGCACGCCGACAACAGCGTCGACTTCCAGGAGTTCATGATCGCGCCGGTGGGCGCCCCGAGCTTCCAGGAGGCCATGCGGTGGGCGGCGGAGTGCTACCAGGCGCTCAAGAGCACGCTGAAGTCCAAGGGCCTGGGCACCGGGGTCGGCGACGAGGGTGGCTTCGCGCCGAACCTCCGGGCGAACGTCGAGGCAGTGGACGTGATCCTGGCCGCCATCCAGAAGGCCGGCCTTGCCCCGGGCAAGGACGTGGTCCTGGCGCTCGACCCCGCCGCCAGCGAGTTCTTCGAGGACGGGGCCTACCTGTTCGCGAAGTCCGACAAGAGCAGGAAGACCTCGGAGCAGATGGTGGAGTTCTGGGCGGACTGGATCCGCCAGTACCCCATCTGGTCGCTGGAGGACGGGCTCGCCGAGCAGGACTGGGATGGCTGGCGGCTCCTCACCGAGAGGCTCGGTGGCAAGGCGAAGCTGGTGGGCGACGACATCTTCGTCACCAATCCAGCCATCGTGGCCCAGGCGATCGAGAAGAAGGTGGCCAACTCGGTCCTCATCAAGCTGAACCAGATCGGCTCGGTGACCGAGACCCTCGATTGCATGCGCATCGCGCGCGCAGCGGGGTACGGGACGGTCGTCTCCCATCGCTCCGGCGAGACCGCAGACGACTTCATCGCCGACTTCACGGTCGCGACCGGCGCGGGCCAGCTGAAGACCGGTGCGCCCTGCCGTGGCGAGCGGGTCGCGAAGTACAACCAGCTGCTGCGGATCGAGGAGGAGCTCGGGTCCCAGGCGCGGTACGCGGGGCCACGCCCGTTTGGGCGCTGACCCTGTCGATTCGCGCACCCTGCCCGGAACCTCGGCGGCCGGGCCGCCCCCCTCCCGCCCTTGGTCGAGGGTGGCGCGCGGCCGGAGGCGTGCAACCGGCTCTGCCCGAGCCTCCGGGGCACGGGCACGGCGGGCGGCACGGGAACGCCGGCGCCCGGCTGGCGCACACCCCGTGGACCCCGGGGAGGCCCCTGCCCCCCGCCGGTCAGCGAGGCCAGGAGACCCCGGTCCGCCCTTGGGCCTGATCCGAACCGGGATCGGCAACGGGGGCGAGACGAGCCCGGACTGCCTCCTCGGCCCATTCGTTCCCCACCCTCACGTACGGCGGGAGCGCGGCCACGAGCCGCTCCCAGCGCTCGAGGGCCCGGCTCGCCTCCTCCGCCCGGCCCTCGGCGGCGAGCACGGCCGCGTGGGCGAGGCTCGAGTACTCCGGGAGCGAGGGGTGTCCTCCCACGACCTCGAGGCGCTGCCGGGCCCGGGCCGGCTCTCCCTCCAGCGCCTCGAGCATGGCCGCCTGGAGACCGAACTCGACCTGGGTGGACGGATCGCGGATCGCGCCCCCGCGCTCGACGAGCTCCCGCGCCAGCGCGCGGTCCCCCTGGTCGTTGGCCAGGCCCAGCGCAAAGAGGAGCAGCTCGTCGCGCGCCCGCGCGTCGGTCTCGGAGAGCCCGGCCAGCTCCCGCGCGGAGAGGCTCCACTCCCGCGGCCGAAGCGCCCGGGCCTGTCTCATGCTGGCCCGGAGGAGCGCGATCCCGGCCGGGCTCCGCGCCGCCCGGAGCGCGTGGACGATCCGCGCGCCGTCGGAGAGCTGGCCCCTGAGCCGCATGGGGAAGAGATCCACCAGCCCGAAGACGGAGAGGGCGCCCAGGCCCTCGAGGATGCCGAGGGCCGCGGCGCCGGCCGGGCCCGATGGCTGCCCCGCCGCGGCGACCGCTCCCCAGGCGAGCACGGCGGTGAGGAGGTTCAGGGCCGGCCCGCCGGCGCCGTGCACCGCCAGGCGAGCTGGCAGCGCCCGGTCGTCCTCCGGGGCGCTGGATTGCTGCCCCAGCACCTGGCCCGGGACGCGCTGGTGCCAGCGCAGGCGGAGGCCCTCCGGCCCCCGCAAGAGGGCCACCGGCCCGACCTGGACCAGCTGGAAGCGGAACCCCACCAGCGCGCCGGCCAGCGCGTGCCCGAGTTCGTGGACCAGCACCACCAGCGGCGCCAGCGCGGCGCAGAGGAGCAGGTGCCAGGTCCACACGGCCAGCATCGGCGCGCAGCATGGCACGCCCGAGGGACGCGGGCGAACGGCTCGCCGAGCCGCCACCCGGCGGGCCGCTCAGGGGCGGGGAGCCTGGTGCCTGGCGTCGCGCTCCCTGAGGTTGGCCACGGCGCTGACCGCCGCGCCCACCGCACCCGAGGCGCAGCCGAGCCCCCAGGCGGCGCCGGCCAGGACGTCGGTCGGCCAGTGGACACCGAGGTAGATCCGGGAGAGCGCCACCAGCGCCGCCACCCCCGCCGCGGTCCACCCGGCTCGCCGGTTCGCGGCCCAGGTCACCCCGGCCATGGCGAAGAAGTTCGAGGCATGGAGGCTGGGGAGCGATCCCACGTCGCTCGCCGCCCCGAGCCAGCGGACCCCGCCGGGCGGCAGGGCGTAGCAGGGGCGCATCCTCTGGAAGAGCGGCCGGAGCACCTGGGCGCCCAGGAAATCTGAGAAGAGGAGCGCCAGGGCCAGCCCGACGAGCAGCGCCACCCGCCGGCGGCCGCCGCGGAACCAGAGAAACGCAGCCAGCGCCACCCCGAAGAGGATCCCGAACCAGCGGGCGGACAGGGTCAGGAAGGCGAGGTCGAGGACGCGCCCGCCGTCCGCGTTCACCAGCCGGAAGACCGTGTACTCGGCGGCGCTGTGGTAGTCGATGGTCACGGGCGCCTGGGCCTCGTCCGGCCACGCTAGAGGAGGGCCGGTGGCGGGTCAACCTCGGGCCCGGCGCGGGTCAGGCGGCTGCGGCCCGGGCCGCCGGGCGCTCTCCCGTCATCCAGCGCCGGCCGGCCAGGATGCCCACCGGCCCCACCATGGTGGAGAGGCCGATCATCGCCCAGAGCAGCGCCGGGTGGCGCGGCCCCTGTGCCGGGCAGAAGGCCTCCAGCAGGTAGCCGGAGGCCGGCCCCACCAGGAACTTGGCCAGGAAGTAGGGGAGCATGGCCAGGCTGACGTAGGTCGCCTCACGCCCTCGCGGGGCGATGGCCACGTTGTACTCGTAGAGGCGCGGAGACCAGAGCGCTTCACCCAGGGTGAGCACGAGGATCATCGCCACCTGGAAGGGCAGGGACGAGCCCAGGCAGAGCACGAACGGGCTCAGCGCCGACACGAAGGCCCCGAGGAGCAGCACCTCGAAGGGCCGACGGTGACGGGTCCAGGCGGTGGTGATGGGCGCCAGGAACAGGATGAGCAGGCTGTTCAGGGACCATACCGTCCCCACCGGGAAGGCCTCGCCCTGCTCGCGCAGGACGTACTTCGGCCAGGTGAAGTGCATGTGCTGGAACATCATCCGCACCAGCGACAGGAAGACCATGAGCAGGATGAACCGCCAGAAGAACCGGTCGCGGGCCGCCTCGACCAGGGCCGAGAAGAAGGCCCTCTTCCGAGCCGGCGCGCCGGCGTCCTCGGGGTCGGTCCGCTCCTCGAACCCCCGGCGGAGCAGCAGGGTCGCGAGGAGGCCTCCCACCGCGAAGGCGAACCCCAGCCCCAGGATGGCGGCGTAGGCGCTCATGGGCCGCGCGCCGAGCAGCGGCAGCGGCACCTCCCGCCGGATCAGCTTCCCGGTGGCGGGATCGAGGAAGGCGCGGCGGATCGGATCGATGACCAGCGGCCCGGCCAGGGCTCCGCCCAGGTTGAAGCTCACGTACCAGAGGGAGAAGGCGAAGGCCCGGGTCCGGGAGCTCGAGGCCCGCTGGATGGCGGTCTGCACCACCGGGGAGATGCTGGCGTAGGCGAAGGCGAAGAGCATGAGCCAGGCGATGGCCGAGCCCGGGCTCCCGGCCAGCGCCATCCCCAGCCGCGTCACCGCCGCCAGCGCGAAGGAGAGAATGAGGGTGTTCCGGACCCCGAAGGCGTCTGCCACCGAGCCGACCACCACCACCAGGCCCACCATGGCCGTGGCGAAGATGGCCGCCCACCAGCCTGCCGTCCGGTCGTCCATCCCGAAGTCGCCGGTCAGCCACAAGGTCAAGGTGGGGAGGAAGGAGAAGATCCCCAGCCACTCGAGGAAGGTGGCGAGGTAGAGCAGCCACAGCTCGCGTGGGGAGCGGAGCAGCGACCGCAGGTCCTCTGCCAGCGTGGTCTTCGAGGGGGTGGCGCCCATGGGGGCGGCGATGCTGGCAGAGGCCACGCGCCACGGCAACCGGCCGAGGAGCGGACCGCTCGCGGGAGCTGGACTCCAGGACGTCGGCCGCGCCGCCTGTTCCTCCGCCCTCGCCGGGGCCGCCCTCACCGGGCGTGTGGACCGATCTGGGGAAACGTCCGACGGCTTCCGACCCCTCGACCGGCAGGGTGGTTAGCGGGGACCCATTCCCGCCCGGGCCCCTCCTCCTGTAGATTCTGGCCATGGCCGAGTTCATCGAGAACCCGCGCAGGTCACCTCGAGCCCCGGTGCGGTGCGAGGCGCGCGTGGCCCTGCGCGAGGGCGGCTTCTGGGCAGGGCCCACCAGCGACTACGGGCCCCAGGGGTGCCAGGTCGCGGCGCCGCTTCGGCTCGAGCCGGGCTCCCGCCTCTTCCTGGAGCTGGTGAACGAGAGGGTACCCGGGCCGTTCCAGCTCTCGGGCCGGGTGGCCTGGTCCAGCACCCGGCCGCCCTGGCGGAGCGGCATCGCCTTCGACGAGGGCAGCGTGGTGGTCGCCGGCCGCTTCTTCGAGAGGCTCGCCGCCGCCTACCCCGGCCTCGACACCTACGGCCGGGCGCCCGATCGCATCCCCCTCGACGGCACGCTCTCCCCCTTGCCGCCGCCGGCGGTGGAGCCCCTGCTCACCTCCGCGGAGCGCGATCTGCTCCGGCTGCTGGGCGCGGGGCGGCAGGTCC
>Ga0335069_10005112_pt1 | contig 19304 bp, 13 predicted proteins | sample Lox_Sample_11_FD_206714 | JGI IMG/M metagenome (GOLD analysis project Ga0335069, IMG submission 206714) | Soil microbial communities from Loxahatchee National Wildlife Refuge, Florida, United States - Lox_Sample_1.1 | ecosystem: Environmental > Terrestrial > Soil > Wetlands | place: USA... | reverse complement strand
GTTATATGCGCGAAAGGCGCCCTACCTTCGCCCGGCAGATGGAGCAGCGTCGCGACGCTGGGCGCGACCTGGCTCGCCATCGGCAGCTCACGCGCGACGATTTCGTCTTTCACGACCGTCGCCGCACCGGCCTCGGGCGCCTCGAAGGCGCCGACGCGTACCACGCGTCGTTGACGGCTCTGTTCGAGCTTTCGCCGGACGCGGTCGTCGGGTTTCCTCTCTACTACCTCGCCGACGAGCCGCACGGGACGCTGACAGTCGCGCACTCGTTCGGTACGCTCACCCAGGGCGGCGCTTTCGAATCCGTCTACGTGATGATCATGCTGTTCGATCGTGACGGCTCAAGCGTCGTCGCCGAACTCTTCGAACTGGAGGATATCGACGCCGCCAGGGCACGCTTCGAGGATCTGCGCGCACTCGCCGGCGCTTCTTGACGGTAACCGCTGGTTGGTGCGAGCCGAAGCTAGTTCACCACCCACGTATCGCCGCGGTTGAAGAGTTCGTCGAGATCGCCGGCGCCTTGTTTCGTCTTGGCGTGGTCCACCTGTTGAACGAGACCTTCCTCGTACGTCGCGCGAGTGACGGCTCGAAAGACGCCGATCGGGGTCGGGAACTGCGGCGGTTGCATTGAGCTGAGGAGGAACGCGAGCACCGGGTTGGTTTCGTCGTGGACGATGATGTCCGCCTCGGCGACGCCGTCCTTGCCGATTTCCACGACCTCCAACGAGTGGCCGCGCATGCGGATACCCTTGGTGCGCTGCTTGCCGAAGATCAGCGGCTTGCCGTGTTCGAGGATCAATTGGGTCTCCGCCTTGGTTTCCTTCTCGGTGAGATCGGCGAACGCACCGTCGTTGAAGATGTTGCAGTTCTGCAGAATCTCGACGAACGCGGTGCCCTTGTGCTCGTGCGCGCGGCGCACGATCTCTTGAAGATGCTTGGCCTCGACGTCGATGCTGCGCGCGACAAAGGAACCTTCGGCGCCGAGCGCAACCGAAATCGGATGGAAAGGGTGATCGATCGATCCGACCGGCGTCGACTTGGTGATCTTGCCCTGCTCGGAGGTGGGTGAGTATTGCCCCTTCGTGAGACCGTAGATGCGGTTGTTGAACAGCAAGATGTTGAGATCGAGATTGCGGCGCAACGCGTGGATCAAATGGTTGCCGCCGATGCTGAGCGCGTCGCCGTCGCCGGTGACCACCCACACCGACAGCTCGGGGCGACTGGCTTTCAGGCCGGTGGCGATCGCCGGCGCGCGACCATGGATGGTGTGGAAGCCGTAGGTGTTGACGTAGTACGGGAAGCGGCTGGAGCAGCCGATGCCGGACAAGAACACGAAATTTTCGCGCGGGACGCCGAGTTCGGGAAGGATCTTCTGGACCTGCGCGAGGATCGCGTAGTCGCCGCAGCCCGGACACCAGCGGACGTCTTGGTCGCTGACGAAGTCTTTGCGGGACAGTTTGGGGAGCGACGCCGTACTCATGACTTTGCCTCCAATAGACGGCTGATGCGGTGGGAAATCTCGGCGACCTTGAACGGTTGACCTTGAATCTTGTTGAGTCCAAGCGCATCGACGAGGAACTCGGCGCGAATGACCTTGATGAGCTGGCCGAGATTCATTTCCGGAATCAGTACACGATCGAACTGGTGGATGATGTCGCCGAGGTCGGGTGGCAGCGGATTGAGATAGCGCAGGTGGACGTGAGACACCGTGTGTCCGGCCTGCTGCATCTGTTTGGTTGCGGCGGCGATGGCGCCATAGGTGCTGCCCCAACCGATCACCAGCACTTTGCCCTGGGTCGGACCGTGAACAACGGTTGGTGGGATTTCCTGCACGATGCCGGCAATCTTGCGGGCGCGCACGCGCACCATTTGCTCGTGATTGTTGGGCGCGTAGCTGACGTTGCCGGTGATGTGCTCCTTCTCGAGGCCGCCGATGCGATGTTCGAGTCCCGGCGTGCCCGGTGTCACCCACGGCCGCGACAGGGTTTCCGCATCGCGCAAGTATGGGAAGAATCCGTCCGGATTCGTCCGGAACTCGACTGGAATCTTCGGCAAGTCAGTAGCTGCTGGAACGAGCCACGGCTCGGCGCCGTTTGCGAGGTAGCCGTCGGACAAGAAGATTACCGGGGTCATGTACTTGATGGCGATGCGCACGCACTCGAAGGCGGTGGCAAAGCAATCCGCCGGCGTGCAGGCTGCGAGCACCGGTACCGGCGAGTCGCTGTTGCGGCCGTAGAGCGCCATCAGCAGATCCGCTTGCTCGGTCTTCGTCGGCAGGCCGGTGCTCGGCCCGCCGCGCTGAATGTCCGCGATCACGAGCGGCAGTTCTACCGAAACGGCGAGGTTGACGGTTTCGGCTTTCAAGCACATGCCGGGGCCGCTCGTAGTCGTGAGCGCGACGGCGCCACCGAAAGCGGCGCCGAGCGCGGCGCCGACGCCCGCAATCTCGTCCTCGGCTTGAAATGTGTAGACGTCGAAGTTTTTGTAACTCGCCATCTCGTGCAAGATGTCGCTGGCGGGCGTGATCGGGTAACTGCCGAGGAACAGCCGCAGACCCGCCTGCCGCGCGGCGGCGATGAAGCCGAGCGCCGCGGCGGTGTTACCGGTGATGTTGCGATACTTCCCGGGGGCAATGCGGGCCGCCGGTACCTGGTAGGCCGAGCGGAACAGGTCGGTGGTTTCGCCGTAGTTGTAGCCGGCCGTCAAGACTCGGACGTTGGCTTCCAGCAGCTCCGGGGTTTTCTTGAAGCGTTGTTGAAGAAATCGAATCGTGGGCTCGATCGGCCGTTGAAACAGCCACGACGTGAGGCCGAGGGCGAAGAAATTTTTGCACCGCAGCATGGTGCGGGTCGGTAGATTGAGATCTTGCAGGGCGTTGATGGTGAGCTTGGTTACGTCGAGTTGATAGACTTGAAAGCGATCGAGCGATCCGTCGGTCAGAGGATTGCTCGCGTACTCGGCCTTCTTCAGGTTCTGCTCGTTGAAGGTTTCGTGATCGACGATCAGGATGCCGTTGGGGTTGAGATCGCCGATGTTCACCTTCAGTGCCGCTGGGTTCATCGCGACCAAGACGTCCGGATTGTCGCCGGGGGTGAAGATCTCGCGGCTGGAAAAATGGAGCTGAAAGCCGCTGACACCGGCGAGCGTTCCCGCGGGGGCGCGAATCTCGGCGGGAAAGTCCGGCAACGTGCTGAGATCGTTACCGGCGAGCGCCGTCTCGTTGGTGAATTGGGCGCCGGTCACTTGCATGCCGTCGCCGGAGTCGCCGGCGAATCGGATGACGACGGTTTCGCGCTCCTCGATGGGCTTGCGCGCGGGACTTATGGTGGCCGCGGCTACGGCCGAATCGGGTGAGGCCGGGGACATCGATCGTTCACTCCTTGCCCGACATGGGCGTGTTGGTCGCGATGGGTGAGGTGTCCACAGTCATTGCTAGGGATATACTCGGGGCCGACTGTGTACTCAACTCAGGGTTGTCATCGATGATGAAGCGGGCACGAGTCGACTTAGGCCGCGGCCTCGACCGCGGTGATCTCGTAGCTACGGCCGGCCAGATCGGTGGCGCCCTTGATCACGATCTTCTTCGCCAACTCGCGTTCAAGCGCGTCCACAGCGGCCACCTCGGTGGTGGCAAGAAAGTCGGCCACGCGGGGCGGCACGCGGATGTTCAGCCGTTGAGCATTGGGGTTGAGCGCGGCATCGCGCCGGATGCGGCGGAGTACGTCATACGCCAGCGTCTCGACGCTGCGGACCATGCCCCGGCCATCGCAGTGGGGACAGGGTTCGCACAGTTGCTGGACGAGATTTTCACGCCGCCGCTTGCGGGTCATCTCCACTAAGCCGAGGTCCGAGATGTGCAGGATGTTGGTGCGAGCCTTGTCCTTGCGAACCGCCTCCGTGAGCGCGTCGTAGACCTTCTTGCGATTGACGGCCTTTTCCATGTCGATGAAGTCGATGATGATCAGGCCGCCGATGTTGCGCAGGCGCAATTGTTCGACGATGACCTTGGCGGCTTCGAGATTGGTGCGCAACACGGTTTCTTCTTGCGTAGTCTTGCCGACGTAGCGGCCGGTGTTTACGTCGATGGCGGTCAAGGCTTCGGAGTGGTCGACCACGATGTAGCCACCGGACTTGAGCCACACCTTGCGTTCGAGCGCCTTTGCCAATTGGGCTTCGATGCCGAAGCGATCGAAGATCGGCTCGCTGTCGGTGTAGTGCTCGACGCGGTCGGTGAACCGCGGCATCACGGTTTCGAGGAACTCGATGATCCGCTGGTAGTCGCGGCCGCTGTCGACATACACGCGGTGAATGTCGGCGGTGAACAGGTCGCGGATCGAGCGAAGGATCAGGTCCATGTCGTAGTGCAGCAGGCACGGCGCGCTAGAGTTTTCGCTCTTCTTGAGGATGCGGCTCCACAACCGCAGCAGAAACCGCACGTCGCCTTGCATCTCGCGTTTGCTCAGCCCCTCGCACGCGGTGCGGATGATGAATCCGGCTGTCGGTGGCCGCAGTTCCTCAACAATCGCCTTCAGTCGGGCGCGTTCCTCCGGATCCTCGATGCGCCGCGAGACGCCGATGTGATTGATCAGTGGCATGTAGACCAGGTGTCGACCGGGGATCGACAAGTGCGACGAGACCCGCGCGCCCTTGGTGCCGATCGGGCCGTTGGTCACTTGAACAACGATTTCTTGTCCCTTCTTGAGTAGCTGCTCAATCGGCGGCCGCAGCGCGGCGGGCTTGGTGTCGCTCGGCGATTCCACGGGAACCAGTGGAGCGACTGCCCGCTCCGCGTCATCGGCGGTGCCGTTTTCTTCCTCGTACTCGGTGAAGACGAGATCACTGCCGGCGTCGGGGTAGAAGTCCGAGGCGCGTAGGAAAGCCGCCTTCTCCAAGCCGATATCCACGAACGCGGCTTGCATGCCCGGCAGCACGCGCATCACCCGGCCCTTGTAAATGTTGCCGTTGATGCCCCGTTCGCGTGCGCGCTCGATGAACACTTCGAGCAAGCGCGAATCCTCAACGAGCGCGACCCGCGCCTCTTGTTGAGTCGAGTTGATGACGATCTGGCGTGGCACTGGAGTTCAGGCCAGCCGCTGACTGCGCCCCGTGCCGTCGTGGCTGGCGAGAAACCGTTCGCGGACTGGAATTATGTTGTTCTTCACCATCCCCGCACCCCCCACATCAACCACAACAATCATATGGGCAACGGGTATAAGGCGCAAGGCCAACAAGGCGCGCGCATGCCCGTCTCAAATTTGACTTCCGGCGGGCTGACCGCTACTTTCGCGTGAATTCTCGACGTGTTTGGGATGATGGGTCAGGGATGTCGGCCACCGCAACCGTACTCAACACCAAGGTCCTAGTTCTCAATCGGTCGTTTCTCCCGATTCATATCACATCGGTTCGGCGAGCATTTGCGCTGCTTTATCAGGGGGTTGCTGAGGCAGTTAACGCCCAGTACCAAACCTTCGACTTCGACAGTTGGAGCGAACTGTCGGTGTCCGTGCACGACGACACGATCGGGCTGGTCAACCGGGTCATTCGAGTGCCGCGGGTCATTCTTCTGGTTGCCTACGACCGGTTGCCGCGTCGGCAGGTGCGGTTCAGCCGCTTCAACATCTACGCCCGGGACCGCAACACATGCCAATACTGCGGGCTGCTTTTTTCCCGAGCGGAGCTCAATTTGGATCACGTGGTCCCCCGCTCCCAGGGCGGCACCTCGCGCTGGGAGAACGTGGTGTGTTCATGCCACGCGTGCAATCGCCGCAAGGGCGGGCGGACGCCGGATGAAGCCGGAATGCGATTGCTGCACGCGCCGCGACGGCCCGAGTGGACTCCGTTCATGATGCAAACCTTTAGTTTACGGCACTACGAGGAGTGGGGACCGTTCTTGTCGACGGTCGACGCGTCATATTGGAACACCGAATTGCAAGAGTAGTTCGGCCGGTGCAACGACCGCGATGCGATGGCGAGCGGTTTGTTGACACTCCGAAGAACGCTGTGAAATACTCGTGCGCGGGGTGGTGGTGATGGCATGCGGATCAAGCAGCTCGAGTTAATCGGCTTCAAGTCGTTCGTCGATCGAACAACGCTACATTTTCCGGCGCGTATCACCGGAATCGTCGGGCCGAACGGGTGCGGCAAGTCGAACGTCGTCGACGCCATCCGCTGGGTCCTGGGCGAACAGAGCCCGAAGCATCTCCGCGGTACGGCCATGGAAGATGTCATCTTCAACGGCAATGAGCGTCACGCGCCGTTGGGGATGGCCGAAGTGTCGCTCACCTTTGAAAATACCGGCGAAACTCGCGCAACCGCCGCACCGCTCGATCCCGACCTCGATGTCTCGACGGTCCCCGCGCACTTCCGCGACCTCACCGAAATCATGGTCACGCGCCGCTACTTCCGCTCGGGTGAATCCGAGTACTTCATCAACAAGACGCCGTGCCGACTGAAGGACATCACCGAACTGTTTCTCGGCACCGGGGTCGGCAGCAAAGCGTACGCAATCATCGAGCAGGGCCGCGTCGAGCAACTCGTCAACGCCAAGCCCGAGGACCGGCGCCTGTTCATCGAAGAAGCCGCCGGAACGACGCTCTACCGCAGTCGGAAGCTCGCCGCCGAGCGCAAGATGGAACGCACGCGCGAGAATCTCTCGCGCGTGACCGACATCTTGACCGAGCTGGAACGGCAGATCCACTACCTCAATCGGCAAGCCAAGAAGGCTGAACAATACCGCGCGCTACAGGAGGAGTTGCGCACCCTCGACGTGAATCTTGCCAGCGCCGAGTGGCACCAACTGTCCGCCGAGATGGCGCGGCTCGCAGCGGAGCGAGAGCAACTGGTCGCGCAGCAAGAGCACCTGCAACGTGAACTCAACGAACTCGAAACCGCACGCGAGGCGGCGGCCGAGGCACTCAGCGGGGCGGAGACGCATGCGGCACAACGCCGCGAGGCGTTGGCCGTCCTCGACGCCGAGCGCGACAGTCTGCGCCAGCGCACCGAATTGATGCGCCAGGAGCTGCACGAGCGTGAGCGCCGCATCGGCCGGCTGGACGCGGAACAACAAGATGTCTCCACGCGCGGTGAGAGTCTGGCGCGCGAGCTGGCCGCGGCGGAGCGCGATCGCGACCAGTGCGCGCAGCTCCTGCTGTTCGAAGAAGGAGAGCTGGCGGCGCGCGACGCCGATCTCGCGCGGGCGCGCGACGCGCAGCGGGTCGCGCACACCGCGGTGGAAGACGCCAAGGGCGGGCTGATCGCGTTGCTGACGCGTATGGCCGAGATCCGCAACGAGATCGCCGCGGTGACGCGCCGCCGTGAAGACGCGCAGCGCCGCGTCGCTCGTCTGACCGAAGAACGGAGCGCGATCGCGCAGCAGATTGACGCAACCGACCGTGAACTGGGCGCCCACCGTCAAACTGTGACGAGCTTGCGCGCCCGGGTCGACACTAGCGAGGGCGAAAAGGAGCGGCGTGCGGCGCGCGTGCGTGCTTTGGCGGAGGAACGCCGACGATGCGAACGCGAACTCAATGAGTTGCAGGGACGGTTGGTGCAAGCCCAGTCGCGGCGCGGATCGTTGGAAGAGATCGAGCGCAACTTCGAAGGCTACCAACCTGGGGTGCGGGCGATCATGGCGTCGGAGCAGCCCAGCGACGGCGTGCTCGGCGTGGTGGCCGATGTGATCGGCACGCCGCCCGAGTATGAGCGCGCAGTGGCCGCGGCGTTGGGCGATCGTCTGCAGTACGTGATCGTCGAGCAGGCCGATGCCGCCGTCGGCGCCGTGACGAATTTGCGCAGCCATTCGTCCGGGCGCGGCAGCTTCATCCCGCGGGCGCCGCGACCGGTACCGCTCAACGGGCTCGGCGCCGCCGGCATGAATGGCAACAGCTCGCGCCTACTCGATTTGGTGCAGGTGGATGAACGCTATCGCCAAGTCGCGGAGGCGCTGCTCGGCGAGGTGGTGCTGGTGCCCGATCTCCAGTCGGCGCTTTCGATCTGGAAGCAGAACGGTCGCTACGTGACGATGGTGACGCCCGACGGCGACGTCATCGACGCCAACGGGGTGATCACCGGCGGCAGCGATGCGCCGGGCGCGGCGCAGATTCTCGCGCGCCGGCGTGAACTCGGCGAGTTGGGCGAGCAGGTGGTCGCCATCGAGACGGAGATCGCCCGGGTGCAGGAACAGCTCCGATCGGTCGGCGAAATCATCGCCGGCGAGGAAATTGCGCTGGCCGCAATCGATCAAGACACCCACGCCACGACGCTCGAACTGGTGGCGGCCGAAAAGGACATCGAGCGGCTCGAACATGAGCGTCCGCGCCTGGTCGATCGCGCCGAGATCCTGCGCTTCGAGATCGATTCATTGAGCGCCGAAGATCAGCAAGCCGCCGGCGAACTGCAGCGACTCCACGCGAGCTTGGTCGATTTCGAAGCGCAACAGCAGGCGCGCGAACACGATGTGGCAACTCGCCAAGCCGACGTGGACGGAGCCACCGCACGAACCGAAGCCCTCGCGACGGAAGTCACGGCAACCAAGGTGCGAGTCGCGGAGCGCCGCGAGCGTCAACACGCCGCCGTCGCCGCGCTCAAACGGTTGGTCGCCGGCCGCGAGGAATTGATCGAGCGCGAGCACCGGCTGCGTGCCGAGCGCGACGAGACCGCGCACGAGTACTTGAGCTTGCAGCAAGCAATTGCCGAGGCCGAACAATCCGCGGCGCACCAGGATGCGCAACGCGATCGGCTCGCGACCGAGGTGGCCGAAACGCGTGCGGCGGCCGAACACGCCGCCGCGACGCTTGCCCAGCGCGAGCAGGCGCTGGCGGCGGAGCGCGATCGTCTCGATCAATTGCGCGGCACGCGCGGTGAGATCGATATTGCGCTGACGCAATGCCGGCTGAAGACAGAGCATCTGTGCGCCGGCGTGCAGGAGAAGTACGGGCTCGATCTGGCGCAGGCAGCGGCGGCCCACATCGAGCCGCTGCCGGAGGGGGCGGCCGAACGTCTACAGACGCTGCGCGAGCGCATCGCGCGGATCGGCGAAGTCAACGTCGGCGCGATCGACGAACTGCGCGAGTTGGAAGACCGCGCGCAGTTCCTGCGCACCCAGAAGGAAGATCTCGAACGTTCACTCGCGGACTTGGAGCGAACGATTCAACGGCTGAACAAGGCGTCGCGCACGCGCTTCGCCGAAACCTTCGCCGCGGTGAATGAAAAGTTCCAGGTGGTGTTCCCGCGCTTGTTCCGCGGGGGCGAGGCGCGGCTGGTCCTCACCGACGAGCACAACTTGCTCGAAAGCGGCGTCGAGATCATCGTCCGCCCACCGGGCAAGCGACTTGACACGGTTACATTGCTCTCCGGCGGCGAGAAGGCGTTAGTGGCGGTGAGTCTGATCTTTTCGCTGTTCCTCATCAATCCGACCCCGTTCTGCTTTCTCGACGAGGTCGATGCGCCGCTCGACGACGCCAACATCGGGCGCTTTTCGCAGATGATTCGCGAGATGAGTGAGGCGTCGCAATTCATCGTCATCACCCACAACAAGCGGACGATGGAATGCGCCGACACGCTCTACGGCGTCACCATGCAGGAGCCGGGGTTGTCGAAGGTTATCTCGGTCGCGATGCATTAGCGGGAACGGTCGACTGTCGACAGGTGAGAGTCGACCGGTTCGGAGCGAACCGCTACGAACAGCGCCAACATGCCTCCGAGTCCCGAGTTGCTCCTGGGTGCCGCCCTGGCGGTGCTGATCGTTTCTCTTGCCATCGCGTTATTCACGACGCGGCGCCAGCCCGCGCCCACGGCGGTCGAGCGACGCGCGGGCGGGCCCGCACAGCCGCCGCCGGTGCCAGCGAGCCCATGGGCGGCGTTTCGAGCCGGACTGAGCAAGACTCGGCATGCACTCGGCGCGCGAGTGCGCGACGCGTTCGGGCGCGATCGTACGCTCGACAGTTGGCTGACTGACCTTGAAGAGGCGTTGATTCTCGCCGACGTCGGGATGGCGACCACCCAACGGCTGATGGCCGCCTTGCGTCGGCGGGGTGGACTCGACTCGCCCGATGCGGTGCTGAGCGACTTGAAGGAGGAGATCCGCAAGCTGGTCGCGGCTGAGCCGGAAGACGAGGCGCCTGCGCGGCCGCGCGTCCTTGTGATTGCGGGCGTCAACGGCGTGGGAAAGACGACCACGATCGGCAAGCTTGCGCATCGGTTTTCCAGTGAAGGTAAGAAGGTGCTGCTGGTTGCGGGCGATACCTTTCGTGCCGCGGCGATCGAACAACTCGAAGTGTGGGCGAAGCGGGTCGGCTGCGACATCGTGAAGCACCAAAGCGGTGCCGATCCGGCGGCCGTTGTTTTCGACGGATTGAAGGCCGCGCAGAGTCGCGCCGTGGACGTGGTGATCGTCGACACCGCTGGCCGCTTGCACGTCAAAGTGAATTTGATGGAAGAATTGAAGAAGCTCGTGCGCGTGATCGCGCGCGAACTGCCGGGTGCGCCGCACGAGTCCTATCTCGTGCTGGATGCGTCGACCGGTCAGAATGCGTTGAGTCAGGCGCGGCTGTTTCGCGAGGCGTTGCCGCTCACCGGTGTGATCCTGACCAAACTCGACGGTACGGCCAAGGGCGGATTCGCCCTGGCGGTTCGCAGCGAGCTGGATCTTCCCCTGCGATATGTCGGTCTAGGCGAAGGGCTCGATGATTTGCGGCCGTTCGACGCCGATGCCTTCGTCGCGGCACTGTTCGAGTCCGACGCGCAATAATCCCACCGTTCAGCGGCGCGCCCACCTTGACTTGCCGGGGGGGCGGTCCGTATTCTGCACAGTCACTTTAAGAACGCAGGGTATGGACTTGGAGAACCTCAAACTTCTGGAAACGAAGATCGATCAGATCTTGACCCAGCATGAGAAGGTGCGGCGCGAGCGGGATGGGATGAGCGCGCGCATCAAGGAGCTGGAGGGGCAGGTGGCGCAGACCGCGGGCAAGCTGAAGCAGCAAGAACATGAGCGCAACGAGTTGAAGACGCGGCTCGAACGCATCCTCAGCCGGCTCGAGAGCCTGGATCTCGGCTAGGCCGGCACATCCGGGGGCACGCATGAAACAAGAAGTCGACGTGGTGATTCTCGGACAGTCCCTGACGGTCACCAGCGACGACGGTGCCGATCACGTGCGGGACGCCGCCCGCTACGTCGATGACACGATGCGATCGGTTGCGGCCGGAGGCCGGGCGGTGGCAACGTTGGACATCGCCTTGCTTGCGGCATTGAATATCGCCAGCGAATATCAGAAACTGAAGTCGGAGTATGAGCAGCTAACGCAAACGATCGACCGCCTCTCTCGCCGGTTGCCAATCAATCTCCCGAGTTGAGGCGAACGAAAGGAGTTCGACACATATAATAATCGAGCCGCCCCTGCTGGAATCGCGCTGCTGCGGCACCGGAGGGGCGTCCTGGTGAAGTGATCGTCGTCGGATGTGGGGGTTGGGGCTGAACGGACTGGAACACACATGCGTAGAGCGTCACGATACCGTTACAACCAGTTCAATCGCTGGGCAGTGTCGCCAGCAATCAGTGAAACCGTTGCAGCGCAGCACAATCGCCGCGCAACCACGCGGTGCGGTGGCCCCACCACAGGATAGTTAGCGAACCGGCGATCTCATCGTTCCCAGGGTGCGCGTCGGCTCTCTGTGTCGCAGAGATGAGAACCGTACCCGAGCAAGACACGCGAGCCCCGCGTTCGGTGACGCGGATCGTGCTCGCGCAGGTCAGTCGTGTGTCCGCCGTAGCGGTCATCGCGTCGCGGCCGGCGTTCTGGTCTCAAGTTCGGACTTGGCTGGATGAGGCGGCAGTTCCTCATCTGAAATCGCTGGCGGCAGTTCCCGCTGGGTGCGGTCTGTCGCCGGTTATCATCATTGGGAGCGGTCGCGCGGGGTGGATGCGTGGGGTCGGCGATCCTTCCGGAAAGGGGAAACACGTTCATGACAGCGTACGTGGTAGCATTGCTCGTGGCGGTCGTGCTGGCAGCCGTCTTCGCGTGGGGATTGGATCAATTTCGCCAGCGGCAGAACAAACAACAACGGGAGGCCAGTCAGGAACAGGCGGAGCGCGTGCTGCAGGAGGCGCGCACTGAGGCGGGGGCGGTTCGTAAGGAGGCCGATCTTCGAGCGAAGGAAACCATTCTTCAGGGGAAGGCAGAAGCGGAGAAGGAAGCGCGGGAACAACGGCGGGAACTGCAACAGGTCGAAAAGCGACTGCAAAGTAAGGAGGAGGCGCTCGACAAGCGGCAAGAGCAGATCGAGAAACGCGACACCGACAGCTCGCGCCGTGAGCAATCGCTCAAACAACGCGAACAGAACCTGGGCGAGCGCGAGAACGAGTGCAACCGGCTGGTCGAAGAAACTCGCGCCCAGCTCGAGCGGGTCGCCGGCCTCACCCGTGACGAGGCCAAGCGCAGCTTGATCCAAGAGATGGTGGATCAGGCGCGACACGAGGGCGCCAAGTTGATCCGCCAGATCGAAGAGGAAGCCAAGGCCGACGCGGACCGCAAGGCCAAGAAGATCGTCTCGATCGCGATCGAACGCATGGCCGGCGAGTTCGTGGCCGAGCGGACCGTCTCGGCGATCCACCTACCAAGCGACGACATGAAGGGCCGCATCATCGGCCGCGAGGGTCGCAACATCCGCGCAATCGAGGCGGCCACCGGCGTTGATCTTATCGTCGACGACACGCCGGAGACCGTGATCGTCTCCTGCCACAATCCAATCCGCCGCGAGATCGCTCGCCGCGCGTTGGAACGCTTGATCTCCGACGGCCGCATTCACCCGGGACGCATCGAAGAAGTGGTGCGCAAGGCGGAGGCGGAGGTCGAGGAAAGCGTGCGCGAAGCCGGGCAGAAGGCGGTCTTCGAGATCGGCATCCACGGCGTGCATCCGGAACTGGTCAAGCTCGTCGGCATGCTGAAGTATCGTTACAGCTACGCGCAGAACGTATTGATGCACTCGATCGAGTGCGCGTTCATCGCCGGCGCGATGGCGGCGGAGCTCGGGCTGAACGAAAAGCAGGCGCGCCGCGCCGGGTTGTTGCACGACATCGGCAAGGCGCTCACGCACGAGGTCGAGGGATCGCACGCGATCATCGGCGCCGACATCGCGCGCAAATACGGCGAGTCGGCGAAGGTGGTGAACGCGATCGCGGCGCATCACGAAGAGGTCAAGGCGGAGACGATTCTCGCGCCGCTCGTCGATGCCGCCGACGCATTGTCGGGCGCCCGGCCCGGTGCCCGACGAGAAGTGCTGGAGAGCTACGTCAAGCGCTTGGAAGATCTCGAACGCATCAGCAATTCATTCAAGGGCGTCGAGAAATCGTTCGCGGTGCAGGCCGGCCGCGAGATTCGGATCATCGTCGAGCCGCGTTCGCTCAACGATGAACAAGCGACGTTGCTGGCCCAGGACGTTGCGCGCAAAATCGAAAGCGAGATGACCTATCCCGGCCAGATCAAAGTGACCGTCATCCGCGAGACGCGCTCGACCGAATTCGCGCGCTGAGGCGCGCGCCGAGACGACGATGGGGTCGGGCGGACCAAGAGCCACGGTTCGCCGGCCCCAGCGATTCTTCAGGCGACAAGATCATCACCTCACCCCGACCCTCTCCTCGACAGCTCGAAGGAGAGGGAGCCAGAGAAAACCCTCTTGCCCCACTAGCGATCACGGAAGTCGGTGATCGGCGACTCCTCCATGAAGCTCATCTCGAAGCGCGGCTGCATGACGCCGTCGTCGTCGTTGAACTCGCGGGTGAGGTAGGAGAATTCGAGCAAGAGACCGTTGGGGTCCTTGAAGTAGATCGACTTCGCCCATTCGTGATCGACGATGGCCGTGACCTTCACGCCCTTGCTGATGAGCGCGGCCCGCTTCGCTTCCAGCTCGGCGTGGCTGCCCGCCTCGAAGGCGAAGTGGTACACGCCCTCAGGCATTCCCAGCGGGCGGTTGATGCTGCCGTCAAACTCGACGGGCGCGCCCGGAACGCCGCGCGGCTCCATGAACGCGAGCAGTTGCTTGGCGCCGGTGTCGAAGAACACGTGGCGGATCTCGCCGCCTTCCTTCACCTTGATGATGTCGCAGCGGACCGCCTTGAACCCCAGTACGCCCTCGTAGAACTTGCGGGTGGCGTCGATGTCGAGAGTCCCCAAGCTAATGTGTGACCAGCCTTTGCCTGCCATGATGCCTCCTCTCGCCAACGCGTGGCGTCGATCGGGCCGAACCCCGATTCCGCTTCAAGTTGTGCCGCGCACGATAGCACGAACGTCGCGGGTTGCGAGAGAAAACTGCTCCCGAAGCCCGCCGCGATTACACCGGGAGCCACGCGAGTAGCTTTGCGCGGCTGCGACCATGGGGTGTTTGACCGAGGAGCCTAGCCCCGGGCTGTTAGCGCTCCGCTGAAGTCTGCGAGACCGCCGAACCTTCACCCTGCAGCGCGGCGTAGTGCAGTCTGGTGCGCTCGGCACCGGCGGTGGAACTCCCCAGGGCATTGTTGCAATCAGCCAGCGGCCTCGCCGAGTGGCGACGCAGCGTGTAGTCGCGGGGCTTGTCCCCGCGGATAAGCGCGCCCGGAAAGTCGCGCTCCACCGCGATTTGGCATGGCGCGGAGCGGCCACGAGGGTGGCGGAAGCCTTGACTGCCAAGGGCGTTCGCGCGCCTCGTTCACTTGAGGCGGAATCGTTAGTAAGGACCCCGACCTATTCCGGTAGCCCAGCCTTGCGCAGGGCTTCGAGGTGGTGGGTGAGATCAGCCTCGCGTCGGTAGTGCAGCATCGGTGCGCAATGCCCAAAAATGGTGAACCCGGGGATGCGTGTGGTCACCTCCGCGGCGTGCGCGCGCGCTTGATCGGCATCGCCCATCTGTGCGTAGCAGGCCGCGAACAGGGTGTGGTGTAAGCCGTCCGACGCGGTGATGTGTCGCAGTGAGTCGATCGCATCGGCGTAGTGCTGCGCGGCGAACTGGGCGCGCGCCAGATGAAACCAGAAACGCTCGGGATGGTAGGGGTTGAGAGCCATCGCCTTGGTGATCCAATCGATACCCTCTTCGCCTTGACCGAGCCAGGTGAGGATCTCGCCCTGCTGGACCACGATCAAGTCGTCGTTCGGGTTCAGCGCCAGCGCGCGCTGCTGGTGGTGAACGGCCTTGTCGAAATCGTGGCGTAAGACGCTCACGGCGGCGAGGATGCGGTGCACGTCGCTGTCGTTTTCGTCCAGCCCGAGCGCGATCTGCAACTCACGGTCGATCTCCGATATGGCTCCGGACGGGTCGGCGCTCCAGCCGTTGCTCATCTGTTGCCCGAGAATGCACGCGTACCACGCATGGGCGTGCGCGTAACGCGGATCGAGTTCGACCGCGCGCCGGATGAGACTGAGCGCGCGCCCGTTGTCATCGCGGTTCGAACGGTGGTGCAGAAGCTTGGCTTCGAGCACGCATTCATAGGCCGCCATATTCGCCGGCGGCTTGCGTTCGGCGCGACTGCGGGCGGCGGCCTCCATGCGTCCGGGAAGCGTGGCGACGATGGCTGACGTCACCTCGTCCTGGATCGCGAAGATGTCCTCCAGGTCCCGATCGTAGCGCTCGGCCCAGACGTGGCGGTCGGATTCCGCGTCGATCAATTGCACCGTGACGCGCACGCGGTTGCCGGCTTTGCGCACGCTGCCCTCGATGACGTACTGCACGCTCAATTCGCGCGCGACGTTCTTCACATCCACCGTCTGTCCCTTGAACTTGAACGAGGTGTTACGCGAGATCACGAACAACTCGCGGAAGCGGGACAGATCGGTCAAGATGTCCTCCGTCAGGCCGTCGGCGAAGAACTCTTGGTCCGGCGCTCCGCTCATGTTGGTGAACGGCAACACGAGGATGGAGGGTTTCGCGGAGCGCGGGGCGGAGGCGGGACTGGCAGCGGCCGCGACGCCGTCGATGCGGGCGCGGTACACCCGGACGCGCGTCGCGATGTTCTTCAATTCGTGCTCACCCAGATCGTCGAAGCCGAGGTCGAGCTTGCGGCACACTTCCTCGTGCACCTTTGCGGACACGCAAATGCCGCCGGCGGGCGCCAGCGACTCGACGCGCGCGGCAATGTTCACGCCGTCGCCGTAGATGCGGTTGTCCTCGGTGATGATGTCGCCGAGATTGACGCCGACGCGGAACGCCATGCGGCGTTCTTCGGGTAGTTGGGCGTTGCGCGCCGCCAGTTCGCGCTGCATGGCGAGCGCCGCCTCGACCGCGTCGATCGCGCTGGCGAATTCGGCGAGCAGGTTGTCGCCGGGCATGTCGACGACGCGTCCATGGTGGGCCGTGACGATCATTGCGATCACGGCGCGGTATTCGGACAAGGTGCGGATGGTCGCGACCTCATCGTCGCCCATCAGGCGGCTGTAGCCCGCGACATCGGCGCTCAGAATCGCCGCCAGCTTGCGTTGTACCCGAACGTTCTCACTCATCTTCGATGTCCGAACCAGGGGCGAATCTAGGCCGCCGCAGACAGAGGTTCAAGGTGGCAGTAGCCTGTCAGGTTTGAATCGTCGCGCGCGAGAGATGGTGGCGCCGCGATCGTGCGATGGGTGGACGTTGCGGCGTGATTCTCGTAAAGGAACGCGCGATGCGGATTCTGTTTCTGGGCGACATCGTCGGCAAGCCGGGGCGGCAGGCGGTGCGGACGCTGCTGCCACGCTTGGTGGACCGCGCGCGGCTCGACGTGGTGGTGGCAAATTGCGAGAACGTGACCGACGGCAGCGGGGTCGATCCGAAGAATGCCGGGGAGCTGCTGGAGGCCGGCGTGCACGTATTGACGTCGGGCAATCATGTGTGGCGGCGGAAGGAGATCGTGGAGTTTATCGAGCGCCAGCCGCGACTGCTGCGGCCGGCTAACTTTCCCCCGAATGTGCCGGGTCGGGGTTGGACGGTGACCGAGAGCGCCGACGGGACGTCCGTCGCGGTGCTGAATTTGATTGGCCGCGTCTTCATGGATAGCGTTGATTGTCCGTTTCAAGCGGCTGAGCGATTGGTGCCGGAGTTGCAGAAGCGGGCCCGCGTGATCTTGGTCGACATGCATGCCGAAGCCACGTCTGAGAAGGGCGCGATGGGGCGCTTCCTCGCCGGCAAGGTTGCTGCGGTCGTCGGTAGTCACACGCATGTACAGACGGCGGATGAGTGCGTGCTAGCGGGTGGGACGGCGTTCATCACCGATGCCGGCATGTGCGGCCCTATTGAATCGATTCTTGGTGTGCGGGTGGAGCCCGTGCTGCGGCGGTTTCTCACGCACATGCCGACCAAGTTCGATGTCGCGAGCGGCCCAGTGATCGTTCAGGGGGCGATGATCGATGTCGATCCGGAGAGCGGACGTGCGAGTGCAATACGGCGAGTGCAGGAACGCGTCGAGCGGTGAGATCGGTTTCGTCGCAGCGCAAGGCACTTGAACTGCGTGAGTGAGTTGGCAAGATTGTCTGCGATGTCATCGGTCGAAGAGCAACTGCGCATCCTGCGGCGCGGAACCGCGCACGTGATCCCCGAGGGCGGCTTGGAGGCCAAGCTGCGCGAGGGGCGTCCGCTGCGCGTGAAGCTTGGGGTTGATCCGACGGCGCCGGATATTCATTTGGGGCATACGGTCGCGTTGCACAAGTTGCGACAGTTCCAGGACCTCGGACATCAGGCGGTGCTGATCATCGGCGACTACACCGCGATGATCGGCGATCCGAGCGGGCGTTCGTCGACGCGTCCGCAGTTGACGCATGAACAGGTGATGGCGGCGGCGGCGACCTATCAGGAGCAGGTCTTCAAGGTGCTCGATCGCGAGCGGACCGAAGTGTGCTGCAACGGCGATTGGTTTTCGAAATTCACATTTCAGGACGTGATGCGGCTGTGCGCTGGGTACACGGTGGCGCGCATGCTGGAGCGCGATGACTTCGCCAAGCGCATGCAGGCGCAGCAACCGATTGCGATCCACGAGTTTCTGTATCCGCTGATGCAGGCGCACGATTCGGTGGTGGTGCGCGCGGATGTCGAACTCGGGGGCACGGATCAGACCTTCAACATTCTGCTTGGCCGCCATTTGCAGCGCGAAGCCGGGCAGCCCGAGCAGGTCGCGCTGATCACGCCGCTGCTCGAGGGCACCGACGGCGCGCAGAAGATGAGCAAGTCACTCGGCAACTACATCGGGATTGCCGAGCCGGCCGCGGACATTTTCGGCAAGGTGATGTCCATCTCGGACGAGTTGATGCTGCGATACTACGAATTGCTGAGTGACGAGGATGTCGCGCGGCTGAGGGCCGATATCGCCGGTACGCGGGCACATCCAATGGATGCCAAGAAGCGCCTGGCGTCGATGTTGGTCGAGCGGTTTCACGGCGCGGCTGCGGGAGAGCATGCGCGAACCGAATTTGAGCGCCGATTTCAGCGGCGGCAACTACCGGAAAACATTGAGACGTACACGTGGAACGAGGCGCCGGCGGAAAGCGTGCCGCTGCCCAAGGTGCTTGTGGTGTCGGGTCTGGTTGCGTCGATGAGCGAGGCGCGACGAACGATCGTGCAAGGAGGGGTTCGCGTCGACGGGGAACGAATCACGCAGGTGCAACACGTTCTGCCTGCGGGTCCGAGAGAGTGGCTGATCCAGGTTGGTCCGCGACGGATCAAAAAAATCGTGTTTCCCGCCGTGTGAGGGGTTGACTCGGGTATCGGCTTTCCCTATAAGACCCGTTCCGCCAATTGAGGCGGTCGGTCTTTGAAAACTAAATAGTAGCGCCAAATCATCGAGCGGCGGCCACAGAAGCATCGGGGCAGCCACACGATGATGCGGATCATCTTCGGATCGTGACGGGAACCCGAAAGGGTGCATATACCGGCGCACTCCAGGCCGGTTGAACCGTTTAACTGGAGAGTTTGATCCTGGCTCAGAACGAACGCTGGCGGCGTGCCTAACACATGCAAGTCGCGCGGGAAAGTGGGGGCAACTCCACGAGTACAGCGGCGCACGGGTGAGTAACACGTAGGTAACCTGCCCGCGGGACCGGGATAACCTGTCGAAAGACGGGCTAATACCGGATAAGACCACGGGGGCTTCGGCCCCTGAGGTAAAAGGTGGCCTCTGCTTGCATGCTATCACCTGCGGATGGGCCTGCGCGCCATTAGCTAGTTGGTGAGGTAACGGCCCACCAAGGCGAAGATGGCTAGCTGGTCTGAGAGGATGGCCAGCCACACTGGGACTGAGACACGGCCCAGACTCCTACGGGAGGCAGCAGTGGGGAATATTGCGCAATGGGCGAAAGCCTGACGCAGCGACGCCGCGT
>Ga0335069_10005111_pt1 | contig 19306 bp, 13 predicted proteins | sample Lox_Sample_11_FD_206714 | JGI IMG/M metagenome (GOLD analysis project Ga0335069, IMG submission 206714) | Soil microbial communities from Loxahatchee National Wildlife Refuge, Florida, United States - Lox_Sample_1.1 | ecosystem: Environmental > Terrestrial > Soil > Wetlands | place: USA... | reverse complement strand
CAGTTGCGATGGTGGGGCTCATTTGTCTCCTATTCGCTCACGCAGCGAAATCCCGCATAGACGTACTGATAATGCGGCTGAAACCAGTTGCGGAACGACCGTCGCAGCATGCAGGCTTCGGTTCGCGGCGAACCGCCCTTCATCACGTAGTGTTTCCCGTCGAAGAAATTGGCGGAATAGCCCGGATAAAACGGGAACGCCTCGAATCCGTCAAACGGCGCGAACACGCTGGAGGTCCACTCCCAGCCGTTTCCCAACAAACCCGCCACCTCGAACGCGCTGTGGCCTCGGGGAAATGCGTTTACGGGTGAGGGATCCCACTTGAGAAAATCAAAATAGCCGTGACGCCGCCGCGGCCCTTCTGTTCCCCACGGGTACGCTCGCTCGGAATTCTCTCCAGAGCAGTACGCGGCGCGGTGCCACTGCGCTTCACTTGGCAGCTTCTTTCCAGCCCAGCGCGCGTAAGCGCTCGCCTCCGCATGGCTCACATAGACAGGCCAGTCCTGGGGCAGCGGAATTTCCGCGAACATCGTCCGCTGAAACCAACTCCCGTCGCGGTGCTTCCAGAAAACCGGCTGCTTGATGTTCGCTTCGTTCTTCCAGGCCCAATCAACCGGCGACCATAGCGACGCGTCATCATACCCTCCGGCATCGAGAAACCGCAGGAACTGCCCGTTCGTGACCTTGAACTGGTCAATGGCGAATGCCGGAACAGCAACCGCGTGGGCTTCATATTCGTTGTCCCAGCCAAACGCCGCGCCATCATTGCGTGAGAGCCCAAGGCGGGCCTCTCCAGCCGGAATCTCGACCATGCGAAAATCCACCGGCACTCCCGATGGCCCCGCATGCTCCTCCTCGCGGGCTTTGTCTTCCAACGGCAATTGGTGGAACATGTACGCCAGAGTCTCAGCGTGCATCAGGCGGTGTTCAATCGCCACGTGCAACAGCGTGAGGTCGGTGACGTGATCCAGCGCGCCATGCAGGCTGTTTCGCACCCGATTCACGTAACCGCGCACCTGGTCGAGGGAAGGCCAGTCGCGCGGCTGATCGGTAGGCAGGCCCCCATCGACAGGATCTATTCCAAACGCAAACAACTGATCGAACTGCGGATGAAATGGCTTGATGCCTGCGAGATGTGGCCTAAGCAGATTCCAGTCGAAAGCCTCGAGATGGCCGACGTAGAAAATGATCCGATGTCTTTCCGGTATCGGACGCTCGTAAAGAGCTTCCCCCCGGACGATTTCGAACAGCTTGTCGGTCTGGCTCCGCGCATCGGCGAGACGTGTCAGTAAGTCATGCTGAACTTCCAAACGGCGTTCGGTAGCGAACATGATTTATCCCCCGCGTAGCAGGCATGATTATAGATGCCCGGACAAGCGTTAGGGAGTCATAAAATAGCTGCGCCTGATGGAAACGAGCGATTTGCCACAGTCCCCGACTGGATCGAACTCCGTTTCACGCCACGGCGGCGTTGGAAGTAACATAGATCCATGTTGCCGGTCAGAAATGTCACGCGTCGCAGTATGCTCCGGAAAGCTGGCTGTATTGCTGGAGCCGGCTTCCAGATTCTACGGGCGGCGCCTCCCCGAAAAACGGACATTCGCATCGAAGACGTATCGATTGCGTACGAAGACTACCAGTACCGGACGCCGATCAAGTTCGGCGGCCACGTGCTCGACCGCGCCACTTTGCTGAACGTAAACTGCTCGGTACGAACCGGCGACGGGCGCGTGGCCAAGGGTTTCGGATCCATGCCCCTGGGCAATATCTGGTCGTTTCCATCGAAGGTCCTGTCCTACCAACAAACCCTCGGTGCCATGCAGGCCCTCGCCGCGCAGATCTCCAAAATCACCGCGGACTACAAGGAATTCGGCCATCCCATCGACATCAATTGGGCGCTCGATCCCGTGTATCGCAAAGCATCCGCCGATGTTTCAGAGCAACTTCACCTCGCCGAGCCGATTCCACCGCTTTGTGCTCTGGTCACGGCCAGCGCGTTTGACGCCGCCGTTCACGATGCCTTCGGCAAAGCGCACGGCCTCAACTGCTATCACACCTACGGGCCGGAATTCATGAAATACGACTTGGCTCATTACCTGGGTGCGGAATACAAAGGCGAGTATCCCAGCCGCTATGTGACGCCGGAGCCCAAGCGCCGCATGCCCGTTTATCATCTGGTTTCCGCCATCGATCCCATCGAGGAATCCGACATTACCAAACGCGTGAACGACGGTCTGCCCGAAACCCTACCCGAGTGGATCCGCTACAACGGCCTGACCCATCTCAAAATCAAACTCAACGGCGACGACCGGAAATGGGACGTCGAGCGCGTGCTGCGCGTGGATCGCGTCACTACGCAAACGCAGCGCGAGCGTGGCGTCAAGGATTGGGTCTACTCGCTGGACTTCAATGAAAAGTGCCCTAACGTGCAATATTTGCTGGATTTTTTGCGCGAGGTCAAGGAGAAGAGCCCCGGGGGCTATGAGCGCATCCAGTATGTCGAGCAGCCCACGGCTCGCGATCTGAAAGCGCATCCTGAGAATGTGATGCAGGAGGCAGCGAAACTGCGGCCGGTGGTCATCGACGAGTCTCTGACGGATGTCGAAGCGTTGCTGTTATCGCAGAAAATGGGCTACACAGGGGCCGCGCTAAAAGCTTGCAAGGGGCAGAGCCACATGATGCTGATCGCCTCCGTTGCAGAAAAGCACAAGCTGTTCCTCTGCGTGCAGGATCTCACCTGTCCGGGCGCCTCGTTGATCCAATCCGCTTCTCTTGCCGCCCATGTCCCCGGCGTCGCCGCTATCGAAGCCAATGCACGGCAGTTTATGCCCGTGGCCAACCGCGCATGGGAGAGCAGATTTCCCGGCATCTTCCGCATCACCGACGGAACCATGGATACTTCGGAATTGAACAAAGTCGGGATCGGAGCGGTCGAAGGCTGATTACGGCGTTCGAAACCGCGCGTCCACCTCAACCTGGTATCCGCTAGCTAAACGATTGGTTTCATTAGCCATACCGACAACCGCCATCAGTTCGGCGAGCATCGCATCGGTCATTCCGGCTTTTTGCGCAGCGGCGGTGTGCGAGGCAATGCAATAGGCGCATTGGTTGCTGGCACTTACGGCCAGATAAACCATTTCTTTGGTAAGGGAATCCAGCGCTCCCGGCGCCATGATTTCCTTGATGCTGAGCCAGGTGCGCCGTAAAGTCGCTGGATCGTGAGCTAGAGCCTTCCAGAAGTTGTTGATCCAGTCGGTTTTCCGCGTGGCCATAATGTCGTCATAAATGGCTCGCACTTCGGCGCTCGCGTTTTCGTACTCGACGAGTCCCAATGTCGCCATGATCTTAGAATGTGAGTCTTAGCGCAAGTTGCACTAAACGCGGATCATAAGTGCCGGTGATTTGCCCGAGATTTCCGTTCCCCAGTTGGACAAAGTCGCACTGCGGAACACCATTCACACCCACCGAGCAGCCAGGATTGATGAACTCCGTGTGATTGAACACGTTGAACGCTTCCAAGCGGAATTCAGCATTCACACGTTCGCCAAGCTGAAATGTCTTGGCAAGTGCCAGATCCAGATTGGTTTGGCTGGGACCGCGGAAGGCGTTTCGTGGGAGCGTGCCGTAGGTTCCCTGACCGGCAGCATGGGGGGATCCATCGCCTGCCGGCGTCGTGAAATCATTGGGACTAAACCAGTAATTCGCGGTGACGCCGTTGATGGTCTGCAACTGCTTTGGATTCAGGATCTGCACACCCTGGGTCGTCAGATCTGCTTGCACGATGTTCGGATCCCCCGCCCCAGACGGCCCTGGATCCGTTGGATTCGATGGAAAACCAGCATTTACGTTGAGCGGAAATCCCGTACGCCAGCTCATAATCGGGTAAAGGGCCCAACCCTTGGTAAGAAGTTTGGGGCCGCCGCCAAACCAACGATCGAACGGGATATCCCATTCCGCGCTGAAGGACAAGCGCTGCCGCACATCCTGATCCGAATCCGCGCGGAACAGAGAATGGTCATAGTAGGGAACTTGGGAAGTCCTTTCGCGAAAACCTGACGCATCGTCGATGCTGTGGGACCACGTGTAAGCCAGCGTAAAGAGCGTGTTGCCAACCGCCCGCCAATCCGCGAAACGGCGCGTTAGGCTGGCCTGCAGCGAGTTGTAAGCCTGATTGGCGACGTTATCAAACGTGTCCAAGTTGTTGAATCCATTGTTGGCATTCAGTCCGTACTCGGCGTTCAGGAGCCGCGTCGTGGACCCGAGAATCATTGGGTTCACGTCGATGAGCGACGTCAGCCCGTGCGCGGAACTCCCAACATAGGTCACTTCCGCCACCAGGCTATGCGCCAACTCCTGTTGCACGCTGAAGCTGTAGTCGTAAACATAAGGCGTGTAAATGTGCGGGTTTACGAAGAACTCCGAGCCGCCTCCGAACGGGATATAGCCGAGGCTGGCGAAGTCGAGGTTCTTGGAAGGCGGTCGCGAGGGGAAAGGATCGGTAATTCCCACGGCGCCAAAAGGATCCGACAGGTAATTCCCCGCGGTTGTGGGATTGGCCGAAAGCGGATTGAAGAAGAAAAACGCCTCGCCGAAAAACGGGGGCTGCCCGTTGAATTGGAGGTTGTCCTCGCCTTTCAAAATGTCGTAAAAGAGCCCAAAACCCGTGCGAATGCTGGTTTTGCCGTTACCGAAGACATCCCACGCGATGCCGACGCGCGGCGCGAAATTGTCCTTATCGGGGAAGTTAACTCCTTTGGGAGCACCAGGATCTCCTGGGAATACGAGGCCGATGGGCGCATTGACGAAGCGCTGCGACTGGTCGCCCGGGATGATAGAAAAGGTGCGGCCCTGCGTGTCTGATTTCGGCGTAGCGTACTCGTAGCGAAGTCCCAACGTCACTGTTAAGTTCTTGCGCATGTGCCATTCGTCCTGGCCGAACCAATCCGTGTGTTTGGTACGAACGTTCGAGGGAGCGGCGCCAAACTGCTCATAATAATCGGGTAGCCCAAACAGGAAATCGGCCAGCGAGTTCCCCGACCCGATGCCGCCAGAGGTGCCATCAAACCCAAAAAGGCCGTTGACCAGGAAGTCGTACAAAGTGTTGTTCTGATAGGCAGAAAAATCCCCTCCGAACTTCCAGTTGTGCTTGCCGCGAATCCACGTCAAGACGTCGGCGTACGTGTATGTGTTGTTGTTGAACGTGGTTGGACCACCGTAAGAGAATCCGGTGTTCAGACCGGCTTGAAATGTCAGCAGCGGGGGGCCGTTGGGATTATCGGAGGGGATATTCATGCCGAGCTGGGACGCAATCGGCAGCTTGGCGGCCGGCTCATCTTGCAGCGTGTCAGCTCGCTGAACGGTGATGCGCGCCTCGTTCAACAGGGTGGGGGAAAAAGTCTTGGTGTAGGTGATGTTGCCGAAGTACTGCGTATTGCTTGTAATGTCGGGATAACCGGGCACATTGGCTCCGGCGGTAAACGGATTAAGCTGCGGGTTGCGATTCCATCCCAACGTTGCCGAGAGTCGATCATTCTGCGTAATGAGATAGTCGATCTTACCGGTCAGCTCGTCGCTGTTATCCGTGGAGGCAGCCTCGGGGGTCAGCAAACCGGAAGCCGAACTCGGAAGCAAACCGGCCTTGATGTACGCCTGCGCGACCGGGTCAATCTTGGTGGGATCAATAATGCCTTGCGCGGCTAATGCGGGGTTAGGCTGAAAGTACGGAAACTGCTGCAGAAACTGGGCAACCATCGGATCCGGCCCCCCGTTCACGGCGTGGGAAAAATTGCCCGTCAACTCAGCCGGGGTGTAAACGGACACGGTTGGATTGAAGGCCGTGGCCGATTGACGCTGGCCCTGGTAGCCAACGAAGAAGAACAATTTGTCGCGCCCGTTAATGACTTTGGGGATGGTGATGGGCCCACCGAGAGTAGCGCCGAACTGATTCCTCTTCAACACAGGCACTGGAATGTCCTGCTGGTTATTCAAAAACGTATTCGCGTTGAAGTCATTATTCCGGACGAACTCAAACAGATCGCCATGAAGCTGGTTGGTGCCGGATTTGGTCACCACACTGATGATGCCGCCGGCGTTGCGACCATATTCCGCCGTATAGTTATTCTGCAAGACGCGAAATTCCGCAACGGCGTCGGGGTTGGGGTTGAGCACGACGTTGTTGCCGAGCAGGTCATTGTTCAATCCGCCATCCAGCAGGAATGTGATGGAGTCGGACCGCCCTCCGCCGATGCTGTAACCGGCCCCGGAACCGGGCGCGGACGATCCGGTATCGGGGTTCGTCTCGACAACGCCCGGTAGCGTCTTCGCGAGGTCGAGAACGTTTCGTCCATTGAGCGGCAGCTCTTGCACGGCGCGCCCGATGACGGACTGACCGATGGTCGAATTTACCGTCTCGACGTTCAAACCCTCGGATTCCACCACCACCGTTTCGCTTGTCTTACCGAGAGCCATGGGAATGTCGACGCGCAGTGTCTGGTTGATTTCCAAGGGATGAGGGTCAGTAATGACTTTCGTGAATCCCTCGTGCTCGGCAGTGACGCTATACTTTCCGATCGGCAAATTCAGTACCTGGTAAGTGCCATCGGACCCGGAAGTCGTTTGACGCGTGTCGTTGGTGGCAACGTTGGTGACGGATACTTTTGCGCCGGGAATGACGGCGCCTTGCGGATCAGTAATCACGCCAGTGACACGCCCGTTTGCGTTTTGTGCGTATCCACACACAACACTCAGCAATGCAAGCAGAATACAGAACGATGGACTTCTCACCACTTAACCCCCGTCGTTAAAGACGAAATGAGATGCAATTCACAAATGTAACGGCTTAGAGACCCGACCCTAACAAGAGAGTTTTCCATGAGATCGCATGGAATGCAATACCGGCGGGCAACTTCTTTAAGGGTGCTACAGTAACATCGCGAGAGCGATATTTTGCGGCGTGCGAGCGAAAGAATTGTGAACGTTTTAGAGAAAGCTACACTCGGTCTGATTGAGCTTAAGGGCCACAGCTTCCAAGACCTCGTTGTAGTTTAGATCCGTGGTGTGAGTTCCGGGCGGCAGGAAATGTTTGATCCGGGATGGGTCCCAGGCAGGTTCGCGTCCTGCGGTATGAAAACCGCTGGCGCTAGCCGCGAAACACGCCGCCTGCACCAGCAAGCGCGCCCGCGGGGCTTCGGCGATGACCTCACAATGGTGATTGGCGATCACGTCTTGCAACACGGAGGGAAACTTCCACATTCGCGCGAGCGTCCCGCCAACCTGGCAATGATCCACATCGCAGAGTTTGCGCTCCGCCTCGAGGATGTCCAGATCGCCCGTGAGGGCCTGGTCCATGAATGGAGCATACTCGGGGGAAAACAGCTTGAGCAAGGCAATGCGCCCGATGTCGTGCAGCATGCCGGCGGTATAGGCGATAGGCCGGCCGACGCCGTAGCTATCCGCCAAGGTCTCGCACCAAAGAGCGGTGGCCAGGTTGTGGCGCCAGGCCCGGAGCAGGAATCCATCATCACCATCACCTATATAGCTCTTGATGGCGACTGTGATCACGATATCGCGCAGCCGGTCAATCCCGAGGACGAACAGCGCTTGCATGATGCTCGAAATCTCATGCCGGCAGCCCAGCAGCGCCGAGTTCGCCACACGCAGCACCTGACTCGATAGGGCCGCATCCACGGAGAGCACCTGCGAGACTTCGCGAAAGTGAGCGGTCTCATTGCTGACGAGATGCATCAGTTTGCAGGCGGCAGGCGAGAACGGCGGCAGGGCCGATAGTCGGGACGCACGCCCAAGGTGAATACCGGCACCGGAAGTGGTCAAGACAATGCTCCCTAGGTTGTTCATCGGCGCAGACACGCCCAACTTTAGCGTTCCAGCGTAAAGCCCTGACTCATAACACCCGAATATAGGGATGACGGGCGGCCCCACCAGCGGTGCTGAGCTGATCCGGTGCCTCAATCCCGGCCAAACGCTTTGGTACCTATGGCGACGACATTAGTAATCGTTCTGGCAGCGTTGCTGGCGACCCAAACCGTGGTGTCCGCATTCTATCTGCGACGCGCGCGGGAACGACGCGAGCACGCGGAGCGCGATGCCGCCGAGTGCCGAATCCGAATGGTCGAAGTTCAGGAACTGGCACGCATCGGCAATTGGGAATTTGATCTCATCGATGATCACATCCGATGGTCGGCGGAGACATTTCGCATTTTCGGGCTTCCTTCGGGTTCCGAGGAGCCGGAATTCGCCGACGTACTGTTGGCTGTCGATCCGGAAGACCGGCCGTTGTTCGACCAAGCAATCCAGCTCACGATTTCGACGGGCGAGCCTTACAGCCTCGACCTGCGCATCCGGACACCGGAAGGAACCCAGAAATTTATTCATGCTCAGGGCTTGGCGGTCTACGGCAAGACCGGATCGGTCGTCCGGCTGATTGGAACGGTTCTGGACATCACCGATCGAAAACGCGAAGAAAACCGGCTCGCCGAACAAGCGATGCGCGACACGCTGACAGGCTTGGCCAACAGGCGGCATTTTTCAAACGAATTGGAACATGAGATTCGCGCGGCCCGCGAGACGGCCCATTCGTTGTCGGTATGCATGTGCGATATCGACAAGTTCAAAGAAGTGAATGATCATTACGGGCACGCCGCAGGCGACGAGGTAATTCAGGCCTTAGCCCGGTGCCTGACGGAGGGTGTACGTCGTGGTGATCTGGCCGCACGATGGGGCGGCGACGAGTTCTGCATCCTGTTCCCGTCAACGGCGAGTTCCGACACGCAAGTCTGCGTGGAGCGAATCCGCCAGAAGTTTGCAGCATTGATATTCATGACCGAGAATGGCCGCCAATACTCTGTGACCGGGACCTTTGGCATTGCCGAACTGCGGCCCGGAATGAGCAGCGGCGATTTACTCGAATCGGCGGACCAGGCCCTTTACCGGGCCAAGCAGCAGGGCCGCAACCGCCTTGCCGTAACAAGCTAGGCCAATCCAAAAAAAACATTTTTGCCGTAGCCGGAAAAGCGGCGCATCCGTCTGTTATCTCTATAGCAGAGCGTCGGAAATGCGAAGGGTTTCTGCAGCAGACGGGCTGTCGCTGGAGGCGCCGGAGAGCGTGCTGGAGTTGGATTCCGTCAAAGACCCCGGGGAGGCTGCGGATCCGAAGCAGCTCACGGCGTCGCTGTTCGAACAGCAGCGAAAGCCGGTTTACCGGTATCTGGTGAGCCTCGGTCTGCGCCCACAGGTTGCCGGCGAAGTTACACAAGATTGCTTTCTGCGCCTCTACCGGCACCTTCGTTCGAACGGCAATAGTGAGAACCTGCGAGGCTGGGTTTTTCGCGTCGCGCACAATCTGGCGATGAACGAATTGAAACGCAGCGGGGTAGCGCCAGTGGATCCGTCAGAGATGGAAGTGGACCCCGGCGGCGATCCCGAACAGGCGCTCCTGCGCAAGGAGCGAACTCGCCGCATGCAGACCGCTATCCGGGCGCTGCCGCGGCGCCAGCAGGAATGTCTACACCTGCGGGCCGAGGGATTGCGCTACCGGGAGATTGCGCGCGTGCTGGGAATCGGGATTTCCAGTGTGGCCGAATCCGTGCAGCGAGCCCTTGCGGCTCTGGCGAGGACATGCCATGACTAAGTTTAGTGAGAATTGCCTGCCAGACCTGCGGTTGGTGCAGGCCCTGGACGGTGAACTGCCTGCAGCCGAGGCATGGCGTGTGCAATTGCATGTCGAGACTTGCGAGTCATGCCGGGCGCGTCTGGACGGGTTGCGGTCAGTCTCTTCGGGAGTTACCGAACTGCATCAGGTTGCTTTGCCTCCGGAGGTGACCGGGCGGTTTGCCGCACGACTGGCGGAGGAAGGGTCAGAGCAGCACTTGGAACCGGGGTGGCGTGGTTGGCTCGCTCGCCCGCTGCCTTTGGCGGCGCGGTTAGCCTGGTGTGGAGGGCTCACAATTCTGATTCTGGGGGGCCTCATCCTGTGGACGACGCATCCGCGTCCAGGGGCTGCGGTTCGGCCGGTTGCACGGAGGCAACAGCCGGCAATGGCCGCAGCTCCTAAGGAATTCGTGAACGACATCCCGGCCGCGCGGCTTCGGCGGCCGCGGCACAGCGCGAAAAGGAGCGTCCGACAGCAGCACGTTGCGTCCCAGACGCCGGCTGTAGCTCGAGAAATTGCGACGCCGTTCTTTACGCTGCCCTTCTCCGACGCGGCCCTGCCGCTGGATGAGGCCACGATGATTCGGGTAGAACTGCCGCGCTCCGCCTTGGAGTTGGCAGGCCTGCCGGTGGATGAGGATCGGCGCAACCAGCGTGTTCGGGCAGATCTGATTTTGGGCGTGGACGGCCTGGCGCGCGCCATTCGTTTTGTTGAATAGAGGCTAAGAGAGGAAGGAAGAACAATCTATGCGCGTTCGATGGAAGGGGATGTTTGTCATTTTGGCGGCATTGGGAGCCTGCGTGTGGGCGCAGGAGAATCACGTCATGTTGAGCGGAGGAGACGTCCGGTATTTCAGCATGCAGGCAGGACCGGGCGACAAGGTCATCAAGGGCTCACCTTATACGGCGGAATCCGTAACCGAGACCGTACAGACTCTGGCGAACGGTACTCGCATTACCCACAAGAGCACGGCGCAACTGGCTCGTGACAGCGAAGGCCGCACACGGCGCGAGCAGACTCTGGACATGGTGGGCCCATGGTCGACAAGCGGGGAAGCGCCGAAAATCATCATGTTGAATGATCCTGTAGCGGGTGTAAGCTACCACCTCGACCCCAAGACGAACACGGCCATGAAGCTGCCGTCGCCAAAGGGAGGGATGCCGCCACCGCCGGGCCCGGTGTCCCAGTTTTTCGTTGCCACTGCCGTCGACGGCCCCCCGCCCGGTGAGTTGATGGCCAAAATGAAGGCGGAAGGTATGGCGACCGCCACAATCTCAGCTGGAGGGATGACCTCGGAAGGTGCTTCGATCGCGGCTTTCAAGATAAAAGACCGTGGCGATGCCAAGACTGAGTCGCTCGGACAGCAGACGATTGAGGGCATACCCGTTACTGGTACGCGAACGACCAGGACCATCGCCGCCGGAGCTATTGGAAATGACCAGCCCATCGATGTGGTCTCGGAAACTTGGTACTCCGCGAGCTTGCAAATGGTGATTATGAGCAAACACAGCGACCCGCAGATCGGCGAGACGACTTACAAGCTCACAAACATTCAACAAGCCGAACCGGCACACTCGCTTTTCGAGGTGCCGGCGAATTATACGATTCGTGAAGACAAGCCAGTAATGATCGAGCAAGTGCCCGCCAGCACAACTTCAAAGTAGTCTGCCAGATTGGGCACGGACGACGATCGCCCGTGCCCTCACCCGCCCTGCGGTAAATTCCTACAGCAATAAGCAAAATACTGGCGCTTGATTATCTAGTTAAGTAACGAAGTGCGTTCGAGAATTCATCATTTCGTCACTATTGCTTAACTTTTCGACGGTAGACTACAGGTTCTAAAACGTACAACCCAGCCCCCCCGAGGTTTCAGACAGGAGTAGAACCTATGCATCGTAGAGTGAGAACACACGTGTGCCCAGGCGCAGTGTTGGCGCTGACAGGATGGCTAATCATGGGCACCACGCCGCTCGGCGCACAATCGACATATGGCACGATCGAGGGGACGATCACGGACGCGAGCAGCGCTGTGATTTCTGGCGCGAAGGTAGAGATCCTGAATCAGGGCACCGGTATCACCCGCGACATACTGACCGGGAACGACGGACATTACGAGTTCCTGAACCTTGACGCCGGCTCTTACACAATTACAGTTTCCGCTGCGAATTTCACAACCAAGAAGAGCACGGACGTGCCGCTGAAAGCGCGCGAGACGGTGCCGGCCTCTTTCCAACTGCAGATTGCGGGCGGAGGTGACCAGGTGACAGTCGTCGCCGGGCAAGAAGTCATCACGGAGGATCAGACCCGGTCAACCTCGCACTCAGGCGACGAGATCAATTCTCTGGCGTTGAATTTCCGGGCCACTTCTCATCCGAGTCCGCTGGCCGTCGTAACATTGGCTCCCGGGGTACAACAGGACGGCAGCGGCAATTACACGTTCTCCGGCCAGTTGCCGACGGCGACATCGTTCTCGCTGGATGGCATTTCGACGCAGCTGCCGCGGTACGGCGGACCGACGCAAGATCTGCTCCCCTCGGTGGAAGGGATCTCGGAGCTCCGCGTTAATACGGCCGCCAATAACGCTGAGTATTCACAAGTTACGGACGTAACCGCTATCAGCCGTAGCGGGAATAACGATTTCCATGGCGGCGGATTTTGGTACCTTCAGCGCAAGAGCTTCGATTCCGTTGACCCAATCAGCGGCATCTATCCGAACGGAGATGCAGATACGTTTGGAGCGTCGATCGGCGGGCCGGTGCTGTTTCCGGGCCTCTACAACGGGAAGGACCGCACATTCTTTTACTTTGATTACGAAGGCGTCCGGCTGAACACGAATTCGTTGATCAGCACCAACACGATACCAGCGCAATGGCGAACGGGTGATTTCTCTCAGGCGGGGCACGTCATCATTGATCCGACCACCGGCGCGCCGTTCCCCGGCAACATGATCCCGGCAAGCCGTATTAATCCTGTTTCCGCGAAGATTCTTCCACTGTTTTTCCCGACGCCGACCAATTCCGAAGCACAGTTGGGTGGTCCGCTAAACCTGGTTGAATCGTTTCCGGGCAGCTACACGTCTGACGGCTTTGACGGGCGCATGGATCACAGCTTCACGGCCAATCATCGAGTATGGGTGCGCGTGACGCAGAAGAATATTCCGGTGGAGGGGACGGACGCAGCATTAGGAGCGGGCGGAGCGGGAGACGCGTCGTATAACCCACTCATGGGCTCGTTCACCACGGGTTCCGACTTGCTGAACATCGGCGGCTCTTATAACTGGATCATCCGTCAAAACCTCATCAATGAATTCCGCATGGGTTACTCACGCGCGAATTTCAATTTCAGCTACCCTCAGGCCAAGCAGGGGGACTCGATCATCTCCAGCCTAGGCATCACGGGACTGCCGGGAGCACCGAAGAACGGTCTGGGCGGCGTGCCTGTTTTCTACATCGGCGACATCATGGGTGGGGAAACCAACCCGTATGGGCACCCCAGACTGAACAAGAATGGCGTGCTCGAAATCGGGGACAGCTTGTCGTGGGTGCTGGGCCGGCACAGTCTGAAGTTCGGCGGTGAGTTCCGGCGGCTGAATTATCAGGACAACATTACGTTCGAGCTTGGTGATGAGTACGGCGATTACGAATTTTTTGGACCCTTCACATCGGGCGGCGGCACGGTGCCGGTAAACGCGGATGTCCACGGAGCGGCTGACTTCCTGCTGGGGCTCGTGTCCGATGCACAGCAGGCCGCCAATGGACCGGACGGCAAGCCCTTCGGCTACCACTACGGCGGTTATGCTCAGGATGAATGGCGCATCCGGCCGAACTTGAGCATCAACTACGGACTCCGCTATGAAATCAACACGCCGTTTGATGACGCCACCAACCAGCTAGGTAACTTCGATCGCAACTATCCAGGCGGGCGCCTGGTGGTGCAAGGGCAGGAAGGGTACAACCTGATCAGCCCGGCGTGGCGTGAAGAAGTCGGTGATACGCCGTTCGTCACGAACAATGCGGTCGGCTTGCCGCGTACGCTTCGTTTCACTTATCTCAAAAACATCCAACCCCGCCTCGGATTCGCATGGAAGCCGTTCAACAATGAGAATACTGTAATTCGTGCGTCGGCCGGCCTCTATTCGGTGCCCGTGCTTGGCGCAGTACTGTATTCTCTGCTCGGAGTTGACACCAGCCTGTTTGCGGACTTTCCGTCCACCGCGACCAATCCACGCACGTTTCAGGACGTGTTTTCCGGAGTAGGCGGGGTCGGATCGCACCCTGGCTATCGGCGGGCCAATAACTATAACCTGCAAGACCCACGGGTTGAACAGTGGAATTTTTCGATTGATCACAACATAGGCTACAAAACGCTGGTCAGGGCTGGCTATACCGGGTCGCACACTTACAATCTGATCTACAGTCCGGATTTGAACCAAGTGGCACCCAACACGGTAGGATATGCAGCACTTACTGCGACGGATGCGCTGCGGCAGCAGAATTTACGCTATCCAAACTTTCGAGAGGTATTGACTCGTGATAACGGGCCGAGCGATAAGTACGAGGCTTTGACTCTCGAGCTCAACCGACGCTTTGCCAGTGATTTGACCTTTCAGACTAACTACACGTGGGCGCACAACGATACCAATGCGCTCGGTGTAGCTCCGAGCTCCGCTATTCCACTTGGCGGCCAGGGCGACAACGGCGGAAATGTAAGCAATTACTATGACATTAAGGACGACACAGGAAATGCGTATTACAACCCACGGCACCGGTTTGTAAACACGCTTCTTTATAACCTGCCGTTTGGCCGTAACAAGCAATTCCTGGGTAACGTCAACCGGGGAGCTGACTTATTTGTGGGCGGCTGGAGCATAACTGGGGTTACTTTGCTGCAAACCGGCCCTTGGCTGACACCTTACTTTCCTAGCGGCCTGTCAGATCCTTCCGGGACGGCGCCGTCCAATCGTTCTGTTTCGCAGCAGCGCCCGGATTGCATAGCCGGTCAGTCGGGTTACCTATCCAATCCGACTATCGCAGATTATTTCAACGTCAATGCCTACTCCGTTCCGGCAAGCAATATCGGACGCTTCGGGACCTGCGGAGTCGGCATTCTGCAAGGGCCCGGCACGGCGACGTTCTCGATGTCGGCTGGAAAGACGTTTCAGGTTAACGAGAGAATGAGCCTGCGTTACGAAGCCCAGTTCGCTAACCTGTTTAATGTTGAGAACAAAGGTATACCAAACATGAACGTTGCAAGTGGATCGTTCGGCCTGATTTCCCAGAGCCAGCTTGTTCAGCAAGCAGGACCGCGCACTATTCAAATGATGCTGCGCTTCGCATTCTGACAACACGGCCGCGCGCACCTGAGCGGCCATAACTCATGCCGGTGAATCGCGCGGATGTTGCCATTGTTGGCGCAGGAATTCTGGGGCTTGCGCATGCCTACACGTTCGCGCGCAAGGGACGGTCTGTTGTCGTTTTCGAGCGTAGCGCGAAGGCGGAGGGTGCGTCGGTACGAAACTTCGGCATGATCTGGCCGATCGGCCAAGCTGCCGGCGCCAACCATGAACTGGCGCTGCGCAGCCGCGAAGTCTGGCTCGACGTACTACGCTCCGCCCAATTACCCCACTTACCGACCGGCTCGCTTCATGTAACTTACCGGGATGATGAAGCCTCGGTCGCCCAGGAGTTCGCCGACATCGGTCCCGCTCACGGATACGATTGCCAATGGCTTTCGTCCGAAGCTGTGCTATGCCGTAGTCAAGCCGTAAGACCGGATGGGCTGCGCGGCGGACTTTGGAGCTCGCTTGAACTGACTGTCGATCCGCGGTCGATTCTGGCCAGACTTCCTCTCTTCTTAGCCGAGCAACTGGGTGTGCAGTTTCGCTTTGGTTGTCCGGTACGCGCGGTCACGCTTCCCGTGGTCGACGCAGGGGATGAGCGGTGGGAAGTGGACCGGGCGATCATTTGCAGTGGGCAAGATCTCGAAACGCTCTTTCCGCGCTTGCTGCGCGAGGCCGGCCTCACACGGTGCAAATTGCAAATGATGAGAACGGCTCCGCAACCCGATGGATGGCGGCTGGGGCCGTCACTCGCCGCGGGCCTCACTTTGCGTTTCTATCCCGCATTCGAAATCTGCTCTTCTCTTCGCGCACTGAAACAGCGCATCACCTCAGAGTCGCCGGAGTATGATCGCTGGGGCATTCATTTGCTCGTTTCGCAAACCGAACACGGTGAGCTGACGCTAGGCGATTCGCACGAGTACGGCGGCACCGTGGATATCTTCGACAAATCGGAGATCGACCGGTTGATTCTCGACTATGCCGGCACATTTCTGCGTGCGCCGTCACTCGACGTGGCCCAGCACTGGCATGGAATTTATGCCAAGCATCCCACAGAGCCTTTCATTTCCCTGTCGCCTGAACCGGGGGTCCGTATCGTGACGGCCGGCGGAGGCTCGGGCATGACTCTCTCGTTCGGCATCGCCGAGCGGACCGTTTCACTCATGGAGGTTTAGCCATATGGGAAATACGCTCCTGGGCAACGTGGTCGAGGTGGACAGACTCTCCTTTGATGCGAAACGGGTCACCATTCATTGGACCGACGGGCATAGGAGCATTTATGACGCCGTGTGGTTACGCGATAACTGCCCGGCCGATCGCGATGCCCTGAGCGGGCAGCGGTTGGTTGACATCGCGGAACTTCCGGAACATCCTGCGATCGGCGCGGTCAGTCAGAGTTCCGGCACAGCGGTTCTGGTCACATGGCGCGGAGAGCCCAAATCCAGTTGGTATGCGCTCGAATGGTTACGCGAACATTGTTACTGCGAAGGTCACAGGCAATCCCGTCAACGCGCCCCTGCCCCTTGGCGAGCCGATCAGAGTGCCAGCCTTCTCTGGATGGAATACGCCCATGTGCTTGCTTCGAAAAGCGCGGCAGCCACATGGCTCCGCGCGATCCTGGAACAGGGCATCGCCTTTCTGCAGGGCGTCCCGGCCGCGGACGGAAAAGTGCTCGACATTGCGCGCCTGCTCGGCTACGTTCGCGAGACTAATTACGGTAGGATTTTCAACGTCCGGCCGGTAACGAGCCCTAGCAACCTGGCTTATTCCGAGCGCGGCCTCGGAGTGCACACGGACAATCCTTACCGAGAGCCGGTGCCTGGCCTGCAAATCCTACACTGCCTCCAGGCGGACGAGGGTGGCGGAGGTAGTTTGTTTGTGGATGGATTCGCGGTTGCCGCGGAACTTCGCTCGCAAGACTCGCCAGCGTTTGACACGCTAGCGCGAGTTATGGCGCCCTTCGCATTTCGCGATGATGGCGTAGATCTGCAAGCCGACCGGCATCTCATCGAGCTGACTCCCGACAGGCGCGTCAGAGCCGTTCACTACAACAGCCGATCGATCCGTCCCGTCAGTCTTCCCTCAGAGGAGTTAGAAGCGTTCTATCACGCCTACAGAGCGCTTTCGCGGCTGCTGCGCGACCGGCGGTTCGAGTTTCGCGTCAAGCTCGCGAGTGGAGATCTGGTGGCTTTCAATAACCGGCGCGTATTGCACGGTAGAACTGCATATTCGCCGGCTGCCGGGCGGTGGCTACAAGGTTGTTACGTGGACTACGACGGACTGACGAGTAACCTGGCCGTTCTTGAACGGAAGCTTTAATCGTCACTTCCCCATTGATACTTACTAAAGTTAGTATTTCCAGTCGCGACAGTTGTAACTAAAGATATCTTTTTACGGTAATCACTACTGCTAATCCTCGTTTACATCTAGTGAATTTGAGTACTATTATTGGGTTGTAAAGTCTTACCGGCTCCATACTCGGGTTCTTACGGGCGGGTAAGTGGTGAGCATATGTCAGCCCACGGGCAGTCAGGCAATGCGAAGTTGGTGGCGATCATGGCCAACGGCCGGATCGTCGAAGTCTGGCAGATACTATGCGACCGCACTGATTTCCGCGAACGCGAGGCCGTGGTTCAGCAAGAGGTTCTTGGCCACGTCGTGAAAGGGCGGCGGGAGCGGCAGATCGTGCACCACCACCAGGTGTCTCGACAAGAGTGGGGGCATTTTCTGATCCGCAGATTTCACGCCAAGCGTACGCAGCCGTGGATGTCCTCCCTCGGTTTAACGACTCTCGTGCCGGGTGCTCTATTGGCCGCGGAATCGGCAAACCAAGGTGTCGCGACTGTTCCTATTGGAATGCTCGTTCTCCAGGGAGCTATGGTTGTGATGGGCAGCTTGATGGCTCTCACCGCGGCTTGGCGAATGATTACAAGGCGCTGGTTTGCCGTCACCGGACAGCCGCTTGAGTCGCTCGGGGTATCGAGCCATGCCATGGGCTTTCCTGGCGATGTAATGGCTTGCGAAGGTGTCCCCAGCGGCTACGGACGCGGCCGTTTCAAGGGCTTCGTAGAAGTCGAGTTGCCGTTGGGCGAATGGGAACTGGCCGAAGACAAGGTCATCGAAAGTCCCAAAGTTCGCTGGTAACGAACTAACCTGCCTTTTTCGCCGGGGCCGTCGTCCCGCGCCCCAGCTTTTCCATCTCGTTGTAGTAAACCTTGCGGCCCTCGTCCATAGCCATGTTGGAGAGAATGACCGCGACTGAGTCCGCCAATCCTGTCTCCAGGTCCGCCAGGGGGCGTTTGCCGCTGCGACAGCTGTCGAAAAAGCTATCGAGTTCCGTGTCCACGGGATTGCGCTGCTCTTCTTGAAGGATCACTCCTTTGGAAGTCAGCCAGCGACGCGCAAACTTAGCTTCGCGACTGAAAAAGCTCTCGTTACCTGTGAACTCCAGGTCGCTGGTCATGATGGGAATCGGCCCGTTGGCCCCACCGGATGCCACCATGGTCGCGCCCGCGACGAATTTCTCGTTCTTCTTCTCAGCAGCGTTTGTGACCGTAGTCGTCCGCGGCGGCTCCCGATACCACCACGCGATCGCCGGGTGCACGTCTTCCCCTACCGTGATCTCCACAGTCCCGTCGGTGCCCATGATGATCTCGCCCATTTCCGGCCGCGTGCCGTTGAAATACGGTAGGAATTGATTCGTGCTGATGGACGAGTAAGTCAACTTTTGGCCTTGCGGGTACTTATAAATCAGCTGAATGTTGTCGTAAACATTGCGGCCGTCCTTCAGCATATCCAGGCTGCCCAGGCCCATCACAAACTCCGGCGTCGATCCGAACATCCAGTCCGACACATCCACCTGGTGCGATGTGAGTTCCGCCGTGAGCCCGCCCGACATGGATCGATAAAGCCTCCAATTAGCGATATTGGATTCCCCGCCCGGCTTCATTGTCCACAGCGAACTCGGCTTGTTAATCATGTTGCGGTGCCACTGGGCGTGGATATGATGAACATTGCCCAGAATGCCTTTGTCCACCATGCTCTTCACCGTCTGGTAGAAATAGCTGTAGCGCCGCTGCAGGCCGGTTTGCAGAATCTGCTTGGGACGCTCTTCGGCAAGCGCGCGTAAAGCATGCACCTCTTCCGGCTTGAACACCAGGCATTTCTCGCAGAATACATGCTTGCCTGCGGTTAGTGCATCGCGTGTGATGGGGAAGTGAACAAACAGCGGAACCGTAACAAAGACCGCGTCAACATCTTTCTGCACCAGCAGTTCACGATAATCTTTGAATGTCTTCGGG
>Ga0335069_10005109_pt1 | contig 19314 bp, 27 predicted proteins | sample Lox_Sample_11_FD_206714 | JGI IMG/M metagenome (GOLD analysis project Ga0335069, IMG submission 206714) | Soil microbial communities from Loxahatchee National Wildlife Refuge, Florida, United States - Lox_Sample_1.1 | ecosystem: Environmental > Terrestrial > Soil > Wetlands | place: USA... | reverse complement strand
TGGCTTGCCATTGAGCGAGTGTAGCGGTACCTAAGGATACGATTACGCACGGGACGTGAGCAGTTGTAGATGTAAGCGGGGTGCCAGATACAGGAGATACGATGGCGTTAAAGCCGCTAAAGCTGCGGTTATAGTTATCTTGGAACTGAACTATAATGCTTCCTGCGCTTGGGTTAGGGTTTACTACAGGTACGTTCGGGCTGGCTGGATTAGAATTTCCAGTTCCAGGAGTAGCTGAAGTGTGCATGAAAACGTTCTGGATCATCGGTCCTTTCAAACTCCTGATTCCTAGTCCATTTCCATTAGTGCTGTCTACTACGAAATTACAGTCAAGCAATACAGGCTTGACATGCATACTATAGATTTTTCCGCCTGAGGCGAAGTTACGGTTAGCCATAGAGGTCCCTCTAAATCTCCCTAATTTTATGATAACCGCATATAGCTGTTATCTCACCGTTCAGTCAAGGGAGAAGGACCTAGCGGGTAGGTAGAGGGAATCTCTAGCCTATACCTACCCATCTTTGTCAATGTTTAATTCTGAGCCTATAACTATAGTTAAAGTATATTTATTGGACTTTTTTCGAACTCTGCTCTTCTAAAGTGGCCCAGATTAAATATATCAGGGCTGGAACTGCACCTACGCCGGAAGCGATTAAAGCTATAACTATTATGTATTTCATAACCCCTCCTCAATACTTATCGGTAGATATTTTCAATACTTTAGGTGATTCTTTTCTTAGTCTTGAAATTAACAGATATGACTGGGCTTTCTTTGCAGGTCGATAAGAGGATAAGCTTAGCCTTTTCGGCCTTTCTATTCGATATAGTATTGGAATAGTCGTTCATAGCCATTTGAAGCGTAGGAAAGGGTCCTCTTCCGTCTGGACTCTCTGCATCCATCCAGTACACCGGATCGGAACCTAAGCGATAATGGGTGTGGAAGTCAGGAGCAGTGTAATAGACCCTAAGCCCGTGGAGTTCGAATAGTACTACTTTAACATGATAATGGCCGTGAGTCATTGTTAGAAAGAACCTTGAGATTAGGCTTATTAGGAGGCGTTTCACTACGATCTCCGTTGACTACCATTACACTATATCCAGCTTTGTCAAGTGCCTCAAGAGCTTTCTTACTGATTCTGGAGACTTTCACGAGTTTCATTAGTTCCACTCCAGGTTAGTCAAGATAGTTCCACTCCAGGTTAGTCAAGATCATGTCGAATGCAATCGATGCCAATCCATAATCCCTTATGTCATAGGTTAAATGATTGAATAGTGTCCCAACCCTTCTATATTGTACGTAATAGTGGCCGTTGGGACGCTCTAATAATGCTATGTCGAAGCTCTTTTGGCTTATAGATTTCACCGTTCTACTATAACTTTCTAGCTTGATTGTTTTCATACCCTCTCCTTATCGGCTATTGGTTTCATTTCATAAATGAAATTCGAGAAACTGCTTACATATCTTTTCACGTAATCTTCGGCTTCTAGGAATGTGCCTAGCATTATGTCGTCTTTTAAGACGATTCCTTTCTCCGTTGTGATTTGCCAACGGCAAGGAGTCTGTTGTTTCATTACAAGCTTTGGCTGTTTCATTTAAATAAGCACTCATTCGAGTTAATAGGCATGACGAGATTGTTATTTCCTTTCAAATTAGGATGCTTAGAAAAGTACTCTGTCATGTCTATAAGCCAAATCTCTTCATTCGTGTGCATGGCAGGAAGCGTTATGCGTTCCACAACGTGGTTATTGCCCACAGACCAAGCCACTATACAAGTGACTATTATAGCGTCCATATGCTAAATCCAACACATGCTGCCATAATTAATACTACGAAAAACCATCCCAATAAAAACATTTATCGCCTCCTAGAATGTCCATTTAAGAGTTAACTGCCTGTTCATAGTACATCGTAGCAATACAAAGGCCAGTCCTCCCTCTTTTTTAAGCTCTTCTGGGAGATACTTTGTGTCTAAATCTTTGACGAATGTATTTATATATTCTTCAGTGCCCGATTGTTTATATGTGGCGGTTAATGCGGTACTAAAAACTTGTTTGGATTGATCACAATATGAGAACTGTGAATAGATTAATAGGATTGTAATCAGAACTTGCACCATTGTTCCCTCCTTAAAAATTAATGGTACGATAAGCTAACCAGTTACCGCCGTCATGCTGTGTGACATAAAATATTAGACCACTGTTGGTTATCTTATTAGATCCATCGACAGGATTAACTAGAACTGCTGAGATTATCGGGTATTCGCTAACAAAGAGTATTTTTTCGTTAGAGAAGTTAATCCCATCATTAATGGACGTTGTGGCATAATACACAGCATTGCCAGATCCATATAGATTATATATGGTAGAACTATTAATGACGGCTGGAATAGTTCCTACATAACCTAATGAATCTGATAATCCACCTACACCTGGTTGGCTAAATGATCCTTGATATAGTTTTTTCCATGAGGTCAAATCAGATTTAGGAGCTTGAATAAATATAGTTACAAAATCAATAGCCCTAAGACAATATCCATATAAGTACGAATCACCTACATCGAATATATTGCAGTCTCCATCACCTGTTGGTTGACCATTTATAGGACCTTCAGGGCTTGTAATGATCGGTTGTGGGCTTGTCCAGGTAATACCGCTATCTGAAGAATATACGATATTAACACTTTTATGGGTTTGGAAATTATCGGAATAGTTTATGTGATCTTCTTGATGTAGTATACCATACAGTCTGCCATCATTGTTTACGCCAATATGTTCCATCCAATAATACGTCAGTCCGCCATCTGGAGAACTTATGATTAAATCGCCTTGTCGGGAAGCGGCATCCACTATACTGACTGTAGAACTTGAGCGATGAACATTGCCATTACCAGTGAATGTAATGTATTCTCCATTGTAATAGACTGATGAAAACTGATTATCCAAATCATTTGTATATGGGCCTCTTAAAATAACTTCTTCGCCTACAGTGGATCTGGAATTAGTATACGGACCACATCCTGTAAGGCCACTTATAATCGTCATAAATATTGCACTTCTCATAATGTTTCTCATAATAGTAATTATATTACGTTTGACTATTATAAGAATCAACCTTTCAATTTTTCGATTTGGTTGTTTGTTTTTGAGATTTCCCTGTTAACCCATTTCTTGTATGCTTCTAGTCCTATACCTTCATGTCTGGGGGATGGGTTTTTCAGCATACTGTTGAGACGATCTAAGTATTTATTCAATCTACTAATGGCTTCTTTATTTGTCTTCATCATTCCTCCAATTCAACTTCCAGGATGGAATACATTGTGCCAGTATAATCGAACTGGAACTGTGGATCGAATTCCATCATTTTTTCTTCTTTTTCCATATCTTCATGGGTATATACTGATTCGTACTTTAGTCCTAATTCAAGAAGCTTAGAATCTAGAAATGACACGAAATCTTGAGCCTTTTCTTGAGATTTGAATGCCTTAACCAGCCATTCCCTGTGGTCTGAATATTCACCTGTTGATCCCTGTACTACATAGATTTTCATATGCTCTCCTTATTATAAGAACATATTATTATAGAATTATAAAATTTACAAATAAAAAACCCGGATTTTTAGGTCCGGGTTTTAATATCAAAAAACTCTTTAAGTTATTGATTATGCTGATAATTGTACAACACAATTCCACCCGGGCGCCGAGCAGATGAGGTTGCCATAGTAGCCAATCCGAATTTCCAACGCATCAGCATTACCAACACGCAATCCCTCGAGGCCTTCCATTCCATAAGTAAGGATATGAGGAACCTTACCAAGCGAACGAAGCTTCCAAGTATTCATGGTGAGGAGGTAACAAGTCTGGGGTTGGCAAGAACGATCAGCCAATACAGTCACACGTCCGTAGGCGCTTTGGAAAGTAATACCTTCGAAAGCAACTTCTACTTCATCGTGGTTTACTTGAACGTATTGGACTTTAGCGCCAAGAGCGTTAACCAGAGATGCATATGAAGCAAAGTCCATAATGGCAAGATCTGGTTTACCACCTTCTCGGTTCGTGAATGTCAAGGCGTTAGTCAAACCTTCTTCGATGGTATAGCTTTGTGCGTTATAACGAAGACCGGCGAGACGAGTCGGGTCTGCAGATCGGTTAACGCCCCAGAAGTTATCCATGCTGGAAGGAGTGCTGATTGGGAGCCAAGCAGCCAATCCAGAGAGAGCCAAGAAAGAGCTAGTAGAACTAGCGCCAGACGCTGGCAGGTCTCCAGAGATTGACAGATAAGCCAAGCCAGTACCGATAGCCCAGTTAGCAGAAAGGGTAGCAGCAGAAGCTGTACCATATACGATACCGTTAGCGCGGTCTACAGCCGTAATCATTACAGTGTCAGATGAGGGAGCGCCACCAGCAGAGGTAGAAGCAACTAAGAGCATACCAACTTCGAACTGAACGATTTGCTGAGCATTAGTCAGGGGAAGAACAGTTCCACCAGCGGTTGTACCAGATTGGCTAGAAGCAGCCGAGCTGATACCGCGAGTAGCAGTTCCATCTCCGAACAATTCAAAAGCAATGTTGTTCGTGATGTTACGGAAACCACCATCGATCTGAAGTTTAGCAGCATCAACAAACGCGCCAGCGTTAGTCTTGGTCTGTTCCATCAAGAGGTTAGTGATCGTAACGAGTTGGTAGTCGCTGATTACGTATACGAAATACGAAACAAGCGCGCTAGGAGTCTGTTGGTTCTGAGCGTTACTGAACGTATGTGCACGTCCTTGGGGAGTACCGTATTCCAACGGAACTGGGATATACTTACCCGCAAATCCATCCGGGCTCTCATCTTTGGGCACCAGTGCCAAAAATGGATTTTCTTTATAGACGAGGTCCTTCATGTACTCTTTATCGTCTTTATACAATTCTTTAAGTGCAGCAATCTGGTTTGCACTATTAGCATATACTGCTGACATATTAAATCCTTAAAATAAGTTAATGCCTTAATAACCCTATGTTATTAATAGCTTACGTCCTTGTTTATTGCTTGAGTTCACCTCGTGCTGCCAAGATAGCTCTTTCACGTCGCGATAGCTGTCGCGTGCTGCTAACGGCATTTGTCAAGGTTTTGATCTGAGGCTGTTGCTGCGGCTGAGCTTGGCTTCTTGCTGGAGCGGGTTGTACGGCCTTTTCCAGTTTGCTCTTAATTTTGCCGATCTGTGTTAGTTTGAAAGCTTCCTCTACCAGGTAATCCTCTACCATCTGGGTAGCTTCCTGAACGTCTAACAATATACCATCTTTGTCATAGGTTTGTCTGATCAAGTCTACGACATCTTTAGTCGATCCTGTAGCTCTCACAGTTTCGAAATTAGGATCTGATTTCACTAACTTACGCACGTCTTGCTCGATCTGTCTGAGGGCTGCGTTATAGCTCTCTTCCTGCTGTTTTTGTGCGTTTTTAGAGGCATCTTCTAGGCGAGATTCGAGCTGTTTTATGCGTTCTTCCTGCCTTTGGATCATGGCTTCTGTGCGTGGATCTACAGTTCCGGCATTGATATATTGTTGGGTTAGAGCGTCGTAGGAGATACCAAGCTTCTCTAGTTCACGGATAGTATTGGCTGACAGTTCATCCTTAGCGATGTACTTAGACTGATCGAATGATGGACGACCATTCAATTCAGCTTCTTTAGCCGCTAAGGCGGCTTCACGTTGTTTCAGGGCCTGTTCTTGTTGTTGGGCCTGGATTCTAAGCTGTTTTTCTCTGCGGGCTAGTTTAGCGAACTGTTGGCTGAGCTGTGGATCTGTTTCTTTCTTTTCTACCGGCATGTCGGTCGGTGTCTTGGCTTCGACTTGGGCCTGCTCAGGAATTGCCAAGTCATTCTTATGGGTATCTTCTGCTGAAACAGCGTTAGGATTCGGTACGGGCATCTGCTGCTCGGGCTGGGCTCCTGGAACGGGTTGACCGGTAAGCATAGCTACGGCACGTGCTTTGGTCTCTGGGTTAATTGGATTAACAATACTCGATGGCGCAGGCATTGGGCCTGTGGCATTAGTTATTCTCATTTTTTCTCCTATTTGTTAAACTCTTTTAATACTTGAATGGCTTTACGGCGGGCTTTATAGGCCTTGAATTTCGATTTAATGTATTTAATTGGTTTAAATAATGAACGAACCATGTACTGCAACCGTGCTAATTTAGGATTATATGTAACTGCCATAAATTTCCTATTGTTGAGGGGCGTTAGGTAGTAAAGGCGATTGGGGTGGGGCTTGTGGAACTGCCTGGGGTTGGGCTTGAGGCACAGGAGGTGGCATTGCTGCCTGCTTGATGGCTTGGAGTTGGTCAAAAAAGTCTCGTAGTTTCTGCATTTTAGACTCTTCTAGGTTAGCAGTGGCGTAGAGGTTGATATATGAAGTGGTGAGCTGTTGGCCTAATGCGATGTCCATGAATGGATCTGGTGGTTGATATTTACCTGAGTCAATAATATCGTCCAGGATAGCTAGGATTCGTTCCTCGGCTGCATTGGCTAACTTTTCTACTTGCTCTAGATCCGGGTAATCAAGGAGTCTTCTGGCTTCTTGGAGAGTGATCATGCCAGATTGGGCCATTTCTGTGACCTTGGCTAAGCGACCTGCTGGATCCTTAGGCAGGGAAGACTGCGTAAAGCACTGGACTATGAACTTATCCTCTATCATTCCTGCTTTAGGAAGATCTATTTCCTTAGTGCCGTTCTTGTTGGGATATACCGTGCTGTAGCTGCCTTGTTCTTCGGCGATTTCCTTGGCTTTTTCAATGATTTCGTATGTAGCATCTACGAAGAGATTATCGTACCGTCTGGACAGACTAGCAAACCTGTCCGTTGATATGTCATCATATGTCCTGATCGCTTCACCTGAGTCAAGACCCTGTGGTTTTTGAGAAGATGCCTGCAGTGCGGACACTCCTGATTGCTGATATCCATAGGCGATAAGCTTATCCCGTTCTGCATATAGTTCAGGAGCATTAGAAGGAGCGACTTCATAACTTGGTTTTGTTCCTCTAAACGTTATAATAGTACCGACTTCGTTATTATGGGCGGCATTAGATACTTTAGATCCTTGCTCTACGAATACCCTAGGTACACCAACTAGCCTGATTGCTTTGGAAATCGTGTAAAGAATGGAGTTCAGCTCCATCTGTGTTCCCATTAGCTGCTCTGCTACGCCCTGACTCCAGAAACCTAAGAATCTATGGCTGTAATGTAGGAACGTGAATGGGAACTTATCTTTTTCGTATGGTTCGTCTAGGATCGCACCTGTAGATACTGCTATGATGTGTCTGCCATCGTTAGAGTTCTTAGATGAGCGGAGATGCCATCCTTCAACCACCATGATTAGATCAGATACTGTTTTGGATGAGTCTGCTGTATTGTCTGGATAGGCTTTAGCTGCAGCTAAGATCATGTCATGGTACTTAGCGGGTGAGTTTGCTAGGAGTACTGACCTATCCATCAGCTTCTGGCGGTAGATCTGTCTGGGTTCGCCGTATAAGCCTTCAGAAGGGTCTATAAGGAGTTCTGTGTGGAGGACGCGCTCCACAGCCACCTTATGATCAAAGTCCTCGTATATATGTAATACGCCTGTTCCTAGGACTAATGCATCTCTTAGACACATAGCTGCTTTTTCATACATCTTAGTATTATGGAATTCACCGAGGATGAAGTTATTGAGCTGCTTGGCGAGATGACGCTGTTTGTAATCTGAGTTGTCTGTGAGGAATATAGGCTGTGGTCGGGATTGAGATATACGTGATACCAGTGTATCGGTCACTGATTGGATCAGGTTGAATGTAGGACGATCCTGCGGAAGGCCTTTAGTGTAGTCCATCCTGGCGAAATTAGAACCTGCAAAAGAGTATAAGGACTGATTACCGTAGAGTCTTGCGTATATGGCTGCTTTTCTATATAGATCTTCCTGGGTTTGCTTTAAATGAACCGCTGAGGCTAATAGGAAGCCCGCTGCCTTATTCTTATCCTTTTCTAACCACCAAGGAGCTAGAACGTTATTTTCCTGATCCGGGCGGGTTTTAAAGGTTACCTTCGTAGGAGCTTCGGACTTACTTATCTTCACTGATTAGCTCCAGTTGAGTAATACATGATCTGCTCTTCAGTCAGTTCTTCTGCCGCTACTTTCTTGGCTGTGTCTTTAACGGATGGCTGTTGACCCGTAGCTATTAGGAACGGATCGTATTGGATCTTGGCGTCTGTGCCTGGCAGCGGTTCGGCTTGGATCGTAGGATCTTTTTCAGGGGCTGGATCTAGAGAGATCTTTATACTGTCGATTTCAATAGTAGAAACACCATGCTTGCGGCAAAGCTTCAGGACCTTCTCTAAGTCTTTAAAATCATTGATATTCATAAACCCCTTAGAGTTTAGAATTGTTTATTTCTCTTCATCTTTGAGCGGATAGCCGATATCATGTCGTGTCTGTCATGGCTGTCCATCTCTTCATCGTCACTTTTCAGATTAGAATCGTCCGGCTGATCCATTTTTAAGAAATCAGAATTGTAGTTTTCCTTGCGGAGTGCATTGAATGAGAGTTGGTCTTCTTCATTAGCGTCTTCATCGTGATTACGGCTAAGATCTACCATGTCAGAATCGTCAGAGTAGATAGAATCATGGCTCAAGATACCGCCATCAGCCATCATTATCATTCTATCTTCATCTGAATCACTGATCTGTTTAATACCTCTGCGCTTAGCCATGATAGCTGCTGCGATCGAGTTATGATGTTCTTCGTGCTCTTCTTCTTCTGGCTGTTCCATGCTATCTACGGGGCTGTATTTGTCATAGGCGGGGTTGAATTCCATGTCATGATCGATATTATCCATGGCGTCTTCATACTGGATAGTTCCGCCTTTAGCGTAGGGTTTACGACCAGTTACATGAGAGTCTGCCATATCTGGATCTGGACCGTGGGACATTGGATCTTCTTCGTTGTGCTCCATGGCGTGTTCATAGCCTTCATCCATAGACGGAGAATCTTCTCTCATGTGATTGAGCTGTTCTCTTCGCTCATGCATTGATTCTGGATCGTCTTTTGGTTCCATTCTGGTGCGCATATCGATGTTGTGGCTTTCATGATCTTTTGGCTCTATTTGGCCGCCTTTTGCGTATGGCTTTCTATGTGTACTGTGTGTTTCGGACATGTCTGGATCTGATCCGCGTTTCTTAGGATCTTCTTCGTTCATGTATGATTCAGGCTGTTCGCCGTAGGGGCCAGGAGAAGCTGATTCTTGGAGTTTGCCTTCTTTGTCGTATAGTCTAGTGCTGAAAGCGTCTGTAGGAACCATTTTAGGATGCTTAATCGGCTCTACCTTGGGTTTATTCTGTGCTTGTCGTACTGTTGGATTATCTGTCCAATAGGCATCTTTAAGGGGCTTTCTAGCGCTGTTCTGATGCGCATCCATTTCATCGTTATGGAGATCTTCTGGCATTGGGCGTTTCTCAGTCTTTGCAGAGATTGCTCCACCATCTGCCATTTTAGTCTTAATTCTCAACGGAGAATCCGCAGGAATATCGCTCGGACTATCCATCTTGGTGTCTAAACGTTTAGCGCGATTAGGATTTTCTTCTGGCATGTCAGAACTAGCGGTTGGCATTCCACCATCTGCCATCTTCTTGGCCCTGCGCTTCATGCTGTATGCTATTGCAAGGGCTTGTTTCTGAGGCTTGCCGTGATGCATTTCAGTTTCGATGTTCTTTTTGAAAGCTTTTTCGCTTTTCCCTTTAATGAGTGGCATGTTAGTCCTTTTTAGCCGCTATCTGGTTTTGTGCGTCATAAGAGTGAGGTTCGATGTGTTTGCCTTCTATATGCGGCTCAGCATCCATGATTTCAAAGGCGGCTTTGAGTGCCTTGGCCAGTTCCTTAGTGTCATCGGCCTTTACAGCCCTCATTACATCATGGGCGATGGCCATATGCTCTTCTGACGGTTCGTCTTGTTCTTCCTGAGCCTCTTTTTGGTCAGGTTCTCTGAATTTCTGGATTGTACCGGCTATGCCTGCTTGTTTAGCCTTTAAGAAGGGCAACATTATCACTCCTAACAAAGAAGACACCTTTGTCAGGGTTTTCACTTTTTGACGATAAATCCTAGATTTTCCTCATAAATAGAGTTTTCTTGCTCTGATTTTAGGCCTTCTAGCTCTGCTTCGAACATAACATCTTCCTGAGAATCTGCCCATTCCTTAGTTCCCCATCTAGGCGGCGCTAATGGTGGCGGCTCATATGAGTAGGATGGGGAGCATTTAAACGCATAGAGGACGGCGTCTATGATATCAGAGTGGAATCTATTGCTTACTGCTATCCTATCTGGTGTTGATTTTTCCTTATCGATTTCGACTAGATAGCTATCTTGAGCGAATCTAGAATCTTTCTTTATTTGTAATCTACCCGTTCTAAGGGCGTCATTCATGAGCTCGATATTTTCCATTTTCCTAGTCTTATCAGCTGGTTCGACTGGGAGCTGGTAGCGTCTGGCCATCTCCTCGCCGATCTTTTTGCCGAGACCGCCCATATCCATTACCATCTTATAGATTTCATATTTCTTTTGAAGGCCTTGAACTACTTGAACCAGCTCAGTTATACCCTGTTTAGCCGTTACTACTTCTTCTACTAGGTAAGTCTTTGGAGAATCATCAGACCAGGCTAGGACTGCCAATGCATCGGCGTCCTCGAATCCTACGTCAATTCCTAGGATGTACGTATACTTCGTACGGCTAGGCAACTCATCGAAGTGATTCTTATCTGGATCGTATTTTATCAAGAGGGAATCTTTATCGGTTTGCCACTCGCCGTAGAATTCCCTTCGCACGCTTGGATCTGTTATGGATCTGCCTGTGCGCTTCAATTCTCTCTCGAATATTTCTTTATGGGTATGTCCTTGTACCACTGCGGGCCATTTAAAGTTATTCCAGAACGTCCAAGCATGTTTAGACCAGCCTTCTTCTTGTGTCCAACATTTGTGGAAGTAGCCGGTTGGAATCGGACCTGGAGTACCGATGAGGCACAGACTCCCCATGTTATCCATTAAGGCTGGGCCTATGATGTCGTCTATGAGATATTCAATGTGGCCTTTAAAAGACTGACACTCATCTATGTAGCATAGTTTTATGCCTATACCTCGGATCTTTTCAATCTCGGTTTCGTCTTTTGCTCCTATAATACACACTACTGAATTATTACCGAATGTCAGCGAAGCGTCTAAATCATTGATTTTAGCCTTTAAATCAAACTCTTTAACGATTCTTTTGAACTCTCGCCAAATGATGCGTTTGCCGCTCGTACCAGTCATTGTGATGTAAACCGATACAGTGTTAGGATTCATATAAGCCGAATGTATGAGATGCGCTGCGCAAGCCACTGTCTTGCCAGCTCGTCTCGAGCACACAGCTACCTTGAATGGAAAGGGATCCTGAACAAATTTGAGCTGTTCTTCAAACAGGAAATTCTCTAATACGAACTGGTTGGCATTGAATTGCTGTACTTCCTGTTGTGTAGTGCTCTTCTTTGGTATTCTTCTCATTTCTTATATATGTAATTAATAACGTTGCTAAGAGGGATGCCTACTTCAAGTCCCTGAGTCTTAAGAAGTAACGTATAGCCATCTTTAAACATTTTTATATCAGATCCTACAGTATTGGCATCCAAAGTGTCCTTATAGTTGCCGCCTTTAGCGCCCTGCTTCGGTGGAATAAAAATAGGAGCATGGAGTTTGGCCCAAATAATTTCTCTAAGCTCAAAAGACGCGGTAATAGTCTTACCTGAGTTGTTATCTGAAATCACTTCGGATTTTTCCCTAAAACTAAACTTACTCATTTTTAGCCTCTGCTTTCTTTTTATCTAATTCTTTTCTGTCGGAGCCTTCTTTACTTACACGCATCATACTTTGGTTCACGTTCTCTAAGACCTGTTTTAGTACGTAGATTTGATACTGAAGACTGCCAGCCTGATTCTTTAAAGACTCGAATTCTTTGCTGATTTCCTCTTCACTTCTGGGATCAGGTTCTTTGATTTTTACAGGCTTATCGCGCCCTTTAAAAAACTTAGTCATATATCTCCTTAGATTTTAAACGGATTGAACACCGTGTCTTTTAATTTTGCTTTCAATAAGGATTCGCCTAAGCTTGATAAGTGAGTTACGGCTTCTAGTCTAGTAGGCGTAAGGCTTCTCCCTATGCCTTTGCCGCGCCAGATCTTCTTTACGTACACCCAATGCATAGCACTATAATCAGCGCTTAATATGCTGTAGCCTAGGATCACATCTGGATCGTCTGGTAGACAAGCTATCTTTATAGTTACATTCGGACTTCTCACCAACCGTTCAGCTATGATATGATAGTTATCCATGAATATATCTTTAGGAATTTTACTGAACCATGAATCTCCATGGTATAGGCCTCTGAGGAATGTGGATAATACAAAGCTTTCATCGCTTGGCTTGTAGTCTCTGACCTCGTATAATCCTGCGAAGTTCATTTTACTAGATACCTGGCTTTCATTTTGATTCTCAGATCTCTTACTATTTCCCATACATACGTTCTATTAGTCTTAACCACATTGGTTCTATTGAGAATATCCGCTATATCCCTAGTGCTAATTCCGTTCGTATGATATTCCCATATGACTTTTTGTATTCGATTCCTGAATCTGTATTCATTTAAGAACTTGCCAGCGAGATTGTAGTACTCTGCTTTAGAGTCATTCCATTCCTGGCTATATTTTCCGTATTTTTTTACTCCGCTTGATCTGTATCGTCTGGAATGCAACTCATGCTGTTCTAAATCTACGAATCCAGTATCGGCTAATTTTTGGTACCATTCTTTTTGTAAGTCTTTGAATTCTTTAGACTCAAAACTAATTTGCTTTTTCTTGTCCATTAGAAGCCTGCCCAGCAGCGGCAGTAGCTTCAGCCTTTTGCTTTTCCTTAATATTGACGAAAATTTGTCCTGCTACCTGATTGGCAGCATATTTCCTGATTGTCTTTATGAAATAGCGTTTAGGAACTTTGTTAGTCTGTGGAGCTAATCTCATGATTTCTCCAGCGATCATGAATTGCAGATCATCCCTGGGAACCTTTTCCAAGCCCTCTCCAATTAAGGAAACAATCGAATCCGTGAACTTCTCGAACTCGGCCATTCCCACTGGAAGATTTGATGGCAGATAGGAAAGAAGTCTTTGAATAGTCATTCTTACTAATTTTTGTAAGTTTTTAATGTTTTCTACGATTTTATTAAAATACTTCATACGTTCTCCTTGATTATAGGATAACAAAAAACTGTATCAAGTCAAGACTATTTTAAAGAACCTAATGTTTTTCCTATATTAGGTATTGCCTCCATGGGTATACCAGATAATATAGTGGTATTGACCATATCATATTCTAGGAGCAATTTAACATCTTGTGCATGCTTTTCATCGCATTCCACTATGATTTCGTCATGAACCTGTAATACTATTTTACAATCTATACCTAACTGCTTGATGTTATTATGGAAAGAGATCATTGCTCGATTCACTATACTGGCAGCCGTGGATTGGATTTGATGGTTCACAGCTAGGTTTAGAGTATTTCGTATTGCGTAGGTATATTCAGAATGGTCTAAATCGCCATAAATCGATGTGATTTTTAAAGCTTCAGGCATCCTCCTAGGCCTTCCAAAGTAGTTTATGACTTGGCCTTTGGTCTTTGCAGTCTTATGGGCTTCCAACATCATGTTCTTAACACCTGGGAAGCTATTGAAGTAATCTTCTATGATTTCTTGCGTTTCTTCTACTGATTTACCTGTGATGTTGGACAGTTGGCGTGCAGTAGCTCCGTAAGTGGATGCTAATCCTACAACTTTAGCCAGATTGCGCAAATGCTTGTATTTCACCCCAAATGCATCTGGCGATCCATCTTTCCTGGGTATTGCATCGGTTATTCCAAATATATTTATTCCCATAACGGAATAAAAATCATCTAATCCATTAAAGGAATTTTTTAATCTTTCATCGTTGGAATAGAATGCGAACACCCTGGGTTCTAGTTGGGAATAGTCTGCTCCCACTAGGACCTTGTTGGGCCTGGCTACTATACAATTCTTTATACTTTTATCATCTCTAGGAAGGTTTTGGAAATTAGGATTTCTGCTGCTATATCTACCGGACGTAGTGCCGTGTTGAAGAAACGATGGGTATATAACTCCGTACTGTATGCGCTCCTCTATGCCCTCAACATATGTATTGAGTAATTTCAGTTTCTTTTTGTATTCGAGTAGCTTAGCTATCCATTTATACTTAGAAGCGAATGTCTGGAGTGTTTTATTATCTACCGTTATGTACTTGTAAGGATTGTTGATCTTCGTGTTAACGCTGTTCTCGCATTGTTGGATAAATTCCTTTTTCGCGCTGTATGTGTAGGGGAGTTTCAAGCCAAGTTCGTCTTTGCAGACTTCTTTTCCTTTCTTAGTTAGAGTTCCAAACTCTAGGCCTAGTTTACCGAATAGTAACCACGCCAGCTGAACGTTCGACGAAAAGTTGAATTTATTCTTGGCATTGGTGCCAGGATATTTCTCAGAGACATGACCATGGACTTCCGCATTTATAAATGCCTCAGCTTCCAGGCATTCCATTTCCAGGGTTTTTTTGAGAGTTAGGAGTGCATTCGTATCTATAGTTAGACCAGTTGAGTTCATATCATATGTAGGGCCTCTCAGCAAAGGCATAGATTCGTCTTCATAGAAGAATTTATCGAGTCCCTGATCGAATAGCTCGGGAACTAGTGCTATAAAGAGTTTATAGGTCAATAGCGCATCTTTCGCGCCATACTTGCCTAATATCTTAGGGTCGGCTTTATACATGTCGTATTGGGCTTTTGTGAGCTTGGCGCCGTTTCTCAGTGCAGATTCCTTCATTTCTGTTTGTTCTTGCTTGGCATTGTCTCCAAAGTACTGCGCAGCTAATTCCTTCAGTCCAACCCGCCTGTTCTCATTGAGGAGATGCGCCAGAATCATAGTGTCTGTATGTAAGGACTCTATCAGTCTGATTTTAAAGTAAGACTCGGTCATCATACAGTCAAATACACCGTTGTGCATTATCAACTTCTTACTTTTAAGATCGGAAATTATATCGGCGGATTTTTCACTTAATCCGGTATAACTTAGTATTTTCTCTACATTATTCCATATTCCAATAACAACATAATATGCTTTATCTTCCTCCGCGCAGACAGAAAATCCTACTATTTCAGCGCCTCTATGAACGCCGGTAGTTTCACAGTCGTAGCTGACGTATTCTTTGTCCTTTAAATAATCTTTGAGCTCGTCTAGACCTTGTTTATTGTCTATGACTATTAGCTTCGGTTCCAATCGTATCTCCCTTGTACGGAACTGATTGATATGAAATTATATCAGTTCTGCGGTCGGCTTTGCGCTTATTCACTGCCTTGGAAAGGAAAAATTTGAAGGCGGCTTCCTCGTCTTGGGTCATGTCTCTCATTTGTTCATTGTCAGAATCAAAATACATATAGTACGCCACGTCTTCCTTTATAAGATCTTTACGTGCTTTTTTATGTCGGATTTTGCAGAACTTAAAAGCTGTAACCGTAGGACAGGCCTTCTCGCTGTAACAACGCTTCAAAGGTTGCCAAAGTGTTATTAAATAATCACAGTAAGATTCAAAATATACCGTGCCATATGCTGCATCTTTATTCAGCTCCAGATCTCCGTCTCCGGCTTTTTCTCTGGAAGTTTGGGATTGCATTACTAATAAAGTATTAGTTTGTATCGCAAAGGCTTTCATAGAATGGCAGATATCCATTAGATCTTGATTCTCACCATTCCTTCCCTTTTTCTTGAGCGCTCCTATGTGATCTATTACTACGCAACCAAACTTGACTCCTTGGACTTTCTGAAGATTTTCTATATAGTCTTTGATTTCATCTAAAGATAAATGTCTAAAGTTACCTTCATCATCATAGTTGCTTATTACGTGTATTTTCTCATTTAGGCTAGTATCGTCACCACACATTGTTGCCCATCTATCCGCAATTTCATTGGCTGGTTGTTCCAAAGGCACGAATATGTGGTGATAGTCTGGATTGGATTGGCTGAACCAACGGAACATGTTCATGGCGAAAGCTGTCTTGCCTACGCCAGATCCAGCAACTAATCCTATCACTTGGCCTAGTCTGAATCCATGCGCGGTGTTGTCTATGCGGGGATGACATCGAAAGGGCGTTCCCTTTATCTCGCCGTTGGTCTTAGAAAGGATCTCCTGGATTGTCCTTGAGAGCTTGCTTGGTTCACCGGTTATTTCATACGTCCAAATTTTATCGATGATATTAGCCGCGTAGGATTGTCTATGCACTGGGGACCTTTGCAATGCTTTAGCACTATTGCCTAATACAGAAGCAGCTTCCTTCCTGCTGAAACCATTAGCAAACATGATATGACCAAGTCTATAGTCATTTTTACTGCGATCGTCGGTAGGATCGGACCACAGCTTTTTTACTTCCAAATTATCTCTAAGTAGTTTTCCGAATTTCTCGGGAATTTCGTCATCGATTTCTATGGAAGAGATGTTATGTGTTTGCTCATAATGTCTTATGCAGAATTCCTCATCGTTTAGTGTTATGGAAGGTAGTAACTTATCTAACTCTTCGCATGAATAAATTTTAGTAAGTTCTAGTAGGACTTGGCATGGCACTATTTTGTCTTTATTTTTTACATTGTTGTATCCAGGCAGCCTCATCAATTGTAGTAGTTTTCCCACTGCTTCGTCAGTGTTAAATAGCCGCATCAATCTACGCTGTAGTCTAAGATAGCTTTTATCTGTGAGTCCGGATACTTTCCAATACACATGTATACCGTTACCTGAATCTACTATCATGGATGGTTCTATTTTAGATTCTAGGACTTTTTCGATGAATTCTTCTTTTGATGAATGTCTTTTAGACTTAAGGTCGAAATCGACAAAGACATAATCAAAAACATCAATATGAGTACCATCAATATTAGTGCCAGTTTTATAAGATCTAGGACGGTTAGGAAAAAAGTAAACGTTATAACCTTTATTATTGTAACTAACGAGTTGATCATGGGTAAATTCCCCCTCTAAAACTTTAGGATTATTATTAGCCCAATCTGCTGATATCAATCTACAAAGCATATTTCCCTCAAAAAAGAGCCGTCCGGTTCGCGACGCCGGTATGTGCTTACTTGTGGTTCAACAGCGCAAACTAACAAACCTTCATGTCTTTAAACAGCAGGCACAATAGCCACAGTTTGTTTCGTCCTCAGGCCCTTACAGCCCTACATTAAGTCCTTAGCAATGCATCTGGACTCTGCGATTACCCACTTCTTCTGCACCAAGTATTGTCTTTCTCTGCGTGTCTCCAGTGGTGCGGTCCTTACAGCAGTTTGCCGCTTGATATTTTACCTGCTCCACAGCTTCCACGCCTACGGCTCACAAAACTATTTACCTTTGCGATTCAATAAAGCATCTACTTTTTTTCTACGTTCGGCTGCAGCTAATGCGGCTGATTGTAGAGCATCTTCAGTATCAGTCTCTTCCTCCTCCGTTTCTACAGTTTCTTCTTCATCAATATAGTCGCTCCCTGTAGAAGTATCGGCAGAATAATCAGAAACTTCGATAAACAAATCAGGATCTTGAGCTACGATGTATTTGTACATTTCTCCGTTGGGAGTATTTACCATTTTATCGAATTGTACGAGTGTCATCAAGCCTACCTGGGCCTGTGCCATTTTTTGGTCCATATTAGTCTTTCCCCACACGCCAATGTTACCGTTGGCAGTTTGGAAGAAATAAATATTAGAAGTCCCGCTCTTTTTCTTCTTATCTTCTACGGAACGTTTTCCTAAGTAGTATCCTTCTACTTCTATGGGATTTTTCTTCCCTGTTTTGCGATTAATGCCTCCGAGCGATACTGTAGTATCAGCACTGAGGTCTGTGAATGTCTTGTATGCCATAATACTTCCTTTCGTTTAGTGGTTAGTTAAATTTTTTGGTAGCTTCTTCTAAAAGTTCTGGTAAATCGGCTATAGCATTTGATGCTATCATGAATTTATTCAATAGCAAAACTGTTCTGTCGTCTATAACTGCTACGCCATTCTTTGAATGCATTATATTGCGTTTAATGGATTCTGCAAGATCAGTAGCAGCATTCACATACTTCAGTAACGCAGTTTCTGTAATGTAAGTGTTACTCATAATTTATACCTTATATCTTGTGTTATTAGGATTTTCTCGCCCATCCACTTCTCGCAGGGCATATCATCCATATATCCTTTGGGTTTTTCTGAAATCAAATCTACAATACCCCTTATGCCAGCAGCATTAACTACTGCTTCTCCCCATGCTGCTCCACCCTGCGTCCACACATGGATGAAGTATCCCTGATGACTCTTTTCATTGAGCAATCTAACGGTATTTAGATTTATTTGGGTTTTAATCCAGGATTTTGTAACTACGTCCCATACTGGGACCTGTTTATTAGGATCGAAACCCGGATCTTCAGGTCGAACTGTCAAAGTGCCATCAACATCACATGGGAAGTATGGACTTTTCACAATCATGGGCTTCATTTCTTTTCCCTCGTATCTTGTCCTAACCCACGTTTAACGTAAACAGATAGCATAAGTAAGCAAGCACCGGCATGACCAATATGACTAACCCCACTTTCTGGGTCCAAGTCTTCCCCGTTCGCAAAAGCATAGACATGACGAAGACAAGCTGCAATAGGGCGATGCCATGCCATGCCACCAGTATAGTTGTATCGACCATATTTTTTTTCTCCATGCATCATGGCTCTAGAAACTTCTGTTAAAAATTCGATAGGCAGTAGGCTGAGATCGGGTTTATCTTGGTCAAATTTTTTACCTTCGGTTGAAGGCTTATGTAAATCGTCTGCAGTCATATACTCTTTCATTTTTCCCATTATTTACTCTCCTTAGCTTCTATGCGCTGTACTCTGCGAACTGCTACCATCAGTCTGTAATAAGCCTCAGATAATTCCTTGGACATTCCGTTTTTTTGGCCTAATTCAATGTGTTTACTTTTCCAATCCTTCATAGAGTAGAATTCACATCCAACTTGTACTCCCTTTGGGAGGCTAGAGAATGAAAATCTTAGATTAGTTATATTTTTTAATTGATGATATTTAGATATCCGAGCGTTGCCATAGACCCAAGCGTCGCCACAGACCCGAGCATCGCCATAGACCTGAGCATCGCCACAGACCTGAGCATTGCCATAGACCCGAGCATCGCCACAGACCCGAGCATCGCCATAGACCTGA
>Ga0335069_10005108_pt1 | contig 19315 bp, 19 predicted proteins | sample Lox_Sample_11_FD_206714 | JGI IMG/M metagenome (GOLD analysis project Ga0335069, IMG submission 206714) | Soil microbial communities from Loxahatchee National Wildlife Refuge, Florida, United States - Lox_Sample_1.1 | ecosystem: Environmental > Terrestrial > Soil > Wetlands | place: USA... | reverse complement strand
CCAGCGAGAAATGGCTCATCTGGAACGCGGCCAGGGTGCAGAACAGAAGGCCCGCCATCACGGTGATGCGCGCGTCGACCTTGGTGTTGATCCGCCCGACCAGGACCATGGCGGCGAAGGCGCCCAGGCCCCGGGGCATGGTCACCAGTCCGGTGGTCACCACCGGATAGCCCATCAGCACCTCGAGCATGGTCGGCAACAGGGCCATGCTGGAATAGAGCAGCAGGCCCACGAACAGGCCCATGAAGGTCGAGATCATGAAGCTGCGGTCGCGCAGCAGCACCGCGTCGAAGAAGGGGTGCCGCGCCGTCGCCGAGTGGACGATGAACAGGTAGAACGCGATCAAGGCGACAATCGCCTCGGTCCAAATTTCCTTGGACGCGAACCAGTCCAGCGTCGGGCCGCGATCGAGCATCAGCTGGAAAGCGCCGATAAACACCGCCAGAACGGTGAAGCCGAAGAAGTCGAACGGGCGCGGGTTGTCTTGCTTGGCGCCGGCGATGAACATCGCCACCCCGGTGAAGGCCAGGATTCCGACCGGCAGGTTGATGTAGAACACCCAGCGCCAGTCGAGGTTGTCGGTCAGCCAGCCGCCGAGCGCCGGCCCCATGATCGGGCCCAGGATTGCCCCCATGCCCCAGATGGCCATGGCCGAGCCGTGCTGCTCCTTGGGCCAAACGTCGAGCAGCACCGCTTGGGACAGCGGAATGAGCGAAGCGCCGCAAATCCCCTGAAGCAGGCGAAAGCCGACGATTTCGACGAGGCTTTGCGACATGCCGCACAGGGCCGAGGCCGCGGTGAACCCGCCGATCGACAGCAGCAGCAGTTGCTTGCGTCCGATGCGCCCGGCCAGCCATCCGGTCATGGGCGTGAAGATGGTCGAGGCGACGATATAGGAGGTCAGCACCCAGGCGATCTGATCCTGGGAGGCCGAGACGCTGCCCTGGATGTGGGGCAGGGCCACATTGGCGATGGTGGTGTCGAGCGAGTTCATCACCGTGGCCAGCATGACCGATATGGTGATCGGCCACTTGGCGGCGCTTTCGGCGCGCCCGACGCTGGAGGATCGGCTCATGGCGCGGCTGGCGCCTTACGGCGCGGAGGCCGACGCCGGAGCGCGGGTGTCCACCTTGGCGGTAACGCTCAGGCCGGCATGGGCGGCGGCGGGCGGCGCCTGGTCGAACTCGATGCGCACGGGCAGGCGCTGCACGACCTTGACCCAATTGCCTGTGGCGTTCTGGGCGGGCAGCACCGAAAAGGTCTGGCCCGAGCCGGGGCTGAAGCTGGCGACGTGGCCGGCCAGGGGCTTTCCGTCCAGCGCGTCCACCTTGAGGCTGACCGGCTGGCCGATCTCCATGTGCGCCAACTGATCTTCCTTGAAGTTGGCCTCGACATAGGGGCGGCCCGAGACCAGCCAGAACAAGGGTTGGGACGTGCTGATATAGGTGCCGACCTGCACCTGCTCGACGCGCGTGACCACCCCGTCGGACGGCGCGACCACGGTGGTGTAGCCTTCGTTCAGCTGCGCCTTCTGCAGGGCCGCCAGGGCCTGCATCACCGCCGGATGGGCGTCGATCGCGCCATTGTCGCCCGCGGTCAGCTTGGCCGCCTCGGCCTGTTGCTGGGCTACGATCAACCGGTCGTGCGCGTCGCGCGCGGCGTTGACGGCCTGGTCCAGCTGCTGCTGCGAGGCCACGCCGCCGGCGCTCAGGGTCTGTTCGCGGGCCAATTCCTTGTCGGCGTAGGCGACCGCGCTTTGGGCGACCGCGACCGCGGCGTCCTGCTGGCTGGCGCTGGCGCGTTCGGTGCGCACCTGCAGGCGCGCGGTGGCCAGTTGGGCCTCGGCCTGCGCCACGGCGTTCTTGAAGTCCCGGTCATCGAGGCGGAACAGCACCTGACCCGCCTTGACCGGCTGGTTGTCGGTGACTTCCAGATCGACGATCCGGCCCGAAACGCTGGCGCTGATCGCCGTGCGCGCGGCCTGGATATAGGCGTCGTCGGTGCTCTGGTAGCGTCCGCCTGTCAGCACGAACCAAGCGACCGCCCCGAGGATGATCACCGGCCCGCCGACCAGCAGCGGCAGGCGCAATTGCTGGGCGCGACTGGGCCCCGTCTGGATGGTCGCCGAATCCCGCGCCACGTCCACGCTCCTGAACTCCGTCCGCGGATATCTCGCGATCCGCCGCACCGGCCAGACGCGCTTCCGCAACCGCGCTCACATAATCCCGCGGCGCTTATGAGAAAAATGATATATAATCACGAGCATCATGAGCGAGCTGCATTTTGCCAATCTCGATCTCAACCTCCTTCGCGTGTTCGACGCCCTGATCGAGGAGCGTAGCGTCACGCGCGCGGGCGCCCGCTTAGGCCTGACCCAGTCTGCGGTCAGCCACGCCCTGTCCCGTCTGCGTCTGGTGCTGGGCGACGCCCTGTTCGTGCGCAAGGCCGGCGGCATCGAACCGACTCCGCGCGCCCTGGAAATCGGCCCCGCCCTGCATTCGGCCCTACGGCAACTGCAAGAGGCGCTGTCGCCGCCCCAGTTCACCCCGCACATCGCCGAGCGACGGTTCACCCTGGCCGCCGGTCCCTACGCCTGCACCATCCTGGCGCCATCGCTGGTCGAGCGATTGCACCAGACCGCGCCGGGAGTGCGGCTGCAGATCCAGGCCTACGGGTCGGACGTGCACGAAAGCCTGGAGGTGGGCCGGCTGGACGCGGCCATCGTCGGCCAGCACAGCCAGAGGGCGGGCTTCACATTCCTGCCGCTGTTCACCGAGGACATGGTGTGGGTCGCGCGGCGCGACCATCCCTTGACCGGGGGCAAGATCACCGAGGCGCGCCTGGCGGCCTCGCGGCGTATTGTCATTTCGGCCTATCGCGAGGCGGTGGAAGGCGTGGCGGGCGTCGGCGCCGCCATCAGCCGCCGGTCGGCCCAGCCCGAGGGCGAGGATGTGAGTGTGACCGTGCCGGACGCCTTCTCGGCCGTGGTCATCGCCACACGCACCGACATGATCACCCTGGCGCCCCGCCGGCTGGCCGAGATCTCATCGAGCAGCGGGCGCGCGACGGTGATCGAACCGCTGCGGCCGATCGAGCCGCTTGAAGTCGGCGCCCTGTTCCGAACCGACCGGCTCAGCCAACCGGCGCTGTCCTGGTTCGCCAAGACTTTGCGCACCGCCGCCCAAGGCCTGTAACCTGTGGGTTGCGTCCGTCGAAATAGCCCATGAGAAATCCGCGACGATGGCCCGCGCTTATGCGCTGCATGCCGTGAAATCGTGCGATTTCGAGATTAGCGTGTTACCTGAGCCCCTCGGGGCGGGGTTTTGATTGGATCGGAGCGATCGATGATCACCAGACGCCATCTCATGGCCGGCGGCGCGGGCGCCGCTATCGGCCTTGTCGCCTTAGCTCACGGCCTGCCGGCGCGGGCCGAGACCTTTCCTCTGACCCTGACGGACGTGCAGTGGCGCAGCCGGCTCAAGCCCGATCAATACGCGGTGCTGCGCAAGGCGGCGACTGAGGCGCCCTTCACCAGTCCCCTGCTCAACGAGCACCGCACAGGCGTGTTCTTCTGCGCCGGCTGCCAACTGGATCTGTTCTCGTCCAAGACCAAGTTCGACAGCGGCACCGGCTGGCCCAGCTTCTGGGCGCCGATCACCAAGACGGCGGTCGAGGTTTCGACCGATACATCCTTGGGCATGGTGCGCGACGAGGTGCATTGCTCGCGCTGCGGCGGGCACCTGGGCCATGTGTTCGATGACGGGCCAAAGCCCACGGGCCTGCGCTATTGCATGAACGGGGTCGCCATGGGCTTCCGGCCCACGGCCGCCTGATGAGAGCCGCACCTCCGCCGAAAGCGGGCCTCCGATGATCCTGTTCATCCTCGCCTATCTCGGCGGGGCGCTCACCATCGTCAGCCCGTGCATCCTGCCTGTGCTGCCGTTCGTGTTCGCCCGCGCCGACCGCTCGTTCCTCAAGAGCGGCCTGCCGATGCTCGCGGGTCTGGCGCTGACCTTCGCCCTGGTGGCGACGCTGGCTTCGGTGGCCGGAGGCTGGGCGGTCCAGGCCAACGCCGCTGGGCGCTACGCGGCGTTGGCGCTGCTGGCCCTGTTCGGCGTGACCCTGCTGGCGCCCGGCTTGGCGGATCGTTTGACCCGGCCGCTGGTGGCCTTCGGCGGAAAGCTAGCGGGCCAGGGGGCGTCGGGCCCGGCCACGGTTGGCTCGTCGCTGCTGCTGGGCGTGGCCACTGGCTTCCTTTGGGCGCCCTGCGCGGGCCCGATCCTAGGCTTGATCCTGACAGGCGCGGCCCTGAAGGGCGCCAGCGCCTCGACAACCCTGCTCCTGCTGGTCTACGCCTTGGGCGCCGCCACCTCGCTGGCGCTGGCGCTGATGGTCGGCGGGCGGGTGTTCGCGGCGATGAAGCGCTCGCTCGGCGTGGGCGAATGGGTCCGGCGCGGCCTGGGGGTGCTGGTGCTGGCCGCGGTGGCGGCCATCGCCCTTGGCCTGGACACCGGCTTGCTGACCCGGCTCTCCACCGCCTCCACCACCGCCCTTGAGCAAAAATTGCTCGACAAGCTTCACGCCGGCAAACCCGCGCCGCAGACGGCCTCGGTGATCATGCCCGGATCCGCCCAAGCGGGCTCCGGCGCCGCCATGGCGGGGCCCGCGATGACGGGCGGGGCCATGACCGGCCCTTCCATGACCGGCCCCTCCATGACCGGCCCCTCCATGACGGCGCGATCCGGCGCACCGGCGTCCGGCCTGCCGGTGCTAGGGCCGATGCCGCCGCTGGCGGGGGCGACCCTGTGGATCAATTCGCCGCCGCTCGCCCGCGAGCAGCTCAAGGGCAAGGTGGTCCTGGTCGATTTCTGGACCTACTCCTGCATCAACTGTCTCCGGTCGCTGCCCTATGTGAAGTCGTGGGCCCAGCGCTACGCCGCGCAGGGTCTGGTAGTGGTTGGAGTGCACACGCCGGAGTTCGCGTTCGAGAAGCAGCCGGACAACGTCAAAAAGGCCGTCCACGACTTCGGCGTGACCTATCCGGTGGCGATGGACAACGACTACGCTATCTGGCGGGCGTTCGGGAACGACAGCTGGCCTGCGCACTACTTCATCGACGCCAAGGGCCAGATTCGCTTCGTCCATCTGGGCGAGGGCGCCTACGACCAGTCCGAGCAGGTGATCCGCGCCCTGCTCGCTGAGCGTAACGGCGCGCCGGTGACCGGCGCCCTGGCCGGTGCGGCTGGGACGGGCGTGCAGGCCGCCGCGGACGCCGAGGGCGACCAGTCGCCGGAGACCTATCTCGGCTATGCCCGCGCCGAACGCTTTGCCTCGCCCGGCGGCCAAAAGCGCGACCAGTCCACTGATTATGCGCCGCCAGCGACGTTCGCTCCGGACGGTTGGGCCCTGGCTGGGCGCTGGGCGGTGGTCAAGGAATTCGCCGGCGCGCAGGCGCCCGGCGCGCGGGTGCTTTTCCGCTTCCACGCGCGCGACCTGCATATGGTCCTGGGGCTCGCGGCGGGCGCCAGGCCCGTGCGATTCCGTATTACCCTGGACGGCAAGCCGCCGGGCGCCGACCATGGACTGGACGTCGACGCCGCCGGCAACGGGACCATCAAGGGCCAACGGCTCTACCAGCTTGTGCGCCAGAAGCAGATCGGCAAGGACCGCCTGTTCCAGATCGAGTTCCTCGATCCCGGCGCGCAGGCCTACACATTCACCTTCGGCTAGGTCGCTATCGCGGCAGCTTGGCCAGGAGCGCGTCGAGCATGTCGTCCAGTCCCGCGCCGAGGTCCACGCCCGGCGACAGGCTCGCGGCGATGTCTTGCCGTTTGGCCGTCGCGCTGGCCATCAGCGGCTGGACGCCCGCTTCCGCCACCGTGCGGGCCGCCTCGCGCATCTCCTCGGCGCGCCGCCGGCCGTGCTGCAGCGTTCGCATCAGCATGTAGCCGGCCAGACGCTCCCAGTCGGTGGGGATGGTGTCCTTGAGCGAGGCCAGCACGTCGTCCTCGACGCCCAGCCGCCGTGCGGTCAGCAGGCTTTCGGTGAACAGCGCCTCAAGGCCCTTGATCATCACGCTGCGGCACATCTTGACCGCCGACGCCCGCCCGTAGTCCTGCGAATAGACCTTGGCGCTGAAGCCCAGCGGCGTCGCCAGTTCGAGGAAGGCGTCGGCGTGCGGGCCCCCCAGCAACATGGGCGAGGCGATGCGCTTGGGCGGCACCGAGGTCATCACCGCGGCCTCGACATAGCGACCGCCGGCCGTGTTGATCGCATCGGCCGACTGCTGCTTGACCCCGGGCGACGCCGAGTTGAGGTCGAGGAAGAAGGCGCCGGGGGCCAGGCCTTCGGCGGCGGCCCTGGCGGCGTCCAGGCTGTTGGCCGCGGTCACCGCGCTGATCACCAGTTGCGCGGTCCTCACCGCCTCAGCGGCGCTGGCGGCGGGCATGAACGGCGGGCCGGCCGCGCGGCTCGGCGCGCTGGCGGGATCGGCGAACGTGAGGTCGTACACGCCGACTGGCTCGGCGCCGGCCTTCACCAGATCCGCGCCAAGGATCTGGCCCACTTCGCCAAAGCCGATGAGCGCGAAACGGGGTGTGTTGTTCATAGGGCGCAGGCTAGGGCGGGGGCCGCGCCTGTCAACGGGCCAGTCAACGGATCTGTCAACGGGGCCGGTCGAGTGTGAGCGATCGGGGCCCGGCCGCTCCGGCCGGGCCCCGCCGCAGGGACGTATCAGCCCACCTTGGTCGGCTTGGGCGCCGCGGACAATTGCGACACGGCTTCGTGCTCGGCTTCGGTCATGCAGGTCATGCGCTGATCGAGATGGGTGTAGCCTTCCTGGGCGCACACCGAGGCGGCGGCGTTGCGGATTTCCGCGATCACCTGGGCCTTGGTCTTGCCAGCGAGACTGATTGAGATGTCGCCCGCGAAGGCGGGGGTGCAGAGGACGGCGACGGAAGCCGCCAAAGCGAGGGTACGGTACATAAAACTACTCTCCAGAAGGTGGTTGAACAAACCTCCTCCTGACGCTTCTCCCGCAGCCTTTTAACTTGGCCGCTGCCGAAAATCCTAAGACGCAGGGCCGGGAAGAGCAAAATAAGATTTTGCGACGCAGCAGATAATGCTGCGCTGCGGCAAAATCGGGCGCCGTCGCGGAAAGTCTGCCGTCGTCGAATGAAAGGGCCGTCCGGCGCCCACTTCGCGCGGCCCGCCCAGATCCGACTTGCGAGCGCGTCAGCGCGTCGGGACCGGCGTCTCGCCTCGATAGTCGTAAAAGCCTCGGCCAGACTTCTGGCCTAGCCAGCCCGCCTCGACGTATTTCACCAGCAACGGGCAGGGCCGATACTTGGAATCCGCCAGGCCGTCGTGCAGCACGTTCATGATGGCCAGGACCGTGTCCAGGCCGATGAAGTCGCCAAGCTCCAGCGGGCCCATGGGGTGGTTGGCCCCCAGCTTCATGGCCATGTCTATCGAGGTGACCGTGCCGACGCCCTCGTACAGGGTGTAGATCGCCTCGTTGATCATCGGCACCAGCACGCGGTTGACGATGAAGGCCGGGTAGTCCTCGGCGTTGGTGGTTTCCTTGCCAAGCGATTTGGCGAACACGTGCGCGGTTTCGTGGGTGTCCGGGCTGGTGGCGATGCCGCGGATGATCTCCACCAGTTTCATCACCTGCACCGGCCGCATGAAATGTAGGCCGATGAACTTTTCCGGACGGTCGGTCACCGACGCCAGGCGCGTGATCGAGATCGACGAGGTGTTGGAGGCCAAAAGCGCGGTCGGCTTCAGGTGCAGGCAGACGTTGCGGAAGATCGCCTTCTTGGTCTCTTCGGTTTCGGTGGCCGCTTCGATCACCAGGTCGCAGTCGGCGAAACCGGCGAAGTCGGTGGCGGGCTTGATGCGCGCCAGGGTCTCGTCTGCGGCCGCCTGGGTGATCGCGCCCTTGGCGATCTGGCGGTCGAGATTCTTTCTGATGGCGGCAAGGCCCGCCTCGATCCGATCGGCGCTGATATCATTGAGCACAACGCCATAGCCGGACGCGGCGCAGACGTGGGCGATGCCCGATCCCATCTGTCCGGCGCCGACCACGCCGACCGTGTTGATTTGCGCCATCATCATCCCCGCATTTACACGCGCGGCCATGGAGGCCGCGGGCAGAAGGGCGAGTTTAAACACCAGAACCCCCCGCCCGGGGAAGCATTTTGTTGCACTGCAATGAAAGGCGGGGGCGATCGCGCGATCTCGTTCGGACGCGAGTTCTTGTCGATCTCAACCAAGCCGAGCATTGCTTTAGGCCTGACCCATGCTTACCAAGGACGGCGATGAACGGGCTGCATCAACCTCTGTATGTGGCGCTATCCATGGCCTCGGCCCTGGTTGGGTCGTGGACCGCGCTCGACCTGTTCGGCCGGGTTCACGCCAATATCGGACGGGCCCGCTCGGCGTGGCTGGCGGCGGCGGCGGTGGCCTTGGGCCTCAGCGTGTGGGCGGCCGATTTCGAGGCCATGCTCGGCTTTCACCCCGGATTGCCGGAACGCTACGATCCGGCGCTCGTCGCCCTATCCCTGGCGGTCGCCGTGGGCGGGGCGGGCCTGTCGCTATATCTCGCCTCGCTCCGCCGCGGGGAGCTCGGGCCGGCCGCGGCTTCGGGCCTGATCCTCGGCGGCGCGATCTGCCTCACCCACTTCGTCGGCCTGACGGCAATGCGCACGGCGCCGGTGCTGGGCTTTCAGCCTGCGATGCTGGTCCTTGCCCTGTTGGCGGCCGCGCTGGGCGCGGGCGCGGGCCTGATGGCGGCGGACCGCGACGACGAGGGGCTGAAGATGCGCGCCTACGCTGTGCTCGCGCTGAGTTTCGCCATCGTCGGCGGTCATTACGCGTCGATCGCGGCCTCGCGCTTCCAACCTGACGGCGCCGGATGGATCGACGGGGTCGACAGTTCGGCCCTGGCCTATTCGGTCGCGGGCGGGGCGGTGTTCGTGCTGTTCCTGGCCTCGATCGCGGCGCTGTTTGACCGGCGCTTCGAGGCCTTGGCGGCGATCGAAGCCAAGCGCAACGAGACCCAACTGCGCGCCATCCTCGAACAGACCCCTGTCGGCATCATCGTGGCCGACGCTCCCAGCGGCGAAATCCGCTTCGCCAACTCCGAGGCCGCGCACCTGTTGGGCCACGCTCTGGTAGGCCAGCCGATTTCGTCGGAGAACGCCGCCTACGGCGCGATCGACGACCAGGGGCGCCTGCGCAGCGTCGAAAGCTCGCCCCTGATGCGGGCTGTACGCCGCGGCTATCGCACCGAGCGGACCATCCAGCGCTACCGCCGGCCCGACGGCTCGGTCGTCATGCTTGAGGTGGCCGCGGCCCCCATCCGCGATGCCGATGGGCGGGTGGTCCAAGGGGCCACCACTTTCCACGATGTCACCGCCAAGCTGAAGGCCGAGGAGGCGCTGCGACAATCCCAGCGAATGGAAGGCATCGGCCAGCTGACCGGGGGCGTGGCCCACGACTTCAACAATGTGCTGACCGCGGTGCTTGGCAACCTGTCCTTGGCGGTGCGCCGGGTCACCGATGACAAGGCGCGAGACCAGATCGAAAACGCGATGCAGGCGGCCGAGCGCGGGGCCAAGCTTATCTCGCAGCTGCTGGCCTTTTCGCGTCGCCAAAGGCTGCAGGCCCAGCCGGTCGATCTCAACGCCATGATCGAGCGCCTGGGCGGCCTGTTTTCCGGCACCCTGGGCGGCATGGTCAAGGTCGAGCACGAACTGGCCGACCGGTTGCCCCTGGCCAAGGCCGATCCGGCCCAGCTGGAGCTGGCCCTGCTCAATCTGGCGCTGAACGCCCGCGACGCCATGCCCCGGGGCGGGGTGCTGCACCTTTCCACCGGCGTAGCCACCCTGGGCGCGCCGCGCGGGCCGATCGAACCGGAAGCGGGGCGTTACGTCGCTGTGACCGTGGCCGACAGTGGTCCGGGCATGACCGCCGAAGTGGCCGAACGGGCGTTCGAACCGTTCTTCACCACTAAGGCGCAGGGGCGTGGCTCGGGCCTGGGCCTAAGCCAGGTGCTCGGCTTGGCCAAGCAACTGGGCGGCGGCGTGCGGCTGGAGACCGCCGAGGGCGACGGCGTGGCGGTGACCATCTATCTGCCGATCAGCGACGGCGTAGCGCCGGCCGAGCCGGTCGCCGACGATATCCCCAGGGCCGCCGACGGGGCTAAGGTGCTGGTTGTGGACGACGATCCCGACGTGCGCCGCTTCGTGGTCGATCTTCTGGCCGATGCCGGCTACACCGTCGCGTCGGCCGAGGACGGACCGGCGGGCCTGCGGACCCTGGGCGATCAGGGGCCGTTTGATCTGCTGCTACTCGATTTCGCCATGCCCGGCATGACGGGCACCGAGGTGGCCCGCTCGGTGCGCGAACGGCATCCCAAACAACCGATCCTGATGATGACCGGTTACCTTGAGCATGAGGCCGTGCTGAGCGAGCTTGGCGCCCAGCCCATGCTGCAGAAGCCGTTCGATCCGTCCGATCTGCTGTTCCGGGTGTCGGGCCTGGTCGAGCGGGGGTAATAGCGTCGCCATCTATTGGCCCTTGCGGGGCCGGCGTCCTGTGCCCATAGAGCCGCCATGAACCGTTTTATCGACCGTCTGAAGCTTTTCTTTCTCGGCGTGTTCGTGATCGCCTGCGTCGCGGTGTGGGCCTACCAGTTGCTGTGGGTCGCGCCGGCGAAGCATTGTGAATCCCAAGGCGACTGGTGGGATCCCAGCGCGCGGGTCTGCGCCACGCCGATTTATCTGCCCAACCTCACGGGCCGCCCGATCGCCGGCCTGACTCCGGCCCAGCTCAAGGCGCGCGCCGAAGCGGCCAAGGCCAAGGAAGCCCAGGTCCTGGGCGTGACCCCAAGCTCAATCAAGCCCGCGCCATAGAACGTCGCCCTGCGCGCGGTTGGCCACGCGCGCCGCGGCGAACAGCAAGTCCGACAGGCGGTTGAGGAAGATCCGCGCGCCGGGGGCGGGTGGCTCGCCAGGCGTGTCGGCCAAACGGATAACGTCACGCTCTGCCCGCCGGCACACCGTGCGCGCCAGGTGCAGCGCCGCTGCGGCGGGGGTCCCGCCCGGCAGGATGAAGGCCCGCAAGGGGTCGAGCTGGTCTTCCAGCGCGTCGATCTCGCCTTCCAGGACCAGGGCCTGGTCCGGTCCGATACGCGGTGCGGCGCCCGGGCTGGCCAAGTCCGCGCCGAGGTCGAACAGGCGGTGCTGCAGCCGGTCGAGCAGTCCGTCCAGCTCTGGCGACGCCGCGAGCGACGCCCGCGCCAAGCCTATGCAGGCGTTGGTCTCATCGACCGCGCCCAGGGCTTCGATCCGTACGCCGGTCTTGTCGACCCGCGCGCCGGTGGCGAGGCCCGTCTGTCCCTGATCGCCCGTGCGGGTGTAGAGGCGCGTCACTGACCGATCAGCCGACCGAATGCCGGGACCACCAGAACGCGGCCAGCAGCACCAGGATCGCCGTCGCCTGGGCGACCACGCGCATCTGCATCAGTTTGTTTGACCATTTGCGCCCGAACTGGCCGCCGCGCATCAGGGCGTAGACGCCCGTGAACAGGATCGCGACGACCACGAACAGGCAGAACGGGATCAGGACGTTGAATACCGCGTGCATTAGCCCATGTTAGACGCGCGGGGTCGGGATGGCCAGTCGCTGAGGTTGAGGCGCCAACAAGAGTTGCGGTGTGTGTCAGCCGCCAGGGAAAGTTGAAATACGCAACCAAAGTAACGGCCCTATGGATGACAAATCAACCTCGGTCCGCGCAATCCCCGCGCTGGGCCGCGTCTCCCTAACCCACGGATCTATTGGATGAATCGCGTGGTTTTACAACGCCATCACGGGCGCGCCGCCGCGCCATCCTCACGCCGGGCCGAAGCCAAGGCGCGCACACGGTCCAAGATTTTGCAGGCCGCCCGCAGCCTGTTCATGGATCGCGGCTACGATGCGGCGACCATTCGCGACATCGCCGCCCGCGCGGAGCTATCGACCGGCGCGGTGTTCGCGTCGTTTTCCGACAAGGCCGACCTCTTCAACGCCGTGCTGCAGCAGGACATGGAGCGCCAGGCCGAACCGATCCGCCTGGCCGCCTCGGCCGACCTGCCGCTCGAGGCCGCCTTGATGGGGCTGTTCCGCCTGGCCTACGGCTTCCATCTGGAGCAGTTGCCCCTGTTGCAGGCCGCCACCGGCCTGTCCTGGTCTCAGGGCCTTACCGGTCCGTTGGGCAACCGTCCGGCCTACAGCTTGGCCCTCGCCGCCGTGGGTGAAATTCTGTCCCGCGGCAAGGACCGTGGCGAACTGGCGCCGGAAGCCGACGGAGCGCTGGTGGCCGAGATGCTGTGGGACGCATACCTGTCCAATTACAGACGGGCCCTGTTCGAGGACTGGGGACTGGATCAGCTGTCCGAGCGCGTGGCGCGCCAGATTCGCGTGGTCATCGCCGGGGCGGCGGCCTCAGCTGCGCCACCGTAGAACCTGCGCCGTCACCGGGCTGTTGAACGGCCGCCCCTCGCGCCGCGCCGCGGCCCATTCGCGCTTGAGCGCGTGGTACCATTTGGCCTGACGGTCGGCGTCGTCGATCCACAGCAGGGCCGGATCGTAGCGCAACCCCTCATTTTGCAGGTTCACCATCGCCCCGTCCTGACGCAGGAAGGCGCGGGCGGCCATGGCGATCAGCGGCCGCAGCGCCACGAACGCCGGATGGTCCGACCAGATGATCTGGGTGATGCGCGTCCGCGTCTCGTCCAGGGGGGTCAAGCAGGTGAGCGACAGCACCTGCCGCGTCCCCACCTGAATGTGCTCCCAGCGCAGGCCCGGCAGGCGGAAGGTGATCTCGGTCTCGGGCTTGCCGCCCAGCAGGCGATAGGCCCGGCTGTTGGACGAGGGGGCGTGGCGCGCCATGGCGAAGCCGGCCTCGCGCGGTTCGAACGCCTTGGCCTTGTCCAGTTGCTTGGCCTTGGAGCGCCACCACCATTGCTGGTGCACATATGGGCCGTGGGCGGGGTCCATCAGGCCGACCACGGCATGGTCGATGTGGGCGTCGAACACCATGCGGTCGATCAGCTTGGGCGCGCCGCCGACCACGCCCGCGAACACAGGCGGCGGTTGATCCGGTTCGGCGTCGCGCCGCTCGTCGGACGCCATCCACACGAACACCAGGCCCTGGCTTTCGGCTAAGGGGTAGGACCGCACGCGGATGCGCTGGGGGTCCATCGCCTGGTCCCCCGACAGGGACGGAATCTTCGAGCACACCCCGTCGGTGCGGAACATCCATCCGTGATAGGGGCATTCCACCGCCTCGGCCCCCGACGGATCGCGCACCATCTGGCCCGCCGAAAGGGGCGCGGCGCGGTGGGGGCAGATGTCGCGCAAGGCATAGGCTTTGCCCGCCCGGTCGCGACCCAGCAGCACCGGGTGGCCGAGCAGTTCGTAGCGCTGCAGCTTGCCGGGTTTCAGGTCAGCGCCGAGAGCGGCGAAATACCAGATGTCGTACAGGAAGCCTTCGCCGAACTTTTGCTGGGCGGATCCGGCCTTGCGGGCCGCGAAGTGGTCGTCATCGGGCGTCATGACCCCTCCTTAGCCTTCCCGGCCTGCTCGCCCAAGCCCCCGGCTCCCATGAGCAAGCCTATTGTTCGACGCCGGGCGGCTGCGCTAAGTTGAGCGTTCGAACGCACCAGGATGAGCCGCAATGCTGAAGCTGTCTTTGATCTGTGCCGCCATCGCCGTGCTCGCCGGCTTCCTGGGCACCATGCACTACGTCGACAGCGAGTTGATGGGCGAGGTCTTCCTTGCCTTCGAAGTGCTGTTTCTGCTGTTTGTGGGGTTGGCGGCAGGCGCCCGCAAGACCTCGGCCTAAGCTCGGCGGAACAGCTCAGCCTGAAGCGGCGTTCCACAAGCCACATCCTGTCGGTTGGAGGCTGGAATGCTGAAGTGGGCCTTTATTTTCCTGATCATCGCCCTGATCGCCGGCGCCCTTGGTTTTGGCGGCGTCGCCGGCGCGGCCATGGGCATCGCCAAGTTCCTGTTCTTCCTGTTCCTGGTGCTGTTCGTCCTGTTCATCGTGCTCGGCTACACGGTGTTCAAGAAGGTCACCTAGACGCATGACCGCGCTCACCCTGGCGTTGGCCGGGGTGAGCGGGCGCGTTACGCCTCTTCGCGTTGGCGCTTCTTGCGGAACGAGGGGTTGAGCACCTGCTTGCGCAGACGGATAGCCTTTGGCGTCACCTCGACCAACTCGTCATCGTCGATATAGGCGATGGCCTGTTCCAGGGTCGGGCGACGCGGCGGGGTCAGCCGGATGGCCTCGTCCTTACCCGCCGAGCGGATGTTGGTCAGTTGCTTGGCCTTGAGCGGATTGACATCCAGGTCGTCCCACCGGCTGTTCTCGCCGATGATCATGCCCTGATAGGTCTTCTCGCCTGAACCCACGAACAGCACGCCGCGCTCCTCCAGGTTCCACAGCGCATAAGCGACTGTTTCCCCGTCCGAGTTCGACACCAGCACGCCGTTGCGGCGGCCCTCGATGGCCCCCTTGAACGGCTCGTAGTGCGAAAACACGCGGTTCAGCACCCCCGAGCCGCGGGTGTCGGTCAGGAACTCGCCCTGGTAGCCGATCAGGCTGCGCGACGGCGATTGCAGGGTGATGCGGGTCTTGCCGGCGCCCGAGGGGCGCATGTCCTTGAGCTCAGCCTTGCGCGCCGAAAGCTTCTCGATGACCACGCCGGTGTAGTCGTCGTCCACGTCGATCACGACGTCTTCGATCGGCTCCATCTTCTCGCCGGTCTCCTCGTCCGTGCGGAACACCACGCGCGGACGCGAGATCGCCACTTCAAAGCCCTCGCGGCGCATGTTCTCGATCAGCACGCCCAGTTGAAGTTCGCCGCGACCCGACACCTCGAAAGCGTCCTTCTCGCTGGTCTCGGTCACGCGGATGGCGACGTTGCTCTCGGCTTCGCGCAGCAGGCGCTCGCGGATCACGCGGCTCTGCACCTTGTCGCCTTCCTTGCCGGCCAGGGGACTGTCGTTGACTGACACGGTCATGGAGATGGTCGGCGGATCGATCGGCTGGGCCGGAAGCGCTTCGGTCACCTCCATGGCGCACAGGGTGTCGGCCACGGTCGCCTTGCTGAGGCCGGCGATGGCGACGATGTCCCCGGCTTCGGCCATGTCGATCGGCTGGCGCTTGAGGCCGCGGAAGGCGAGGATCTTGGTCACCCGCCCTCGTTCGATCTCCTTGCCGTCGCGCGACAGGGCGTGGATCGCCTGGCCGGGAGTGAAGCGTCCCGCTTCCACGCGGCCGGTCAACAGGCGGCCGAGGAAGGGATCATTTTCGATCAGCACCGACAGGATCTGGGCCGGCTCTTCGGCGCGGGCCACTGCCGTGGGTTCGGGCACGTGCTCGACGATCTTGTCGAAAATCGGCGCCAGACTTTCCTGTGGGTCCTTCATATCGACCACGGCCCAGCCCTGCTTGCCCGAGGCGTACAGGTGCGGAAAGTCCAGTTGGTCGTCGTCCGCGCCCATGGCCGCGAACAGGTCGAAGGCGTCGTTCAGAACCCGGTCGGGGTCGGCGTGCGGGCGGTCTACCTTGTTCAGCACCACGATCGGGCGCAGGCCCAGCTTGAGCGCCTTCCCCAGCACGAATTTGGTCTGGGGCATCACGCCCTCTTCGGCGTCCACCAGCAGCAGGCAGCCATCCACCATGCCCAGGATGCGCTCGACCTCGCCGCCGAAGTCGGCGTGGCCGGGAGTGTCGATGATGTTGATGCGGGTCTCGCCTGCCTTGCCGTGCCACAGCACCGAGGTGCACTTGGCCAGGATGGTGATGCCGCGCTCGCGCTCCTGATCGTTGGAGTCCATGGCCCGTTCGACCTTGGCCTCGTTCTCGCGGAACACGCCCGACTGTGCGAGCAGCTGGTCGACCAGCGTTGTCTTGCCATGGTCGACGTGGGCGATGATGGCGATATTGCGCAGGGCCATGAGAAACCAGACTGAGGAGCTAAGGGGGCCGGGGAGAAGGCGGGGGGTTGTACGCGAAGCGGGCGTCGCGCGCTAGCCCGCGCGGCGAATCGGCGCCGGGGCCGGTCTCGCCGCAGGGCGCATTATATAGAATGGGCGAACAGCGCGCCACGATTGATTGTGCGGTGCAGCAATCTGTGGCTTTGGCGCAACGCTCGGAATTCGTTATATTCTAAGGAAATCTGCGCGGTGTGAGAGAAATTCCCACGACTATGGGGCGTTTTTGGGTTGATGCGTGCTGCGTTGCAATCTATATAGACCCTGTGAGGCGTCGCTGACGCCTCTGCCCTTCCTGGGCGTTTCCTCCCTATGACTTGCCGCGCCTTCGGGCGCGGCTTTTTTTTCGCCGCCATGCGCCGCGATGAAAACGCTTACATTTCAATGTATTGACAGCGCTGTCTTTCGGCGTCCGGGCCGGTCAGATCGTTTTGCGCCAGTCCCGGGCCAGGGTTTGGCACAGCCGATCGAGGTCCCTTTTCAGGCGTTCGAAACCCGCGTTCGGCTGCAAGCTGGATTCGTCCAGATAGAGCGAGCGGCTAATTTCGACCTGCAGGGCGTGCGATCCGCGCTCGGGTCGGCCGTAGAACTCGGTGGTGTATCCGCCCGCGTAGGGCGTGTTGCGCGCGACGCGGTAGCCCATGCCCTCCAGCGCCCCTTCCACCAGCCGGATCAAGCGCGGGCTGCAAGCCGACCCGAACCGGTCGCCCAGCACGATGTCGCACACGCGCCGCCCAGCCGTCGTTCCGCCCGGGGCCGACGGCATGGAATGCCAGTCGATCAATATGGACACGCCATGGGCCGCGCGCGCCTGGTCGACCAACTCGGTCAGCGCCTGATGATAGGGCCGATGGATGGTCTCGATCCGCCTGCGCGCGTCGTCAAACCTCAGCTTACCGCGATAGATCTCCTGGCCCTCGCCCACCACCCGCGCGATCGAGCCCAGGCCCGCCGCCACCCGGGGCGAGCGGCGCGCCCGGGCGAAAGGAGGCAGTTCGTCCTCGAACATCGCCGGGTCCAACTCATAGGGCTCGCGGTTCAGATCGACGTAGGCGCGGGCGTAGCGCGCCGACAGGCATACCGCGCCAAAGGCCGGCGCGCCGGCAATCAGGCGATCGACCAGCGCGTCTTCCGAACGGCGGATCGTCGCCTCGTCCAGCACGCTTTGAGCCATCAGCGCGGGAGGGTAGCACCGGCCAGAGTGAGGCGAGGCGAACACCAGGGGGCAAGGCGGGCGTCCTGGCTCGCCGCCTTCCGGCCGAAGGATATCGAACGGGCGTTCGGCGCAGGCGGCGCTCTCCGGAAACATCGGCGCGCTCGAACAGGCCGCCGCCTCCTCCGGCGCCGCGCGCCCTGGGCCTTCATACGCATCCATGGCGACATTTGCGGGAAGGATGGGCGGGGCGTCAACGCACGGGCATTGATCGCGGCGCGCTTTATCGCCGGTTTACGCCTGTTGGTCTAAGTTACGCGGATCGGCGGGCGTGAAGCGCCTGCGATGAGCGCCTAGGGGGACCATGACTCGCATTCTGCTCGCCGAAGACGACGACTCGCTCCGGGGCTTTCTGTGCCGGGCCCTCGAACGCGCCGGCTATGAGGTGCGGGCCTGCGCCGATGGCGAGGAAGCCCTCATCGCTCTACCCCAGGCGCATTGGGACCTGCTGCTGACCGACATCGTCATGCCCGGCGCCGATGGGATCGAGGTGGCGCGCCGCGCGGCCCAGCATCAGCCCGACCTGCGCATCATGTTCATCACCGGTTTCGCCGCCGTGGCCCTGGCCGCCAAGGAGAGCGCGCCAGAGGGGGCCAAGGTCCTGTCCAAGCCGATCCATCTGCGCGAAATCGTCGCCGAGGTCGAGCGGATGGTCGCCGCCTGAAGGTTTTTGGGCCATTGGCCCGGCTCTGGGAAAACAAGCCGCGCGCGCAGTCTGCGCTAACGCTTGAGCACAGGCCCGCTTCCATATATATCCCGCCGTCTCCTGGTGCGGATGCGTAGCTCAGCGGGAGAGCACCTCGTTGACATCGAGGGGGTCACAGGTTCAATCCCTGTCGCGTCCACCAGTCCTCCCAAGATTTCAGCCGCCGTGCGGCCTCCTAATGGCGCATGAACAGCGCCACCGCGTGGATCGCCGCGCGCGGGTCGATCATCAGATCGGCCAGTTGCCACACGCCGATCATGAACAGGGTATTGATCAGCACCGGGTGATGGCCGACGGGCGCGCTCAGGCGGTCGACCAGGGGTTGCTCGCCGGCCTTGAACAGGGCGTCGGCGATCAGGACGGCGCTCGCGCCCAGCACCACGCCCGACGCGACGTCGCTGGCGTAATGGTAGCCGAAGGCCACGCGTGGAATCAGGATCACCACCAAGGTCCACACGCCCAGCGCGACGCCCAGGCGCGGCTTGTCGCGGCAGACAATGGCGACCAGTCCCGCGTACAGGGTGGCGGTGTCGCTGGGCCAAGACCAGGGCGCGTCGTTCCACAGCTGGCCGGCCAGATCGGCCGGCAGGTGCAGACCCAGTTCGGGCCTGAGCATGGGACGCGTGTGGAACAGATGCAGCCGCTGCACCAAAACCGAGGTCACGGTCGCGGCGGATATCGCCAGCAGCTGGACGATCAGGTGCAATTGGCCGCGCGCATCGCGCGAGAACCAAAGGAAGGCCAGCGCGGCGATGATGGGCAGGCCTCGGACGAAATCGTTGTTCGACAGCACGTCATAGAGATTGGCGAACGCCGGGTGCGCCGAGAGCGCGTGGTTGAGCGCCATGCTCAGTTTGTCGTCGAAATCGATCAATGGGATCTGCTCGTTTCCGCCTTGGCCCGTCGTGCACGCGCCGAGCGCTCACGGGAGAACTCGGACCGTCATATAAAATTCAAAAAGTAGGATGACGCAAGAATTTGCGCGTAAGGCGATAGTCTTGACGGTCCAATTGTGCGTGAGGCCGCCCCATTCCAGGTGCGCCCATGTAGCCAGCTTGGCCGTAATGGCTCCCACCATTAGCCATTATTACTAATTTTCAAGTTGACTTTAGCCGCTAGCGAATCGTCCGGCTGCCCAGCAGGGCTGCTAACACGGCTGTCAATTTACGGAAAATGGAGCCGCTTTGGCGACCGATGCCTGATTGGACTCGGTCAAAGGCCGCACCGCGCTAATCAGGCCTAGGACTTCCTCGACCACCGGCTCGGCGTGTCCGGCCGAGGGGGCGGCCTCGGCCTCGGCGATCGGTCTGCCCTCGCGCAGCGCCTGCGCGGCGTTGGCGGTGGCG
>Ga0335069_10005107_pt1 | contig 19317 bp, 19 predicted proteins | sample Lox_Sample_11_FD_206714 | JGI IMG/M metagenome (GOLD analysis project Ga0335069, IMG submission 206714) | Soil microbial communities from Loxahatchee National Wildlife Refuge, Florida, United States - Lox_Sample_1.1 | ecosystem: Environmental > Terrestrial > Soil > Wetlands | place: USA... | reverse complement strand
CTGGAACCCCCGCCGCGGATGAACATCGACCTGTGATCCCCGGCACAGCCTTCCGGACTGCCGTACTCCTGAATCGAATCTGCCGGACGTGGAGCCTCGTGCCCAGGTCCGGCGTTTCCGTTCAGGGAGAAAAGAATACGCCACTCCCCTTATACCCCGGTTGGCATAGGGGGTGGGGGTTTTCCGATATGGGGAGGCGGCCACCGCCGGAAGCCGGTTACCAGCGTTCGAAGATCACTTCGTCCGCGCGGCCGTAAATGGAGTGCCTGGCGAACCTGGCATCGTCGCGGTTGGGAAAATCAGTGCGGAAATGCGCGCCCCGGCTCTCCGTGCGCGCCCGGGCTGAAACAACGATGGACTTCGCCACGCGACTGAGAGCCCCAGCTTCGAAGAGGCGGCGGCTGTGCTTGCCTTCCTGCCGGAAGCGGGCGACGGCCGCTTCGCACTCCGCGGGCGCGGCCAGACCCTCAAGAAGCGTGGACTCCTGGCGAAGCAAACCGGCGTGGCGCCACATTCCACGCTGCAACGCCGTGATGAAGATCTCGAGGAACGACTCGTCTTCACGGGTCATGGGCTGGCTCAAAGTAACAACTGCGGGGACCGGCTCCGCGGAGAGCCCATCGGCGAGCAAGGCCCTTGCCGCGCGCGCGCCGAACACCAGGCCTTCGAGCAGCGAGTTCGACGCCAGGCGATTGGCTCCGTGCACCCCGGTGCAGGCCGCCTCTCCCGCCGCGTAAAGACCGCGCACCGTGGTGCGGCCGTCGAGATCGGTCTTGATTCCGCCCATGAGATAATGCGCGGCGGGCCGCACAGGGATCAGGTCGCGATGCAGATCGAGGCCGTACGGCGCGAGGAATGCGCTGATGCCGGGAAAGCGCTTGTGCAGATCGACGCCCTGCAAGTGGCGCATATCGAGATAGACAGGCCGCGACTCGCCGTGCCCCTCGCCCATGCCTTCACGCGCCACGGCTCGCGCCACCACGTCCCGCGGCGCCAGTTCCAGCCCGGGATGATAGCGCTCCATGAATCGCTCGCCACGCTCGTTGCGCAGATACGCGCCCTCGCCACGCAGCGCCTCGGAGAGAAGAAACCGCGGTGCGCCCGGGAAGTAGAACGCGGTGGGATGAAACTGGTAGAACTCCAGGTCGGCCAGCTCGGCGCCGGATTCCGCGGCCAGCGCGATGCCGTCGCCGGTGGCCACCGCGGGATTGGTGGTGTCGGAGTACACCTGCCCCGCTCCGCCTGCGGCAATCAGTACGGAACGCGCGCAGACGCGCCGCGCATTGTTGTCGCCATCGAGCAGGTCGACGCCCGCAACCCGGCCGCCGCAGACCACCAGGCCGGTTACAGAGGTCCACTCCGCGAAGCGCACGCCGCGGTGCGCGCGCGCCATGGCGGCCAGCGAGCGGCTGATCTCGGCGCCCGTGGCATCGCCATTGGCGTGGAGAATGCGCGGCAGCGAGTGCGCCGCCTCGCGCGTGCGCAACAGATGGCCGTTCTCCTGGTCGAACTGCGCACCCCATTCGATCAGCTCGGCCACGCGCTCGGGGCCTTCGCTCACCAACACCTCGGCTGCGGGGCGGTGCACCAGCCCATCGCCGGCGTTGATCGTGTCTTCCAGGTGCAGCGCAATGTCTTCGCGTTCCGGCTCGGCCACGGCGATGCCGCCCTGCGCATAATGCGTGTTCGACTCGCTCACCGATTCCTTGGTGACCACCAGTACCTCGCCCTGCGCGGCCAGTTCCAGCGCCGCACGAAGTCCGGCGACGCCCGCACCCATCACTAAGAAATCGCACTGCCCGCAGTCTTGCATCATTTTGAGGCTATCAAACAGGGGCTGCGGCCACACCTCAAGCTGCAAAGGCCAAGGCGAAGACAATGCGCATCGGTCGAGACCGGGACTCCACTGTGCAACCTGTTGATCGCACTTCCACGCATGCAGCAACGACGACTGGTGATTTCACTGCGCGTGTGGGCTGGAATGGAAAAAGCAACGCCAGCAGCGGCATGCAGCATTGGAGAACGCGCTCGCCTGCACATCGCCGCGAGAATCGCTCGCTCGCATGCACCATCCCTCGAGTCTCTACGCGTGCCTACGCGCAGCTACGCTGCAATACAAAGCTCTGCACGCCCGCTGCGATCCATTACGCGATTCATCGCGCAACTGCGTTGTTTCCCGCAGTCAACCATGCGAGAGATATCCGCGTCACACCAGTATGTGGCATGCATTCGCCAGAACACCGGTGAGCGGCCACAGACTCTTCCGCCTCCGCTTTGGAGCAGCGCACTCTGCGCGGAAGATCGGGCCACAAAAATCCCCCGGGGTTGAGCAGCAGTCCGGCGCGACTGACGGCATGCAAATCTGCTTGCCCGGATGAGGTCTGAAAAGCCGGTGCAGACCTTGCGAAAACGGTCTCTTCACCGCTGTGGCCGGAAGGCAAAAAGGTCCGGTATCGCACATACCGCGGAGAACTCCAGGAGGACCATGCACAAATGCGGTCACTATGTCCACTATTGGACATAATTCTTTCATTATGAATGAAATAATCGCCTGTCGAACCATCCCATAACCTACCCTTCAACGCCGGGAGCGCATCGAAGTTTTCGTGGTTTCGGAGGCTCCCATGCAGATGATGAACTGGAAGAATTTCACGATGATTTCTCAGCCTTCGAATTTGCTGCTTGCAGCACTTTCTTCAAATTACCGCGCCTCTCTTTTGGCGCGCATGCGTACTGTAACGCTGGTCCCGAGAGAGCTCTTGTACGAGGCGGACGAAACTCCGAAGTACGCGCATTTCCTCACCTCCGGCGTGGCCTCGGTCGTAGTCTCGATGGCCAACGGCGCCAGCACCGAAGTGGGCCTCTGGGGCCGCGAGGGCCTGGTAGAGAGCTTTCATCTTCTCGGCAACGCAAGAATCCCCCACCGCTGCATTGCGCACATGGAAGGCACGGCGCTGCGCATGCCGTTCAACGAGTTGCAGAGGGAATTCAACGAAAGCGAAGAGTTGCGCAATTGCGTGCTGCAGGGCGTGCAGAGCCAGGCGGCGATTCTCGGGCAACTGGCCGGCTGCAATCGCCTCCACGAGGCGGAAGCGCGCCTGGCGCGCTGGCTGCTGATGGTGCGCGACCGCGCGGAGAGCGACACGTTTCTCATAACCCAGGAATTCCTCGCCATCATGCTGGGCGCGCGGCGGACTACCGTGACAGCAGCCGCGGGCGAACTGCAGCGCCGCGGGCTCATCCACTATAGCCGCGGGCGCATTCACGTCTCGAATGCCGCGGGCCTCGAGAATGTAGCGTGCGAGTGTTATCCCACCATTCGCGATCTCTACAGCAGTTTCTATTGCGGCGCCCCGGAACTGGCATCGGAAAAGGCGGCGCGGCCCAGCCTGGCCTAGCCGAATCCCTCCGTCTCGCCTCGGCCGTCCGCCTCGCCTTGGATTGTTCGCCCCATGCGGACCACGCTGCCGCGTGTTTTACGATAAGAACAGCGTGCAGACCATTCGAGTAGAGACACCATCGGCCCGATATGACGTGGTGGTGGGCAGCGGGCTCCTCAGTTCGCTGGCGCCGCGCGTCGAGCGCGTTGCAGGCCGCCTGCCGCGGCGCATCTTCGTCCTCACCTCGCCGGAGATATGGGCGCTGTGGGGCGAGACATTGTCCGGCTCTTTCGCCCAGCCGCCCATCGTGCTGTTTCTGCCCGCCGGCGAAAGACACAAGACTCTGGCGAACGTTGAGAAACTGGCACGCCAGATGGTGTCTGCCGGCGGGGATCGCGGATCGCTGCTGATGGCGCTGGGCGGCGGCATCGTGGGCGATGTGGGCGGGTTTCTCGCCGCTGTCTTCATGCGCGGCATTCCCTACGTGCAGGCGCCCACCACGTTCCTCGCGCAGGTCGATTCCTCGGTGGGCGGCAAGACCGGCGTGAATCTGCCCGAAGGCAAGAACCTCCTCGGCAGCTTCCATCATCCCCTGGCTGTATTCGCAGACACCGGCGTTCTGGGCACACTGCCCGAGCGGGAACTGCGCGCGGGCCTGATGGAGAGCATCAAGGCGGGGATCATTCGCGATCGCACCCTGGTGCGCTTCATGGAAGAACACGTGGACGAGGTGCTGGGCCGGGACGCGAAGGCGCTGGAGAAGGTCATCGCTGCATCGGTGCGCATGAAGGCCGACGTGGTGAACCGCGACGAACGCGAGAGCGGCCTGCGCATGATTCTGAACTTCGGCCACACGCTGGGGCATGCCATCGAACAGGTCACACGCTACCAGGCACTGCTGCATGGCGAAGCGGTGGGATGGGGCATGGTGGCGGCTCTGCACCTGGCCCGGCGCCGCGGCACCATGACCAGCCGCCAGGCGGAGCGGCTGGAAAGCCTGATTCATCTCTACGGTCCGCTGCCCCCGTTGAAGCTGCGCGCGGCAAAGCTGGTAGCCGCCGCCAGCGCCGACAAGAAGAATGTGGGCGGCGTGCGGCGCTTCGTGTTGCCGGTGGGCATCGGCGATGCCGGCGTCGTCGAGGATGTGACGGCGGCGGAAATGGAAGCGGCGGCAGCGTACATGCTCTCGCGCGCCACGGAGAGGCACGCGTGATTGCCCTGCACACCATTGCGGCGTTGCGGAGTGTTGCCGGGAGGCAGGCGTAATGGCTGTCTCCGGCGCCAAGCCCACGGGCGCGCACGATGAATCGAGCGCCGCGCACGCTGTGCGGCAGATGTTCAATTCCATCGCGCCGCGCTACGACTTGCTGAATCACCTGCTCTCGGCCAACGTGGACCGCCTGTGGTGGCGCCGCACGGCAGGTCGCTTTCGCGGCGTGCTGGCCCGGCCGGAGGCCGCCGTCCTCGACATCTGCTGCGGCACCGGCGACATGACCATGGCGCTTCTCAAGCACCGGCCGCCCGGCGCGCGGCCCATCCTCGCGGGAGACTTCGCGCGCGCCATGCTGATGCGCGGAGCACGCAAGTTTGAAGGGCGCGGCGCGGTGGCCATCGAAGCGGACGCCATGCACCTGCCCCTGCGCAGCAGTTCCCTCGACCTGATCGTCACCGCGTTCGGCTTTCGCAACCTCTCCAACTACGAAGCCGGATTGCGCGAATTTCATCGCGTGCTCAAGCCCGGCGGCCAGCTCGGCATTCTCGATTTCAGCGAGCCCGGCGGTCTAATCGGCAAAGCCTATGCCGTGTACTTCCGCCGCGTGCTGCCCGCCATTGGCCGCGTCATATGCGGCAAGGACGGCCCCTACAATTACCTGCCCACATCCGTCGGCAACTTTCCCCCGCCCCCGCAAATGCTCGCGCTGATGCGCACCACGGGCTATGCCGATTGCGACTGGCAGCCCTATACCTTTGGCATCGCCGGCTTGTATACCGGCATTCGCGCCCAGTAGTACCCTGAAATCGCATGGAGCCCGCATCGCGCAGTCTCGCAGACATGTCCGCTGAAAAGCGGCGGGTGTCGTTGCATTCCATGCTCGCCGCCACCGCCATGACGGTGCTGAAACTTATGGCCGGGCTGATGTCCGGATCGCTGGGCGTGCTCTCCGACGCGGCCCATTCCGGCCTCGACCTTGCCGGCGCGGCGCTGACCTTCTTTTCCGTTCGCGTCTCCGACAAGCCGGCCGACGAGGATCATTCCTACGGCCACGGCAAGGTTGAGAATTTCTCTGCATTCGTCGAAGCCGGCCTGATGGCCCTCTCCTGCGCGTGGATCATCGGCGAAGCCCTGCAGCGCATCTATCGGCACAGCGTGGAGCTGCGCCATTCCCTCTGGCCGGTGCTCGTGCTGCTCACCTCCATTGCCGTCGACTGGTGGCGCTCGCGGCAACTGCTCGCGGTGGCCAAGCGCACCGGATCGCCGGCGCTGGCGACCGACGCGTTCCATTTCGCCTCCGATATCTGGGCCACGCTGGCGGTGCTCGTCGGACTGGGTTTCAGCTGGATCGGCATGCGTTTCGGGATTGGCGCCCTGCGCTACGCCGATCCGTTCGCGGCGGTCGTGGTGTCGCTCATGATCCTGCGCATAACCTGGCATCTCACACGAGAAACCGTAAGCGCCCTCATGGACCAAGTGCCCGCGGAGATGCGGCGGCGCCTGGTGCATGAAGTGGAGAGAGTGCCCGGAGTTCTGGCCGTGGAGCAGGCGCGCCTGCGCCGCGCCGGCCCCTCATACTTTGCCGACCTGACGCTGGCGCTGCCCCGGCGCACCACCTTTGAACACACCAGCGAACTGGTGCGCGCCGCCACGGATGCGGCGCAGCGCGCAGTGCCCCGTGCCGACGTGGTGATCCACACCATCCCGCGGAAGGCCCAGGCGGAGAGCATCTTCGACCGCGTGCGCGCCGTGGCCGAGCGCAACAACGTCTCCGTGCATGAGCTCAGCGTCCAATCGCACCATGGCCGGCTGCGCGTCGAGCAGCATGTGGAACTCAACGAAAACATGCCTCTGCTGGAAGCACACACATTCATCACCACAATGGAACAGGAGATCCTGCGCCAGACCCCGGAGCTCGACTCCATACTCACGCACATTGAAAGCGAACCGGCCACCATCGAGCAGCCGGAAGAAATTGTGGTCGACGATCGGCGTATCGAAGTCGCGCTGCACGCAGCCGCCGCCGGATTTCCTGAGATCGTCGACGTGCATGAACTCGTCGTTCGCCGCGCCCACGACCACATCGATCTCTCCTGCCATTGCACGCTGCCGGATGACCTGAGCATGTCGCGGGTGCACGAGGTGATCACCGGGCTTGAAGATCGTCTCAAGCTCGAATGCCCCGAGGTGTATCGAGTGACCATTCATCCCGAGCCGGTGACCGATAATACGCGATAGGAGGAAGCCTGACTTGTTTGCCCACAGCGAATGGAAGCGCGACAACATCTTTGAAGGCATCGCCGAAAACGGCAACACGATCCAGTTCGATGCGGATGACGCGCACGCGCACGGGCCCAGCCCCATGGAGGCCGTGCTGATGGCGCTGTGCGCGTGCACTTCGGTCGACGTGGTTTCGATCCTCAAGAAGAAGCGCCAGGAACTGACCGGGCTGCGCGTCTCCGCCACGGCCGAGCGGGCCGGCGAAGCGCCGCGCGTGTTCACCGCAATCAAGCTCACCTACGCAGTGCGGGGCAAGCTCAGCCGCAGGGCCGTGGAAGACGCCGTGGCGCTCTCGAAGAACAAGTACTGTTCCGTGTCGAAGATGCTTGAGAAAGCCGCGACGGTCGAGTACGAGATCGTCTACCCCGACGGAGAGCCCGAGCCATGAGACCGCTCGCGAAACCGCGCGGCACGCATCCCGTCGTGCGCTTCTTTCGCGCCGCGTCGCTGGTGATGCTGATTGTGGCCGTAGGACTGCTCGCGGCCATCACCACCATGCATTTCGCCATTCACGGGGCCGAGGTGCAGGTGCCCGCGCTCAAGGGCATGACGGTAGCCGAAGCGCGCAGCGAAACATCGGGGATGGGGTTGAACCTGGTGGTCGATAACCGCTACTACTCCTCCGATGTTGCCGCGGGACATATCCTCACGCAATCGCCCGCGCCCGGTTCCGTGGTGCGCCGCGAGTGGCGCGTGCGGGTGTCGGAGAGCCTGGGTCCGCAGAAGGTTGAAGTGCCCAACACCGTGGGCGCGGACGAGCGCGTGGCCGCGCTGAACCTGCGCCGCGTGGGACTGAGCGTGGGCGCAACCGCGCAACTCCCCTATGCCGGCGCGCCGGAAGGGCTGGTGCTGGCGCAGGATCCGCCCGCCCGCGCGCAGGGCATCGAAGGTCCCAGTGTGAATCTGCTCGTGGCCGCGCCACCGGATGACACGCCCGACGGCTTCGTCATGCCTGACTTTGCAGGAGTACCCATAGTCAGCGCGCAGGCTGCGTTGACGCGGGTCGGAATCAAATTTGCCCCGCCCGCCTTCGTCGATGTAAATGTGCCGCCGGTGGGTGAGGGAAACGCTCCACCCAGGGCTCCCGTTGCACCCGGCTCAGTGATCGCGCAGCAGCCGCCCGCAGGATCGCGCATCGACAAGGACACCGAGGTTCATTTGACGGTGGCCCGGTAAGTGGGTCGAGCGAGCATCCTCGCGCATCCAAGATTCTGGCATGACATCGGACTCGCAAGAGCAGCGCACCGCGACGCAGGAAGCGCGGGGCATGGGCCTGTCCCACGCATGGCGCGCGCTGCGCCATCGCAACTTCCGCCTTTACTTCGGCGGACAGAGCATCTCGCTTATCGGCACGTGGATGACCCGCGTAGCCACATCGTGGCTCGTCTACCGGCTTACCAAATCGGCGGTGCTGCTGGGCGTCGTGGGCTTCGCCGGCCAGATTCCAACGTTTCTGCTGGCGCCCCTCGCTGGCGTAATCGTCGATCGCATCGACCGCCGCCAGGTGCTGGTGTGGACGCAGACTCTGGCCATGCTGCAGTCCCTTCTGCTCGCCTGGCTCACCCTCACCCACCGCATCAATATTGCGGAAATCCTCATCCTCAGCGCCCTGCAGGGCGTCATCAACGCATTCGATATGCCCGCGCGGCAGTCGTTCATCATCCGCATGGTGGAAGAGCGCGCCGACCTCTCCAATGCCATCGCCATCAACTCGTCCATGGCCAACGCGGCGCGGCTCATCGGTCCCTCGCTTGCCGGTCTCGTCATCGCCGCCACCAACGAAGGCTGGTGTTACTTCGTTGACGGCGTTAGCTACATCGCCGTCATCGCTTCCCTGCTCATGATGCGCGTCAAGCCCGAAGTGAGCCATCATCAGGGCACGACGATGATCGAGCAGATGCGGCAGGGCTGGGTCTACGTCGCCGGCTCTTTGCCCATTCGCGCCATCCTTCTTTTGTTCGCGCTGCTGAGTCTGATGGGTTGGCCTTTCATGGTGCTCATGCCCATCTTTGCCGGACAGGTTCTTCACGGCGGTCCGCACACCCTCGGCTTCCTCATGGGCGCGGTCGGCGTGGGCGCGCTCATCTCCGGGCTCTCCCTGGTGCTGCGCCGCTCGGTGCGCGGACTTACAAAGGTGATCCCCGTTGCCGCGGCCGTGTTTGGCGCGGGACTGATCGCCTTCGGCCTGTCGCATAACCTGTGGCTCTCACTGCCCATGATGCTGGTCACCGGCTTTGGCATGATGCAGGGACTCACCGCCAGCAACACCATCCTGCAAACGCTCGTGGATGAAAGGATGCGGGGGCGCGTGATGAGCTACTACACCATGGCGTTTGTCGGCATGTCTCCCTTCGGCAGCCTGCTGGCCGGCGCACTGGCCCACCGCATCGGCCCCCCGCTTACGGTCATCGTCAGCGGAGTTGCGTGCATCGTGGGCGCCGTTCTGTTCTGGGTGCGGCTTGGCACCATCCGTCGCGACATGCGCCCGGTCTATGAGCGCCTGGGCATCATTCCCCGCCAGGAATTGACTCTCGAACCAAATGCGATCGAAGAAGCGGCTGAGCGTTGAACAGCGGCAGCGGAGTTGCCGGTCCCGCATGTAGCATGATGTAACTCACAGGAGATGAATGGACGATGGGATGGAATGAGGATCTCGAACGCATTGCCCTGCAGGAGCGCGAGCTGGAATTGCCGCGGCTCGACGCCCAGTTCGCATGGGAGTTGGGCTCACGGCTGCGTGCCATGGCGCACGAACGAAAGCTCGCTGTCGCCATCGATGTGCGCCGCTTCGGCCAGCCGCTCTTCTACGCCGCCATGGACGGCACCACGCCCGACAACGCGGAGTGGGTGCGCCGCAAAAGCAACGTCGTCGCCCGTTTCCATCGCAGCTCCTACGCGGTGGGGCTCAGGGAAAAAGTGAAGGGCGAGACCATCTGCCAGTCGCAGGGCCTGCCGCTCAGCGATTACGCGACGCATGGCGGATCGTTCCCCCTGAAGGTGGCGGGCGCGGGAGTCGTGGGCAGCGTGACGGTTTCAGGCCTGCCCATGCGCGCCGACCACGAACTGGCTGTGGAAGCGCTCTGCGCAGTGACCGGACGCGACTACGCGGAACTGAAGTTGCCGCCCGAGTGATTCACCGGCGCTCCGAGCCTTCGGCCTTCTCCAGCAGGGCGATGAAGAATCCATCCGACCCGAATGCGCCCGGAAACAGGCGAAGGTAGCCTTCCGGCGTAATGCACCGCTGCAGCTTCTCTCCTGCGCCAGCCGCCAGAATGCCGCCCCGCTGCATCTCCACAAGGCGATCCCTGATGGAAGCAACACGCGCAGTTGGATTCTCGCTCAAAACCCGCGCGATGACCTGCTCGTTCTCTTCCGGCTCCAGTGAACATGTCGAGTAAAGGACCCGTCCGCCGGAGCGCGCTGCGCGCAACACTGTCGCGAGAATGAGGCGCTGGCGTTCCGCCTGGCGCGCGAGATCATCGATGCGCAGGCGGTGGCGAATCTCGGGATTGCGGCCCAGCGTGCCCGTCCCGCTGCAGGGGACGTCGGCGAGTACAAGATCGAATTCATCCTGGTACGACAACTGCGCGGCGTCCGCGAGGCTGCATTCGACGCGATCGCCCAGAGGCCCGAGTCGCTTCCGCATTGCTTCAAGGCGCGCAGCGCTTGCCTCGCACGCGACGATACGCGCCTGGGGATTGCGTTCGGCAAGAATCAGCGTCTTGCCTCCCGGCGCGGCGCAGCAGTCGAGAATCGCGCTTCCCTGCCCGGCGATCTCCGCCACTAGTTGCGAGCCTTCATCCTGCACGCGCACGCGGCCTTCGCGCATCGCTCGCGTCGCCGTGATCTCGCCGGAGACCACACTGCGCGCCGCCGTGAGCACCAGGCCGGGAGCGAGAACGACACCCGCCTCTGTGAGTTCGGCTTCGGCTTGCTGGTCCTCGATGCAAACAGCGAGCGACGGCTGCAACTGCCCGTGACGGCACACCGCGCACATTGTTTCCTCGCCGAAGATCCGCGTCCACCGTTCCGTCATCCATTGCGGAAATGCAGCAAAATCGCTCGCCGCCGCCTCGGCCACAGCGCCCAGACTCAGCTTTCGTAGCACTGCATTCACCATGCCCGAGGCAAATCGGTGCCCGGCCTGCTTGGCCAGTTCCACGCTCTCGTCAATGGCCGCACGCGCCGGAATGCGGTTCATGTGCAGCAGCTGAAATGCCCCCAGCCGCAGCGCAATCAGCACTTCCGCATCGAGCTTCGCATTCGGCTTCTTCAGCAGCGGGCGCAATCGGCCATCCAGCGTGATCTGCCATCGCAGCACCCCAAGCACCAGCGCGGTGGCGAGGTTCCTGTCCGGTGCAGAAAGCTTTGAAACGGCATGCGCGCGCAGTAGATCGTCAGAATGGCCTTGGCCTCGCTCGACCGCCAGCAGAATCGAAAACGCCGCCCTGCGCGCTGCAGACACCTGCTGCATCTTCAACCCAGTTGCATCCCCGTTGCAAGCTGGTGTCCGCGCAGGAACTCATCGGCCATCATGCGCCTTTTGCCTTCCAGTTGCACTTCCTCCAGGCTGAGCCAGGTGTTGCCGGAACAATGAACCAGTAGAGCTTCATCGGGGCCAATCAGAATGCGGCCCGGCAGCGGAATCCCGGACGCGCCGATGTCGACGCCGACAGCAACATCCATGCGATGCACAATCAGCTTCTTTCCATTCAGCATCGTGAACGCTCCGGGCCATGGCTGAAATCCGCGCCAGCGATTCTTCAGCTCTGTAGCAGTGTGAGCCGCAAAATCCATGCGCCCACCTTCGCGCGTAAGCAAGGGGGCCAGCGTGGCCCGCGCGTCATCCTGCCGGCGCGGCTCAATGCTGCCGTCCTCAAGTCCCGCAAGCGTCTCGACCACCAGCGGCGCGCCGCCAATGGCCAGTTCGTCGAACAACTCCACCGCCGTCTCTTCCGGAAAGATGCTCCGTGCCCGCTGCATCAGGATGGGCCCCGTGTCGAGCCCCTCTTCCAGCAGCATCGTCGTATTCCCTGTCACGTTGTCGCCCATCGCGATGGCCCACTGAATCGGCGCGGCGCCGCGATACTTCGGCAGCAGAGAAGCGTGCAGGTTGATGCAGCCCAGCCGCGGCAGCGCGAGCATCCACGGCGGAATGATGCGTCCGTACGCGACCACTACGATCGCGTCTGGCCGGATGGCCTCGAGCTCCGCGCGAAATTCGTGGTTATTGCGAACCTGTTCAGGCTGAGTGATGGCAAGGCCAGCGGCCAGCGCAGTCTGCTTCACCGGCGGAGCGGTCAACTCCTGCGTGCGTCCCACCGGGCGGTCGGGTTGCGAAACCACCAGCGGGATGTCGTGCCCTTCCGCGAGCAATGCTTCCAGCGTGGGCACGGCGAAGCGCGGCGTTCCGCAAAAGACCAGTCTCACAGCGTTACCACGTTCCTTCGCGCTGCATCTTGCGGATCTTGCGCAGCGCCAGATCGCGCTTCAGCGCGCTCATGCGGAATATGAACAGCATGCCATCGAGGTGATCGATCTCATGCTGGAAGCAGCGCGACAGAAGTTCCTCGCCATCCATCTCAAACCACTTGCCGCGCTCATCCTGCGCGCGCACGGTGCAGCTCAGGGCTCGCTGCACCTTCTCGCGAATATCGGGAAAACTGAGGCAGCCTTCCTCTTCGTACTGCTTGCCTTCGCGCGCGATGATCTCGGGATTGACGAGCACCAGCTTCTGCGCGGGGTCCTTGCCCATGCTGAGGTCGATGACCGTGACGCGCTTCGATACGCCCACCTGCGGCGCGGCCAGGCCGATGCCCTGCGCAGCGTACATGGTCTCAAACATGTCGGCCACGAACTTGCGCAGCTCATCGTTGAATTCGGTCACCGGTTCGCCTGGCTGCGAGAGCACCGGCTCGGGGTATTTCACAATCTTCAAATTCATCGTTGCGAACTAAAAGCTCCTGATCTGTTCGATGTACCCGGCATAGTTTCGCTTCATTTCCAGGGCTGAGTCGCCGCCAAACTTCCGCTGCACCAGGTCGCCGATCGTCAGCGCCACCATGGCCTCCGCCGCGACCCCCGCCGCCGGAACCACGCAGATGTCGCTGCGCTCGTAGCTGGCGATGGTGGCCTCGCGCGTGTCAAACCGCACTGACTCGAGCGGCCGCCGCAGCGTCGAGATCGGCTTCAGATACCCGCGCACCACGATGTCCTCGCCGTTGGAGACGCCGCCCTCGATGCCGCCCGCATTGTTCTGCTCGCGGATGAAGCGCGTGGGCCGGCCGTTGTCTTCCTTCGCGTAGTGAATCGCATCGTGCACCTCGGAGCCGAACGACTCCGCGGCCGTGACCCCCCGCCCGATCTCAACGGCTTTCACCGCCTGCAGGCTCATCACGCTCCACGCCAGCAGCCCATCCAGGCGCTCGTCCCACTGCGCGTATGTGCCCAGCCCGGCCGGCGCGCCGTGCACCACCACCTCGAACACGCCGCCCACCGTGTCCCCGGTGCGCGATACTTTCTCCACTTCTTCCTTCATGCGCGCTTCCACGTCGGGGTCGACGCAGCTCAGCAGCACATCGTCCTTCGCGCAGACAGCGGCAATCTCATCCCATGCCGCGGTGCGCCCGAGTTCCACATGGCCCACGCGGATCACGTGGCTCAGAATCTCAATGCCCAGTTCGCGCAGCATCAGCTTGGCAAACGCGCCGGCGGCAACGCGGGACGTCGACTCGCGCGCCGAAGCCCGCTCCAGCACGTACCGCGCGTCGGGAAAGTTATACTTCAGCGCGCCCGCCAAATCGGCATGCCCCGGCCGCGGCGACGCCACCGCCTGGTGCTTGGCCGGATCGCCAGCCTCCACCGGCAGCTTCTCTTCCCAGTTCTTCCAGTCGCGATTGACGATCTCAACGGCCACCGGCGTGCCAATGGTCTTGCCATGGCGCACGCCCGAGAGCACGTGGGCCTTGTCGGTCTCGATCTTCATGCGGCCGCCGCGGCCGTAGCCCTGCTGCCGCCGCCACAGCTCGCGGTTCACAAATTCAAGATCGACAGGAACCCCCGCCGGCAGGCCTGAGATCATTGCGACCAAAGCCTCGCCGTGCGACTCCCCGGCACTGGAAAATCGGATCATAGCTGCCTACGATTGTAACGGAACCGTGAACAGGGGTCGGGGATCAGCGGTCAGAGATCAGAGGATAGTTGTCAGTCGTCAGTGGTCAGAGTCCCGAAACAGCCTCCGGGTGGAGGTCCCTCGCTTTTGGGGACATGGGATGGAACGACAGTCGAGCGGCCTGTTTATCGCCCTGGAGATCCAGGATGTAGGATGTCGAAATGAGCCGTCTCAACGATGCGCCGGGGAACGTCCCCTGGGACGGGCTGAACTCCTACCTCTACGACGCCGAGGGGCGCATCTGCGCTCTGAAGAACCAGTCGGGCGCGATGACCGGCTACATTTATGATGCGGCGGGAATCCGTGTTGCGAAGGGCGCGCTCAGCAGTTTCACCTGCGACTTCAACCCTTCCGATTCCGCATACAATGGATTCCAGACGAACACCAGTTGGGTGCTCGGGCCAGGCGGCGAACAGGTCACCGAGTACTCGGTGGCCAGCGGGGCAAGCACCTGGGTGCACACCAACGCCTTCGCGGGAGGCGCTCTCCTCGCCACCTACCATGACACGGATACCTACTTCGCGCTCGAGGACTGGCTGGGAACCAAGCGGGCCGAGGTCAGCGCCGGCGGATGTTTCTCGTACTTCACAAGCATGCCGTACGGGAACGGCCTGACGCCTGGCGGCAACTGTGCCGATGCCACCGAGCACCACTTCACCGGCAAAGAACGCGATTCCGAATCAGGTAACGACTACTTCGGGGCCAGGTACTACGCGAGCAGCTTGGGCAGATGGTTGAGTCCCGATTGGAGTAAGTCTCCCGAGGCTGTTCCTTACGCGTCTTTGAAAAATCCCCAATCCCTCAATCTGTACAGCTATGTTTCTAACAATCCTCTGAGGCAGCGTGACGCTGACGGTCACCATCAGGAATGCGCTCCCGATACAATGACGAGTGACGGGAAAGGAAACTACACGGTTACAGCTGGTGCTTGTCGTGAGGTTCCCGATTGGTGGCAGTTTCAAGGCGCGCGACACTGGTTAGGACGCCATCATCAGGCGGTAAAGTGGGGCGGTCGCATTGTAATCGGGGTCACTGTAGTGAGCGGGCTCGTTGACGGTGGGGCGTCTGAGCTAGCGGTGCCAGAGGAAATAGCGCTAGAAAAAACTCTCCTCGAAGGGGGAGAAGCAGCGGCGGAGGAAACGGCGGCAGAGTCAGCAGCCGAAGAAACTGCTGCGGAAACGGCTGCGCAACCAGCTTCAGAAAAGCAAGCACTTAGGGTTGCGAAGCAGATTGAAAAAGATTTGGGCAAGGATGCACGTCGGGATTTTCACGACGAAAAAATGAAGGGCGCAGGAGATCGTACCATGCAGCAGCTAAAAGAGGATGCTCGGGCGGTCTATGAGGAACACGGAAAGACTCCTCCGTCATGGTTGAAATAGAGAATGTGAGAGTGGACAGATGAGCCCTGAAGTGAATGAATTACTCGAAAAGATCGTCGGCCAACCTTGTACCAGGAAGGAGGTTGGTTCTCTGAGGAGCTTAAGTCTTGGATTTGGGGACGAAGCTCCGGCGGAGAGCAAGAAGCGAAATCGCCAATATCGCTTATGGGAAATTGGAACGTACAGTGGAGCGTGGCAGATCATTAACCGCGATGCCGTCCTGTTGTCGAAGGACTTGGGGGGTAATCCTGACGAACTGGACGCGCGATTGCAGACGATTCCGCTGGGCCGATTTAAAGCTGTCCGGCAAATTTCGAAGACCGATGTTGAGGTGGTGCTGGACAATGAACTGATCGTAAGAGTCTCCGGAAATGCCGGCGATGATGACGAATATTTCCATGTCTTTTGCCCAGAAGAACGATACGTCGAGTTTTCGAAATCAGGTTGGGTAGTCGGTCGCTCAGATGCGCCTTGGACGAGTGACACCACTGTGATCTTGTAGCGGTCGGCGGGTGGCCCCACATCTCGGATTGAGAGTTCAACCGCTAACGCGTGTGCCCCGGGTCTCCCGGTGTTCGGTTCCATGACATCCTTTACACCTTGTCTCTGGAGATGCTTTACACTTCCGCGCGAGTTTTGGCGAGCGGGGAGGTGCGGAGACTGACCTGCCCCGTTTCTCTCATCCAGCAATGACCGGAGTTTTTTGGCTTTTGACCCGCCCGGTCGGTTTACTCCTTAAGCCGACCCCAAGCTCCAACAGGTTTCAACACATCTGCTCCCAAAACAGGTCAACCCGACTTACTGCTTTCTTGTGCTGCTGACGGTTCGATCGGGATGCTGAAGTATTCTGAACTTCGCGCCGGTTTGAAGATTCGCCCTGAGGGGACCACTTGGTATTTGACCAGGGGTGCGGATTTGTCAAGTTATGGTTAGGCAAGAATGCATTCGTATTGAGTTTGCTGTTAGGCGGATCGGCAAATCGACATAGGATTTGGACTGAATGGATCTCGGCTGTAGTCGAAATCGTAGCGGTCAAAGCACTCAGAAACAATGTAAGCGTCATTTTGAGGCCGCCTAGGCAGCTCCTGTTTCCAACTTCAAGCTTGAACAGCGCCTGAAGTTCGCGCTGGGGGCTTGCGTGGAAGCAGAAGCAACGGGATCAGTGTCGGCTCGGCGGCGGTTGTGGACCGCTGACGAGAAGCGGCGGATTGTTGAACAGACGCTGTCGTCGGCTTCGTCGGTAGCGATGATCGCCCGACAGCATGGCGTGAACGCCAACCAGGTCTTCTACTGGAGGAAGCTCTATCGTGCCGGACAACTTGGCGCGAACGAGCAGTCGGAAGGCGTTCGATTCCTGCCCGTCTCGGTGGCCGAGGATGAGCCGTCGTCCGCGCCACCCGACGAGAGCGTCAGTAGCGACGGACACGTGACGATCAACATCGAGATCCCTGGCTGCGCACTGGTCAGCGTAGAAGGCGCGGTAGATGCGAGCATTGTCCGCGCTGTGATGGAGAGCCTGCGGCGATGATCCCGCCCAACGCTCAGATCTGGCTGGTCGCCGGCGTGACGGACATGCGGAGAGGGTATGCAAGTCTGAGCGGCCTGGTACAGACATCGTTCGAAAAGAGTCCGTTGTCTGGCAACGTGTTCATCTTCCGTGGCCGCCGGGCTGATCTGATCAAGATCCTCTGGCACGACAGCGAAGGCATGTGTCTTCTCATTAAGCGCCTTGACCATGGCAAGTTCGTTTGGCCGCAGGCAACTAGCGGGACTGTATCGCTGACCCGCGCACAGCTGTCGATGTTGTGCGAAGGCATCGACTGGAGGCATCCAGTGCGCACGTGGCAGCCTCTTATGGCCATATAAGTTGTTACTCAGTTACTAACATATTTAGTTGTGCGTACGCCTCGTAGTCATGGCATACTGCGCACATGATCTGCGCGAACGCCCGCCAGGCTGAGCTAGAGAAGATGGGCGCTTCGGCATTGAGCAAGATTGTGATCGCGCAGACGATTCGCATCGAGCATCTGGAGCTGCAACTGGCCAAGGCGCAGCGTCAACAGTTCGGACAGAAGTCCGAGAAGATGCCGCACAACCCAGACCAACTGCAGCTGCGACTCGACACAAGCGTCATCGAAGCTCATTCGCCTGAGGCCACACCGTCCACACAACAGGACAAGCCCAGCTCAACGAAGAAGGATCGCAAGCCTCGCGTGCTCCCGGCTCATCTTCGCCGTGAGGTCAGGACTCACATGCCGGCAGACAGCAACTGTCCATGCTGCAAGGGCGAGTTGCGCAAGCTCGGTGAAGATGTTTCCGAGATGCTCGAGTACATACCGGCGAGCTTCTTCGTCATTCGCCATGTACGCCCGAAGCTGAGCTGCAGGAAGTGTTCCTGCGTGGTGCAGGCACCAGCGCCGCAGCGCGTCATCGATCGAGGTCTACCTGGACCCGGCTTGCTAGCGCACGTGATCACCGCCAAGTTCGCCGATCATACCCCATTACATCGTCAGTCCCAGATCTTCGCTCGCGAAGGCATTGAGCTGGATCGTTCGATCCTGACGCGCTGGGTTGGCGAAGCCGCAGCGCTGCTTGCGCCGGTTGCAGAGGTGCTGAGCCGTTACGTACTCGCCACCGACAAGCTGCACGGCGACGATACGCCGATCCCGGTGCTCGCGCCAGGAACAGGCAAGACCAAAACGGGGCGCTTCTGGACATACGTTCGTGACAACCGGCCGGCCGGAGACAGCAGGCCACCCGCGGTTTGGTTTTCCTATTCGCCAGATCGCAAGGGAGAACATCCGCAGCGGCACCTGGCCAAGTTCAACGGTGTCCTGCAAGCGGACGCCTTCGCAGGTTTCAACCGGCTGTATCAGGGTGGAGCCATTCAGGAAGCTCCATGCATGGCGCACATCAGACGCAAGTTCGTCGACATCGTCAAGGTGCATCAGTCGCCGATCGCCACCGAAGCCGTTGAACGTATTGCTGCGCTGTATCGCATCGAGAAGGAGATCAAGGGTCGATCAGCTGAAGAACGACGCATCATACGTTCCGCCCGAGCCAAGCCACTGTTCGATGACATGCGACGATGGCTGGAACACGCTCTGACCCAGCTTGCGCCCAAGTCCGAGACTGCCGCGGCGATTCATTATGCGCTCGGCCTCTGGGATGCGCTGCGGCGATACCTCGACGACGGACGCATAGAGCTCGACAACATGATTGCGGAACGGGCCTTACGGCCCGTCGCGATCGGTCGTCGCAACTACCTGTTCGCCGGCTCTGACGCTGGCGGACGCCGCGCCGCCATCCTATATAGTCTGATTGGGTCGGCTCGCCTGAACGGCCTCGATCCAGAAGCCTACCTGCGGCACGTTCTGGCTCACATTGGAGAGCATCCCATCAACCGCATCGAGGAATTGCTGCCATGGCGCGTCGTCCTAAACTCATCCTGCGTCGGGCAGAACGCGGCGTAGATCTGCCGGCATCCCATCAGACCTGTACCGAAGAACTCAACTTCCTGTCCGATTTCCTTCAGTATGGGACGATCACGATCGGCCATATGGAACCAGTCGGCGGAGTCGCTGTCGCTTCGGAAGGCAAAAGCGTCTACGTCACATTACGCCGCAAGCCCGGTGAAACACTGAACCAAACAATCGTCCGACTCGATCACGCCATCGGCAGAGTCATCACAGAACTCGTCTACATCGATGAAATCAATCCACCATCCTAAGGACTAGTCGTGTCCACTTCCGAGGATCGTGGACACGACTAGTGGCCTGTCGCAGTGAATTCGTTACTACGGATGCGGCGTTTGGGGTCTGAGTACTTCCACTGAATCGGCTTGGCGTTTGCGGAGTACGCCTTGATATAGCGTTTGATCTTGCGGGCCAGGTC
>Ga0335069_10005106_pt1 | contig 19318 bp, 11 predicted proteins | sample Lox_Sample_11_FD_206714 | JGI IMG/M metagenome (GOLD analysis project Ga0335069, IMG submission 206714) | Soil microbial communities from Loxahatchee National Wildlife Refuge, Florida, United States - Lox_Sample_1.1 | ecosystem: Environmental > Terrestrial > Soil > Wetlands | place: USA... | reverse complement strand
CTGGGCGCTGTCCGGCTCGTTCGTGAAGAACTTCGCCCTGTCGCCCGATGTGCACGCGGACCGGACCATCACCTTCCGCATCGTCGCGCCGACCGCACCTGTGGTGAACCTGATCTTCGCCGACCACGGCTATCCCATGACCAAGGACGACAAGGGCGTGTGGAGCGCGACGCTCGGACCGTTCGAGCCCGACATCTACGGCTATTCGTTCGACATCGGCGGCGCCAACGTGAACCCCGACGCGGTCGAGGTGCCCGGGAATCCAACGCCGCGCTACGACGAGCTGCAGGACGCGCCCCACGGCTCGATGACCTTCCGCACCTATTCGTCCAAGATCCATGGCATGCAGCGGACGTTCCGCGTGTACCTGCCGCCGCAGTACTATTCCGAGCCGCACCGTAAATTCCCGGTGCTGTACTTCTTCTATGGCCTGGACGATCCCAACTGGACCAGCCAGGGCAAGATCGACGTGGTGATGGACAACCTGATCGCCGCGCACAAGGCCACCCCAATGATCGTGGTCGAACCCAACAGCTGGATCCACGGCGAGACCGTCCTGCAGCGCCAGCCCTATGCCGACAAGGCGACCACCAAGGAGGCCCAGGCCGGCTTCTCTTCCAGCGCCGAGACGGTGGCGGTGCTCGAGAAAGAGCTGCCGCAGGAGATCATGCCGATCATCAAGCGGGACTACCGCGTCTATACCGACCGGGCGCATACGGCGATCGCGGGCCTGTCCTACGGCGGGGGCACGGCGTTCGGCATCGGCATGCGCCACCTCGGTTGGTTCGACTATGTCGGCGAGTTCTGCACCGGCACCTTCGGCGGCCTGGACAACCCCAAGGACGGCTACATCTCCTACGCCATCCCTTACGACGCCGAGAGCATCGCGCCCGGCATCTACAAGAACCTGGTCAATCCCGCGACCAAGCCCAAGCTGTTCTACATGGGCTGCGGCGAGCAGGATCCCCGCAGGCCGTTCCAGGAGAAGGCCTTGGCCGACTTCAGGGCGCACGGCATCGATCCGGTGTGGCAGGTCTATCCCGGCGCCCACGAGTGGAAGTACTTCCGCCGCGCCTTCGCCGACTTTGCGGGCCGCATCTTCAAGTAGAGCCTTCCAGAGCGGCCAGCGTCGAGTTGAGGCCGTCCTTGTCGGCGTAGCAGCCTTGCAGCCAGCGCTGGCCGGCGCTGCTGAACGCGGTCCTGGCGTGCAGCACGCGCAGATTATCGACCACGAACAGGTCGCCTGGCATGAGCTGAAAGCGGATGTGGAGGGCCGGGTCGTCGACCAGCGCGGCCATGGCCCGGTAAGCCGCGTAATAGGCCGCCATGTCGTCATAGGGGATATCGACCAACGGGGCAGCTGAGCGGTTGTTGAACCGCACCGACAGCAACTCGCCGTCCGGACCCAGTTCGATCAGGGGGCGTTTTGAGCGCAGCCTTACGCCCTGCGAGCCAGCGTAGTCGAACCGGGCGCAGTAGCGGGTCAGCAAGGCGAACCCCGCGGGGCTTTGGCTCTGCAGGCGCTCGACGATCTTGAATCCGTCGACCACCACCGACTCCCCGCCCTCCACAGTGTTCTGCAGGCACGCCAAGATCTGCAGACCGGGAGCCGGGTCGCGGTAGGGATTGTCCGTGTGCGCCTGCAGGCCAAGGTTGGTGTAGGCCAGATTGCTGGCGTTGGTTTGGGCGCGCACATCGAAGGCGCGGCCGTAGTTGGTCTCGCGCACGTAGCCGAACAGTCCGGCCGCCTCGCACGCCACACCCTCGGTCGCGGGCGCTCCGGTGAGCCGGGCGAATCCGTGGCGGCTCAGCCCTGACAGCCAAAGCCGCCGCGCGTTGAGGTCGTCCCGCACCGCGCCATAGGCCTGGGGTGGGGCGATATCGCCCAGGGCCGCGTCCCACCGGGTGATCGCCGCTCCGGTCCAACCGGGCGCGAGCGGCGGTGGCCGGTCGTAGGCGTGGGCGAGCAGCCAATCGGCGTCGAAGGCGATGGTCTTGCCTTCGGGCGCGAAGGAGAGGTGCAGCGCTTGATCCATCCACTGCGCATCCACGATGCGGATGTCGGCGGGAAGGTCCGACAGGGTGATCAGCTTCTGTCCGTTGACCGGGCTGCGGGTCGCGGAATCCTGGGCGTTGTCGCGCAGCCAGACCGCGTGAAAGCGGCGTCGCTCGCCGGCGAGCTCCACTTCGAGGGCGTCGCCATCATCGAGGATTTTCGGCGGTGTCCGCGCTGGCATGCCCGCCTCGGTGGCTTACGCCGCCGGGGAGGCGAGGGGTTCGGCGCCCGTGGCCGCCGCCGCTGTGCGGACCTCGGCGGTGCGGCGGTAAAAATAGAGCCCGGCGATCGCCGTCGCCACGGCCCCCAGGACGCTGGTCACATAGGCGCCGACGGTGAAGAACTGCAGCCAGTTGAGCTGGCTCTGGCCCAGGTTGCGCCACAGAAGCAGGGCCACGCTGCCCATGTAGCCGAAGGAGTCGGCGACGTAGATGAGAAACCCCGCGTTGGCGACACGGCCGCTGGCCGCCACAAGGCGATCGAATAGGACCGCGTTGATCGGGTTGTAGGCGATATAGAGCCCCGAGCCCGCTAGGATCACCCACGCCAACGGCGGGATCAGATGCGCCTGGAAGGCCGCCGTGGCCACCCCCAGCAGCACGAAGCCGCCACCGATCATCGCGTGGATCACCATCAAGGCGCGGCGGTTGTTGCGCACCATGATCACCCCGGCCATGCCGATCAGGGCGATGAACGCGACCGGGACTTCACTGGCCGAAAACATCGCCGCCTGTCCGCCATAGCCCAGCGCGGTCCAGATTTCGGCGGCGAAGTTGTCGCGGAAATCGCGGAAGGCGGTGAGCAGGATATAGGCGAAGACGATGGCGATCAGGCCGGGGGCATAGGCCTTGAGGAACGCGCCGCGCTGGGCGCCCGTCATCGGCGCGCGCCGCACGCGCTCGGCCTCGTCGCGTGCGCTGGGCGGCGGAAGTTGGCTCAGCAGCCAGGTCGAGACGAACAGGAGGGGCATGAACAAGGCGCCGGTCGCCGCCGGCATCCAGAACGGGTCCACATGCCCGGCGTCCATCAGCCAGGCGCCGACCGATTTGACCACGCCCGAGGAGAGAATGAAGCTGGCGCACAGGATCGAGGCCAGGACCTCGGACACGCGCCGGCCCTCCATGAAACCGTAGACCAGGCCCCAGATCATGCCGAGCGGCAGGCCATTGACGAACAGGGCGATCACGTTCCACGGCGCCGGGATCAGGGCGAAGGCGATCAGCGCCAGCCACGATGCGCCGACCAGGCCAATGATCGCCCAGGCGCGATGGCGCGGATCGATCTCGGACACCAGCTTGACGCCGATGAACTTGGACAGGGCGTATCCGGCCACCTGGGCGATCACCAGGACCACCTTGTAGTCGAGAGGGAAATGCCAGCCGGGCACGTGATCGTAGGTCGCGGCCGTGAAGGGCTTGCGGAAGGCGTACATCGCGAAATAAGCGCTGAACCCGGCCAACCCCGCCACCAGGGTGAACACCGTTGGGTGGGCCCGGCTAAGGGCGCGTCGCACGAAGGTGCTCAAGGTCGATGTCTCCCGCTCCGGTCTCCTTGTATGGCCCTGTTGTGACAGTCGTTGTGACGCCCGAGCGGGGAGCAGGCGCCGGCGGTACAGCCCCTGCCGATCATCCACGGACGCATGGGGCAGGCGATTCTTATCCGCTAACGCGTCCGCGGGGACGCACTATCCGCCCAGGCTCACGCTCCTGCGGATGTCGCGCGACGAGGCGCCGACCATCAGCTTGCGCGCGCCGGCGACCTTGACCCAACCCTTGGCCCTGACCGACCAGTATTGGAAGCGCCGCGCCGGCAAGGTCAGTTGGACCCGCCGGCTCTCTCCTGCTTTCAGGTGCAATCGGGTGAAGCCGACCAGGGCGCGCGGCGCGACCTGGCCGTCGGCGGGCGGAAGGGCGGGCGCGCCGAGATAGAGTTGGGGAACTTCGTCGCCATCGGCCGGTCCGGCGTTCTTGACGCGGAACGTCACCGATACCGCGCCCTTGGCGGCCGGGCTGACCTTCAGTTCCGAATAGTCGAACCGGGTGTAGGATAGGCCATACCCGAACGGGAACAGAGGCTGAATGCCCTGGCTGTCGAACCAGCGATAGCCGACCATGATGCCTTCCGAATAGACGGTCTTGCCGCCGACCCCGGCCGAGGCGCGCTCGGGATGGGCGGGGTCCTCGGCCACGTTGTCGGCCAGGCGCACGGGCCAGGTGAAGGGCAGGCGGCCGGCCGGATCGGCCTTGCCGGTCAGGATGTCAGCGGTGGCCCAGCCGCCTTCGTCGCCCGGGAACCACATCTGGACCACCGCCTTGACCTTGGCCAGCCAGGGCATGGCCACAGGCTCAGCGGTATTGAGCACCACGATGGTGTTGGGCGCGGCCGCGGCGATGTCCTCGATCAGCGTGTCCTGGTCCCCGGGCAGCCCGAAGGCGGGCCGGTTCCGGCTCCAGGCGAACACCACCACCGTCTTGGCCGCCCGGGCTGTGGCGATCGCCGCGTCGTAGTCGGCCTGCCGCTTTTGCGGCGTCACCCACGCCAGCCGGACCTGGACCGGGACGCCGGAATCGTCGCCCGTGAGCGTGATGGTGATCGGATGCGGGCCAGCCGTCAGCGCGTATTCGACCCGTTCGTTGTCCAGGCCGTCGGTGGTGGGTACGATGTTGTCCTGGCCGGGCTGAAGCACATTGCCATGCAGGGCTAGGCCCGAGGTCGAGGCCGCGGGCTTGCCGTCGAGGGTCATGCGCGCCGAGCCGCCGATCACCTGCAGGTGCAGGCGGTATCGCCTCGCGGCCGGGATGTTCAGTTCGCCGCTCCAGACGTAGTTGCCGCCGGCGGGCAGGGGCGCGCCGGCCTTGACCGTGTGATCGAGTTGCGCGTCGACCGTGCCGTCGGCCCTGACCAGTCCCGGGGCGCCGGCGTGCGACAGGACGGAGGCGGGCACGGGCGCGCCGTCCATATCGTCGGCGACCGCGTACGCGACCTTCATCCCGGCCGCGCGCAGAGCCTGTACCGGGCTGACCTGGCGCTCGATGTGGCCCAGCGCCTTCTCGCCCACCATGCCCACGGCCATCAACTGGCCGCCGCCCGGTCCGATGACGGCCACGTCGGATTGCGCCGGTCGCAGCGGCAAGGCGCCGTCGTTCTTGAGCAGCACGGCGGCGTCCTCGCCCGTCTTCAGCACCGTCGGGGCCGCCTGCTCGGCCGGATCGCCCGTCGTCGCTTGGCTGGGCGCCTTGTCCAGATAGCCGAAGCGCTCGTATTCGTGGAGGATATGGCCCGCCGCCCGAGTGATGTCGGCCTCGCTGGCCTGGCCCGAGGCGATGGCGTCGAGCAGGCCGGTGGACACTTCGGCGGGCTGAGGGGCGCGGGCGCGGTAAACCGAGGGCTCCTCAGGATAGATCCCGCCCGCGAAGGCGAACAGGTTGGGTGGGCGCACCGGCGGCGCGACGGGGCGGGCCGACATGAACGCCGTCTTGCCCGGCGTACCCGGCATTTCCATGTCCAGGCCCTTGGCCACGAAGTCCGACGCGTGCACCGCGCCCCAGTCGGAGGTGACGAAGCCCTTGAAGCCCAGTTCCTTGCGCAGAATCCCCTCGAGCACAGCGTCCGAGCCGCACGCGTAGGGCCCATTGATCCTGTTGTAGGAGCACATCAGCGACGATACGCCAGCGTCGACCACAGCCTTGAACGGAGCGACGTAGATTTCACGCAGCGCCTGGGGGCCGACCTCGACGTTGTCGGCGCCGTCATAGGCGATGAAGTGCTTGGCCTGGGCCATCACGCCCTGGCTCTGGATTCCCTGAACCATGCCGGCCGCGATGGCGCCGGTCAGCAGCGGGTCCTCGCCATAGGTGTTGTAGGCGCGTTCGAACAGCGGATCGCGGTGGATATTGATGAAGGGCTCCAGCACGATCTGTTGACCGCGGGCCTTGGCGCTGCGCCCGATCGCGACGCCGTTCGCGCGCGCGTCCTCCACGCTGAAGGTGGCGGCCAGGGCCATGGTCGCCGGAAAGGCGGTCGCGGGCAGCCGGGTGAGAACGCCGGGCGGACCGTCGGTCAAGCGGACGGGCGGAATACCGTATTTGGCCAGGCCCGGCAGATAGCCGGCCTGACCCTGGTCGGTGGCGGCGGGCTCGGCGACGCCGTGGATCAGGGCGATCTTGTCTTCCAGCGACATTTTCGCCAGCAGGGCGTCGACGCGCGCGCTGCCCGACGTTTCGGCCGGCCACGCCAGCCCGCATGACAGGGCGGCGAGCATCGCCCCAAGGCCCAAGACCTGGACGGCGCGGTCGCGGTTCGGTCGCGGTTTCATTCGGTCGCCCATCGTTTGGATGCCCTAAAGCTCGCGAGTGTTAGCAATGCCCCGCTTTTGCGCCATCGGCTAGCGGCTGCTGGCCAGCGGACGCGAGGCCCTGGAAATCTAGCGCGCTTTAAGCGCAACGATTCAACCCCTCACGGTTTGCAACTTTGGAGCACAGGTCTGGCAAATACAGTCACGAATAGAGAACGCCGTTCGCGAAATCGCAGAGGGCAGATCAAGTGATGTCGGGGTGTTTATATGAAGTTTTAACCGCCAAGGGTTTCCTTGACCGCCTCTCCGCCTTGAGACGCTATATGCGGAGCGGAACCAGGGCGGGAATAGACAGCTTTGTCGACGCGCGGCAAAATCAATCGGAGCGCCTCGAGCGATCGGACCATTCGCAGTCTGATCAGCCTGACGTCCAATGCGTCGTCATCGCGGACGTTGAATTTGATCGCCACCTGGGTGCGGAACGCGGAAGACCCGGGCTACCAACAGGCGCCGTTTTTCAATAACTCGACCCTCAATCGCTGCATCATCGTCAAGCACCGCTTGCGCAGCGACGAGCTTGAATTGTTCAATGACGGCAGGGCGTCCTCGACCAAGATCATCCTGCCGATCGACCCGACGAACTTGTCTGCGGGCGGCCAATCGTTCTTCGTCGGCCAGGTCGGCTATCGCGAGATCGTCGCCAAGCTCTTCAACGGATCTGTCGAGGCGCTACAGCATGACGAGGGCGTGCTCGCGGCGCTTGACTCGCTGCCGTCCCTCGATCCGTTCCTGCTGCGCGAGCGCCTGCGTCAGGGCGGCTTCACGCCGGACCAGTGCTACTTCGAGATCAGCGACGCGGACGCCGCGCGCATGTTCAAGTTCGCCCGCGACGAAATCGCGCCGCTCATCAGCATGGCCTTCGGCGACACGGGGGAACTGCACGCCGAAAAGCTATCCAAGCTGGCCTCGAGGATCTTGGAGAACGATGGCGGCGAGGAGTTGGAGCCTCTGCGCGCGGGGCTTGGCATGAGCAAATCGGAGTTCACCGAGGGCGCCTTCTGTTGGAAGGGCTTCATCTACTACAAGTGGCTGCTGATGGATCTACTTCCCAAGATCAATCCCTTGGCCACCGAGATTTCGAAGGTGCGTATCGTCGGCGTCGCGGGGCAGGACGACCGGGCCTACATCCGCTCGGCCGGCGCGCATATCTGCAAGGCGATGTTCCAATCCTGCGCGGCGGTGAAGGCGGCGCTCAAGGTCTATGACGAGGCCTATGCCGGCATGACGCGCGACAAGGAGCCGAAGCTGTTCCGGGAATTCCTGCTCAAGGCGCCGGACATGTTCCAAGAACTTGGAGAGCACCTGGGCAGCGTCCAGCATGTCATGAGCTTCTGGCGATTCCGTTTCCCAAGCGGCGCGCCGCTGCGGGCCGGCGCCGAGGAGCTGGTCGATCTGTTCACTGATTTCGAGGCCAATTTTACGGCGCCAGCCGCGGACTGACGGCCGCGACGTGTTGGCGCGCGGCGAATCCCGGCGCAGGTTCGCGCCATGCCCACTGCCGACGCCGCGATCCGCGCCAAGCGCAAGCTGACCAACCGCCTGATCGCCGCCCACGACGCGGCGCGTCTGCGTCCGCACCTGACCGACGACATGGTGATGATCGTCGGCGACGGCGACCTGATCCAGGGCGCGGATGCGGTGGTCGCGGCCTTCGCCGCCCAGTTCGCCGACCCGGCGTTCATTGATTATGCGCGCACGACCCAGGCGGTCGACTTGGCGGCCGATGGACGCCGGGCCGCCGAAGCCGGGCGCTGGGTCGGGCGCTGGAAGGACGGGGTCGCGATGAGCGGCGTCTACATGGCCGCGTGGCGCGAGTCCCGGGGGCAATGGCTGCTGGAGCGCGAACTCTACGTCACCCTTGGGCCCTCGGCTTGAATCCTACGGCTGAGGGGGCCGGGCGCCGACAACCCGCGCGCGGATCGCTTGAAAGGGATCACGGTAACCCGCTATTCAATGCCGCGCTTGAACGCCTTGCCGGCATTTTTTCGCGACCATAAGAAACAGCGCTGGGCCGCGGCTCGGCAAAAGGGGGAACATGTATCGGGGACCTGTCTTGGCCGGCGTGCTCGGTTGCGCCGCCATCCTGGCGACGACTTGCGACGTGTCCGCCCAAGCGCCAGCGAGTCCACCCCCATCGGCGGCGTTTGTCGGGCCGGCCTCTGGGCCCCCGGTTCCGGAAATCCCATTCGACGCTGTCAACTTCCTGAAGCCGCCGGCCGACATGCACCTGGGCGAGATCGCCGGCGTGGCGGTCAACTCGCAGGGTCATGTGTTCGTGTTCCAGCGCGGCAATACGGCTGGGCCAGCCTATGGCGCGGCGGCCGCGCAGCTGTTGGAATTCGACGCCGACGGCAAGTTCGTGCGCGAGATCGGCAAAGGGCTGTACGCTTGGTCCTTCGCCCACGCGGTGCGGATCGATCCACAAGGTAACATCTGGGCCGCCGACAAGGGCTCGGACATGGTGATCAAGTTCGACCCCGCCGGCCGGGTGCAGATGGTGTTCGGCCGCAAGGTCGAGGCCACGGCGCCGGAGGCGCATCCGCTCGACCATCCCTCGCCGCCGCTGCCGGCGGTCGACGGCTATTTCCGCCAGGTCACCGATATGGCCTGGGACAGCCGGGGCGACACCTACATTTCGGACGGCTACATCAATTCACGGGTGGCCAAGATCGCGCCCGATGGACGCTGGCTGACCTCCTGGGGCTCCTACGGCAGCGGTCCTGGGCAGTTCAACCAGCTGCACTCTATCGCCGTCGATGGCCAAGACCGGGTGTACGTGGCCGACCGGTCCAATCGCCGGATCCAGGTGTTCGACACCGATGGCAAGCTGCTCAGGATCATCACCATCCGCGTGCCCTTTCCCGACGACGCGCCCGTGCCGATTGGCAATCGGCCCACGCTGTCCAGCCCCGGATATCTTTTGCCGGGCGCGCCCTGGGCCCTGTGCATCACGCCCAAGGGCGCGGGCCCTCAGGTGCTCTACGCCGCTGACGTCTGGCCGGGCCGCATCTACAAGCTCAGCCTCGACGGCCAGGTGTTGGGGTGGCTGGGGGGCGCCGGCAAGCAGCTGAAGCAGTTTGGCTGGATTCACGAAATGGCCTGTCCTTCCGAAAATCAGCTTTACGTCGCCGAGGTGTTGAACTGGCGCGTGCAGAAGCTGACCCTGCATCCGGTGCATTGATGACGACGCGGCCTCACATGGGACTGGTGGTCGGCGCGTCCGCCGCGGCCAGCGCCTTCGAATGGTACGATTTCTACATCTTCGGCACGCTGGCCGAGATCATATCGGCCAAGTTCTTCACCGGCCTGCCGCCCACGGCGGGCTATATCGCCGCCCTGGCGCTGTTCGGGGCAGGCTTCGCCTTCCGACCGCTGGGGGCCTTGATCTTCGGGCGGGTCGGCGACCGGATGGGCCGCAAGAGCGCCTTTCTGATCACCGTCATGATGATGGGCGGCGCGACCTTCGCCATGGGGCTGCTGCCGACCTACAACCAGATCGGTGTGTGGGCCTCGGCTCTGGTGATCCTCTGCCGCATCGTCCAGGGCACGGCCTTGGGCGGGGTCTACGGCGGCGCGGCCATCTCGGTGGCGGAACATGCTCCACCCGGCTCGCGCGGATATCTGGGGGCCTATGTGCAGACGTCGGCGCCGATCGGTTTGCTGGTCGCTCTGCTGATGATTCTGGCGCTGCGCACCGCGCTCGGGGCCGCGGCCTTCGACGCCTGGGGCTGGCGGCTGTGCCTGCTGGCCTCGGTCGGCCTGCTGGCGATCTCGGTGTTCATGCGCATGAAGATGACCGAGAGCCCGCTGTTCGCCCAGCTTGAGGGCGAGGCCGACGGGCCCGCCAAGGCGGTCTATGCGGAAACCTTCGGCCGTTGGTCGAATCTGAAGCTGGTCCTGCTGGCCTTCGTGACCATGATGTGCGCCCAGGGCGCGGTCTTCTACACCGCCTTCTTCTACGTCCAGGTGTTCCTAGAGAAATCTCTCAGAGTCGACCCCAAGACGGGCGGCGCCCTGCTTATGGGCGTGGTGGCGCTAAGCGCGCCGGTGTTCTTGCTGGCCGGCTGGCTGTCCGATCGGTTCGGGCGCAAGCCGGTGATGTTGTGCGGGATGCTGATCTCGCTGGTGGGTTATTTTCCGGCGTTTCACGCCATGGAGGCCGCAGCCAATCCGGCCCTCGCGGCCGCGTCCAAGGCGGCCCCCGTGGTGGTGGTGGCCGACCCCGCCGACTGCTCGCTTCAGTTCGATCCGATCGGCAAGGCGCAGTTTACGTCCTCGTGCGACGTGGCCAAGGGCTTTCTCGCCAACGCGGGCGTGTCCTACACCAACCGGGCTGCGGCGGCCGGGACAACCGCGCATATCGAGGTTGGCTCAATGTCGGCGCCGTCCGCCAGCGCAGCGGGCTTACCGCGTACAGGGGTGGCCGCGGTCAAGGCGGCGTTCGCCCGCCGCGCCAAGGCCGCGCTGGTCGCCGCCGGCTACCCCGACAAGGCCGACGCGGCCCGGATCGACACGCCCGTGCTGTTCGGTCTGATGCTGATCTTCGGCATCAGCGCGGCCCTGCTCTACGGCCCGCTGTCGACCGCCGCGGTCGAGCTCTTCCCCACGCGGATCCGCTACACCGCCATGTCGGTGCCGTATCACGTGGGGGTGGGCTGGGTCGGCGGCTTCCTGCCCTTCACCGTGTTCGCCATCGTGGCCGGGACGGGCGACGCCTTCGCCGGCCTATGGTACCCGTTCGTCTTCACCGCCATCAGTTTCGTCACGACCCTGCTGCTCCTGCCCGAAACCCGCCGCCGGTCGCTGGATTTCTAGCGCCCGCGCTCGAGGCCCGCTATCCGACGCACCGCCGCCTGACGAGTCCCCGTCGTCGCCTACAGCTAGCTCAACGGTCAGGTGGTCATATGAGTCCGCCGCTCGTGGGCTTGGAGTCGCTGAACTGCGCCGCCACCGGATATTGCGCGCCCATGTCCCACGCAATGCGGGCTGGGGCCCGGCCCACTAATGCCGGATCGAGCTCAAGCGGATCGACAGCGAGGGGGTCAAGGCGCACCGGCGCGCGTGTTACCCGTAGCTAGCCAAGCTCAAGGACGCCTACGACCGCTCGACCAAGACGCCAAGCTCCTGAGGCGTCGTCCCAAGATCAAGACGTCCAACGTCCTTGCCGCGCTCGGCCCCGGAGAAAAATGCATGCCCCACTGGGGGATTTGGCGCGCTCGCGCATCTGAATAAAAATGACCTCCGGATGGCGGGCGAAAAAATGGGCTGGGGGGAGGGTCCGTTGGAATGCTGTCGTCTATGACGTCCCAGCGGGCCCATTGGCTGGCGCGGCACATTCTCCCTCACGAGCCGTTCCTTCGCCGCTGGCTCCAGTCGCGTAAGATCGGCGCGCTGGAAATCGACGACATCGTCCAGGAAAGCTATGCCCTGCTCGCCGCGCTGAATTCCGTCGAGCATATCGTGAATCCCAAGTCGTATTTCTTCCAGACCGCCAAGTCTCTGGTGTTGCGGGATTTGCGGAGGGCAAAAGTCGTGTCCATCGAGACAGCCGGCGACTTGGATGTATTCGGCTTGGTCGAGCAGATTACACCTGAGGACGAAGTGTCGGCCCGACAAGAGTTGCGCGTGGTCGCGGACGCCTTAGCCGGCTTACCCAGCCGCTGTCGCCAAGCCTTTGAGCTGCGCAAAATTGACGGCCTTTCCCACAGGCAGATCGCAGAACGGCTTGGCCTCTCAGAGCGCACAGTTGAAAAACACCTGGCGCGCGCGCTGCATCTTTTAATGGAGGCGCTGGGCAGAGGGGGAGATACAGCGTCTCGCGCATCTATGCGATCGAAGAAGCGATCCAGTCATGTCAGCATCCAGATCAAAGACCGGTAGAGAGATCGACAAGGCCGCGGCGCTGTGGTGCGTGCGGGTCGATGGCGGGCGGATGTCCGATGCGGACGCGCGCGATCTCGACGCATGGCTGGAGGCCGACGTGCGCCATCGTGGCGCATTCGCCAGGGCCCAGGCGGTGATGGCGCGCGCCGAACGCGCTCGGGCTCTGGGTGCGGGCGTGTCGGTGGCTGAGTCGCCGGATGCGGTGCGCGCCACTCGGCGCCGGGTACTGATGGTTGGCGGCGGCTTGGCGGCTTGCCTGGCGGGTGTGGTGGCGTGGCGCATCGAGGCGGCTCTTGCGCCATTGGTGCTCAAATCGTCAAAGGGCGAGGTGCTGCGTGTGCCGCTGGCCGACGGCTCGTCGGTGACTTTGAATACCAATACCGAATTGCATGTCCGGTATTCGCGCCATTCCCGCGATCTCGAACTTTTGGCCGGTGAGGCGCTGTTTAATCTGCGTGACGATCGCGCCCGGCCTTTTGTGGTGCGTGCGGGCGCCATGAGTCTGCGCGGCGGCGCCTCGGTCTTCTCCGTACGCAACGATCGCGACGCGCCTGTATGCATGGTGGTGCGGGATGGGACGGTCGAACTGACGTGCGGCCAGCGCAAACCCATGCTGATTCCGGCTAATTATATGGTGAAGGCGGCCGCGACAACGATCAGCGCCGATGCACCCCTGGAGTCTTCGCGCATGGAATCGCAGGAGATCGCCCGCCGGCTCGCGTGGGAAGACGGCATGCTGTCATTCAAGGGCGAGACCCTAGCGAAGGCAGTGGATGAGTTCGCGCGCTACTCAGACACCCGGCTCGTCATAGATGATCCAGAATTGGCGCAGGAGACCGTCTCGGGTCGTTTTTCGTCGAGCGATCCAGCGCGCTTCGCCCAAGCCGTCGCCGTCTCGTTCAACGCGCGGGTCATCGATGCGGACGGCGCCTTGCACATTTCCCGTTGAACGCATGCAGGAACAAATAAGGGGCTGGGCAAATCGTCCGGCATCATCTTGACGTTTCGGGGCGTTCGCTGGCCCAAATCTGACGGACCCGCCAATCATAAAAACGGGGTCCCTGTAACGATGGGGGGAGGATGAAGCGCAGACTGATCGCCGCATGGGGCTTGTCGCTGATGGCATCCATGGCGGCGACGGATTGCCTTGCGCAGGAGCGCAGCTTCAACATTCCAAGCGGGCCCGCGGCGGACTCGATTCCCGACTTCGCCCGTCAGGCAGGGCTGCAAATCCTGGCGCCCGCCGATCAGTTGCAGGGCGTGAAGACCCCGGCCATCCGCGGGCGCCAAGACGTGCACGCCGCGCTGCGGGCACTGCTGGTCGGCACCTCGCTGGAGATCGGCTTCGACGACGGTGTGGTGATCGCGCTTCGGCGAATCCCGGACTCGTCCGGCGGCAAGACCAACTCGACCGCCGAGGCTAATTTGGACATTCAGGTGACCAGCGAATTGGTCGTGACCGCCCGCAAGTTCTTCGAGACCGTCGCACAAACGCCGCTAGCCTTGTCCGCTGCGACTGGGGCCGAACTGACCGAGCGGGCGGTGGCCACCCTCGACGATCTCTACAAAGTCGCGCCGGACATCGTGGTCGACCACAGCTTCAACGGAGTCAACGTCACCTTGCGCGGGGTGGGTACGACCGATTTCACCAGCCGCGCTTCGCCTGGCATCGCCACCGTGATCGATGGCGTGCAGTTGCAGAACAACCGGGCGCTCGGCGTCGCCTTGTTCGATGTCGACCATATCGAGGTGCTTCGCGGTCCACAGGGCACGCTCTATGGGCCATCCTCGCCGGGCGGGGTGATCAATGTGATCAGCAATCGGCCGGCGTTCGGGACTCTGGCGTCGCTGCAGACGGAGGTTGGGAACTACAACAGCTATCGCGCCGCCGCCGTTGGCAATGCGATGCTATCGGAAAACGCCGCCGTGCGTCTTGCCGTCGCCAGCAATGACCGCGACGGCTACATCCTGCAGAGCGCCTCGGCGACGCCCGCGTTGAACGCCCGGCCAGGCATCCCCAAGCATGGCGCCATGAACGATGAGCACGACAAGGAGGGCCGGCTCGGTCTGCTCATCCTGCCCAGTGATAATACCTCCGTCCTTCTCCAGGCAACCGTGGGGCGCAGCTACGGGGAGGGCTTCGGCTCAGTTCCGCAGGTGGTGTTCGATAGCGCCAATTCCGGTCCGCGCCAGCGCACCGTACCGGCCAATCCCATTAATCCGAGCGTCAACGACAACTACGCGGCGGTGAACGGCGAGTTCAGCACCGTCTTCGCCAAGATGAAGCTCAGCTATCTCGGGGGCTATGCCCGGATGGCGCTGGACGAACGGACCGCTGACACCAGCGGCGTCAACGATGGTACGAGCGCGAAGCAGAACCAGGGGTTGGGCTATATCTGGGGCGTCTACCGCGGGCCCGAGATAGACCAATCGCATGAGGTGCGCCTGCAGAACGCCGATCAAGGGCGACTGACTTGGGCGCTCGGGCTGGCCTTCCTGCAACGCGATGACAGCTACTTCACGCAGGGCGAGGGGACTCCGGTCACCACATCGAACCTACCCCAGACCATCGCCGCCAGCAGCGTGACCCGGCTCCAGACCGGCGTCACCCGCCGCGCCGACGCCGGCGTCTATGGTACGATCGACTACGAGATCGCCCCCGCCGTCAGGTTGAGCCTTGGCGGTCGGTATGCGGTGGACAGGCTTAATGATCGGGGGGGGACCTGGAGCAAAACTCAAGTGACCGGCTGTGAGGTGGAGCAATATTGCCCCCTGGCGCCGACTGCTCAGGGCGGCGCGACGCGCTCGAGCACGTTCACCTACAAGGCCGGCGTGGACTATCGTCCGAGCAGCGCATACATGCTCTATACGGATGTGGCCACCGGATATAAGCCGGGTGGTTTCAACTATACACAAGGCTTAGTCGCCGGCTCGCCGGTCTTTTCGGCGGAACAGTTGACGTCGTACGAGGCGGGCTACAAGGGCCGACCCATCACCGGCCTCTACATCGATAGCACGGTGTTCTACTACGATTACCAGCGCTACCAAGTGACGGGAGCAGAGGAGATTCCGAGCGAGATCGGCCAGTCGGTCGCCGTGACTCTGTCCGTGCCGGTGACGATCTACGGTTGGGAAAACAGCGCCAGCTACCAGCTGACGTCCCACGATTCTATCGACGTCTCGGTCAACTATCTTTCAGCCCGCTACGCCAAGGGGTCCGACGCCCTGATTGCCGGCGGGCAGGGCGTCGCGCCGATCGACTGGGGCGGTTACTACCTGAACAACGCGCCGGTGTGGACGCTCGCCTTCGGCTACCGCCGTGTGTTCAACCTCGGCCGGGTAGGGCGCGTAATCCTGAGCGCGGACACGACCTATACCTCGGAGTACTTCGTCGACGTGGTCGGAGGCGCTCAACAATATCGCCAGCCACCCTTTACGCGCTCCAATGCGCGGGCCAGCTACAGCCCGTCGGGCGGCAAGTACAGGCTCGAGCTGTTCGTCTCCAATATCGAGGATCGGATCGAGGAAACCAACTTCATCGGCCCGCCCGTCGCCGGCTTTGGCAATCTCGGCGTCACCGCGCCCCGGTTCTTCGGTTTGCGGGCCTCGGCCGCGTTCTAGCCCCCCGCCCAATCTGGCCGCGCGCAAATATTTTGCGCACCATGGGGGAAATCCGCCCCTGCCGCATCCCATGCATACCAGAGGCCGGCGATCCGGGCCCCCGTGCGGGCGCCGATCGGCGCAGCCAATGGACCGCGCGATTTCGGGTCGCGGCGGCGGCAAAAAACTCTGCGGTGGCGGACGATCACCGCGCATGGGGAGACCATCATGCGAAATATCAAGCTCCACGCTGTGCTCATGTGCTCGAGCATGCTGGCCATTCCCGCTTTCGCCAGCGCCCAGAGCGCGCCGGCGACGCCCACTTCCGAAGTTGTGGTGACCGGCTCGCGCGTCATCACCAACGGCAACAACAGCCCGACCCCTCTGACGGTGGTGCAGGCGGCGGACGTACTCAAGCTCCAGCCCACCACCCTGGTGGCCGCCATCGGCGAATTGCCGGCCTTTTCGGGTATGAAGGGCGCGGAATCCGGGTCGCAGCCAGGCCCGCCCAATGGCGGCAACGGCGCGGCCACCCTGCTCAATCTGCGCAACCTTCAGCCGCAGCGCACCCTGATCCTGCTGGACGGCCAGCGCTTCCCGCCGACCCTGTTCACCGGCGGCGTGGACGTGGACGCCATCCCCGAGATGATGATCCAGCGTGTGGACGTGGTCACCGGCGGCGCCTCGGCGGTCTACGGTTCGGACGCCGTTTCCGGCGTGGTCAACTTCGTGACCGACAACAAGTTCAACGGCGTCAAGATGCAGGCGCAGTACGGCGAGTCCACCTACAGCGACGATCCCTCCTATAAGATCGGCATCGCCGCTGGCCGCAGCTTCCTGGACGGCAAGCTGCACCTGGAGGGCAGCTACCAGCACTACGACGACAAGGGCCTGACCAGCCGCCTGGACCGCGCGTCGCTCGACAACTACGCTTTCGGCGGCGCCGGCAGCGCCGCTAGCCCGCTGACGGTGTTCCAGAACGTACGCCAGAACAATGTGTCGTTTGGCGGCTTGATCTCGGCGCCAGGCAGCGCGCTCAATGGCTACACCTTCGATACGAACGGCGTGGCCACGCCGTTCGTGCATGGCGCCTCGATCCATGGGACCGGCGGCGGCGCCAGCGACGAGATCGGTGGGGACGGAGCATTCGGCAACGCCGGGATCAAGTCGCCGCTGCGCTCCAACCAGGTCTTCCTCAGGGCCGACTATGACCTGACCGATACGGTCCACGCCTTCGTGCAGGCCATGTATAATGAGAAGTACAATCTGCAGTATTATGGCTGGACCCGCCTCAACAACGAGGTGCTATCCACCAGCAATCCCTACCTGACCGCGGCGCAACAGGCGGCGCTCGCTTCGGCGGGGGCGACCTTCAAGCTGTCGAAGATCCTCAGCGATGTGCCGATGATGGGCAACAACGCCGATGAGCAGCAGTTCTTCATTAACGCCGGCCTGGACGGCAAGCTGCTGAACTATGACTGGGGCCTGGACGTGAACTACGCGCGCACCGCGCTGATGGACACGATCAACAACAACCCCAATAACCAGAACATCGCTCTGGCGCTGGACACGACCACCAACAGCAGTGGCCAGATCGTCTGCCGCTCCGCCCTGGTCAACCCCACCCTCTACGGCAATTGCGTGCCGCTTAATCCCTTCGGCCCGACCTCCGATGCGGCGGCAATCAACTACATCACCGGCACAACCCACCTGAATGTGCACACGTCCTTCGTCGACGCGGTGGGCCACGTCGATGGCGAGGCGTTCCAGGATTGGGCCGGGCCGGTGCGAATCTCGGTCAGCGGCGAGTTGCGCCAGAACACTTTGGATTACGACACAGACTATCCCTACAACGTCTATGTCAATTGCCCGACCGGCACGCCTAACTGTCCATCGACCAGCAGCCTCTACGGCCAAGTCTACGGCGACCGTACCCCGGTGACGCAGGCGGTCGAGGAAGCGGCGTTCGAAACCAATGTGCCGCTGCTCAAGGACCTGCCGTTCGCCAAGAGCCTGGACCTGAACGGCGCGGTGCGCTTCACCAACTACAGCACCAGCGGCTCGTACTGGACGTGGAAGATCGGCCTGGATTGGAAGGTGGCCGACGGCGTGACCTTGCGCGCCACCAACTCGCGCGATATCCAGGCGCCGACCTTGTACGACTTGGAGCAGGCGATCAGCATCGTGCCGGCCAACGGCACCGACTACTACACCGGCAACACCAGTGATCCCTACAACACAGTCAACAAGGGCAACCCGACCCTGACGGCGGAAAAGGGCTTCACCCGCACCGCGGGCGTAGTGTTCCAGCCGGACAAGATCCCCGGCTTCAGCCTGGCGGTCGACGGCTACTACATCAAGATCGACGACGCGATCCAGCAGGTGCGCGGCTGGGACCAATCGGTGCAGCAAGCGTGCATCAACAGCGGCGGCTCCTCGCCGTACTGCGCGCTGGAGGCCCGCCCACTGGGCTTCACCACCACCAGTGCTGCGACCAATAGCGCAACGGCGTTCTATGCCGAGTACATCAACATCGCTTCGGTCACGACTTACGGCCTCGATATCGAGGGCAACTACCGCACCCGTATCCTGGACCGTCCGGCCAGCTTCCGCCTGCTGGCGTCCTGGCAGCCGCACCTCTACGTCAACCAACCCGGCGTGCCGGAATACGACTGCGGCGACGCCGCCGATTGCGCGGCCAACTACCAGGCCAGCTCGTCCTTGCGGATCACCGGCCAGGCCCACATGGACGTGACCGAAGCCTTCGCCCTCGATCTGCAGGAACGTTGGCGCGGATCGGAGGCGCAGTCGGGCGAGATGGATGGGCCCTATACGCCCGCGGGCTCCAACGTCTACGCCTCCAGGCTCGGCGCCCTGGGCTACACGGACGTGACCTTGACCTACAAGGTCAACTACGGTCCGCTCCGTCCGGAAGTATTCTTCAACGTTCAGAACCTGTTCAACGCTTTGCCTTCGCCGACTGCCGGCTCCGGCAATATCGGCTCAGGCGGCCCGGGTAGCGGTTGGGCCAACGCCTTCGACGACCCCGTCGGCCGCTATTACACGGTCGGCCTTCGGGCAAAGTTCTGATCACACCCTGACCGGTTCCAAATGGAGCCGGGGTGAACGGACGTGAATATACGGGTGCGTCGCCGATGGCGGCGCACCCGGTGCGCGATCATTCAAGACAGCGCATCCCGATAAGGAGGAAACCTTCGATGAAGCGCACCAGCGTTCGCACCCTTCTGGCCGTCGCCGCCGCGGCCGCGAGCTTCGTCGCCATCGCCGCCCCCGCCCTGGCCCAGCCGACGATGTCGCGGCCAAGTCCGGACACGCCCAACGTTCCGGGCGTCAAGCTGACCTTTGTGCATCTGGCCCAAGAGGTCCCGGCGGTGCTTTACGAGCCGACCGCGCCCGGCGCCAAG
>Ga0335069_10005105_pt1 | contig 19318 bp, 17 predicted proteins | sample Lox_Sample_11_FD_206714 | JGI IMG/M metagenome (GOLD analysis project Ga0335069, IMG submission 206714) | Soil microbial communities from Loxahatchee National Wildlife Refuge, Florida, United States - Lox_Sample_1.1 | ecosystem: Environmental > Terrestrial > Soil > Wetlands | place: USA... | reverse complement strand
GGTACTGCCCGGGGAACCGCAGCGGGGTGCGCGCGCCGCCGGGGTGCCACAGCGTGCCGCCCCACAGCGTGTGCTGCTGGTAACCGGCCACGGTCCCGTCAGCGCCGGCCAGTTCGGCGGGGGCGCCGACCTGGTCGGCGATGACCGCGTAGAACCGTTCGCCGGTCACCGCCGTCGGTGCGTCGTCCCGCGGCACGCTCTCGGCCTGGGTGAGCGGGGTGAAGGTACCGGGCCGGCAGGCCCAGGTCACCCGCCGCCAGCGGCCGGGCCCCGGCGGGCCGGCGCTGCCCCCGGCCAGGATGGCTTCGGCCAGGACGGGGCCGTCCCAGGAGAAGGTGATCTCCTCGGCGGTGGCACCGGACGGGGCCAGGCGCTGTTTGGCGATGCGGCGGCCGAGGGCGTCGTACCGGTACCGCCAGGTACTGCCGTCCGGGGTGGTGACCGCGACGAGCCGGTCGTCGGCGTCCCACTGGTAGGTCCAGGTGGCGGGCTGGCCCGAGATCCGGGCCCGCTGCCGCTGGATGACCCGGCCCTGCTGGTCGTGCCGGTAGCGGACGGCCCCGGCGGTGGTGATCAGCGTGCCTGACCGGTCGCGGGGGCCCTGCACGTCGGCGGCCAGCCAGGAGCCCGCCGCGCCGGGCGGCGGCGCGGTCCAGCGCGCCGAGGACAGGTTGCCGGCCGGATCGTAGGCGTAACGCTCGGCCCAGTCCGGGCCGCTGACCTCGGTGATCCGGCCGCCGCGGCCCAGGATGAACCGGCGGGGCCCGGCCAGCAGGTCATCGATGCCCGCCAGGCATCCGTCCGCCCGGTAGGTGTAGGTGCGGCCCGCCAGCACCCGCCGGCCCGGCTCGTCCGGCGCGGCCGCCATCGCGGGCCGGGAGTCCTTCGCCGCGGCCGTCAGGACCTGCGACGCGAGCCGCCCGGCCCCGTCCCAGCCCTGCGTCAGGCCGAGATCGCCGGGCAGGTCGCGGCGGATCTCCCGGCCTGCCTGGTCGTAGCCGAACCTGAGCACCTGCCCGCCGGCCTCCAGGCGTACCGGGCGCCCGGCGTCGTCGTACTCCCACTGCTCCGTGGCGCCACTGGGGGTGACCCGGCGGCCGCGGCGGCCCGCGCGGTCGTATCCGGACACGACGGCTCGGTCGTTGCAGGTCTCGGTGATGACACGGCCGAGCGGGTCACGGCTCAGCCTGACCTCCGCGTCGGGGTTACGGGCGAGCACCAGCCGCCCTGCCGCGTCGTAGCCGAAGCTGGTGACCGCCCCGTCCGCGGCACGCCCGGTCAGCTGGCCGAGCTCGTCATAAGAGCAGGTCACCTGCTGGCCGGCGGCATTGACCCGGCTGATGAGCTGGCCGGCCAGATCGTAGGAATACCGCGTGGTGGCGCCGTTGTAGTCGGTCTCGGCCACCAGCCGGCCGGCCGCGTCGCGGGAGTACCGCCAGGTCAGGCCGGCGTGCGTGACGCTGGTCAGCCGCATCCTGTGGTCGTAGCCGAACTCGGTACGGGTGCCGTCCGGGCCGGTCATCACCGTCACCAGGCCGAACGGCCCGTACTCGTAGCTGGTCTGCTCACCGGCCGGGCTCAGCCAGGCGATCAGGCTGCCCTCGGCGTCGTAGTCGAAGCGCTCGCTGCCGCTGTCCGGGATGACGCGCCCCGCCAGCCGGCCCTCCACGGTCCAGGCCAGCTCGGCCGCCACTCCGTTCGGCCCGATGATCTTCGTCACCCGGCCGGACAGGTCCCTGGCGTACCGCGTGGTCCCGCCGCCGGGCCCGGTCACCGCCGCCGGCAGGCCCGCGGAATCGCATTCCACCCTGGTCACAGCGCCGAGCGGGCCGGTGACGGACGCCAGGTGACCGCGCTCGTCGTAGCCGTATGACGTGACGGCGCCGTCCGGCGCGATCCGCCGGACGAGCCGGCCGCGCGGGTCGTACTCCTGGCGCCAACTGGTCCCGTCGCCGGCGTCCAGCCGGACCGGCAGGCAGGCCTCGTCGTAGCGGGCCAGGACCTGGCTGCCGTCCGGCCGCGTCAGCCCGGTGAGGTTGCCGCGCTCGTCGTAGGAATACCTGGTCAGGCGGCCCAGCGGGTCGGCACGGGCCACCAGGCGACCGAACTCGTCGTGCCAGGAATGCGTCACGTTGCCCAGCGGGTCGGTCACCGCCGAGACCCGGGATGACTCGTCGAGCTGGTAGATGGTCCTCGCCCCGGCCGCGTCCGTCCGCCAGGTGACCCGGTCGCGGTAGGCGAAGGTGGCCGACATCGCCCCGCCGGGGCCCGCGCCGGCCACGCACCGGCCGTGCCGGTCGTAGGAGCAGCGGTACGAGTTCCCGTTCCTGTCCTGGAAGCCGGTGAGCCTGCCGTCTTCGTCGTAGCTGAAGCACAGCGCCTGGCCAGAGGAGTTGATGACGGCGGCCAGGTCCCCGGCCGGGTTATAGCCGTACCTGACCAGGGTCACTTCCTGGTCGGGCTGGCCTGCGTCCGGGCTGTCCGGGGCGTCGGGTACGTCCTGGGCGTCCCGGGCGGAGGCCAGCGCGAGCGCGGTCACCCGGCTGCCGTCCATGACCACCCGGACGCGGTACCCGCCGGAGTGCGTGACCCAGGCTGGCTGCCCGGCCTGCGTGTACTCGTAGCCGATCCGGTGCCCGGCCCGGTCCGTCACCGCGACCAGCGGCAGCTCCCCCGCGCCGCCCGGCCCCCGGTAGAACCCGGGCCGCCGCTCGAACCGCCATACCAGCCCGGCCTGGGGGTCGGTGACCGTGAAGGCGCCGTCACCGGCGCGTTCCAGCCGCCACCGCGGCCCGGTCACCGGCAGCCCGGTCGCGGGCCGCGGCCCGTCCTCATCGGCCGTGCACAGCCAGGACAGGATCCGCCCGTCGGCGAACACGCAGGCGATGCGCTTCGGGGCGACCTGCAGCCGCTGGTCGAGGGCGGACGCCCAGGACGGCCCGAACCACCGGCCCGCCCGCCACGAAGACCGGTACATCCGCCCGATGACCAGCGGCAGCGCGCCGGGCCGCGACACGTCCTGCTGGACCAGCAGCACGTCGCCCGTGGCCACGTCCACCGGATCGCCGGCCCGCGGGAGGTCCGACGGCGACCGGGCCGCCAGCGCCGGATCCGCGATCGCCGCGGCCAGCCCGGCCAGGCGCGTTACATGCCGCGGACCCGCGGCCGGCGAGCCGGGCGCGTCCCCGGCCGCACCAGTCAGGCGGCTCGCGGCGCCGGCGTGCACCTCGGCAGTGATCCCCGGCCGCGCGGCGAGCTGGCTCCCGTCCGCCACCAGCGACCGCACGCCCCGTGGCCAGCGGTCACCGAAGTCGCCCGCGGCCTGCTGGACCCCGGCGTCCCCAGCGTGCAACCCCGGCAGCTCAAATCCGGCGGGCCCTCGCCCGACGTCGGCTTCATCATCAGAACCAAGCCCTTTCAACGCGCCGATCGTGTCATCGCTCCGCCGCGCCGTCTCGCGCGGCGCCGCCCGGTCCGCCGGGAACCCGCCAGCCATCCGGTCATCAGCCATCCGGTCACCTCCCGCGGCGCTCGCCGATACCGGGGATCACGGCCCGGGGGCGGCGGGGGTTCGACCGGAAGTTCTTAATATCTCCGAACGGCCCGCTGACCTCGGCACCCTCGCCTGCCGGCCGGACCGGGCGTAGGCTGGCAGTGGCCGCGATGGCGGCGGCCGGCATGCCGGACTCGCACTGAACGGGGAGGCGGTTGTGGGCATCCGCTCCTGGTTCCGCTCTCGCAGGTCAGAGGACATCGCTGAGGAAGCGGACATCCCGGAGGAGAAGCACAGCCTGATCAAGCTGCGCTATGAGGACCCGGACTTCGAGGCGACCGAAGAGGCCGCGGCCGCGGACGTCGCCAGGGTGGAGGAGGACGACAAGTACTTCGGGAAGGACTCTCCCGCCAACCAGGACGAGCTCTGACGCTGGCCGCGGCCGTGCCCGGGACGCGGCCGGGATCTTGCGGGAAAGCCCCGGGCGAGGGATCGGGGCGATGATCACGCGGGGGGCGCCGGACGGCTGTCCGGGCATCCCCATGTCATCGATGTCTACGACGCTGGCACCCTGGATGACGGCCGGCCCTACCTGGTGATGGAGCTGTGCCCGGCCGGCTCGCTGAACGACGCGCTGCGCAGGAACGGGCCGGTGCCGCCGGCGCAGGTGCGCGACATCGGCATCCGGCTGGCCGACGCGCTCGCCGCGGCGCACGCCTCCGGCGTGCTGCACCGCGACATCAAGCCGGCGAACATCCTGGTCAACCGGTTCGGCATGGTCGGGCTTTCCGACTTCGGGCTGGCGTCGATCATCTCGGCGCACGGCGAGCAGACGGCTTCCCGCGAGGCGCTGACGCCGGCTTACTCGTCGCCGGAGACGTTCCGGGGTGAGGAACCCACCGTCCTGGCCGATGTCTACTCCCTCACCGCCACCCTGTACGCCCTGCTGTCCGGGCGGCCGCCGCGCTTCGCGGCCGACGGAAGACCGCCGAGCTTCGCGACGATCATGTCACTGCACGACAAGCCGGTCGAGGACGTTCCCGGTACGCCGCCCGAACTGATGGCGCTGCTGCGCGCGGGCCTGTCACCCGACCCGGCGGCGCGCCCGCAAAGCGCCGCGGCGCTCCGGGACGCCCTGGCCGGCTCGCGCGGCTACCTGCCAGCCGGTCCGCGCGAGGTGATCACCGTGTCACCGGATCCTCAGGTGCACACCCCCACTGCGGGTCGCCAGGGTGCGGTACCCGCGGGTGCCGTGGACCGGCCGGACGGCCCGGGAACGGCCCGGCGGCGGCTGTCGCCGCGGCACGCCGGGCTGGCCGCCGGGCTCGTCGTGATCATCGCCGCCGCCCTGGTCATCGGCGCCCGGCTGCTCCCGCATGGCGCCAGCCCGGGCGCCGGACCAGCCGGGACCCCGGCGGGCGGGACCTCACACGGCGGGGGGGCCGGCCGGACGGTGAACGCCGCGGACGTGTTCGGGGTCGCGACCAGGAGCGCGAGCTGCCCGGCGGCCAGGCTCCGGGCGGCCGTGGCGCGGTGCCCGGCGGCCCCGGAATGCTTCGCCGGGCTCACGGTGATCTCCGGCGCCGCCAGCGCGGAGCCCCTGCCCTGCGGCCGGCCGCACTACTGGGAGACGTTCGCGATGGCTATCCTGCCCGCGGACGTGCGGACCTTCGACCAGCCGACGGTCGCCGCGGATCCGACCGTGCGCGAGGTCTGCTCCGGGACGGTGATGCTCGCGTCACGGCAGGGCCTGGCGCGCCGTCTCCCGCTCGCCGACTGGGAGATCCAGGTGCTGCCGCCCACCGAGGCCGCGTTCGACAGCGGCTCGCGCGTCTACCGCTGTCTCGCCGACGAAATCGGGCACCAGCCGAGCACATCGCAGTTCCGCCGGTAGCGGGCGATGCCAGAATGACGTATGGATCTTGAAGCGTTTGAGCTGGTGCTGCTGCGCAGGCCGAAGAACGCGGCGGACTACGAGGACGCGGAACTCGAGCGCATCCAGCGGGAGCACCTGGCGCATCACGCCCGGCTGCGTGCCTCCGGGCATGTGGTAACCAACGGACCGGTCATCGATCCGCCTGACCCCTCGCTGCGCGGGCTGACGTTCTACCGGACCGGTTCGCTGGAAGAGTCACGGCAGCTCGCCGAGGCCGACCCCGCGGTCCGGGCCGGCCGGCTCGCCGTCGAGATCATGACCTGGTACTGCCCGCCCGGGACGATGAGCAAGCCGGGGCGGGCCGTCACCGTCTAGGCCGGCGGTCGAGGCGGCGACGGTCTAGGCCGACCTGCGCCGGACGGCTCCGATGACGGCGGAGTCGGCCTGGCGCGCGATCATCTCGCACAGGACGGCCGGGCTGAGCGGCCTGGGGGCCTTGCGGCCCGCCTCGAGGCGGATGCCCGCGTACGCGTAGCAATCCGCGACCAGCGCCGAGCACACCCGCCAGTGATCTGCCTTGAAGACGGGATCGAGTTCGGCGCCGTCGCCGATCCTCAGTACCTTCAGCGCGAAACCGGTGTAGGCCGGGTAGTCGTACGGGCGCCCGGCCAGGGCCCGCGCCCGGGCGCAGATCCTGGCGCGCTGCGCGTTGGCCAGCGGGTAGCGCACGTTCCACACCGCGTCGGGATGCGACGCGGCGGGGGCCACCCTGACGACCGGCGGCGCGGCCTCGATGATCTGCCCGTTTCCTATGTAGACGAAGGCGTGCCCGGCCCAGGTCCCGGTCGCGTGCCTGATCAGCTCGCCGGTGATCCCGCCGCCGTGGCTCACGCCGTAACACCCGGGCAGGACCATATCCCCGTTGGCCGCGGTGAACGGGGCCAGCCTCGGCAGCGCGGGCGGAACGGGAGCGGCGGTGGCAGTCATCGGATCCCCTATCGAGGTGTTATGGCCGGGAATCAGACCGGCCTTTTCCCGGCCCAGAGCACCGAATGCCGCCGCTGATACACCTCGAGGCAAAGTCGATCCCGTGGCCGGACCTGCCCGGACGGGAATCGGAAAGTTACGAAGCTGTGACGAACGCGATGTGATCGAGGGCGGCGCTCAGCGGTCTTACCAGCGGTGGCGCAGATGCGCGCCGCGGAACATAGGCTTGATGGTTGGATTGGGGCGGTTGAGTTGCCAGAGCACGCTAATGACAGGATTGAACAGAGCGCCGTAGCGAGCCGGCCTGGATCCGGGCGGATGCCTGGCCGCAGGACGGTGCGCCGCGCGGCGGCCGCCACAGCCGCCCTGCTCTCAACGGCGGGGCTCTCAACGGCGGGGCTCTCAACGACGGGGCTCGCGGTCACCGGCGCATCCTCGCCGGCGCTGGCGGCCTCCAGGAGCGCGCAGCCGACGACCCCGACCTGGAAGATCGTCAAGCGGATACCCAACGGGAACTTCAGCGTGGTCATCACCGTCGGCAAGAGCAGCGGCTGGGCGTTCGACAACGGCTTCGCCAGCGGCTCGGTGCCGACCGCCTGGCGGCGCAGCGGATCGTCCTGGACCAGGGTCCCGTTCCCCGGCAAGAGCAACGAGACCGTCGTCGCGGCCGCAGCTATCTCCCCGGCCGACGTCTGGGCCTTCACGGACGGCCTGTCCTCCCCGTCCCGCGCGCTGCGCTGGAACGGCCGGAGCTGGACGGTCCAGCGGAGCTTCTCGCAGCAGATCGGCGGCCAGGCGGTGATCGGCCCGGGCGACGTCTGGGTGTTCGGCCAGCCGTCCTTCCCCGGCGCCGGGTTCGGCGCCTGGCATTACAACGGCCGTTCCTGGTCGCACGTGGCGTCCGGGCACGGCCTGGAGGGCGGCAGCGGGCTGTCGGCGAACGACGTCTGGGCCTTCGACGGCGCCGACGTCGCCCACTGGAACGGCTCCACCTGGTCACGCACCTCGGTGGCTGCCCTGCTGCCCGCCAAGCAGCAGCTCAACAGCCCGGGGGTCACCGGGGTGTTCGCGCAGTCCAAGAACAGCGTCTACGCCATCGGGACCGGCGGCGCCGAAGACGAGGGCGGCCCGCAGGTGATCCTGCACTGGAACGGCCACCGGTGGTCCAAGGTGGCCGGGGGCAGCTTCGGGCTCGGCGACCAGCCGGAGCAGCAGATCAGCCCCGACGGCCACGGCGGCCTGTGGCTCCCGATGCCCGGCATCGACGGCCAGAAGTCCTACCTGCTGCACTACTCGGCGGGCCACCTGACGCCGGTCGCGCTGCCCGGCGGACCGAGCCGGATCAGCCTCTACGGCGTGGCCCTCATCCCGGGCACCTCCAGCCTGCTGGCCGGCGGTTTCACGCACGCCCCCTTCAACCCCGGCGCGAACGTCACCGCGGTCCTGCTGCAGTACGAGCCGTAAGGCGGAGCCGGCCGTGCCCCGGGGACGCTCGCACGTCCCCGGGGCACGCAGCCGCTCGTTCGGCCAAAAGAATTCAGGGCGCGGCCGTTCAGTTACTTACAGTATAAAGCGTGCACTGGTTTGCTTGCAGGATGTAACGACGCTAGCGTGCCACCATGGCAGCGGACGGGCGACGGCACGTAATCGCGATCGGCGGCGGCATGCGCGTGCCCGAGGGCCGGGTGCCCGTGCACATGGACTACGCGCTGCGGCTGACCGGCCGGGCCGAGCCCCGGATCTGCGTGCTGAACACGGCGGGCGGCGACGACCCGCGATGGGCGCTGCACATGTACGACCGCTTCGCCGGGCACCCGGCCCAGCTCAGCCACCTGGCCCTGTTCCCGATGCCCAACGTAGCCGACCCCGAGGACCTGCTGCTGTCCCAGGACGTCATCTTCGTCGGCGGCGGCAGCGTGGCGAACATGGTGGCCGTGTGGCGGGTGCACGGGCTCGACCGGATCATGCGCAAGGCGTGGCAGGCGGGCATCGTGCTGGCCGGGTCGAGCGCCGGCGGGATCTGCTGGTTCGAGGGGGGGACCACGGACTCGTTCGGCCGTGAGCTGCGGGCGTTCACCGACGGGCTCGGGCTGCTGGCCGGCAGCTACTGCCCGCACTACGACTCCGAGCCGGGCCGGCGGCCGCTGTACCACCGGCTCATCGCGGACGGCACGCTGGCCGGCGGCATCGCGTGCGACGACGGCGCGGCGGCGCACTTCACCGACGACGAGCTGACCGAGCTGATCGCGGACCGGCCGGACGCGAGCGCGTACCGGGTCGAGGCCGGGATCACCGAGACCCGGCTCGAGACCCGGCTCCTGGACGGCTGAGCTTCCTGGGCAGCTGAGCGTCCGGGACGGCTGAGCTTCGGCTCCGTGCGGGCCGGCGGCGAGCCCGGGTCAGCGCCTAGGGCCGGTGGCGCGGCGCAGTGACCAGCCCAGCGCGGCGAAGACGCACAGGGGCAGCAGCCACCACGCGTTCACGCCGGCCGCGTGGACGAGCAGCCCGGTCAGCGCGAGGCCGGCCACCACGACGACCGCGACGCGCCAGTCGTCGCCGACGACGAAGTCGTACCAGAAGGCACCGATGGACTTGAGCCGCTTCATGGCCTGGTCACCTCTCGTGAGGGGTTCGTTACGGGCACCGGCTCGGCGTTCGCCGTGCGCCGCAGCAGCGCCGTGTAGCCGAGCGACACCATGGCCGCGGCCGGCACCAGGAACAGCAGCGCCGCGTCGTTCCCCGGCCAGGTGACGCCGGCGCCTTCGGCGCCCCAGAAGGTGCCGAACGAGGTGAGCATGATGCCCACCGCGAACTTCATCGCGTTCTCCGGCACCCGGGCCAGCGGCGCGCGGACCAGGATCCCGGTGACCGTGACCACGACGACGGCCGCGGCCGCGCCGATCACCGCCGCGCCCAGGTCGTGCTGGTTGGCGCCGAACGTGAGCACGATGAAGACCACCTCCAGGCCCTCCAGGAGGACGCCCTTGAACGACAGCGTGAAGGCGTACCAGTCGGTCACACCGTGCCGGGACGAGACCGCCGCCTGCTTCGCGGCCGTCACCTCGCGCAGGTAGGCGCTGGCCTCGTCGTGCAGGGCCTTGTACCCCGTCGCGCGCAAGATGGCCTTGCGCAGCCACTGCAGCCCGAAGATCGCCAGCAGGGCGCCCACCACCAGCCTCAGGGCGGTCAGCGGCAGCAGCGTGATCGTGGGACCGAGCACCGCCACGATCACGGCCAGCACGACCAGGGCTGCCGCCATGCCCTGGAAGGTGGACCGCCACTCGCGGGTCACGCCGGAGGCGAGCACGATCGTCAGCGCCTCGACGGCCTCCACCGCGCAGGCGACGAAGACGGTCAGGATGAGGGGAAGCGAGGTCACGGTGCTCCTTCCTGGCCTGGTGCTTGAATATTCGGGTGACGGAGAAGACTGCTGACAAGGCCGAGGGCACGGGCTGGCTGGTGCTCATCTACCGGGTACCGCCCGAGCCGACTCGCCTTCGTTCCACCGTATGGCGTCGGATCAAGAGCCTGGGCGCCATCTACCTGCAGAACTCGGCCGCCGCGCTGCCGGCCAGCGCGGCCACCGAGCGCGCGCTGCGCAAGCTCAGGAGGGAGATCATCGACATGTCCGGGACGGCGGTCCTGCTGTCGTGTTCGGTGCTGGCGGGCGAGTCCGAGGTGCACAAGGCCTTCCAGGCGGCCAGGAACGATGAGTACGAGGAGATCGTCGACCGCTGCGAGGACTTCCTGCACCAGGTGAAGAAGGAGTACACGGACAACCACTTCACCTACGCCGAGCTCGAGGAGAACGAGGTCGACCTGGTCAAGCTGCGCAACTGGTTCGCCAAGGTGCGGGAGCGCGACGTCTTCGACGCGGACGGCAGGCAGGCGGCCGGGAAGGCGATCGAGGAGTGCGAGCAGTCGCTCGAGGCCTATGCCGCCCGGGTGTACGCCGAGGAAGGGGAGAGCCGATGACCACCGGCCTGGCCCAGCCTCGTCGCTCACCACCTCACTCCTTCCGGGCTCGATTGTAACACCTGTTAGATACGCCTTCCAACCACCGTTATATTTAAACTGTGACCAGCGGTGCCCGGTGAGGGTCCACCGTGTTACCGGTCTGGCGCCCGGGTCAGGAGGAACACGGTCAGGCTCCGCGCGTGCTTGACCTCGCTGAGCCGGTAGCGCGGCCGCAGCACCGCGGCCTCGGCCGGCGTCACCACCTGGTAGGGGTTCGTCTGGTATCCGCTGCCCACGACCCAGATCCTCGGCTCGGCGCCCAGGCAGGCGGCCGGATTCCGGCACGGGACCGGGTAGAGGGCAGCCGCCCTGGCCGCGCTCTCGGCGACGAAGAGCTCACGCGGGACCGGCGCGCCGGGCGGCATGTCCCGGGCCAGGTAGTACTCGAGGCCGTAACCGATCATCAGCCAGCTCGCCTGGTGGTCCTGGTAGACGATGCCGTCACCGGCCTTCGCCTGGCGGGCGACGAAGGCCGCCGCCCCCGCGTAGTCCAGGTAGGAGCCACCGTAACCGACCGGGTAGGTCGCCCAGCTGTGTGCGCCTGGTTCCCTGATCACCTGCTGGTCGCCCGCGCCCAGGATGGCGATGACCAGGACGGCGACCGCGGCGATCCGCGCGTCCAGCCCGCTCAGCCCGATCCCGGCCAGGACCGCCCAGGCTCCGACGGTGAGCAGCAGGTACCGCGGGAAGAAGTACGAGTGGGGGCCCTGCGACACCAGCCACACCGCCGCCACCGGGGCGACGGAGAGCGCGGTCAGGAACGCGGCCGCCCGCCAGGCGACCGCCCAGGCCAGGATGGCCAGGATGATGAGCGCGGACGCCACGGAGGTCGAGTAGAACAGGTTCCGGCCGAAGAAGGCGAAGTCCGTCAGGTCGAGATCGGGCCTAGGTATCCAGCCGATCTGGCCCCCGGCCTGGGCCGAGCCGGCCACGACTACCGGCAGGCAGACCGCCAGCCCGCCCGCGGCGGCGAGCAGGAACCACAGCTGCCCGCGGTCCCGGTCCCGCCACCAGCGGAGCGCTGCTCCGGCGGCATGGCCCGCGACCACGGACAGCGCTACGAGGTCGATGTAGCCGAGCAGGGCCAGGCAGGACGCGTAGGCCAGCCAGCGCGGCGCCGACGGCCGGTCGAGGGCCCGCACCAGCAGCACCGTGGCCAGCGTCGCGGCCAGCACCGCGAGCGAGTAGAACCGGACGGCTGGCGAACGACCAGCTGGCCAGCTCGTCCCGCCACAGCTCCGGGCGGCCCATCTGGTAAAGGCCGAGGGCTAGGGCCAGCAGCGCCGGCCAGCACCACGGCAGGCGCGCGGCCCGGTCGGCCAGGTCATCGAAGGGCGTTCTGGCCGCCGGGATGCCTGACCCGGTCTCGCCGGGCCGCGCGGCCGCCCCGTGTTCCTGCACGTGCTCGGTCGTGGTCATCGGACAGCTCCCCGTAGGCCGATCGGCTCCAGGCCCCGCATGTTCAGCTCCGTTCAGCTCCCGCCGATGGTGTCCGCAGTGTAGCCGTGCTTTGCCGCCGGGGAACGTGTCGCGTTCAGGGTTGGTTCCGCATGATCGCGAAATCCCGGTGTGCAATTGCGCCGTGAACTAGCCGCGGCGCGTCACCGAATTTCGGGGCTTCGTCATATTGGGTGAATCCGGAAAGCTGGCCCGGGCGGGACAACTGGAAGGGCCCTAAGACGAGGGCGGGGATCACGGTCAGCGCGATGGCGACGCCCGAGTGCGGCGCCCAGGGCGTCATGACAGCGGGACCACCAGGCATTTCCTGCTGCCAGCTACCCCGTCGGCGTACCCGCGTCCGACCGCCTTCCAGCAGATTGCCCCTTGGCCGGGAACGGCGTGGAACCGGGCAGACGGGCTTGCGTCGCGATTAGTTCGCACGCGTCAGGTGATTGTTTGGCGATGCTAATAAGTAACGGTCGCGACCGGGCTGGAACACCGGCCGATGCCCTACGATCAGCAAGATGACGGTCACACTGCTTACCAGCCAGTCAGCACCGACGGCAACCGATGCGGATGCCCTCGTCACCGGAGTCTTCCAGGGGCCTGACGGCCCCGTTCTCACGTTGAGCACCGATGACATCGACCTGACGGCCGCGCTCAGCGCGCTCGGCGCGACGGGCAAGGCCGAAGAGATCACCAAGATCCCCGCGGGCGGCCAGCTGGCGATCCCGGTCATCGTCGCCGTGGGCCTCGGCCCGGAGCCCGGGACCGCCGGAGCGGGTCCCGCGGAGCGCCAGGCCTACCTGGAGAGGCTGCGCCGCGCCGCCGGCGCCGCTACCCGCGACCTGACCTCCGGCCTTACCGGGCAGGCCAAGCGGATCGCCATCGCGCTGCCCGCGGGAGAGCCCGATGAGGCCGAGGCGGTCGCGCTCGGCGGTCTGCTCGGCAGTTACGCCTTCAGGAAGTACCGGACGACCACGAGCGCCCCCGGCGACGTCGAGCTGACCGTGTACACGGCCCACGAGGATGCGGCCCGCCGGGCCAGGATCCTGGCCGGCGCGATGACGCTCGTCCGCGACCTGGTGAATACCGCTCCCGCCGACCTGGTACCCGCGGACCTGGCCGCGGTGGCCGGGCAGGCAGCCGCCGCGCACGGCCTGGGCATCCGGGTGCTCGACGAGAACGAACTGGCCAAGGAGGGCTTCGGCGGCATCCTCGCGGTGGGCATGGGCTCGGCTCACCCGCCCCGGCTCGTCCGGCTCGAGTACACCCATCCGGCCGCCGTCCGCACCGTGGTGTTCGCGGGCAAGGGCATCACGTTCGACTCCGGCGGGCTCTCGCTCAAGCCGTCGAAGGCGATGGAGACGATGAAGGCCGACATGAGCGGCGCCGCGGCGGTGCTGGCCGCGGTCCAGGCCATCGCCGAGCTCGGCCCGGCGGTGAACGTGGTCGGCTACCTCCCGCTCGCCGAGAACATGCCGGGCGGCGGCGCGCAGCGACCGTCCGACGTCATCACCATCTACGGCGGCAAGACCGTGGAGGTACTGAACACCGACGCCGAGGGCCGCCTGGTGCTCGCTGACGCGCTGGCCCGCTCCGCAGCCGACGGGCCCAGCCTGCTCGTGGACGTGGCTACACTGACAGGGGCACAGACAGTGGCGCTCGGCAACCGCACGGCCGGGGTGATGGCCAGCGATGATTCGCTGGCCGCCGGGATCGCTGACGCGGCCAGGCGGGCGGGCGAGGCCATGTGGCCGATGCCGCTACCCGAGGATCTCCGCCGGGGACTCGACTCGACCGTCGCGGACATCGCCAACGTGTCCGGAGACCGTTCCGGAGGCATGCTCGTCGCCGGGCTGTTCCTGCGCGAGTTCGTGCCGGCCGGGGTCCCCTGGGCTCACCTGGACATCGCCGGCCCCGCCTATAACGACGGCGGCGCGTACGGCTACGTCGCCAAGGGCGGCACCGGGGCGGCGGTCCGCACGCTGGTGCAGATCGCGGCGGACGTGGCGGAAGGAAAGCTTGCCGATCTGGGTTCCAGCCCTGATGACGGCAAGTGAAATGATGAAGACTGGGTAAGCCGACTGAGGCTGACTAAGGAGGCTTGAGGGGTGGCAGAGGGCATCAGCAGCTACGACATCGTCGTGCTCGGCGGGGGCAGCGGCGGGTACGCCTGCGCGCTGCGCGCGGCCGAACTCGGCAAGCGCGTGGCGCTGATCGAAAGGGACAGGGTCGGGGGGACCTGCCTGCATCGCGGCTGCATCCCGACCAAGGCGCTGCTGCACGCGGCGGAGATAGCGGACCAGGCCAGGGAAAGCGCGAAGTTCGGCGTCAAGACCACGTTCGAGGGCATCGAGATGCCCAGCGTGCTCTCCTACCAGGAGTCCGTGGTCGACCGGCTCTGGAAGGGGCTGCAGTCCACCATCGCCAGCCGGAAGATCGACACCATCATCGGCGACGGGCGGCTCGTCTCGCCGACGTCCGTGCGGGTGAACGACACGGTCTACGAGGCCGGCCACGTGGTACTTGCCACCGGGTCGGAGCCGCGCAGCCTGCCCGGGCTGGACATCGACGGCACGCGCGTGATCACGTCGGACGACGCGCTGCGCCTGGACCGGGTGCCCAGCTCTGCGATCGTCCTGGGCGGCGGCGTCATCGGGGTCGAGTTCGCGAGCGTATGGCGGTCGTTCGGCGCGGACGTGACGATCGTGGAGATGCTGCCGCAGCTGCTGCCGCTCGAAGACGAGTCGAGCGCGAAGGCCCTGCAGCGGATGTTCCGTCGCCGCGGCATCTCGTTCCAGCTCAACACCGCGTTCGAGTCGGTCAAGCACAGCGACGCCGGCGTCACCGTGACGCTGGGCGGAGGCAAGACCCTGGAGGCCGAGCTGCTGCTCGTCGCCGTGGGCCGCGGGCCGGTGTCGTCGGGCCTCGGCTACGAGGAGAACGGCGTAGCGATCAACCGGGGCTTCGTGGTCGTGGATGACCTGTGCCGCACGAACGTGCCCACGATCTCCGCGGTCGGTGACCTCGTCACCACGCCTGGCCAGGGCCATCCGCAGCTCGCGCACGTCGGCTTCGCCGAGGGCATCCTGGTCGCGGAGCGGGTGAGTGGCCTGGATGTCCACCCGATCGACTACGCCGGCGTGCCCCGGATCACCTACAGCGATCCCGAGGTCGCTTCGGTGGGCTTGACCTCAGCCCAGATCGCTGAGCGCGGGCTCGAGGTCGTCGAGGTGAACTACCCGCTCGGCGGCAACGGCAAGAGCGTCATCTTGCAGACGCAGGGTTCGGCGAAGGTTTTCGCCGAGGCCGGCTCCGATGGGTCCGGGCCGGGACGCGTGCTCGGCGTCCACCTCGTTGGCAGCAGGGTGGGCGAGCTCATCGCAGAGGGCCAGCTGATCTATAACTGGGACGCGGAACCCTCGGATGTGGCCCAGCTGATCCATCCGCACCCCACCCAGTCCGAGATCATCGGCGAAGCGCATCTCGCGCTAGCCGGCAAGCCCCTGCACTTCCACGCCTAAATTGCCTCCCCCGAACCCACCCCTATTCTCTCCCCCGAACCTACCTACCTTTCCTCCCCCGAACCCACCTACCTTTCCTCCCCCGAACCCACCCTAGGAGTCGCGAGAACCATGTCGGTCTCCGTATCCATGCCGCAGCTCGGTGAGAGCGTCACCGAGGGCACCGTCACGCGCTGGCTGAAGAAGGAAGGCGAGCGCGTGGAGGTGGACGAGCCGCTGCTCGAGGTGTCGACGGACAAGGTGGACACCGAGATCCCCTCGCCCGCGTCCGGGATCCTGCGCGGCATCGCGGTCGACGAGGACGAGACGGTCGCGGTAGGCGCGCAGCTCGCCATCATCGACGACGGGGCGGCCGGCGACGAGGCGCCCGCCGCTGACGACTCCGCCAGCGCGCCGGCCGAGTCCGCCGAACCCGCCCAGCCCGAGTCCGCCCAGCCCGCATCGGCTCAGCCCGCGGCGGCCCGGGCGGAGCAGCCTGCGGCCAGCTCGGACGGGTGGAGCTCGCAAGGCTCGCAGCCCAACTACGCGCCGCCCGCGCAGTACGGCGAGGCGGCGCCCTACAGCCAGCAGCCCCCGGCCGCCGACGCGGCCCGGCCGGCCGACGCCGCCCCGGCGCCCGCTGCTCCGGCCGCACAGGTACCCGCGCAGGGCCAGCCGTCGCCGGACGAGTCAGCCCCCGCGGCCGAACAGGCCCAGGCCGAGGAGTACCCGCCGCCCACGCAGCTGCCCAGCGCCGGCGAGGCGCCGTACGTCACCCCGCTGGTCCGCAAGCTCGCTGCCGAGCACGCGGTGGACCTGGAGACCGTCACCGGGACCGGGGTCGGCGGGCGCATCCGCAAGCAGGACGTCATCGAGGCCGCCCGCGCCCAGCGTGCCGCGCAGCCCCCGCAGCCCGCCCAGCCCGCTGCCCAGGCTCCGCAGGCCGCTCAGCCCCAGGTGCCTCAGGCGCCGCAGCCAGCCCCGGCGGCGCAGCCAGCTCCGGGCCCGCGCCAGGCTGTGGTGCCTTCCTCGCTGCGTGGCACGACCCAGCGGATGTCAAGGCCCCGCCAGGTCATCGCTCAGCGCATGGTCGAGTCGCTGCACGTCTCGGCCCAGCTCACCACCGTGGTGGAAGCCGACGTGACGGCGATCGCTCGGCTGCGTGCGGCGGCCAGGCAGGACTTCGAGGCCCGCGAGGGTGTCAAGCTGAGCTTCCTGCCGTTCTTCGCGCTCGCCGCCGTCGAGGCGCTGAAGGTGCACCCGAGGCTGAACGCGGTGATCGACGGAGACCAGGTCACCTACCACGACGCCGAGCACCTCGGCATCGCGGTCGATACCGAGCGCGGGCTGATGGTGCCGGTCATCCACAATGCGGGTGACCTGAACATCGGAGGCGTGGCCCGCAAGATCAGTGACCTGGCCAGCCGGACCAGGTCCGGCCAGGTCGCGCCGGACGAACTGGCCGGCGGGACGTTCACGCTGACCAACACAGGCAGCCGCGGCGCGCTGTTCGACACGCCGATCATCAACCAGCCGCAGGTGGCGATCCTGGGCACCGGCACGGTCGTCAAGCGGCCCGTGGTGGTCGAGGATCCCGCCCTCGGCGAGGTGATCGCGGTGCGCTCGATGGTGTACCTCGCGCTGACCTACGACCACCGGCTGGTCGACGGCGCCGACGCCGCCCGGTTCCTCAGCACGGTGAAGAACCGGCTGGAAGAGGGGGCGTTCGAGGCCGAACTCGGCCTCTGAGCCCCGGCCACGGTGAAGGTCGCGGTCACCGGTTCGTCCGGGCTTATCGGCACCGCGCTGGCGGCCAGCCTGCGCGCCGACGGTCACGAGGTGATCAGGCTCGTCCGGCGCGCCCCGCGGGCCGCCGATGAGGTCCGCTGGGATCCGCGCGCGGCCGACGCCGGGCTGCTGGCGTCGGGCGCGCCGGACTCGTCCGCCCTGGACGGGCTCGGCGGCTGCGTGCACCTGGCCGGTGCCGGGGTGGCGGACCACCGCTGGACGGCTAGATACAAGGCGGAGATCAGGGCCAGCCGGGTGCTCGGCACGCGGGCCCTGGCGGGCGCGCTGGCCAAGCTCAGCCAGCCACCCGCCGTCCTGGTGACGGCCTCGGCCATCGGCTGGTACGGCGACACCGGCGGGCGTGCGGTCGACGAGTCTGCGCCTGCCGGGCAGTCTTTCCTGGCCCGGCTGGTCCGGGACTGGGAGGCGGCCGCCACCCCGGCCTCCGACGCCGGCATCCGCGTCGTGCACACCCGCAGCGGCCTGGTCCTGACTCCGCGCGGCGGCATACTGGCCCGGCTGCTGCCGCCGGCCCGCCTGGGGCTGCTGCCCAGGTTCACGTCCGGACGCCAGGTCATGAGCTGGATCTCGCTGTCCGACGAGATCGCCGCGATCACGTTCCTGCTCCGCCGCGAGGACATCAGCGGCCCGGTCAACCTCACCGCCCCCGCGCCGGTCACGAACGCCGAGTTCACCGCCGCGCTGCACGCCGCTCTCGGCCGCCGTGACCTGCCCTGGCTGCGGGCGCCCGCCCTGACGCTGCGGCTGGCCGTGGGCCAGGCTTCGACCGAGCTGCTGACCAGCGCCCGGGTCATCCCCCGGCGCCTGCAGCAGGCAGGCTACGAGTTCCGCTCCCCCACCCTGCCCGAGGCGCTAGCCGCCGTGCTGGGCCGCTAGCGGGTGATTTCGGCTACGGGGTCACGGGGTGGCTGAGGATTGTGTCGGGGTCGGAGTGGCGGGGGCGGACGGGGGCGCAGAGGACGTCGCAGAGGGGCTCGGCGTGGTGCTGGTGGGCGAGGCTGACGGCGACGAGGCGGACGGGGTGGGGGTGGTCGGTGTGGCAGACGGTGAGCGCGAGGGGGCGGCCGGCGAGGAGCTACAGAGCCGCCGGTAGTACCGCGCGTTCTGCCAGCCGCGGTAGTCCTGCGGCGTCTGGACGAAGCCGATCCACGGATCGGCGAACGCCGCCGCGCACCGGCGCAGCCACCCGGACTGGACCTGGTAGTCCGAGTCGACGATGCCGATGACCTCTGCCTCGGGTGAGGTGAGCCTGCGCAACGCGTAGTTCAGCGCCCCGGACTTGTAGCCAGGCCAGTTATCCAGGTGGGCGAACTTGACCCCGTGCCGGGCGCACCAGGCCTCCACCGGGCGCCACAGGGACTCGTCATCGGTGTTGTCATCGATCAGGATGACCTCGTAGCGCGGGTAGTCGATCCGGAGCAGCGAGCGCAGCGTGTCGATGACCATATCGGACGGCTCGTTGTGCGCAGGCACATGCAGGCTGACCATGGGCAGCTCGCTGTCCGGGAGGTTCAGCCGCGTGGCGGGGGTGATCCGCCGTCGCCAGTGCTCGGTGCCGAGCGCGTCACAGAGCTCCCACAGGTACGCGCAGGACAAGATGGCGGCGAAGACCTCAAGGAGCCAGAGCAGTACCCCGCCCGCCGTGCTAGCGGGCCCCAGGTGGCTGTCGAAGGTCCACTCGAGCGCGTAGGTCAGGAATACGACGAACAGGAACACGCTGGAGGTCCAGCACAGATGTGCCCGGGCGGACCAGCGCCTGGTCACCGGCATCCAGATCAGGCTGGCGAACACTATGCCCGCCACGCCGGCGATCAGGTTGTGCCGGGACGAGCCCAGCAACCGGAGAGTGATCGTGACCGCGACCGCCAGCACGACCGTGCCGATCACGGCCAGCACGAACCGTCGTATCGCTGACCAGATCCCGGCCCGGCGGGCATGCTGCCGGATCGGCACGAATAGCGCCAGCGACCCGAGCGGGGCCGCCACCAACCCGGCCAGCAACATCGCCTGGAGCATAAGACCCTTCACCGATCGCGCCCTGCGCGCGATCTTCCGGCTGCCCCGGCTACCCGTCCAGAGGATCCCCAATCATCGGGGTTTCATGATCATGGGCAGTATGAGCCAAATAGCGCCCAGAACTGCTCACGGATCATGAAGTTGCCGGAGGGGGCGCGAGGGCTGGCCTCATCG
>Ga0335069_10005104_pt1 | contig 19318 bp, 17 predicted proteins | sample Lox_Sample_11_FD_206714 | JGI IMG/M metagenome (GOLD analysis project Ga0335069, IMG submission 206714) | Soil microbial communities from Loxahatchee National Wildlife Refuge, Florida, United States - Lox_Sample_1.1 | ecosystem: Environmental > Terrestrial > Soil > Wetlands | place: USA... | reverse complement strand
TGTCCAGAAGAACTATCACGATCTGGTTTTGTCTACCTATGGCCGCGGATTCTACATTCTGGAAGACCTGACGCCGCTGGAGCAGGACGCGAACGCGATCACCGAGACTGCCACGAAGCTCTATGCGCCGCGCCCAACGTATCGGCTGCTGCAGCGCGGGCGGGCACTGGTGAACTACTCGTTGGCGGCGCCGGCTAAGCAGCCAGTGAAGATCGAGATTCTCGATGCGAAGGGAGTCGTCGTTCGCGAACTGAGTGCGGGTACGGGGCATGCTGGGCTCAATCGCGCGGCTTGGGACTTGCGTTACGAAGCGCCGCGTCAGGTTGCGCTCCGGACCACGCCGCCTGAGAATCCGCACATTTGGGAAGAACCCCGATTTGCCAATGCCACGACGAGGCCTGTAACACATTGGGGCATCCAGCAGATCTTCGTCGGGCCGATCGCTGCGCCGGGAAAATACAGCGTTCGTCTAACGGCGGATGGCCAGTCGTTCACGCAGCCGCTGGAAATCCTCAGGCCGCCGAATACTCATGGCACGGATGCTGACTTGCAAGCTTCGGTACGGCTGCAAGTGAAGGTGCGCGACGACATCAGCAACGTATCCGACATGGTGAATCAAGTGGAATGGATGCGGAAGCAAGTGGAAGACAGCGAACAACCGCTCCGCAATCAGGCCGCGAAGGAAACACTGTTGAAGGCAATGGATGCGATCGACCAGAGGATGCAGGAAGTCGAGTACAAGCTGATCACCCGCGAGGACGCTTTGAGTGACGACAAATACTTCACCACGGCGTATAAGCTCTATCTCAATTTCGTCTGGCTGAGCGGCGAGATCGGAACCGGCGGCGGCGACGTGGCCGGCAGTGCAGACTACGGTCCGACGGAAACGTCGCTGAGCCTCGTACTCGGGCTCGAGCGCGAGCTTCAGGCGGTTCAGGCGGAATTCAAGAATCTGATGGAGAAAGATGTGCCGGAGTTCAACAAGACGTTGTCGAGTAGCGGCATGCCGCCAGTGTCGACAACTCCGCCGCCTGCGGCGACGCCGAGCCGTGGTGGACAATAGCTACTTGAAGACGAGGTGCCCGAGACGGGCCTCGATATCACAGTAGATGATCGCGACTGCGGTCAGATCGAACGCGGTGTGCGCGAACATCAGCGTGAATATCTGGCCAGTTCTTGCAAAGATCGTTCCGAAGACGAGTCCGGTGATCGCGGCCTGCTCCGCGCCGTCTTTTCCTTGATCGAACGTGTGCGCAAGTGCGAATAGGCTTGCTGTAACTACGACGATCACCCCCTTCGATCGGACGAGCTTACTTCCGCGCTCGAATAGGAAACCGCGGAAAACGGTCTCTTCGCCGAAGCCGGCCATCAGCATGGTCCAGATCGCGCCTGGAAGTAGTGCATTATTGCCGGCCAGTGCATGATACGCCGGGTTCACGGGACTCGCACCGAGGAAGGGCATGATGATCGTTTTCATCAGAAGCTTGAACGCGACGCCGAGAGTGATGCCGATGGCGATGCTCAGTAGCCAGTTTCTTGGGCGCACGTAGCCGACCGCGTACCAAGGGGTTCGGGAGCGCCAGGTCCAGAGTAATGCCAGCAGGCCGCCGAGCGGCACCGTGATCATTGGCCCGAAAGTAAGATTGCCGCCGAGCAGGATGGCGAGAGTCGCGAGTACCCCAATTGCGCCGAAGCCGCGTAGATCTGCTGCGAATTGGTCATCGGAGGTTAGCCGCACACTATTATTTGGCGCGCTTCGCGGCCGCGCCCGCGCAAGCCGGAGGCTTACGCCACAGTCTACCGGTCGATGTATTAGGTTTTATTTTAGATAAGGTTTCAGGGAGTCGCCGATTGCGGATTTGTCGCCTACTACTACCAGCGTCATCTTTGCTGGGTCGAGGTACGTCTCGGTGATCCGCTGGACGTCGCTGCGCGATACTGCGTTTACTTTTTGGACGTAGGTCTTCAGGTAGTCTTTCGAGAGTCCCTGCAAGTCGACGAACGCCATTTGCTGAATGATGCCCTGATTCGAAGAGTTTCTGAGAACGAATATCCCGCTCAGGTAGTTCTGCACGCCCTTCAGTTCCTTCGTGTCCGGGGGATCTTTGCGCAGCCGGTTCACTTCGAATAAGATCTCGCGGACCGAGTCGGCCGTGTACTTGGTGGTTACGTCGGCTGCTTCCTGCCAATTGGTAGCGCGGTACCGGGTCGCGACCTGGCTGAAGGGCGAATAAGTGTAGCCTTTGTCCTCCCGGATGTTATTCGTGATGCGCGAGGTGAAGGCGCCGCCCAGGATGGCGTCCGTCACGGCGAGCGGAATGTAGTCGGCATCCGGCGGATTGAGCGGAATGGGAAGGCCTAAGCGCAAAGTCGACTGTACAGCGCCGGGGCGGTCCACGATAATTGATCGAGCCTTGGCGATATTCTGGGGTGGGCTTCGTCTGACAGAAGGCCCGGCAACCCAGGATTCGAAGGCGGACGCGATAGTAGACTTCACGGCTGGGTCAAATCGTCCTACTAGGTATAGGTGGGTCCGCTGCGCACCGACATTGGCGCCATAGAATTTCTGCACATCGTCGATGCGGTATTTCTTCAACTGCTCTTCGGTGGGGTACAGCCGGCCATAGGGATGATCGGGATAGAGCGCGGCGGCGAACGCCTGGTTGGCCTGAGCCTGCGGTGTAGCGAGCTGTACCGAAAGCTGGCGCAGCAGATTTCCCCGAAGCCGTTCCAATTCGCTTTGGGGAAGCTTGGGATGCTGCAGCACGTCGGCGATCAGCTTGACCGCGTCTGGGGTGAACTCGCTGAGCACGTCTATGGACGCGGATGAAGTATCCGATCTCGCGTTGATACTGAGTTGACCGCCCATGCGCGCCGCTTCGTTGGCGACTTGCTGCGCGGACATGGTGCTAGTGCCTTCTTTCATCATTTCGGCGAGCAGGTCGGCGAGCCATACCTGATCGGCGCTCTCGTTCGCATTCCCAAAATCCAGGACGGCGCGCACGGAGACGATGGGAACAGAGCCATACTGCGCGAGAGTCACTCGCATTCCGTTCTTGAGCTGGTACGTTTCGCCCGAGGGAACGTTAAACGGTTTAGGCGTGCCGATCTGCGGAGGAGTTTCGCGCGAGTCCTGGGCAATCAGTGCCCCCGCGATGAGAAGACCGTGTATCCAGAATTTCACCGCGCACCTCCCGTGGCTGCCGGAGTTGCTTTCGCCGGGGCGCCTGCTTCGACCACTAAGATAGTGCGGTTTCCGCGGCGCAAATATTCCTGGGCCGCCTTGTGAATGCTGTCCACTGTTACCGATCTCAAGTTCTTTTCGATGTTGTTAATCGAAGATGGATTGTCGTCGAATAGCGAGAAGCACGCCATCAAGTTGGCGCGTCCGAGGCCTCCAAACTGCGTCAGATCCTGGTAGTAGTTGGCGCGGAATTTCACAAGCGCGCGATTGAGTTGTTCCTGCGTGACCGGCTTGTCTCGAACACTGTCGATCACCGAATCCGCCGCTGCGAGGATCTGGTCGGGCTTGACGCTCGCGTCATGGATCAGGTTGGCGATCCAGAGCATCGGACCGTTGTAGTCGAACTGATTGCCCAAAAGATTGATACCGCCATCGACCGAATCGGTATAGCCGCGCTTCTTCACCAGTTCCTGATGCAGCAGGCTGTCGTCGCCTTGCAGCAGGATCTGATCGAGAAGAATCATTGCGTAGTGATCGGGGGTGTTTCGCTCGGGCATGTGATAGGCGAACGCCAGGGCGGGCTTCGAGGCGAGCTTGTCGGTCTTGGTGAAGCGCTGCTCGGATTGCTGGCGCGGTTCTGCGAGATCGGGGCGCGCAGGCAGCTTTGACGATGGAATCGCACTGAAATATTTCTCGATCCACTTTTTCGCCTGCGCCTCATCGAAATCGCCGACGAGCGCGAGTGCAGCATTGTTGGGCGCGTAGTAGGTATGCGAGAAATCCAGCGCGTCTTTTAGAGTGGCGGCTTCGATGTCGGCCAGCTCGCCGTAGAAATTGTGCGCGTTGAACCAGTTCTTGTTGGCGTACTGGGGCATGTCGAGCCAGGGAAATCCGCCATAGGGGCGATTGATGACATTCACCTTCACTTCGTTGCCGACGACGCCTTGCTGATTCTTGAGATTCTCTTCGGTGAGGGTCAGGTTTTTCATGCGATCCGCTTCGCCCCAGAGCATGGTTTCGAGGACATGGGAGGGAACGACTTCGTAGTAATTGGTGAAATCGAAGCGAGTGCTGCCGTTGGAAACGCCGCCGTTGCCTTCGATGAGCTTGTCGAATTCGCCCTTCGGCAGGTTCTTGGAGCCTTCGAACATCAAGTGCTCGAACAGATGCGCGAACCCTGTGCGGTCTTTCGGTTCGATGCGGAAGCCAATGCCGTAGTAGACGGCGATGACCACCAGAGGCGCGGTGGTGTCGCGCGAGAGCGAAACCTTCAGGCCGTTGGGCAGTTTGTAGTAGGTGATGGGAACGGTGAAAGCGTTTCCGTCGGCTGGAGCGGCTATTAGAGCTCCTAGCGATGAAGTTAGAGCGGCGAGAATCGCCAGACGGCGTGCGGTGTGCGTCAAGAAGACACCTCCTCGAAGGATTTTCGTAGCCAACTGAATCGGCCTGGCGGCCGCCTACCCCACTTAGGTTTTATTTTATATGAATAGGCGATTTCCAAATCAGCATATTTCTGTACTCGGCAGGCAGGCCGGCGAGGGCGTCGGACGCAGGCCACGACGCCTGCCCCGCAAAGCAGCAGAGCCGCAAATACGGCTTTTCCCGTTTGTGCGGGAAGCGGGACGTGGACGTCCCGCGCAGACCTGGGGGTCTGCCCACATCGGAATTCTATGAAGGAGGGAAGGATTTGATGGGTGTAGTACATTCATCGTTTGTACATTGTAAACATGTCGAAAGTGATTCGAATTCTTCGATGTTCCCGATCGGCTTTTCAGAACGCTGAATGGACATGAAGGCATGCCTTGTGGTCAGATCAGAAACTGCCCTGCACCACGAACCTACTCGTACCTCAGCGCTACGATTGGGTCGACTCGCGTTGCGCGCCGGGCTGGAGCCCAACACGCCAACAAGGTCACCGCGGTCAATGCGGCGGCCATCACGATGAAGGTCATTGGATCGAACGAGCTGATGCCGAACAGCAGGCCTCGAATCAGCCGCGTGAGAGCAAGAGCACCGGCTGCGCCGATCGCGACACCTATCGCTCCCAGGATCAAACCTTGCCTTAGAACCATGCCCAGCACGTTGACGGGGCTAGCGCCCATCGCGATACGGATTCCGAACTCGCTTGTCCGCTGCGCCACGGAATACGAAATCACCCCGTAGATTCCAACCGCTGCCAAGACCAGCGCGACGCCTGAGAACAGGCTCAAAAGCATGGTCAGGAAGCGGGGACGCGCCTGGGCCGTCGACAGAACGTCATCCATCGTCCGCATGGCCGAGACTGGTAATGAGGAATCGATGTCGCGAATCACGTTCCGCGCGGACGCGATCATTTGGATGGGATCGACTTTGGTTCGCAGCACGGCGTACCCGTTGCGCAGTCCAAATCCAGTGGCTTGTCGATACGGGATGTACAACTCCGTCCCTGTCGGCTTATCGATGCCACCGTTTTTCACGTCGTCCACGACACCGACAATGGTCCGCCAGTCGCCCTGGAAGCTCGGCTTCACTCGATGGCCGATCGCGCTCTGCCCCGGCCAATACGCTCGAGCAGTGGTCTGATTCACCATGACTGTAAGCGGAGCGCCTTCGCCGTCGCGGTCGTCGAAGTAGCGACCCTCGATCAGACGGATTCCCATGGTCTCGAAATACTTGGGGCCGGTAATTTGCCAATAATCCATGTTCTGAATCGGACCGCCTTCGCGTTGAACCCAGCCTTCGATCTGTGTATCGTTGGCGTTGAGCTGACGCATGGGAGGCAGACCGCTCATGACTGCGGCGGATTCTACGCCGGGCAGCACCGACATTCGCTGTTGAACCATGGTCCAGAACTGGATCAAGCGGGAATTGTCGGGATAAACGGCCTGCGGCAGGGCAATCCGCATGGTTAGGACCCGGTCCGGCTGAATCCCCACCTGAACTTCCTGCAGTTTCCAGAAGGCGCGAATCATCAGGCCAGTGCCGATGAGGAGCACGAGCGCGAGCGCCAGTTCCGTCACAACGAGGATCCGTCGGAATTGATTTGAGGCGACCGACGCAGTCGTGCGCGAGGCGGCGGACTTCAACGTATCGTGCAAATTTGCGGCAATGAGTTGCGCAAGTGGCGCGAGGCCGAACGCGATTCCTGTAAGCAACGATACCGCTACTGTGAATAACAGTACCGTCCAATTGATGCCTATCTCATTCGCCCGGGGGATGCTTGTGGCATTAGACCGGGCGAGGAGCTTAAGCCCAAGGTATGCGAGCCCCAGTCCGGCGGCGGCGCCGGTAAGGGACAACACCACGCCTTCGGTAATGAATTGCCGCGCCAGCCGCCCGATCGCTGCGCCAATCGCCTTGCGAATCGCGATCTCGCGCTGACGTGACTCGGCTCTCGCTAGCAACAGATTGGCGACGTTGACGCAAGCGATCAACAACACAAACCCGACTGCTGCGAGCAGCATCAGCATCGCGAGCCTCACGCCGCCGACGACTTCGTCCTGGAATCCAAACATCACTACCGGATGATTCTTGAGATTCAGCATGTGGCGCTTCGCAGTGTCCTGGCTATTCCACTGCGCCAAGAGCTGCTTCATCTCATCGCGCGCCTGATAGATGCCGACACCGGGCTTGAGCATCGCGATCACCGAGATGTAATGGCTGGCCCGGCTTCCTGGTTTCGCTGGATCTATCTGCATCGGCGACCAGATTTCCGCCGGATCCGTTTCTCCTGGAGGGAACTGGAATCCTTTCGGCATTACTCCCACCAAAGTGCATTTCTGGCCGTTCAGCAGGATCTCTTTGCCGAGCACTGCGGCAGTTCCGCCGAAGGAGCGCTGCCAGAGCCCATATGAAAGGACGGCGGTCACGGGGGCTGTCGGCGCATCGTCTTCCTGAGTCAGCAGCCTACCGATAACCGGTTGCACACCGAGCGACGGAAGCAGTCCGCCCGTCAGATAGGAAGCGGTCACGCGAATGGGTTCGTTACTGCCCGCCAGATTCACGCCCTGGTTCACCCAGCCTTCAAACGACTCCCAACTCCTAGCGGAGTTTTTCATCTCCAGATACTCCGGGGCGGAGACCCAGAATTTCTTGAATGTGGGAAATTCGGAATAGACCCGCACCAAGCGGTCTGCGTGCGCATAAGGTAACGGCCGGAGCAGTACGGCGTTGACAATGGTGAAAATCGCGGTCGTCGCTCCAACTCCCAGGGCGAGGCAAATCACAGAGGCGATGGTGAACCCAGGGGAGTTCCTCAGCATCCGGACGCCGTATCGCAGATCCTGCCAGAAGGTTTGCATAAGTCCTTTCCTCAAGACGGACTGATCCCGCCAGGGTACCGAAAAGGTGTTACTGGCGTTCGAGGAAAAGGTTACCGCATGCGAATGATCCAGCGAGGAACTTCGTGGACCAGACGGTTCAGAACACGTGTTCCTGCCCGGGCAGAATCTCGGTGATGGAGACGGTCAGAACTCGATCTGGCGTACCCTTGACGGGCAAGATGACACTAGACCAGCCATCGGCGTTCGGCGACCAAGGCGTCATTTGGGTAAATGACTCCATCGTGCCGTCCGTGTCCACAACGACAACTGAGGTAATTACCTTCAATGGCACTGGGCCGGTGGTGACTAGGTTCAGCATCACTGCGTGCGGGGCGTTCTGATCGCATGGCGGTAACAGCCATGAGGGAACACTGGGACAAACACCATAGAACGACACGAAAGCCGTTAAATCTCCGGACGAATGTGGTCCCAGGGGTACATCGGCTCTCGCATGACAACAGAGCGATGCAACTAGACAAAACAAGTTGAGTTTCATGATCCGACACCTGCCCTCAGCGGCGGTGCTGACAGTCGAGATCGCTACCGGACGCGTTCGACTGACGGATGTCGTTCACGTCTGGAATTACGGCACGGAGTCTCTACGTAAATGCTCCTAGTTCAACGTTTGGCTTTGTTGCCAAGCGGTGATGCACATGAGAGTCACTAAGACAATCCCAAAGACGACATCGATGATTGTCAGGGTTTTGCCCCAGCGATCGATTCGTTCGAGCCGGCCAGCGACCGCTACCTGCTGGCTGATAGCCAACGCTTCAGAGTCAGCCAAATGAACGCACTCGTCTTCTTTTCTCGCTGTGATCTTTCTTGCGACCGCGAGCAAAATTACAGCGAACGTGAGAACTGACCAAACAATCCAGAGAGCAAACATATCTGATCCTCTCCGGCGCGGCGGCTCAGCCCTGAGCTGCCGCGCCCAGTTAGCTTTGTGAAATTACTTCGGCGCGCAGGCGTCGAGCGAGTGATTGTGCTCGGCGTAGCACTTTCCAACCTCATTCAGCTCTTTGGAGCTCGCCGAGGTGTGGCAATACGTGCAACCCTTCTTCTCTTTCTTGGTGTACTCGGCTTTGCCAAAGGAAACGGACGTGGTTACGATCAACCCGCCCAAAATCAGTATCATAGGTGCTGCTATCTTAAGAAAAAATTTCGGCATTGATAAGAATCTCCGGCTCAAAAGTTTGCAATTCGGAACCCACTCACCGCGTGCTGTCGAAGGCCGTCCCTGCTTTAAGAACCAGCAACTTGCGGCTCCGTTCGCGTTCCTGATAGGTGGGTTCGTCATGCGCGAAATCCCGCAGGTGCGCAATTTGCCGAGACTGGTAGTTTTTCTAGCGGTATATAATCGGGGTAAAGGCTTGTGTCCCAATTAACATCGTATTGGCAGCGCCCGGAGATCCTGGAATCGATCTTCAACCAGCTTTCCGACGCCATCTTCGTTTACGACAAGTCTCTGCATATCGTCGGAGTGAACGCGGCAGCGCAGCAACTGTTCAGCATGTCCGCCGAGGAGATGATCGGAAAGCACTGCCAAGAGCTGTTCCGTTGCACCGCCTGCGAACCCGGCTGCGGGATGATCGAGGGCTTGGGCGAGTCGGCTTGCTTGCCGAGTGGGACCGTCAATATCCACCTGGAGAACGGCCGTGAACGCATGGTTGTGTTCCGAACCGTTCAGCTCTTCGATCCCCAGGGCGCTCTTGAAGGTGTGGTAGCGACGGTGAAAGAGATCACCGGCGAGGCCGAACCCGCCAAGCGTCAGATCATCGCCGAATCGCAGACCATGCGAGACGTTCTTGCCTTCGTGCGCCGCGTGGCGATCAGTGAAGCAAGGTCCATTCTGATTGAAGGGGAAAACGGTACGGGGAAAGACCTGATCGCCAAAACGCTGCACTATCAGAGTCTGCGGCAATCGGAGCCGTTCCTGGCTATCAATTGCGCGGCCATCCCGGAAACGCTGTTGGAGAGTGAGCTATTTGGCTATGAGAAGGGCGCATTCACCGATGCCCGCGCCCAGAAGCGTGGCCTCTTCGAACTGGCCGACAAGGGAACGCTCTTCTTGGATGAAATCGGCGAGATCCCGTTCTCCTTGCAAGCCAAGTTGCTGCGTGTGCTGGAGGACCAGACTTTCCGGCGTCTGGGCGGACTTCGCGATATCGATATCAATGTCCGCTTAATCGCGGCGACGAACAAGAACCTGCAGGAGGCTGTGCGCGAGGGAGCATTCCGGCAGGACCTGTACTACCGTCTGAACGTGATCCAACTTGTTGTGCCTCCGCTGCGGGAGCGCGTCGAGGACATCATTCCTTTATCAAAATTCTTCGTCGACCATTACAACGAGAAGTTCAAACGTCACATTGAAGGCATCTCGCCAGAAGCTGAGCATTTGCTCGAGGTTCATGAATGGCCCGGAAACGTCAGGGAACTCCGCAACGCGATCGAGCGCGCGATGATTCTCGAGGACACTGCCTGCATCCGGCCGTCTAGTCTGCCCATCTCGGTGGTTGGAGAAGACCTCGCACAAACTACAGCCGCAGCCTCCGCATCCTTCGAGGGCCTGGGTGCGTTCGATGATAACGGTATGTCCCTGGCCGAACAGGAGCGGCGACTGGTAACGCAAGCGTTAGAAAGCGCCGGAGGAAATCAAACGCAGGCGGCGCGCCTGCTGCGCATTACCCGCGACACGCTGCGGTACAAGATGAAGAAGTTCGATCTTCATTAGTCTTTGCATAAGTGAATCCAACATTCCAACTAGCGGTACTGTGTGCCCTGTCGGTTACAGTTTGGGGTCAAGCGGGGGGCAGCGCCGTCCCGCGATTCGAGGACTTTCCAGCCGGCGCGGTATTCAATGGCAAGCCGGCGCCGCCGCGATTGGTGCAAGCGCGTGACAGGGCATTCCGCACCAGGATTCGAGAAGGCGCGGCAAGCGGTCCGAACTTTGCTGGGCATTTTACGATTGTCGAATGGGGCTGCGGCTCGGCTTGCGTATCCATCGCTGTGTTGGATGCCAAGGACGGAGCGATAATCCATCCCGTACCGTTCGAGATTCTTGGCTGGGGAATGCAGATGCGGTATGAAGATAAATATTCGCCGCTCCAAGACAGATTCCGCCCTCTGTCCTACCGAACGGACAGCAGACTTCTCACGGTGCGAGGATGTCCCGAAGACGAAAATTGCGCTTCCTACTTCTACGAGCTAACTCCAGACGCAAAGTTCAAGCTGATCCGCAAACTGAGAGCTGTTCCAGTTACTCCGCCCTGAGGGCTTCTACTGGATCGATTTTCGCCGCGCGCCTGGCTGGCAGATAACTCGCCAGCATCGCCGCAGCCGTCAAGACAACGGGTACTGCGATGTAGGTCGCTGGATCGAGCGTGCTGATTCCGAAGATCAGTGACTTCATCAGACGCATGAGCCCCATCGAGGCACCGAGTCCCAGCACAACCCCCACCGAGACCAGCAGCAATCCCGAGCGCACGAACATCCGGCGAAGCTCGGCTGGCTGAGCGCCTAGCGCCAGGCGAATTCCAATCTCGCTCCTGCGCTGCGATACCGCGTACGAGATCACGCCGTAGATGCCGATGATCCCGAGCACCAGCGCCATGCCGCCTGCGATCGCGAGCATCACCAATGCGAAAGACGTCCGCGCGAGTGAATGGCTGTAGATTTCTTGCATGGTCCGGATGGACGCAACGGGCAGGTTCGAGTTTACGGACCAGACGGCTTGCCGAATTTGATCCACGAATCCCTCGGTCCCGGTGCGTCTGCTCCGAATCGCAAAGGACATCGTTCGCCATGCATTCACGGGCGAGGGGCCAAACATATACTCCATCATGGATGGCCAATACACGATCGCTGGCGCTTTTTCATGGACGCCGTTTTGGCGGACGTCTTGAACGACTCCGATCACCTCGCGCCACGGCATCCGTGCAAATTCGCGAAATCTTTTGCCGACCGCGGCGGATGGCGATCCCCACAATTCGCGAGCAAGATTCTCAGAAACCAGTGCGACCGGACGAAGGCCGTACACGTCCGTCCACGTCAAGTCGCGGCCGGCGACGATTCGCGTACCTGCCGTTTGGAAATAACTGGGCGAGACGTACTCGAACAATCGAAGGGGAGGGAGATCGCCGTCCGTAATGTTCTTGTCCTCGGCGTAAATGCCGTCCCAATTGGCTCCGAACGATTCCATGGGCATTTCACTTGCGAACCCGACGGACGTAACACCTGGAATCGCTCGAATCTTGTCCACGATATCGTTTTGAATTCGGGTCACGCGCTCCGGTTCTCGAACCAGCGAAGCAGGAATCGCGATTCGCACAGTTTGAAGCTGATCGGGACTCGAGAATCCCGGCTCGATAGTACGTAAGGCCTGAAAGGAACGAATCATCAATCCGGCGCTGACCAGCAGCACCAAAGCCATCGCTACTTGCGAAACCACCAGGATGTTCCGCGTATGAAGCCGCTGGTGGCTAACGCTGGAGGTCCGTGATGCGCTGCGCAGTGCAATTGAGATGTGCGGCCCAGAGTATTTAAACGCGGGAAGTAATCCGAACAGCAAACCCGAGAGGATGGAGAGACCCAGCGTGAACAGCAGCGTCCGGGCATCGATGGAAATCTCGTTCAGGCGCGGGAGGTTTGCCGGGCCAACCGCGACCAATGCATTGAGGCCCAGATATGCAAGCACAAGTCCGAGCGCGCCTCCCAGGATACCTAGCAACGCGCTTTCGACAAGAAGGCCTTGAACGATCCGGCCTCTGCCGGCGCCGATCGAAGCGCGAATCGCAAGTTCCTGCTGGCGCACTTCCGATCGCACCAGCAGCAGATTGGTTACGTTCGCACCGGCGATCAACATTACCAGCCCGATTGTCGCCATCACGGCCCATAACACGTCGCCGACGTTGCCGACGACGTCCTGTTTCAGGGGGCGAATCGCCGGTGTGATCCTCCACTTTTCATAGACGTGCGGATTCGTACCAGGCCCATTCGACCAGGTGTCCATCCAGATTGGAATCATGCGGGCAATATCGGCGTCGGCTTGCGAGATTGTCGCACCCGGCTTGAGACGTGCAATGCCCTGACACCCGAATCCGGCGAGGATAAGCTTGTTGCGATCGAAAGCGAGAGGTGCGATCAAGTCAAAGTCCGCGTTGACTACTTGAAAGCCGCGCGGCATGACGCCGATGATTTCGCGAAGCCGGGAATCGACGCTGATATTGCGCCCGATCGCGGAACGGTCTCCGCCGAATCGCCGCTGCCAGTAGCCGTAGCTGAGCATCACCGTCTCATGTCCGCGCGGGACTTGATCGGCTGGAGATAGCCAGCGCCCGAGAACTGGTGGCACGTCGAGAGCTTCCAGAACACCAGCGCTTACTCCAACGACGCGAACTTGCTCGGGTTCGGCGATTCCGGCAACGTTCAACGTGCCCGTGGTCCAGACGCCCAACGACTGGAACGACCGGTTTTGCTCGGCATAGGTGAAATACATCGAACCCGAAAGCCGAAGATCATCGCTGAAGCTGGCCAGCCCAGCCGCGCCGGGCGCCACCTGTCGAAGCGCTACCAGTTCCTGCGCCTTCGGGTAGCGAAGGGGTTTTAACAGCACGCTGTTGACGACACTGAACACGGCCGTGTTCGCTCCGATTCCGATTGCCAGGGTCAGAATTGCCACGATCGCAAAGATTGGAGACTTGCGCAGCACGCGAACACTATAGCGAAAGTCGCGCAGAAGTGTGTCCAAAACGGGAACCGAATTCATGGTGTAAATCTGCTCCCGAATGGAGGTGCTGTTTCCGAATTTCTTTCGGGCTGCCGCGAGAGCTTCGCCGTGCTTCATGCCGCGGGCAATATTCTCATCGGTCTCCATCCGTACATAGGCTTCGATCTCTTCGCGCCGCTCCCGGTCCCAAGCCGCTCGTCGAAGAAACCGCTTCAGACTCATCGCCGTCCTCCAGTATACTCCACTCGATGATCGATTGGAGCGTTACACATGATACGCGGCAGCCGCAATACAGTTCCTAATAATTATAGAGAAGACGATCGAGTGCTCTTTGACGAGCCATTGTTACACTGCAAACATGCTCCCTCTGCAAGTGGTGCGGGCAAATCGCGACGAGGAGCCTATCCTGGCGAATCTCCTGGAGTTGTACGCTTACGATTTCAGCGACTTACTCGGCCTCGATCTTGGGCCCGATGGCAAGTTCGGTTACAACAAGCTTCCTCTCTATTGGCTGGAACCGAATCGTCATCCGTTTCTTATCAAGTTCGAGGACAAGTTGGCAGGCTTTGTGTTGGTAAAGCGCGGTTCGGAGATCTCAGGAAGAAAAGACATCTGGGATATGGCGGAGTTCTTCGTTCTCCGCCGTTACCGAAGACTCCGCATTGGAAGCGATGCCGCGATCAAAATCTGGCGCGAGTTCCCGGGCCTATGGGAAATACGGGTCCTCGAATCGAATCCCGCGTTGCAGTTTTGGAAGCACGTAATTTCGGGGTTCACAGGTGATTATTCTGATGTCCCGAACATCGAGAAGAACGGCAAATTATGGCGCCTGTTCGCATTCGAATCCCAACGTGAGTGAGCTTCATTCCGATACGCCAGCGAAACTCGCTATGTTAATTCGTGTTATAAGTTCATTGATCGATGGCTGTGTTATTGATCGATGGGGAATCGTTATTTTCCCCGCCCGTGACGTACTGCCTGGCTGCCGCTCGCCGGACAGTGTATGTCGGGTCAACATCGCGATTTCCGGATGTTCGGTTTTCCAGGTTCGCCAGGAAATTCCGCTGGTGGAACGACGAGTCTCAACTCCTCGATGATCTGATCCGTTACGCGCGCGGCCAGCGTGTGGACGTCATTATGGCCTGTTCCGATCCCGGGATCCGCTTCTTATCGCGATTCCGGCGGGAATTGGAGATGTCGGCCCCTGTCGGAGGGACCTCTTCAGTCGATTCTCTGGACATCGCAGCGGATAAAGCACGCTTCGCGCAGTTTCTTTCTGAAGTTCAATTACCTCATCCCGAGACCGTTGCCCTTCAGGCAGGGGAACCGCTTCCGCACCGGCTGCCCGGGTTCCCCGCCCTGCTCAAGCCTGCAAGAGGCTCCGGAGGCGAATTGATTGCGCGTTTTGATGAGCGAGCCGTTTTTGAGCACTTCGCGGCGAATGGCGGATTGGGGACGCGTTGCTGGATCCTCCAGACTTACGTGGAAGGGCGCGACATCGATTGCAGCGTAATGTGCCGTGACGGAAAGATCCTGGCTTATACCGTTCAACAGGCAGTTCGCGCACCGGCTGTTTCCTTCCAGCCGATCGGCGCCGTGGAGTTCGTAAAGGACGATGAAGTGCTGGAACTAGCTCGGCGACTAGTTGCCGCTCTTCAATGGACAGGGATCGCGCACATCGACATGTTGAAGTCCCAACGAGACGGCCGAGTGTATGTGAGCGAAGTAAACGGACGATATTGGTCGTCGCTCATCGGGTCGTACCTGGCCGGCGTCAACTTTCCAGAGCTGGCGTGCCTGGACGCGCTCGGACAGCCGTTCCATCGTCCAACGCAGCGCTACACCAGATTCGTACGAGGATCCATAGCTACCGCTCTGCGAGAAGCGCGTAACCCAGCCGAGACGACACTATCCTGGCGCATCTCCGATCCTGGTCCGTTGCTCGCTTGCTATGCGAGGTCGTGTTTCCAGCGGTTACGGCCGACTCTCCAGAAGAGTATTGCCGATCGGGCACTCGCACAATCACCTCGGCTGTAGCAAGATATGGTGAGGGCCGAAGGGAGGCCCCCGGCATGAACTGGAATTCAACTCTCACCATGCTGCAAGAGAAGGCAGCAAGCGTCGGTCTACAGATTGTCGGCGCGCTCGTATTGTATATCGTTGGCCGCTGGCTGATCAGCCTGGTAGTGGGCGCTGTGAACAGAGTGCTGACCCGCCAGAAGGTCGAACCCACCGTGATGCGATTCGCCGGCAACACGCTCTCGGTGCTGCTCAATATTACCCTCGTCGTGGCGATTCTCGGATACTTTGGCGTACAGACTACGACGTTTGCGGCATTGATTGCCGCCGCAGGTCTAGCGGTCGGTACAGCATGGGCGGGGTTGCTGGCTAATTTCGCTGCGGGTGCATTCCTGCTGGTGCTGCGTCCTTTCAAAGTAGGCGATTTCATCACGGCTGGAGGAGTGACGGGAACCGTTCACGAAATCGGCCTCTTCGTGACGACTTTCGATACTCCCGACAACGTGCGCGCTTATGTCGGAAACAACAAGATATTCTCCGATACGATCCAAAATTACACGGTGAATCCTTATCGGCGCGTGGAATTGACGGCGCAAATCGCCGGCGCCGCCGATCCTGCACTGGCGATCTCGCGACTGAAGGATCGTGTCGCCAAGATCGCGAACATCGAAGCAGATCCCGCACCGGACGTAACGATTCAGGGATTCACTCCTTTTGGCCCTGTACTCGCCGTTCGGCCCTACTGTCACAACAATCACTACTGGCAGGTGTACTTCGACACCAACATGGCGATTCGCGAAGTGTTGGGCGACAGTGCGTTCCCGGGCGCAGCCTATCCGGTGATGATGCATCAAGCTCGAGCGGCCACGGTGGCGTAGGTCATCCTCGCGGGCCCGCGATCCTCAGCAAACCGTAGTATTCTATTGACAACTGCAGGCCGCTCCCAGAGCGGTAGCGACAACAAAAGAACGGGGATTGTTTTGAGAAGATGCTCACCTGGAGCGACAACTCGTAACAACTACATCTATGAATGACCACCTGAACGGCGGCATTGTATCGCTCGCATTTGACGATGGCTGGAAGTGCGTGTACGAGAACGCGCTTCCACTCCTGGACCAGCGGGGAATATCCAGCACCCAGTACATAATTACGAAGTATCTGGACGACCCTACCGATAACTACGTAGGCATTGACGAGGTTCACGACATGGCGCGCCGGGGACACGAAATCGGCAGCCACACCGTTTCGCACAAACATCTCCCCAAAGAAACGGATGAAACGATTCAACAAGAAGTCGCGCTCTCCTTACAAACTTTTCAGCGATTGAATCTGCCAGTTCAGACATTTGCATATCCGTATGGAGAATACGACGAGCGGGTTGTTACAGCGGTTAAGAACGCGGGCTACGACGCCGCCCGGTCTATCAAGCGAGGGTACAATCAGCGACACACGGATCGATACCTGTTAGAAATCCAACCGGTGAGTCTGGGGACTCACTTGTCCAAGGTCAAATTGTGGGTGTCTCGCGCTCGAGCTGACAATTCATGGCTGATCATGACTTTTCATGAAATCAACGAAGGCGGCAGATATCTTAGCGTGCCCCCGCTGATGCTGGAACAAATATTGGATCATTTGGTTTCGGAACGGATGAGAACAGTCACCATCGCTGACGGCGTAGGCCTGATTTACGGCGGCCAGCCCGCCTATGATGTCGCGGGTGAAGGATAGCCGCCGACCGGCCAAACGTTCGATACACTAGGCGAGACATGTCGTTCGAACGTCTCGGCAAGAAAGTTGTCTTTTCGCTTGCATTCCTGGCAGTAGCCACCGCACAGGACCCTCCGCCGCTGAAACCGGGGCTATATGCCATTTTCAATACGAGTGAAGGACCCATCACGGCTGTGCTGTACGAAAAATACACTCCGATTGCGGTTGCCAACTTCGTAGCGCTCGCGCAGGGGAATAAACCGTGGCGCGAGCCGCAAACCGGCGCGATGGTCTGGCGTCCGCTTTATCGGGACATTACGTTCCATCGAGTAATTCCCGGGACAGTAATTCAATCCGGCGATCCAACGGGTACCAGTGCTCACAACTGCGGCATCAAGATCCGCGATGAATTCTTGCCTGGTCTTCGTTTCTCAGGCCCCGGCCGTCTGGCCATCGCCAATTCCGGAAATCCGGATAGCGGAGGTTGCCAGTTCTTCATCACAGATCAGAGCACGCCGCAGTGGGACGGCAAGTACACGATCTTCGGTCAGGTGGTCGCCGGCCAGGAGGTGGTGTCCAAGATCAGCCATGCACCGGTACACGGTGAAAAGCCGGTAGACCCCGTGAAGCTAACCAGCGTAACCATCGAGCGCATCACAGCGGGCGCAAAGCACTCGAATTAATTACGGCCACGCCAGCAGGAAGCTAAACAAACCCAACCACAGCAGTGTCAAGAAATGCCAATAGAGCGCTGAGACGGCGGCACGTCCTCTCTGTCGGCGAAAGTCGAAGAGCAGGACTTCGGGACGGGTTATTACTCGAATCAGCAAATAACTCAACGCCGCCATTCCGCCCAGAAGGTGGATACCGTGCGCGCCGGTGATCACATAAAAGAAAGAGCTGTGGGGATTGTGCCGCAAGTAAATTCCCTGCTCCACCAACTCGCGCAAGGCGAAGATCTGCGAAGCCAGGAATAACAACCCAATCGCGACCGTCGCCTGGAGCCACCATCCGTAGCGCCGGCTGTTTCGCCGCTCAAGTGCTCCACGCGCGGTTTCGAGTGTCCAGCTACTGATGAGAATCAGCGAGGTACTCAGCCAGAGTAACGGAGGCACATGAATGTGTTGCCAGTTTGACCCAGTCTGCGAGCGGCCGATGTACGCCGTGGCGATGGTAATGAACAACATCGTGATGGACACGAGGACGCAGCGCATCGCCAGCAGCCCAGCGCCCGGAATGTATCGCTCACGACCTCCACCCTGGTGATCGCCATCGTCGCCGCCTCCACCGCCGTGGTCTTCCGGCCCGATGTCTGGAGGGCCACCGCCGCGGTGATCGGCTGCTTGCAGTTCCTCGGCATCAACTACCGGAGGCATCCTTACTTAAGATAACGCGAAGGCGGCTACCAACCCATCCGCTCTCTCAGAGTCGCGATTTGAGCAACATGATGCCGTCCATGCCATGCGTAGAGCGCGGCGTTCTGCTCCAGCCGGATCAGTCCCAATTCCGAATGCCGGAATGCACGCTTCCAGTCGGCATCGGACAGTGAACGTAACAGCGAAATCCACCGCAGGTGGAGTGAATCCAGGAGCGCCAAGGACACACTCACGGGCATGGTGCGGGCGTCGGAAAGTTCCGCCCAGCGATCTTCGTAGTACCCATTAATCGCTGGTTCGTCTTCGGTCAATGCAAGGCGGAAACGGACGTAGCTGTTCAAGTGGCTATCGGGAACATGATGTACGACCTGACGGACCGTCCATCCCCCTGGACGATACGGCGTCTCGAGCTGCTGTTCGTTCAAGCCGTTCACTACAGCTCGCATTTTCGCGGGAGCCTCGGCTATCTGATCAAGGAACTTGGAGCGGTCATCCACCGATACCGACTCCGGAATTTGGAATTTTCCAACGGGGTAGCGAAGATCGGGAGCATCCATGGATCTTCCGATTCTAACGAGTTGTGACAGGATTCAGATTTGTTGGACAACCTCTGGTTTGTCCTGCGCAAGCCGGGGTCATGTGCAACAGAGTCCACGTGATAAGCTGTTTCCGAAGTGTTTAGCCGACATTACAGGAAAGTCAAAGCGATCTTTGGCTTCACTGATGTAATCCTGATCTCGCTGGCCTTCATTGCGGCCTACCAGACCAGAATCCAGCTACACCTCGATAGGGTCTTTTTCATCGATTTCCCTGTTGCCGCCCTTCTGCTGATGCTGACCGTTCTATGTTGCATTGCGATCGGCTACTGGTTCAATGTCTACGAGAAGCTCGATTCGGCTCACCCACGGGTGGTGCTCAGGGACACGTTCCGGCAATGCGCGCTCGGCGCGATCTCGCTGGTTCTCGCCCAATACGCACTGAGGCTCGACCTCAGCCGATCGTTCGT
>Ga0335069_10005103_pt1 | contig 19318 bp, 20 predicted proteins | sample Lox_Sample_11_FD_206714 | JGI IMG/M metagenome (GOLD analysis project Ga0335069, IMG submission 206714) | Soil microbial communities from Loxahatchee National Wildlife Refuge, Florida, United States - Lox_Sample_1.1 | ecosystem: Environmental > Terrestrial > Soil > Wetlands | place: USA... | reverse complement strand
CGGAGGGACCCAAGCTCGGATTCCAGAAAGTGCCCGAACCGACCCCCGGGAAAAACCGCGTGCACCTCGATTTCAGCGCCGCCGACGTCGATGGCGAGGTGGCGCGGCTGACGGCGGCCGGGGCCAGCGAGGTCGGCCGGCACCAGTTCGGCGACAACTTCCGCTGGGTGGTGCTGGCCGACCCCGAGGGCAATGTCTTCTGTGTCGTCGGGCAGTAGCTCGCCGCTCAGCCCTGGGTGAGGATGGGCGGGTCGTAACGGATGACGTTCTCCACGACGATCCCGTCGCGGGTGCGAACCCGGTCGATCCCGCGGATCTCGAACGGCCCGCCGGGCCCGGTGCCCCTGCCGACGTAGTGCAAAAACACCAGCTCCTCGCCCGCGGCGGCGCCGGGCACGGTGGCGCTGTCGACGACGTCGAGCTTCAAATCCGGTGCGGCGTCCAGCAATTCGGCGATCTTTGCCGTGTAGGGCTCGATGCCGCGGACCGGCTCGGGGTCACCCGGCCAGTAGCCGACGATGTCGTCGGCGAGGATGTCGAAGCCGCGCGACATGGTGGGCGCGGCCCAATACGCCGCGAACGCCTCGGCGCTGAACTTCGGGGCCGTGTCGGCCGGAGCGGATTGGATGTCGGTCATGATTCCTCCCGGTGTCGGGCGCTTCGATCGAGCGCGTCGTGGCCAGCGTGTCCCCTCGCCGTGCGGCGGCACAATTACCTGCGAGGTCATCGCCACGGGTCGGCGGCCGTGGTTACCGTTGCCTCGTGGGCCATGCGGCCGTAGGTGTCCTGTTGCGCGAATGGCGCGAGCGGCGACGGGTGAGCCAGCTCGACCTGTCGTTGACCGTCGGCGTCTCGGCGCGCCACCTGAGCTTCATCGAGACGGGCCGCTCGCGACCCAGTCCGGAGATGGTGCTCGCCCTCGCCGAGGGCCTCGACGTTCCACTGCGGGAGCGCAACACGCTGCTGCTGGCCGCCGGGTTCGCGCCGCGTTACCAGTCGCGCCCGCTGGAGGACGCCGCGCTCTCCCCGGCCCGTAACGCGGTGCAGCGCCTCCTCGATGCCCACGACCCCTACCCCGGCATCGTGATCGATCGCTGCTGGAACATCGTGGGCGCCAACGCCGCGGCGTCGGCGCTCACCGTCGGTCTGCCCGCGGAGCTGCTCGGACCGCCGGCCAACGTCTACCGGCTGTCGCTGCACCCCGACGGCCTCGCCGGGCGGACCCTGAACTTCCCCGAATGGGCGGGCTACTTGCTGCACCAACTCCGGCGCACGATCGCACTCACCGGCGACCCGGGGCTGCGGGCGCTCGAGGACGAGGTGCGCGGATACCCGGGAGTCGCGGGCGCCGCCAAAGCGCGCGGCGCGCCACCGGACAACGCCGACGCGCTGCTCATCCCCTTCGTGCTGGACGTCGGCGGTGGGCAACCGCTGTCGATGTTCACCACACTGACGACCTTCGGGACCCCGCTCGACGTCACCCTCGCCGAACTGGCCGTCGAGCTGTTCTATCCGGCCGACGCCGCAAGCGCCAGCCTGCTTCAGGGCAGGTAGCGCTCTTACACTGTTCGGGTGACTGTCTCCGGAACAGGGGCGCGGACCCAGATTGACACCGTCGACCACGCCGCGACCACGCCCGACCAGCCGCAACCGTTTCACGAGCTGGGCCTCAAAGACGACGAGTACCTGCGGATTCGCGAGATCCTGGGCCGCAGGCCCACCGACACCGAGCTGGCAATGTACTCGGTGATGTGGAGCGAGCACTGCTCCTACAAGTCCTCCAAGGTTCACCTGCGCTACTTCGGCGAGACCACAACCGACGCGATGCGCGCGGGCATGCTCGCCGGCATCGGCGAGAACGCCGGCGTCGTCGACATCGGCGACGGCTGGGCGGTCACCTTCAAGGTGGAATCGCACAACCATCCTTCCTACGTCGAGCCCTATCAGGGCGCGGCCACCGGCGTGGGCGGCATCGTGCGCGACATCATGGCCATGGGCGCGCGACCCGTCGCCGTGATGGACCAGCTTCGCTTCGGCGCCGCCGACGCGCCGGACACCCGCCGCGTGGTCGATGGCGTGGTGCGCGGCATCGGCGGCTACGGCAACTCGCTGGGACTGCCCAACATCGGCGGCGAGACCGTCTTCGACGCGTGCTACGCCGGCAACCCGTTGGTCAACGCGATGTGCGTCGGTGTGCTGCGTCGGGAGGACCTGCATCTGGCGTTCGCGTCGGGCGTCGGCAACAAGATCATCCTGTTCGGCGCGCGCACGGGGCTCGACGGCATCGGCGGGGTGTCGGTGCTGGCGTCGGACACGTTTGGCGCTGAAGACAGCGCCGGAGCCTCGCGCAAGAAGCTGCCGTCGGTTCAGGTGGGCGACCCCTTCATGGAGAAGGTGCTCATCGAGTGCTGCCTCGAGCTCTACTCGGGCGGGCTTGTGATCGGCATCCAGGATCTCGGTGGAGCTGGATTAGCTTGTGCCACTTCCGAATTGGCGTCCGCCGGGGATGGCGGGATGGCGATCCGGCTCGATGCCGTCCCGCTGCGGGCCAAGGAGATGACGCCGGCCGAGGTGCTCTGCAGCGAGTCGCAGGAGCGCATGTGCGCGGTGGTGGCACCGGAGAACGTGGACGCCTTCATGGCGGTGTGCCGCAAATGGGAGGTGCTGGCCACCGTTATCGGCGAGGTCACCGACGGCGACCGGTTGCGGATCACCTGGCACGGCGAGACGGTGGTCGACGTGCCGCCGCGCACCGTGGCGCACGAGGGGCCGGTGTACCAGCGGCCGGTCGCGCTCCCCGAATCGCAGGACGCCCTGAACGCGGACCGGTCGACGAGGCTGCCGCGTCCTGCCACCGGCGCCGAGCTGCGCGCGACTTTGCTTGCGCTGCTGGGCAGTCCGCACCTGTGCAGCCGCGCGTTCATCACCGAGCAGTACGACCGCTACGTGCGCGGCAACACGGTGCTGGCCGAGCATGCCGACGGCGGAGTGCTGCGCGTCGACGAGTCGACCGGTCGCGGCATCGCGGTGTCGACCGATGCGTCGGGTCGCTACACGCTGCTGGACCCCTACGCCGGGGCCCAGCTGGCGCTGGCCGAGGCGTACCGCAACGTGGCCGTCACCGGCGCGACCCCGGTAGCGGTGACCAACTGCCTGAACTTCGGTTCGCCCGAGGACCCCGGGGTGATGTGGCAGTTTTCGCAGGCGGTGCGGGGGCTGGCCGATGGCTGTGCGGCCCTTGGCATTCCGGTGACCGGCGGCAACGTGAGCTTTTACAACCAAACGGGATCGGCCGCGATCCTGCCCACGCCGGTTGTCGGCGTGCTCGGCGTGATCGACGACGTCGGTCGACGGCTCCACACGTCCTTCGGCACCGAACCGGGCGAAACCCTGATGCTGCTGGGCGATACGCGCGACGAGTTCGATGGTTCCGTCTGGGCGCAGGTGAGCGCCGGCCACCTGGGCGGCCTGCCGCCGAGGGTCGACCTGGCGCGCGAGAAGCTGCTGGCCGAGGTGCTGGCCTCAGCGTCACGCGACGGGCTGGTGTCCGCCGCGCACGACCTGTCCGAGGGCGGCCTCGCCCAGGCCATCGTGGAATCGGCGCTGGCGGGCGAAACCGGTTGCCGCATTGTGCTTCCCGAGGACGCCGATCCGTTTGTGATGTTGTTCTCGGAGTCGGCGGGCCGAGTGCTGGTGGCGGTGCCGCGCACCGAGGAGAGCCGGTTCCGTTCGATGTGCGAGGCGCGGGGATTGCCCGCGGTCCGCATCGGCGTCGTCGATCAGGCCTCGGGCGCGGTGGAGGTTCAGGGGTTGTTCACGGTGACCCTGGCGGAACTGCGCGAGACGTCAGAGTCGGTGCTGCCGCGCTTCTTTGGATGAAGCGGCTGCAGGCGCTGCTGTTGGCCGCCGCCTTGGTGGGCTGGAGTTTCGTCGGTCCGCGGTTGCCCCCTGCTTGGCGCGTCACGCTGCAGGCGGGCGTTGGCGCGCTGCTGGTGCTGGTGACCGGCGCGCCGCTGGGCCTTCGCCCGCCGCGGTTGTGGGCGGGAGCACGGCTGGGGTCGGCGGCCGGGGCCGCGGCGACGACCGCGATCGCCGCCACGACGGCGGTGCCGATGGTCCGGGCGGCGATGGCCGTTCAGGAGCCGCCGGCGTCGGTGCCGGAGTGGTTGCTGGTGCGGATCCCCCTCGGCACAGTCTGGGCCGAGGAGGCCGCCTTCCGCGCCGCGCTGGCCACCGCCGGTACCCGAGCGTTCGGCCGAAGCGGTGGAAGGCTGTTGCAGGCCGCCGCTTTTGGCCTCTCCCACGTCCCCGATGCCCGCGCGACGGGTCAGCCCGTGGCCGCCACCGTGCTGGTCACCGGCCTCGCGGGTTGGGTGTTCGGTTGGCTGGCCGACCGTTCCGGCAGCCTCGCCGCGCCGATGCTGGCGCATCTGGCGATCAACGAGGCCGGCGCGATCGCCGCGCTGACCGTGCGACGCTAGGGGTATGCCCGCCCGTCAGCGAGCCGACCCGGCAAAGACCCGCCAGGCCGTGTTGGCCGTTTTGGACTGGTTGCGTACCGAATCCCGCCCGGCGCCCGACCGGGACGCCCTGGCGACCGCCGTTCGGCTCACGGCGCGCACCCTGGCGACGGTCGCGCCCGGCTCCAGCGTCGAGGTCCGGATCCCGCCTTTTGCCGCCGTCCAGTGCATTGCCGGACCCCGGCACACCCGCGGCACACCGCCCAACGTCGTCGAGGCCGATCCGCGCACGTGGCTGCGACTGGCGGTCGGCCTGGTGCCGCTCGAAGAGGCGAAGGGCGCCGGCACGCTGACGCTGTCGGGTTCCCGGGCGGGTGAGATCGGCCACTGGCTGCCCCTGTTCGATGTCAGCGAAACATAAGCCTGAACTGCAGGTTTAGGGTCGTGCGGCGGATTTTCGGAGCCCAACACGCCCGTCGGATTCGGCGCCGCGGCCGTCCAGCCCGTAGACTCCGTTACGTCACCAATCGTTCCCCAGGGGGCCGCCAAACCGTGACCGTCGCTGGAGCCGAAGCGCCCGAGCAGGACCTGAATTCCCCCCGCGAAGAATGTGGCGTATTCGGGGTATGGGCCCCGGGCGAGGAAGTCGCCAAACTCACCTACTACGGCTTGTACGCGCTGCAGCATCGCGGGCAGGAAGCCGCGGGTATCGCCGTCGCCGACGGATCCCAGGTGCTGGTCTTCAAAGACCTCGGCCTGGTCAGTCAGGTGTTCGACGAGCAAACGCTGGCCGCGATGCAGGGCCACGTGGCGATCGGGCACTGCCGCTACTCCACCACGGGCGACACGACGTGGGAGAACGCGCAGCCGGTGTTCCGCAACACCGCGGCCGGAACCGGGGTTGCGTTGGGGCACAACGGGAATCTGGTCAACGCCGCCGAGCTCGCCGCACGCGCCCGCGACGCGGGCCTGATCGGCACGCGATGCCCGGCCCCGGCGACGACCGACTCCGACATCCTGGGCGCCCTGCTGGCCCACGGCGCGGCCGATTCCACGCTGGAACAGGCGGCGCTGGAACTGCTGCCGACCGTGCGCGGGGCATTCTGCCTGACGTTTATGGACGAAAACACACTGTATGCGTGCCGCGATCCCTACGGGGTGCGGCCGCTTTGCCTGGGACGGCTGGATCGCGGCTGGGTGGTGGCCTCCGAAACGGCCGCGCTCGACATCGTCGGCGCGTCGTTCGTGCGCGAGATCGAGCCGGGCGAGCTGCTGGCCATCGACGCCGACGGCGTGCGCTCGACCCGTTTCGCCAACCCCGAGCCCAAGGGCTGCGTCTTCGAGTACGTCTACCTGGCACGGCCGGACAGCACGATCGCGGGCCGGTCGGTGCACGCGACCCGGGTCGAGATCGGTCGCCGGCTGGCGCGCGAGAGCCCGGTCGAAGCCGACCTGGTGATCGGCGTGCCGGAATCGGGCACCCCGGCCGCCGTCGGGTACGCGCAGGAGTCCGGCATCCCTTACGGGCAGGGCCTGATGAAGAACGCCTACGTCGGGCGCACCTTCATCCAGCCGTCGCAGACCATCCGCCAGCTCGGTATCCGGCTGAAGCTCAACCCTCTCAAAGAGGTGATCCGCGGCAAGCGGCTGATCGTCGTCGACGATTCGATCGTGCGGGGAAACACCCAGCGCGCCCTGTTGCGAATGCTGCGGGAGGCCGGCGCCCTCGAGGTGCACGTGCGCATCGCCTCCCCGCCGGTGAAGTGGCCGTGCTTCTATGGCATCGACTTCCCATCACCCGCCGAGTTGATCGCCAACGCCATCGAAGACAAAGAGGAGATGCTCGAGGCGGTGCGGCATGCCATCGGGGCCGACACGCTGGGTTATGTCTCGCTGCGGGGCCTGGTCGCGGCCTCCGAGCAGCCCGCGTCGCGGCTGTGCACCGCCTGCTTCGACGGCAAGTATCCGATCGAACTGCCCGGCGAAAGCGCGCTGGGCAAGAACGTCATCGAGCACATGCTCGCCAACGCTGCGCGCGGAGCCGTGTTCGGTGATCTGACGCCCGATGAAGTGCCCATCGTGCGCTGACCCTGTGGGTTCCCGTTGGTTCAATGACGTTTGATACCGGCGCCGAGCGCAGCCCGGTAGCCTTTATCGCGATGACGGATCCCGGAAAAAGCCCCGGACGAAACCCGGGCAGCCAGGGCATCACCTACGCGTCGGCCGGGGTGGACATTGAAGCCGGTGATCGCGCCGTGGCTCTGTTCAAGCCGCTGGCGACCAAGGCGACCAGACCCGAGGTGCGCGGGGGGCTGGGCGGATTCGCCGGACTGTTCGCTTTGCGCGGCGACTACCGCGAACCGGTGCTGGCGGCCTCCACGGACGGGGTCGGTACCAAGCTGGCGGTCGCTCAGGCGATGGACAAGCACGACACCGTCGGCCTCGACCTGGTCGCGATGGTTGTCGACGATCTCGTCGTGTGCGGCGCCGAGCCGCTGTTCCTGCAGGACTACATCGCGGTCGGCCGCACAGTGCCGGAACGGCTGAGCGCGATCGTCAGCGGCATCGCTGAGGGCTGCGTGCGAGCCGGCTGCGCGCTGCTGGGCGGTGAAACGGCCGAGCACCCCGGTCTGATGGAGCCGGACCATTACGACATCTCGGCCACCGGAGTCGGGGTCGTCGAGGCCGACGACGTGCTGGGCGCCGACCGCGTCAAACCCGGCGACGTCATCATCGCGATGGGCTCGTCCGGCCTGCATTCCAACGGGTATTCGCTGGCCCGCACGGTCCTGCTCGAGATCGACCGGATGAACCTGGCCGGTTACGTCGAGGAGTTCGGCCGCACCCTGGGCGAAGAGCTGTTGGAACCCACCCGCATCTACGCCAAGGACTGCCTGGCGCTGGCCGCCGAAACCCATGTCCGCACGTTCTGCCACGTGACCGGCGGCGGGCTGGCCGGCAACCTGCAGCGCGTCATCCCGCCCGGGCTGGTCGCCGAGGTCGACCGCGGCACCTGGACGCCCGCGCCGGTGTTCGCCATGATCGCCCAGCGCGGCCGGGTGATGCGGGAGGAGATGGAGAAGACGTTCAACATGGGCGTCGGCATGATCGCCGTCGTCGCGCCGGAGGACACCGACCGCGCCCTGGCCATCTTGACCGCCCGGCATCTCGATTGCTGGGTCCTGGGCACCGTCGGCAAAGGCGGGAAAGACGGCCCGCGGGTCACACTGGTCGGGCAACACCCCAGGTTCTGACGTCTCACACCGGCCGGGTCTCAGCCGGAACCAGCCGCAACTAGCACTGTGCCGATGCTCAGCGCATCGGCACAGTGGTTTCCGGTTCTAGCGGCGCCACTCGTCGTCGTCGTCCCAAGAATTGTCTGGGCCTGGCCCGTCCGAGTCATCCAGCTCGTTGGATTCTTCGTCGCCCGTTCCTGACAGCTCGCGCTGAAGCCGCTGGAAGTCGGTTTGCGGGGAACTGTATTTGAGTTCTCGAGCAACCTTGGTCTGCTTTGCCTTCGCCCGGCCGCGGCCCATGGGGGAACCCCCTCGCGCAATAACGGAGCGGCCTAACGAGTAGGCGGCTCCGATCTCTGGTGTCGTTATTGTCCTGCCGACAGTTTACCGTGCCTCATGGCCGGGTGTCGGTGACCCCTGCTCGCTGTGGCGGACGTCATCGACGATTATCTCGCACCGCCCCGCAACCGTTCAACGGCCAGCCGCCCCGCGCCGACGTGTTCGGTCGCGGGCAAGGAATCGGCGTCGATAACCGCCGCGACCGCGCCCTCGGGGCCCGTCGTCAACGGCGTGTCTGCCGGCACCCCCCGCTTGAGCATCGCCAGGGCCACCGGCCCGAGGTCCACATGCTCGACGACGGTTCCGAGGCGCCCGACGGCACGACCGCCGGCGAGCACGGCATCACCCGTCGAAGGACGCTCCACCGAGCCGTCGAGGTGCAACAACACCAGCATCCGCGGCGGCTTGCCCAGGTTGTGCACCCGTGCCACGGTCTCCTGCCCGCGATAGCAGCCCTTGTCCAGATGCACGGCACCGCCGATCCAACCCACCTCATGCGGGATCGTGCGCTCGTCGGTGTCGACGCCGAGTCGCGGGCGCAGCGCCGCCACCCGATGGGCTTCGTAGGCCCACACCCCGGCCGGCCGCAGACCGGCCTGCGTCAGGCGGTTGCGCCAGCCGGCCGCCTCGCCGCGTGGCACCACCAGGTCCAGCTCGATCTGGCCCGCGGGGGCGGCGGGCATCCGTCGCACAAAGCCACCGCCGGCGACCGGAGCCGCGGTCAGCTCGGCGGGCAGGGCGTCGAGACCGAGCGTGTCAAGCACCGCCCGGTCGGCCAACCGCGGACCCAGCAGCGACAGCACCGCCATGTCCCCGGCGGCCGGCGTGACCTCGGACCAGAAGACCATCTTGCGTAGGTAGTCCAGCAGCGGCTCGGCCCGCCAGGGCTCGGTGTCGAGGTACGTCGTGCCGCCCAGCTCGGTCTGGACCCAGTGGTCCTCGACGCGGCCCTGGCCGTCGAGGCTGAGGTTCTCGGTGCTGGCGCCCTCGGGCAATTCGCTCACGTGCTGGGTGGAGATGCTGTGCAGCCAGGTCTGCCGGTCCTTGCCGGTCAGGGTGAGCACCGCGCGGTGCGACCGGTCGATCACCACCGCCCCGGTTTCGATCGCACGTTGCTCGCCCAGCGGGTCGCCGTAATGCCAGACCGCGCCGGCGTCGGGCCCGGGATCGGGGGCAAGGACGGCAGCCACAGGTCAACTCTACGGACCCGGCCCGCGGCTAGGCTTACGATCCATGGCCGACATGGGTGTGATCGTCACGCCGGACGGTGGGATCCATCCGCCGGGCACGCCGCTGCTGCACGCCGACGACCTGGCGGCCGTCCGCGGCGACGGCGTCTTCGAGACGCTGCTGGTCCGTGACGGCAGGGCCTGTTTGGTGGAGTCGCATCTGCAGCGGCTGACCCAGTCCGCCAAGTTGATGGACCTGCCCGCGCCGGACCTGCCCAGTTGGCGGCGCGCCATCGAGGAGGCCGCGCGCCGGTGGGCCGCCGTCACCGCCGACGAGGGCGCGATGCGCCTGATCTGCAGCCGCGGCCGCGAGGGCGGTTCCGCGCCGACCGCCTACGTGATGGTCAACCCCGTCCCGGAACGGGTGGCCGCGGTCCGCCGCGACGGGCTCTCGGCGATCACGCTGAACCGCGGGGTGCCAGCCAACGCCGCCGACGCCATGCCGTGGCTGCTGGCGGGCGCCAAAACGCTGTCGTATGCGGTCAACATGGCCGCGTTGCGGCACGCCGCCCGGCAGGGCGCCGGTGACGTCATCTTCGTCAGCTCCGACGGCTACATCCTGGAAGGCCCGCGCTCGACGGTGGTGATCGCCACCGATGCCGGCGCGGACGGCGCCCCCTGCCTGCTGACACCGCCGCCGTGGTACCCGATCCTGCGGGGCACCACGCAACAGGCCCTCTTCGAGGTGGCTAGGGCCAAGGGCTACGACTGCGACTATCGCGCGTTGCGGGTCACCGATCTGCAACCGGCACAAGGCATTTGGCTGATATCGAGCATGACGCTGGCGGCGCGCGTGCACACGCTCGACGGTCGGCGGCTGGTCCGATCCCCGATCGCGACCGAATTCGCCGAACTGGTCGACGCGGCCATCGTCAGCGATCGCTGAACGCTGAATTCTGTTGTCGGCTTGCGATTTACCCGGTACGGTCGGCGGTACACAAGAAGGGAGGTGGTCCGCGAAATTGATAGCTTCATGGACATGTGAGGTGGCTACGCGCTAGCTGCACTGGCTCGGAAGAGTCGGCGATCAACGCGCGCTGGCGAATTCCCCGTAGCCACCCGGCCCCCGAGCTTCCGGTCAGTCCAACCAGGAGCTTTGCTCGGGGGTCGTTCCATGTCGTGACCCCCGTGGGCCACTATCCCGCGAACCGCGACAGCCGCGCCGAAAGATGCGGCACCAGGCCGCCGTCGGCATCCACCCGTTCCTCGACGTAGGCGAGATCTCCGCCTTCGACGATTCCGTAGAGGCGCTTGGCGCCACCGACCAGCAGGCCCGAGCGACTGCGGGCCAGGGCATCGGTCACCAGCTCCCACGACGATTGCGTGCGGGGCCGCCCGTAGAACAACTCGATGTAACCGGCCGAATGGGCCAACAACAATTCGATGGCCTGCGACTCGGTCGGATCGTCGGGGTCGCTGACGAAGCGCCAAAACCCCGTCTCGCGTAGGCCGGGTTCCCGGTACCCGCCGGTGTCGTTGAGCCGCCAGGATCGCGCTTCCCAATTCAGATAGTCACCGCCGTCGTGCGAGACCACGATCTGCTGGCCGAACCGGTAGTCCCCATCGGGTCCGCGGCCCTCACCCTCACCACGCCACACCCCGACCAGCGGCAGCAGCGCCAGCAGCGCGTCGTTGAGGTTGGCGCCTTCGCGCAGGTTTGCGGTGTCGGCCGGTACCGGCAAATCGTCGAAGGCGGGGATGTTGCGGGAAGCGGTCACCTTGGCGCGTTCGGCCGCGGCGGCCACCGCACGGTCACCGGAGCCGCCGGGAGCGACCGGGCCATCGGGGCCCACGTCGGAGCTCACGACTCGTCAGTGATGAGCCGGTAGAGGGTGTACAGCGCGAACCATGAGATGACCACGACCGATACCACCAGCATGATCTCGAAGAAGAGCACCACGGGGTCGAGTCTATTCGTCCCGCGGACGCCGGAGACCGGCCGGTGCGTCAGGCGATCTTGACGTCCACCTCGTGAATGCCCGCACCGGACGGCGCCACCACGGCGTCGCCGTTGCCGATCGGGGACAGCGCGCGCAGCGTCCAGGACCCGGGTGCGGCAAAGAACCGGAAGTCACCGGTGGCCGACGCGACGACCTCGGCCGTGAACTCGTCCGAGGAGTCCAGCAGGCGGACGAACGCGCCACCCACCGCCTGGCCGTCGCCATCCACGACCCGGCCCGTGATCACCGTTTCCTTCCCCAGATCGACGCTGGCGGGCAACGTCAGTCCTTGCTTCGGTCCAGAGCACATATCAGCTTCCCAACTCGATCGGGGCACCCACCAGGGAGCCGTATTCCGTCCAACTGCCGTCGTAGTTCTTGACGTTTTTATGGCCGAGCAATTCCCGCAGCACGAACCAGGTGTGCGACGAGCGTTCCCCGATCCGGCAGTACGCAATGGTTTCCTTCGTGCCGTCGAGCCCGGCGTCGGCGTACAGCTTCGCCAATTCCTCATCAGACTTGAAGGTGCCGTCCTCGTTCGCGGCCCTGCTCCAGGGCACGTTGATGGCGCCGGGGACGTGGCCCGGCCGCTGGCTTTGCTCCTGCGGCAGGTGCGCCGGTGCGAGGATCTTGCCCGAGAACTCGTCGGGGGAGCGCACGTCGACCAGGTTCTTGACGTTGATGGCCGCGATCACCTCGTCACGGAAGGCGCGGATGCTGTTGTCCGGCGGGGCCGCGGTGTAGGAGGTGGCCGGCCTGTTGACGGTGTCGGTGGAAAGCGTGCGTCCGTCGAGTTCCCACTTCTTGCGGCCGCCGTCGAGGAGCTTGACCTTGTCGTGGCCGTAGAGCTTGAAATACCAGTAGGCGTAGGCGGCGAACCAGTTGTTGTTGCCGCCGTAGAGGATCACGGTGTCGTCGTTGGAGATGCCGCGGTCGGACAGCAGTTTGGAGAATTGCTGCGCGTCCACGAAGTCGCGTTTGACCGGGTCCTGCAAATCGGTGCGCCAGTCGAGCTTGACCGCGCCGGCGATGTGGCCGGTGTCGTAGGCGCCGGCGTCCTCGTCCACTTCGACGAAGACGACGTTCGCGGCATCGAGATTGCTCTCGGCCCAGTCCGCGGAGACCAGGACGTCGGAGCGTGCCATGTTGGGTGTTCCTTTCGATTGCTGCTGACGAAGTTATGCGGGAGTCGCCCGGAAGCGTGCGACCAGCGGGTAGAGCTGGCAGCCCAGGCAGATGCCGAAGGCCGCGTTCAGGAAGGCGGCCACCAGCGCGGCCGCGGTGGCGACCAGGCCGACGTAAAAGCCGACCACAAAGGCGCCGGCCACAAATCCCGCGACGCCGGCGATCGCGAAGATCAGGCCGACGAGTTGGGCGAACTTCAGCGGTGCCGCCGGTTCGCGCTCCTTGACGGGTCCCAGCCGGGGCGCCACGACGGCGGCAAACACCCGCCCATAGGGGTGCCGGCGGGGCCCGCCGATGGCGCCGACGGCAAAGACCACCGCCTGCGCCCCGAGAATGAGCGCAGCCGCCGGCGGGCTGGCTGCTGAAACGATAAGCGTGAGCAAAAGGACCGCGGACGTGACCCAGGCGGCGAACCTGGGCCCGCGCACGTCGACGCGGTCGGGCTGCACGACGATGTTGCTGCTCGGCACGGGACTACTCCTAGAAACTCTTGTTGCGCGGAAGACGGGTGGAGGCACGCCTCTGAGGAGCCCCGCGAGGGGTCCGAAGCTGCTCCGAGTGCGCGCAGGCGCTGCTACTCAGCAGCTACAGCAACAACAACAGCCCGCAATGCGGCACAGATCGACTGCGCGACGCTTGGTGAGCATGGGCTCCAGGCGGGCTGACACGCCGGCAAGCTTACCCAATGACGTAGCGCTCAGGCCAACAGAGGCTGCAGCGCCGAACGCAGGTCGGCGGCCTTGGGCACCCCGGAGGCGCGGTATCGTTGCCGCCCCTCGGCATCGAAGATCAAGGTGGTGGGCAGCGACAGCACCGAAAACCGCCGGGCCGTCCCCGGGTCGGCGTCCAGATCGATCTCGAGGTGGGCTATAGGAGACCCCGGGTCGCCCATGTCCTCGCAGACCTGGCCGACCACCCGGCGAACCCGATCGCAGGGCCCGCACCACGGCGCGCTGAAGTGCACGATGGTCGGCCCGCTGCGAGACAGCGCCAGGTCCGCGGTGTCGGCTCCGCCGCCCGGATCCGAATGAACCTCACGGATTCTTCCCGACCTGCGGGTCAGCAGCCATCCGCCGAGGGTCGCCACGACGACGGCCGCAACGGTCGAGATGACGACGGCAATCATGACTGCTTGAACCCTTCGAGCGTCAGGATCACTCCCCGGGCGACGCCTTCGATGATGACATCGGATCCGCGCGCGCCCTCTGAGGTTGGCCCCACTCCGAACGGCAGCCGCTGGTTGGGCAGCCTGGTGCTGAACGCCCGCAGCACCGCGTCGCGCTTGTCGTCCGGAACGGCTTGATCGGCGGTGTCGGGCCCGGTCAGGACGCCCCTCGGCGTGACCACCAGCGTCGCCGGGTCGTCGGGGGCGATGGAAAGGTCCACCGAGACGCTGACCCGGTGCTCGAAGCCGGCCGAGTGTGGGGTGCCGCTGAACACCAGGCCGTGGCTGTCGGAGATGCCCGATACGGTGACGCCGCCTGTGGCGGTGTTGGTTTCCCGGGGCGGAGCCTCAACCATCAGGTCGCTGATGCCCATGTAGCGGCCCAGATGTGTCGAGTCGATGATGATGCGGCTCTCCAGCCTGCCGACGGGGAGCTTTGCGTCGGGTCTGATCAGCCAGGACGCGTCGGTCAGGTCCACCGAGTACATCGTGGCTTCGAGGGTGGCCGTGCCGACCGTCGAGTGATCGACGGCGTTGGCCTTGATCTCGAGCTGGTTGTAGTGATGGCGCATCGCCTGCGGGATGAAGGGGAACGCCACGATGGCGACGAACGGGTCGGAGCCGAGATTCGCCACCTTGTGCATGGTGGTCGACAGCCGGTACTCGGCGTAGATGCTGGTTCCGAAGTCGACGCCGACGGCGCCGACGACGGGTACGGCCACGGCGATCGCCACCGCCGCCGCGCCGATCAGCACCTTGCGCATCCCCACATTGTCGCGTAATCCCGTGGCAGCTTCGCCGCGGACCGTCCGGTGGCGGGGCTCACACTGCCTGGCACCCCACGGCGAAATGGCAGGTGGCAAGTTATCGTTAGATGACCTGGCAACTAACGCGTCGTGGCGTTACCGAATTGGGAGACGCCTTCCCCCCGACCTGGAGGGGCTAGTTGGAGCTATTACTGCTGACCTCGGAGCTGCATCCCGACCCAGTGCTGCCGTCGTTGTCGCTGCTTCCTCACACCGTCCGCACGGCGCCGCCAGAACCATCCTCGTTGCTGGAGGCCGGGACCGCGGACGCCGTGCTCGTCGACGCGCGCACCGACCTGTCGTCCGCGCGCGGCCTGTGCCGGCTCTTGAGCACTGCGGGCCGCTCGGTCCCCGTCCTGGCTGTGGTGAGCGAGGGCGGTCTGGTGGCCGTCAGCGCCGATTGGGGGCTCGACGAGATCCTGCTGCCCGGCACCGGGCCCGCCGAGATCGACGCCCGGCTACGGCTGGTGGTCGGCCGCCGCGGCGGGCTGGCCGACCAGGAAAGCGCGGGCAAGGTCAGCCTGGGCGAGCTGGTGATCGACGAGGGCACCTACACCGCCAGGCTGCGGGGCCGCCCACTCGACCTCACCTACAAGGAGTTCGAGTTGCTGAAGTACCTGGCCCAGCACGCCGGCCGGGTTTTCACCCGGGCGCAGCTGCTGCACGAGGTTTGGGGCTACGACTTCTTCGGCGGCACCCGCACGGTCGATGTGCACGTACGTCGACTGCGGGCCAAGCTGGGGCCCGAATACGAGGCGTTGATCGGCACGGTGCGCAACGTGGGTTACAAGGCCGTCCGGCCGGCACGCGGCCGAGCGCCGATTGCGGAACCCAGTGCAGCCGACGACGCCGCCGATGAGGCGGAGTCCCATTCCGAGGATCTGCGAGAACCGCTGGGCGACCCGTTGCGCAGTCAGTGACTCCGCCCGACTGGCGTTCGACGCTGACCCGCGCCGAGCAGCAGAGCGTGCGCGAACTCATCTCGGCGGCAACCGAATTCGATGGGGTAGCGCCCGTCGGCGAGCAGGTGCTGCGCGAACTCGGGCACGACCGCACCGAACACCTGCTGATCGCTGGTGCCCAACCGGGCGCGATCGCGGGCTACCTGAATCTCAGCCCGCCCCGTGACGGCGGCGCGGGGATGGCGGAACTGGTGGTGCACCCCGAGGCCCGCCGGCGCGGTATCGGCGCCGCCATGGGACGCGCGGCGGTGGCCAAAACCGGTGGGCACAACCAATTCTGGGCGCACGGCACCCTCGAGTCGGCCCGGGCGACCGCCTCCGCCCTTGGTCTGGTCCCGGTGCGCGAACTCGTCCAGATGCGACGCTCGCTGCGCGACGCGCCCGACTCCGTGCCGCGGGTTCCCGGGGTGGAGGTTCGCACCTACCGGGGGACGGCCGACGACGCCGAGCTGCTGCGCGTCAACAACGCCGCGTTCACCCAACACCCCGAACAGGGCGGGTGGACCGATGCCGATCTGGCGGAACGGCGCGGCGAACCCTGGTTCGACCCGGCGGGCTTGTTTCTGGCGTTCGGCGCCCCCGACAGCGATCAGGCGGGCAGGCTACTGGGCTTCCACTGGACCAAGGTGCACCCCGAGCAAGCGGGCTTGGGCGAGGTCTACGTCGTCGGGGTCGATCCGTCGGCGCAGGGCCTGGGCCTCGGGCACATGTTGACAGCCATTGGGATCCAATCGCTGGCACGCCGCCTGGCCGGATCGGCCGAACCCACCGTGATGCTCTACGTCGAGTCTGACAACGTCGCCGCGGTGCGGACTTACGAGCGCCTGGGCTTCAGCACCCACAGCGTCGACACCGCCTATGGGTTGGCCACCTCCTGACCGCGAGCAGCCTGTTCACCCGGCATTCATCTCCACCGACTTCTGTGGGCTGCACCGACGCATACTTTCGCGGTGAGTTGGCAACCTTGCTTGGGAGGCCGCCGGCAGCGCCCGCGTGCGTCGGGGGAGTGCGTCAGAAAGCGAGATCGGTGAGGGTCGACAAGAAGGGCAGGGCGCTGACGGTCGCGACGTTGGCGCTGGCGATCTGCGGTGCGACGTCGACCGCCTGCGGCAGCGACGACAACCGTCGCGGCGCGCCGACGGCCACGATCTCGGGACTCGCCGGCACGGCGGGCTGTGCGGGCAAAAACGGGCTGACGGCGGAGGGCTCGACCGCCCAGCAGAACGCGATGTCGCTGTTCAATCAGGTGTGGGGGCAGTCCTGCCCGGGCAAGTCCGTGGCGTACAACCCGACCGGGTCGGGCGCCGGCCGCGAGCAGTTCATCGCGGGTCACGTCGACTTCGCGGGATCCGACTCGCCGCTGGTCGCCGACCAGATCGGCCCGGCCGCCAAACGCTGCGGCGGAAACCCGGCGTGGGACCTGCCACTGGTCTTCGGGCCGGTCGCGCTGGTGTACAACCTGCCGGGGATCCAGAAGTTGGTCCTCAGCAGTGACGCCCTCGCCAAGGTCTTCAGCGGCAGGATCACCGCCTGGAACGACCCGATACTGGCGGCACTGAATCCCGGCGTGGCGCTGCCCGACACCAACATCGTGCCGATCTACCGGGAGGACTCGTCGGGAACGACCGATAACGTCCAGAAGTACCTGACGGCCTCTGCCCCGCAAAGCTGGACCCGGGGGGTGGGAACGGAGTTCCAGGGTGGTGTCGGCGAAGGGGCCGCGAAGTCGGCGGGGGTGATCCAGGCCGTGCGGGCCACCCCGGGCGCGATCGGCTACGTCGAGAAGGGTTTCGCCGACCAGGCCGGTGTCCCGTACGCCCTGATCGACACCGGTAACGGCGTGGTTCCGCTGACCAACGACACGGCCGGCAAGGCCATCCAAGCGGCCAGTTTCGTGGCCGACGGCAACGACCTGGTACTCGATCTGGACCCGATGTACGCCACCCAGCGGCCGGATACTTACCCGTTGGTGCTGGCCAGCTACGAGATCGTGTGCTCGAAGGGCTACGACACGGATACGTCGGCGGCGGTCAAGTCGTTCCTGAGCGTGGCCGCGACCAACGGGCAGGCCGGTCTTACGTCCGCCGGTTATGTGCCGCTGCCCGATAAAGTCAAGGAGCGACTGGTTAGCGCGATCAACGCCGTGCAGTAGCCGGTGGGCACAAGGAGCGACAGCAGCCGTGGCGGGACCAGAGTGACGGTGTCTTCAGGGGCAGACCCATCCGCTGCGGGTTCGGGTGCGGTCGTCGCTGCGCCCGTCCCCGAGTCGCCGGTGGTGCCGATCAGCCCATGGGGCCATGCCCAGCCGCGTTTGGGAGACAGAGTTTTTCGCTGGCTGGCGCAGGGTTCCGGCGCCCTGATCGCGGTCCTGATCGCGGCCATCGGTGGCTTTCTCCTGCTGAGCGCGATCCCGGCCTTGAAGCGCAACCGGGAGAACTTCTTCAGCTACGGCGGCAACTGGGTCACCACCGACACCTCGGCCATGCATTTCGGAGTCTTCGAGCTGCTCCAGGTCACCGTGTTCGTGGCGCTGTTCGCGTTGATTCTGGCCATGCCGATCGCGTTGGGCGTTGCCCTCTTCATCACGCAGTACGCGCCGCGGCGGGTCGCGACACCACTGGCATACGCGGTCGATCTGCTGGCCGCGGTTCCCTCGATCGTCTATGGCGTGTGGGGCCTGCACGTGCTGGCGCCGCTGCTGCGACCAGTCGCCACCTGGCTGAATCGCAGCTTCGGCTGGTGCTTCCTGTTCGCCACCGGCAACGCGTCGGTCGCCGGGGGCGGCACGATCTTCACAGGCGGGATCGTGTTGGCGGTGATGATCCTGCCGATCATTACCGCCGTCACCCGTGAGGTGTTCGTCCAGACCCCGCACGACGAGGTCGAGGCCGCGCTGGCGCTGGGCGCCACGCGCTGGGAAGTGATCAAGACGACCGTGCTGCCGTTCGGGCGATCCGGGTACGTCAGCGGCGCGATGCTGGGCCTGGGCCGTGCCCTGGGCGAAACGGTCGCGCTGCTGATCATTCTGCGGGGTACCCAGGCCGCGTTCGGTTGGTCGCTGTTCGACGGCGGCTCGACCTTCGCGACCAAGATCGCGGCCACCGCCCCGGAGTTCCACGACCGATACCAGGCCGGTGCCTATATCGCGGCGGGACTGGTCCTGTTCCTGCTGACCTTCCTCATCGACGCCCTGGCGCGCGGCGCCACCAGCAGAGGCGTCGGCGCCCGCAACAGACGGGCCGGCCGATGACCTCGATGTTGGACCGTCCGCTCAAGGTGCGGGGCTTCTCGGGGCTCGGGCGCCGTCGCCGGGTGGCGAACACCATGGCCACCGCGCTGGTGACGCTGTCGATGGCGATCGCGGTGACACCGTTGCTGCTGGTGCTCTACTCGGTGATTGCCAAGGGGTACAAGGCGATTGGCTCGACCGTGTGGTGGACGCATTCACAGGCGGGCATGACCGCATTCGTGGCGGGCGGCGGCGTGTACCACGCGGTCGTCGGCACCTTGCTGCTGGGGCTCGTCTCGGCCGTCATCTCTGTGCCGATCGGGATCCTGGTGGCGATCTACCTGGTCGAGTACGGTGGCGGCACCCCCCTGGGCAGGCTCGCCACGTTCATGGTGGACATCCTGTCGGGCGTGCCCTCAATCGTGGCGGCGTTGTTCATCTATGCGCTGTGGGTGGCGACGCTGGGGCTTCCCCGTTCGGGGTTCGCGGTGTCGTTGGCCCTCGTCATGCTGATGGTTCCCGTGATCGTGCGCGCCACCGAGGAGATGCTTCGGATCGTTCCGATTGACCTGCGTGAGGCCAGCTACGCGCTGGGAATCCCGAAGTGGAAGACGATCGCCAGGGTGGTCATTCCCGCGGGACTGTCCGGGATCATCACCGGGATCATGTTGGCGGTGGCCAGGGTGATGGGTGAGACGGCGCCACTGCTGATCCTGGCCGGTTATTCACAGTCGATGAACTTCAACGTTTTCCGCGGATTCATGGGG